>ENA-OREC01000001-OREC01000001.1-marine-metagenome-genome-assembly--contig:-NODE-1-length-144888-cov-7.418297_pt1 | contig 144888 bp, 131 predicted proteins | sample MGYA00248626_ERZ508543 | MGnify/ENA primary metagenome ERZ508543 (study PRJEB26211, sample SAMN05518279) | marine metagenome | isolation source: Puget Sound, Washington, USA | host: Bankia setacea...
CCTGCCTGCACAACAGAAATCATCTGTTACTCCTCACCTGTAACTACCAAAATGTACTATAAACATACATTGTCATTTATTCTATATGGGATTATACTGGAGGTCATTAGTATTTTCAGGTTTTGTAATAAGCCCCATATTTTTTTTTGAAGCGTATGCATACAGCTGTTGAAACCAACTCCTTAAGCAAAGTATATAAAAGCAATACTGAATATAAAGCTCTGGACTCTTTGTCCATTTGTGTTCCGCGTGGCTGCATATTTGGGTTACTTGGGCCTAACGGAGCTGGCAAATCAACATTTATTAACATTCTTGCAGGACTTACCATAAAAACATCTGGGTCTGTACATGTATGTGGAATTAATCAGGATGAGCTACCTATGAAGACACGTTCTTTGCTAGGAGTCATGCTGCAAGAAACAACAATCGACCCTTTCTTATCTCCAAGAGAGTCTCTTCATATACAAGCTGGATTATATGGAATTCCTCCTGAGAAAAGAAATGTTGATGAAACTCTTGATAAATTGGAACTCTTAGATAAAGCTGACGCATATACCAGAACATTATCAGGCGGCATGAAAAGAAGGTTAATGCTAGCAAAAGCCATTATTCACAAGCCTGAGTTATTGATTCTTGATGAACCTTCAGCTGGCGTTGACATTGCTCTACGGAAGAAACTCTGGTCCTTTGTTAAAGAGCTTAATAACAATGGTACCACGATAATACTTACCACTCACTATCTGGAAGAAGCTCAGGATATGTGTGAGCACATTGCAATTATAAACAAAGGGCAACTTACTACATGTCAACCGACTTCCCAACTCATGCGTTCACTAAATATAAACTACTTAGTTGTGAAACCTAAGAAACTTGAGACTGACATCCCAAAGTCTTTGTCAGATAACTTGGATTTAGATGTTAGCATTACCAAGAACAAAGACTTACGTATTGCATACAACACAACCAAAGTTAACCCAGTAGAAGTATTAAATATTTTACAACAGGCACAGATTGAAATACAGGACTTTAGAACGGAAGATCCAAAACTTGAAGATATATTTCTACATCTAACAGAAAATGCTTAGATTCTTCTAATTAAGACACCTCATTCTTTTTCTTTATTTATCAATATGACTCTTTCCGCATATACTCACATCTGCTAGTATTGACTGCGTGTTTTGATGAAAGAAAAGTTGTTGTGAATACAGGCTTTATTGTAAACATACACAAGAAGGATCCGTAGCTCAGCTGGATAGAGTGTCGCCCTCCGAAGGCGAAGGTCGTGCGTTCGAATCGCACCGGATCCACCATTATGTATTACATAATACTAGGCGCTATCCCGTTCTCTAGGCAAATAAATAGATGATTATGTTAAAAAAAAGTCCTACTGCTGACACTTCACATCATAACATCAACAATAACACATTGCATAACATTATACATGTTGCGGTAAGAGGGTTTGCAATTCTATTCATCATATTACTTATGGGGGCTATATATATAATACGATACCTTGAGGAATCTCCCAGAGATATTACATCTCTTATCCCTATGGAAAAGATTGTAGAATATCTAAAGAGCAAAAATATTGATACTACATATTCGTGGAATATTGAAGTAGATAATATATTACTGGGGATAGACAGAGACTCGATGTCTGTTGCTATAGAAATTAACAAGCCTCACATACTATACAATGACAGCAACGTTAACATAGCTATGCAATCAGAATACATAAGCATACAATGCAACCTATCAAATATGCTTAAAGGAACGGCCTGTATTAATATTAACTTACATAATACTGAGATGGAAGTTGATAATTTAAAGACAGATATAAAAGACACACATAAAAGTACGCTGTTCATTCCATATTTATTACCTTTTATGTACATACATACATCTTCTGACATACGGCAATATATTACTATTGATTCAAGTTTGTCTCATGTATTAAGGCAGATAGAATATATAGATATGAGGAGTATAAATGCTATATTAAAACATAAAGGAGAATATTTTGCCCAAATAACAGGGGGAGTTACTAATAGATATAATACATATTATGAATATGTTGACTGGGAAATAAATTATTCTCAGGCAAACTTACAAGATAACGTATTGCTAAATATAACATTTGCACATGATACTGGATCAACCGAGAGATCTATTGCTATAGATGCTAGGAATATAGCTATTGAAAATATAAAATCATCATCATCTGGTCTTATTGATTTACGTGCCTATGGAAATATATCGTCCTTAAACACTCTTCAGGATCTGTTATTCTTAGTCGATGCTCATAATATTCAAATAGATAATATGATAAATCTGCCTGGAACTATTTCTTTCTCTGGGGAATATATTAACACTGAAGATATGATTGCCATTAAAGCCTATCATAATGATGCCTTTGGTGGGAGAGATATTATAAACATAGCGTTGTCTATAAATCACAGTGAGACCGGGACTGTACCATGGATAACAAGTGAAATAGATATATCAGATTTTAGAACTCCTTACTTGCCATACATTAACAAGGCCATAGCCACTTTGGTAGTCACAAAAGATAATTCTACTATAAGACTGTCAGATATAGACATACAATTTCAGGATGGCGGTCGTATATCTGGAGAATATCAGACAAATAATAAAACAGAATATGCAGCAGATTTATCTTTGGATAAAATAAGTGCTACAGATCTTATGAATACAATATCTAATATATCTAATAATAGTAATACTGCATACTTAAGAAACGCTATCCCCAGTGGGATATTGTCTGGAGATGTGCAGATTTATCAAGATACAGATTCTATAAGAATGCTCGGAGAGCTTACTATATCAGATGGGATTATCTCTATTCCAAAACTACCAAGTATAAAAGTAAAGACTGCACTTATTAATTTTTCTGATGAGAAAGCCAGTATATTTTTTAGAGATGTAATCCTCTCAGATTCACCGTATAACACCAGCAACCTAAACTTAACTGGGACATCCATAGAAATCAATTATTCTAAACATGATGATATCTCTGTTTATGTAATGGCTAAAGTATCTGGGGAATTACAACAAATTCTATATCTCCTACAAAATAAAAATAAATCTAATAAGTCATTATTTAATTCTCAGGATATCACCGTAGATGGATATGTCACAGCAGAGATTATGATGGATACGCATATCACCGATGATATTATAATGCACGATTCAGTAATAGCATCATCTGGCAAAATAAAGAACCTAAAATTGGTAGATAGCCCCCATAACCGGAGCATAGAAAGCGATATTATTCTATTCAGAATGAAAGATTCCTTACTGCACGCCGAAGGAAACATTATACTCAATGAATCCATTAACTCGTATATTTCTCTTACATATAATACCTCCAAGAATACCGAGGAGGATCTTGCTGTACATATAGAATTCCCTGCATCTAAAGCAGCCTTTGCAGCGCTTGGTTTTAGAGATAATCCTATTGTTGACGGTGTGGGAAAGACTATTGTCAACATAAATGGTAATGTAAGAAAACAGCTACTAAACTTCCATCTCACATCTGATTTTACAGATACCACAATGTATGAGAGGAATATCAGATGGTATAAATCTGAGGGAATACCAGCATATATAGTCGCATCTGGGAGTATTAATCGACAACACACAATCATAGATACTATAGAATTTAAATCCCAAGATATCTATATACTAGGCAAGACTAGCATCGATACCGATAAAGCCACAACATCCCCTTCAATAACTCTAGAAAAAATATACTATGGGAAAGATACAAAGCTACAAGCGGAAATATCTAAGAAAGATGGAGCCTTTCAGATTCAACTTGCAGGGGATACATTAAATATTCAGGATTTCACTAAAAGAAATACACCAGACGAAGAATATCACTCTCAAACCTTTTTCAAAGCAATAAATGATGATATAATACCACAGACCAATAATGCTAAATTCCTATCAAGTTCAAAGAAAACAATAAGCAATATAAAATATAATATTAAGAATATTATATTTACACCCGAAATAACACTCAATAATCTATCTGGGGTAGTACAGATAGATTATAACAAAAGATTCTCAGGGAATGTCATTTTTAATAAATTAGAGCAGTCAATACAAATACAGTTTAACAATAATCAAGCAAAAGATACTATAGAGATTACATCAGATGATACAGGAGAAATACTCTATGCATCAGGGATCACACGTAAGAAAAGCGCTGCAGGCCCATTAACTGCACTACTCACATATAATGACGAACGCGAAGATGTTGATATGTCTTTAGATCTGCGATTAAAGGATGTAACGTTTGTAGACGCACCAGAAGTTATAAAATTCATTTCACTTATTTCATTATTTGGATTGTTTGACAAATTGCAGGGTGGCGATTTGTTCTTTCATGATATTGTCATAGAGGGCTCGCTACGCAATAAATTAATCTCTCTGCAAGGGTACTTTGAAGGAGCATCTTTTGGCATTACAACCTCAGGAGAATACGACTTCGATTCAAGGTATATTAGCCTATCTGGGGATATATCACCTTTCTTTACAATTAATGGGATACCAGGGTGGGAATCTCTAAGAAAGCTACTTACAGGTTATTCCCATGGGGCTGGGTTACTGCGTTTTCCATATACTATTAGCGGCACATTAGGGGAAGTAGAAATCTATACCAGACCATTCCCCAAACTATTTACATTATTCTAGAGTCATAGAGCGTATAACCTGAATTCATATTCTAAGTTCTGCATCCCTTATAAACAGCTCCAATCAGAACCAGCTCTCAAACTTGACTTACATAACAGCAAAAATTATCATGACGTGATACTGTATAATGGTATGGGTGTTATTTAATAGGTAAGGTGTATATGAGAACAGTAAATGCATTAGGTATTATGTCAGGTACATCGCTTGACGGGATCGATATATCTCTTATACAAACTGACGGACATTCGTATCTTGAGCGCTGTGGCATGAGACATGTTGCTTTTCCTGCCGATGTACGTTCTTTACTGCGCAATGCTATAGATTGTGCTGCACACACTACATCTGAAAGGCTCAAGTGTGAACCACGGCTACCTGAAATACAAGAAGCTGAAACTATCTTCAGTAAATTTGTTACGGAATCTATATATGATTTTCTATCATCTGTAACATCTACTCATTATCCTGAAGTAATTGGATGTCATGGGCAAACAATTGTACATAGACCATCTGACAAGTTAAGTATACAAATCATTAATTTTGCAGAGCTTGCTAAAGCAAGCAATGCAGCAGTTGTTTATGATTTTAGAAATAGGGATATTATGAATGGTGGGCAAGGTGCTCCTCTTGCTCCTTTTTATCATTTTACTCTTAGCAAAGAATATCTGTATGGTTTTACTTCAGCATTTGTTAACATTGGTGGGATTGCAAATGTTACATGGGTTAACCAACATGCCCAAACCCCAGAAGAACATATGGCGTTGTTTGCTTTTGACGTCGGGCCAGGGAATACATTTGTTGATTACTGGTCTCGTACTGCATATAACAAGGATTATGACTATGATGGTGAAGTGGCTGTATCAGGGAAAGTACATAAAGAAATCGTTGACTCATATATAGAGCAACAGGAGTTCTTTAAGAGAACACCTCCTAAGTCCTTGGACATTAATGATCTGCCATTTCCTGAAGATGTGCGTTATCTGAGCTGTAATGATGCGATGGCAACTATTGCATCGATAACAGTTGCAGGGATTATTTCCGCACGCGAATGGTTTCCCAAGGAACCTGATGTATGGGTGTTATGCGGCGGAGGTAGTAAGAATGCATTCTTTCGCAGGAATATTGCACAAGGTTTGCATAATGCTTCTGTGAGACTACTTGATGAGTTCATTAGTGAAGGCTGTATGTTTGTTGAAGCTGAATGCTTTGCATATCTTGCTGCACGAAGAATTATGGAGCTCCCATTATCATCACCTACAACTACAGGGTGTGCATCTCTTATGACTAGCGGAGAAATATACTATCCCGATAGCTATACTCAACATGCTAGTTAAGAACGCACAGACTTAATATATGTAACTTCCCAACCTAATGTTCTAGGCAACTGTTAGATAATTTTGAGTCTGGGAAATATTCTAATGGCGATCAAGTATAATAAAAGAGAAAACAAAATCATCTTATTCATAGAATCGTAACACAAATAGCTTGTCCCTTGTGTATTCCAATATAGATTTAGATACATTTTCGCAGTTGTTATGTTTGTACAGTTCATGCCCTTGCTCCATTCTAGGTTACATAGTGCTATGTATTTTAAAGGATTGCCCAAATCTGTCCAAAATCATATTCATGATGCGCTACTTATGCTGTGCCAATACCCAAAATTCTACAGAAAAATTGCGGCAAGAAATACCTGGTACGAAGCACGAAGAGTAACATTGCAAAACACGTGGTAATTGATAGTCTTCGGCGACCACTCACTCTGGAATAATGTTATTATATGAGATGGTTAATGCATTCTTAAACGTAAGATGCTTCATCGAATAAGTAGAGCTTTCATAGAAGACCTTAATGCTCTAGAATGATATAATATTAAGAATACTAACTAGAACCATCTAGTAGCTCAAACATCAGAGTACTTGCATATTACGCTAGTATCTTGCATATGCAAATTACTGTAATTTGTATCAACATTATTTAGAGCCATTATAGTACCTCCTTGCATAGTTACATTCCCAGTAGTTGAACCCATTAAATCCATATATTCAATTTTCCACCCAATTCTAACATTATCGCTATTGAATGATACCAATGGAAATAGATTCAACATATAACCTGATACCTTAGGCCAATTACTTTTATCTCTACGATAGTTCCTGGCAAGAATCGATATAGTAACGTGATCAGACAAGTATATATTCCCATATACTGATGGTAATACGTCTCTATTATAATATTGGTTCAGATTGAATATTATTTTTGCATTTATGAGATCATATCTCTCAATTACTCTATGAATCCATTTGTTTCTGCTGTCTAAATAACTTATATTAATTCCTCTGTTAATAATACTAAGCACTACCAATGAAGAGTAATTCTTACGTTGTAATATTTTAAAATGATTTTTATCATTACTTATTACCAGATTACCAAAATCTACTGAACGATAACCAGATAGGTCGACTATCACGTAGCCACTATCTACCCGAGCCTTACTATATGCATCTACAATAGCATCTACAATAGTATGTTTGGAACCATATAACTTACTGGGTTTTACATCCTGTGCTATACGCGCCCTTTGTTCATTCACAAGAGTTCTTGTCATGAACCTACTATAGAAATCATTTATTGCTGTTATATTAGTTGCTTCAATACATGCAGACAGGTCAATATTATAATGCTCTCTCGGTTTGTACGAATCTATTTTCTCCTCCTGCCATAAAGCAGGAAACATTTCGATGCCATTACAAGCTGTATTGCCTAACATAAAGCATACAATGAACAGTAATCGCATACATCTTACCACCATAAACCACCATTATCACTTTATATAACCACTCTTGAATACATACCATAAAAGCATTTAATATAATTGAGATACTAACTCGTATTCTTCTTCAGTCCTCTTATAACATCATCCAGATTATCTATATGCATTACTACCACTGCTCCTGGCATATTAAAGCTCATACTTATCTCTCGATCACAAATCTCATTTGAGATACTTACCCGTGTTCCCATACCAAAGTACTGATTGCACATTGACCATTTCAACCCTGACGATGCAATAACTTTAAAAGGAGACAACGGAAATATAGAAATCCATTGACCTGTATTAAATACCCCTTTCCATATCAATGGAGGGGTAAATAAAATATGATCCTCCTCAATAATAATAATTGTCTTATCTACAAATCTAAGCATAGCATGCAGAGATGCAAGACCATGATCTCCTCTTGATCCTCCCATGAATCTGTAGCATTTATATAAGGGTGCAGTTACATAATGTAGCGTTTTCTCAAAATCGGTATACTCCTGATCATAAAGGTATACTACTGTACTATGTGTTTGCCAATATTCTATGTTATGCACAGAATCTAAATCACCTATTACCAAGTGAGGTTGAATCCCTTTATCCCTACAGAAATTGGCTCCACCATCAACAGCTATTACATATTCTTCATCCTTTATAGTTATAGCACTATCTTTCCCATTCGCCCCACCTATCATCACTACAGGTTCATCAAATTTGATACCAGACTCTGTGAAATCATATAATATATTATTCATTGCTATTCCCTGAGAATGCATCATCTATCATTTCCTGAGGTATGTGTTGTAAAGTCTCTATTTTCATAATAATCTCATATATCTTAGCAGCCTTTATAAAATGCTTACGTTGCTTGGCCTTATAGAACTCATCATTATAAAATTCTAACATTCTTATTAAACCATTAGCTGCAAAATCATTTGCATGATCTATCTTCAATATATCCGTATATATTTTGTATACATCAGCACTATACGGCTTCTCTGAATGACTTTCTAATGCTCGATTCTGAAGATTATTTATCTTATTGATCGTATTCTTTTTGTGTAGTACTTCCATCTCTCCAATAAGAATCTTTTCAGGCAGCCATTTCTTCTTCAGCAAAAATTGATACAGATCTTTCTTCACTACCTCAAGTTTATCTAAGAAATTAGCATCCTTCCGTTGAAACACATCATCAATATATAGAATTGATCTGTGTTCAACTATTTTATGATCAACCATATAACGTACAATATATTCTCCTGACAATATGACGCCTAATATAATAGATAATGTAATAATTATAACCACACGCCCATTAGCATATGTCATACGCCTTACCATCAATCGTACTGGTCTTTGCCGCCAACCTATCTGACTCTCTAATGTATCATTTATTCTTAAATCATCTGCTGAATAACCTATAAGGTGCATCTCTCCATCAGCAAGACTTGCCAATGATTTAGAAGCTTTCTGACCACTTTCTTCCTTTATCAGTATTTTGCAGAATAATTCCTTAATTTTCTGATTCCTAAGACTTTCTATGGCACTAGTAAACTTTTCCCTCAAATACCTTATAATTTTGCTGAAGCTATCACTCACTTGCATACAGATTATGCTCCATACACTAGAAGAGTTTTTTTCTAACATAAAGCTCTTGTCTGGAGAGATAGATAGTATTCTACTTTCAAAACCTGCACCTTTACTTTCCTGATCTGCAATACTTATATCCTGCGCCGCACTGCTTATATCTAGAGTGTCATTACCAGCTCCTGAGCCTTCATATTCATGATTTATTATGTCATTATCATCATCTGGATTCTTAAGCACGCTTCCATGCTCTTCAGCATCACGCCTTACTAATACGTTATCGATACTGTCTCCAAGTTCAAAATTCTTAAACATTCTGGAAGAGTAAATATCACTTATAATGCGCTCTGAAAAATACTGCTTATTATCATACTTAATAAGCTGATATATATAAGCACGCATCTTCATCAGCATATACTGATCACCCATGGTCAGTTCATATATCCTCTCGATAACGGAATTATCCATTCTATCCTGTACGAATCCATTGCCAAGCGCACTATCCATAAAACTATGTATCTCGTATGGTGATAAAGGTAATATCTCGAACAATGAGTCAATAATAGCAGCTGTATATACAAAGCGCTGATCCATCAACAATGGGATTACATTTTTATTGCATGACATAAGTATCTTAAAACCACACACTTCAGAACTGCCAGGAATAGATATCCCAACCAGACTTGGGATAATACTTAATAAGTCACTATCAACACTTTTATCTATCCGCATTACTAATAAAGATGACTTATTCTCTGTATATTGCTTTATTAGACTCTCACGAATTGCTTTAATCTTAACAATATCAGATACATCTTCTGCATCCCCTATAAATGTATTATATATTGTGTGGATAAAAGACCGTACTGTTAAACATAATTCAGGGATAAAGATGCGTGTAATATCGCTCCCAATATCTGCCAGAGCTTCCTTCACAACAAGACGTTTGCCAGAACCGCTGGAACCTGTCAACAATACACAGCGTTTCCCATCTTTCATAAATGCATTCTGGATACCATCAACAGCCTGCCAGTGAGAGATGGTGAAATATTCTTTCATCTCAGGAGACTGAGTACTTGTGCCTAAATCTTCCCCAATCACATTATAACCCTATACATTATAACCCTATATAAGGAACGACCATCATTGTGTTTATGTACTCACATACATATGACAAAACAACACATCACTACATATAAGAAAGTACACAGAATCTCGTTCAAACAAGCGTGTATATAGCATGCCGTTAATACTACTAATATTACGTAAATAACAGAGCTATAATATATTAAATCATACAGGATCAGTGTATGTATTTAAACGTCAACTTTAGATAATATCTTAGAGGTAACGCAACGAAATGGCACAAGCATAAAGATGGAAAGAAAGATTTTCACGCTAAAATCACCTGTGGCCCAACCAACCCATCTGGGTAAAGTAATATCAAACGGCCACATAATCTCACCTACTACATAAGGATCTACACTCCACCAGAATGATAGTAAACTTGAGAAAGCAAGAGTGAAGAAAATTAAAGTATCAAAAATCCCTGAAAAGAAGGTAGATATCAGCGAACTCATCCACCATATACCTTTAGGCATGAAAATTTTGTCCAGCCTATGAAAAATAGTCACGTTCACAACCTGAGAAATTATAAACGCACTTCCCGAAGCAAAAGCCACTCTTGGATCAGCAAGTATGAATGATAATAATACAGCAATAAAAAAACCTGTTCCTACTATGTAACGTGCGTATACAGGTCCTCGCACACGATTACATACATCGGTAACAACAAATACAAACGGATATGTAAAAGCAGCCCACGTCAACCAGTTTCCTAAAGGAAAACTTACCAGAATATTTGATATAAGAATCACTAGGCTCATAGCTATAATACCGTACAATATATCAATATTTCTACGAATTTTAGCTAACATACCTTATCCTCTCTTGCATTATTACTGTAATATCATCAGAACAAATATGACATGGTAACTTATACAGACATTCCATTGCAAAGTATTTTCACGTCCACATGCAACAAAAATTGAGTTATATGTATACCATACATATAAAAATACACAAGTGACACGTAACGGTGTGTAATGTATAATAAACAAATATGTTATTACTTATCATTTCCCAATAGCGAGAAATACTATGTATTTGAGTGTGTTCGAAATCTTCAAAGTGGGAATTGGGCCTTCCTCTTCTCACACTATGGGTCCCATGGTTGCAGCGTCTAGGTTCCTTGATCTAATAAGGCATAGTATGCAGTATATAGATTCAGAATATCATCACAATATACGTATTCAATGTTCGTTGCATGGCTCTCTGGCGTTTACAGGGAAGGGACATGCATCTGATCGAGCCGTCATGCTTGGTCTTTCTGGCTACAAACCAGATACTATTGACCCTGATCATGTCCCAGAAATAGAAGATGAACTCAGGAAGAAAGAACTGCTAAGAGTCCATGGTTTACCACCTCTACACTTCTCCCCAGATATTGATATTATATTTGACTATGATTATACAATGCCAGAACACCCAAATGGCATGATGTTTATGCTTCATCTACCTGATCGTCCTAATTTTATAACAGAAACATATTTCTCTGTGGGTGGTGGCTTTGTAGTAGACAAGAATGAGTTCTATGATCAGCAAAATAATCCACAACCAGATGATTATGCAGGAACTACAGTTCCATTCCCTTTCCACAATGCTAAAGAAATGCTTGAAATGGGTGCAAAGCATAATATGCGTATTGCAGATATGCAAAGACAGAATGAATTGGTTAAATATACTGACGATGAGCTTGATCATAAACTTGATATAATATGGAAAAATATGAATGCATGTATAAATAGAGGCATGAGAATATCTGGTGTTCTACCAGGAGGGCTGAATATAAAAAGACGTGCTCATGATCTACATCAGAAACTACTGACAGACTATAAAAAAAACGATGATGGTCCACACGTAATTAATGACTGGCTTTCTCTATATGCCATGGCTGTAAATGAAGAAAATGCAGCAGGGAGTAAAGTAGTCACATCACCAACAAATGGAGCGGCAGGTGTAGTTCCAGCCGTACTAAGATATTATATGGATTTTGTTCCTACTGCTCATAAAACTGACACAAGAGAATTCTTATTAGTGGCAGCAGCCATTGGAGGGATAATAAAACGTCAGGCATCCATTTCAGGCGCAGAGGTGGGATGCCAGGGAGAAGTTGGTTCTGCTTCTGCCATGTCTGCCGCTGGGATGTGCTCAATCCTTAATGGTACTAATGAACAGATAGAAAATGCAGCAGAGATTGCACTGGAGCACCATCTTGGGATGACATGTGATCCAGTGGCTGGACTAGTGCAAGTACCTTGTATCGAAAGAAATGCTCTTGGATCTGTCAAATCAGTTACAGCAGCCTCTCTAGCTCTACGTGGAGATGGAACGCATTTTGTAATGCTGGATAACTGCATAGAAACCATGAAACAAACTGGGCTTGATATGCATGAGAAATATAAAGAAACATCCAGCGGTGGTTTAGCTACATTTGCTGTTAATCTGCCAGCGTGTTAATTAGACATATAATTGCTCAAAATATAAGCACCTCATCGCATGTCAAAAAGTAAAAGAATCATAAGAAACCAAATTTATCCCCTTACGAATCCAGTACAATACTTCCGTATGCTCTATGTCGTGTCATAGAACTTTTATGGGCTCGTTTATCATTGGTAGGATATAAAGCGGGTTGTCTGTAAAAAATATATATACTATTGATGCAGCCATATAAAAAACTATCGTATATTTTGTTGCAACGGTGTTAGAAAGCAACACCAACCGGTTGGAAAGAGGTAAATAAGAAGGATCTGAAGCCTTAAAAGTAAGATAAATCTGCTTTGTGACGTGGGCAAGGTTACTTATATAATGCCTGTTTATCAATGAGAGTTAAGAGAGATAAAGGATTGATGCATACTCATCGCTGTGCAGATTCTTCCTGCTTGCATACATCTCATAACTATCGTTTTATGGATCTTATGCGTTCACGTACTAAACATAGGTAAGAAATTCTAGTACTACTAGAATTGTAAATTTTCTTTATGCCATAGTAGATGACTACCTACAAATGTAGATACGAAAAAGTATGAATGATCATATCCAGCATGAATCACACTCTCAAGATCCTGAGCTCCTTTCTCAGATGTAGCAGCCGCATCTTCCAATGATGAGATATTAAGCTGATCAAAATAAGGATCTTCTGCACCTGTATCTACCTTAATACGACCATTAAAACCTCCTTGGCGAATCATCTCAGATGCATCGTACTTAGACCAAAGTATTTGATTTCCACCAAGGTACTCAGCCAACTGCTTCCTACCCCAGTTGCTGGACATAGGATTACATATAGGAGCAAAAGCTGATACAGAGCGGAAGATACCCTTATTATCACTCAATGCAATTGTAAGAGCCCCATGACCACCCATTGAATGACCCATAATACATTGTCTTTCTCTATCAACAGGAAAATTCTTTATTATCAAAGCCTGAAGCTCATCCATTATGTATGTACGCATCCTAAAATGTTTAGACCATGGAGAACGTACAGCATCTACGTAGAAACTAGCTCCCTGACCAAGATCATAAGACTCATCATCTGGGACATCACTACCTCTTGGGGAAGTATCTGGGAAAACTACACACATACCAAGTTCAGACGCATATCTCTGAATCCCAGACTTCAACACTGCATTCTCATGATTGCAAGTCAATCCTGACAAAAACCAAACCACAGGAACCTTATGATCACTTAATACAATAGCAGGTGGTAAATAAACAGAGAAATGCATTATACTACCACCGCATGCTACCGAATTATGCATGTATGCGTCCTGCCAACCATCAAAGCAATGAGAACGAGATACCCTTTCCAAAATTTATCCTCCAAAAAAATAAATAATTACCATAAATAAAGCAAATATATCTAGAAAGTAACAACCGTACGAATCCCAACACCAGTGTGCATATCCCTGAAACCATCATTTATAGAATCTATAGATATCGTGTTAGTAATCATAGGATCAATCTGAATCATCCCTTCCATATACCAATCAATAATCTTTGGTAAGTCGCGCCTACCTCGTGCACCACCGAAAGCAGTACCCTTCCATGTTCTACCTGTTACTAACTGGAAAGGTCGTGTTGCAATCTCTGCACCTGCAGGTGCAACCCCTATAATAACACTTTCTCCCCATCCTTTGTGAGCACACTCTAAAGCCACACGCATAATCTTTACATTCCCAGTGGCATCAAAAGTATAATCACCTCCACCACCAGTTAGATTCACAATATAAGGCACCAAGTCTCCTTCTACTTCATTTGGATTAACAAAATCAGTCATTCCAAACTTTTCAGCCAGAGCTCTTTTGCTATCATTTATATCAACACCAACAATTTGCCTTGCTCCTACAAGTCGTAATCCCTGAATAACATTCAGGCCTATACCACCAAGACCAAATACTACGCAACGTGCCCCTGCCTCAACTTTAGCTGTATTCATCACCGCCCCAAGACCAGTTGTAACGCCACAACCTACGTAACATATTTTATCAAAAGGAGCATCTTTTCTGACTTTTGCAACTGCAATCTCAGGTAGAACAGTAAATTGAGAGAAAGTCGAAGTCCCCATATAATGGTACAGTTTATCACCACTAGGAAGAGAGAAACGCGAGCTACCATCTGGCATCACACCACGCCCCTGGGTTTCACGAATTGCCTGACATAAGTTTGTCTTTGGATTCGTGCAATACTCACACTGTCTACATTCTGGGACATATAGAGGAATAACATGATCACCAACCTGTAACGATTTAACGTTCTTCCCAACATCAACGACAACCCCTGCTCCTTCATGTCCAAGAATACTGGGAAATAACCCTTCAGGATCACTGCCAGAAAGAGTATACGCATCTGTATGACATATCCCCGTAGCTTTTATTTCTACAACAACCTCACCGTCCTTAGGCCCCCCCACCTCTACATCGGTAATAATAAGGTCTTTCCCAGCTTCCATCGCGACTGCAGCTCTAGATTTCACAGTATGTACCTCCTGTCATCTGAATCAACATTCTTGCCCCTCCTTCTTGCCTCTCCTGTAGGGTAACATAATAAAAATTGACAAAATACTTAATTACAAAACACTTTAACAATATATTTACGATTATTGCATACATTGATAATCACCTCGATACAGGGGGGGTATATGAGGGGGTACCGTAAAGAATAAATAATAATATACACGGACAACGACGCTGAAAAACACAAGGAATGCCACACACCACTCTGCATTCCTTGTGTTCGCTTTCTAACTCATCCCATAACATATGTACTACCTACGTTGTATCTTCACCACAAGATATAAAATTCTCCAACCATTTCACTGAATAGTTACCATTCAGGAAGTAATCAGAACTAATAATTCTTTGCAATAATGGAATACTGGTATCTACGCCATCAATTACAAATTCTTTCAATGCAAGTTGCAACTTACGGATACACCCTAACCTATCAGGGGCATGAACTATCAACTTTCCTATCATACTATCGTAGTATGGCGGGATTGAATACCCTCCATATATTGCAGACTCAACACGCACCCCTCTACCTGAAGGGGCATGATATCTAGATATTATACCTGGGGAGGGGATAAAAGTTTCTGAATTTTCAGCATTTATCCTGCACTCAATTGAATGACCCGAGAATTCTTTGTTTTCTAGAATAGGTGATAGTTGCTCTCCATATGCCACTCTTATTTGTTCCTGCACTATATCAATCCCTAGGGACTCTTCTGTAACAGGATGTTCTACCTGAAGCCTTGTATTCATTTCGATAAAATAGAACTCACCATTCTCATATAAAAACTCAAGAGTCCCAACTCCTATATATCCAATTTCTTTAATAGCTCTTGTACATACATCACCTATCATCTTACGCTGTGATGCTGTAATAATAGGAGAAGGTGCCTCCTCTATAAGTTTTTGGTGCCTACGTTGTATCGAACAATCCCTTTCACCCAAGTGAATTACATGCCCAAAACGATCCGCAATTATCTGAACTTCAATATGACGAGGGTCTGATAAATATTTCTCAATATATACCGCACCACTGCCAAAGGCGCTCTCTGCCTCTGCGCGCGCTGCTTTCACATTATCAAGCAGATCATCCGCACACCACACAACCCGCATACCTCTGCCACCACCACCATTAACAGCTTTAATGAGCACAGGGTAACCAATACCATCTGAAATTCTGATTGCGCTATCATAATCTTTCACAACACCATCAGAACCAGGCACACAAGGAATTCCCAACTTCAGCATTGTATCCCTTGCAATAACCTTATCCCCCATAATACCTATATGAGAAGGCTCAGGACCAATAAATGCAATTCCATGATCTTTAACTATTTGTGCAAAATCTGCATTCTCAGACAAGAATCCATACCCTGGATGCACAGCATCAGCTTCTGTCACAGTACACGCAGACAAGATAGCAGGAATATTCATGTAAGACTGGGAAGATTGTGCCGGACCAACACAAACGCTCTCATCAGCAAGCCGTACATGCATGGCGTCAGCATCAGCAAGAGAATGAATCGCTACTGTGCGAATTCCCATTTCCTGGCATGCACGATGAATTCTTAAAGCAATCTCTCCCCTATTGGCAATAAGTACCTTCCCAAACATACATACTCCCTACTCAATAATTACAAGAGGAGTATGAAATTCTACAGGTTGCAAATTATCTACTAGAACCTTCTGTACACGTCCATCAAATGGAGATGGAATATAATTCATAGTTTTCATAGCTTCAACAATCAATAATGTATCCCCTTTATTTACATAATCGCCCACTGACACAAATCGCGGTGAGTCAGGATCTGGAGATAAGTACACCGTCCCAACCATCGGAGAGAATACACTACCATGATGAAAATCATCTGCCGCTTCAGTTTTAGCATTATCAGCACAATCATTATCCAATGACATACCATTAATACCTGAATCAGAGTTATATACTTGAGGGAGATGAGTAGCATACTCAATTCTCTGACCCTTAAGCTCCATCCCTCGTAACGAGGCAATCTTTATTCTGATAGAGCCACCATCAGAATACTTCCTACTAAATTCTATTTCCCCCAGCTCACTACTATCCATTATCTTAACCAAAGCATTTATAAAATCTGCATCTTCAGTACGACATGAATCCATATCTTATCCTTACATTACCTTTATTATATCTATTAAAGCCTGCAATGCATAACGATAACCTATAATACCAAAACCAGCAACCATCCCTCTAGTGCCTTTAGATATCATAGAGTGTCTTCTAAACTCATCTCTTGCATGTATGTTAGAGATATGTACTTCGATGGCAGGGATAGACACCGATAATAATGCATCTAGTATTGCAATGGAAGTGTGCGTATATGCCCCAGCATTTATAACAATACCACGTGAATTTTCATCGGCATCACCTATATAATCTACCAATGCTCCCTCACTGGCTGACTGCAGGAAGTGTAATCCCATCCCATGCTCACACAAGAAATCGTTACAAACTACTCGAACATCATCCAAAGTACTGTAACCGTAGAAACTAGCCTCTCTCTTCCCAAGACGATTTAGATTGGGGCCATTAAGAACCGTTATATACTCCATAAGCTGTTCACACTCTCTCCCATACAGCCAACACACCTACATCAATACTAATGTAACCAATACTACTTGAATATTGCAAACATTGCTATTAGTTAAAATGATATGCTATCAATACTACCAAATAAATATATTAATTGTTATCCATATCTATCTCACTCCTTGCAAAGGCAACCGCCTCTTTTAACGTATCATAATCAGCATACCCTCTAAGGAGCTTCCCGTTGATTACAAAAGCTGGAGTGCCTGTCAACCGTAGCTTCTCACGCCCCATTACTACATTCTCATGCAGAATATTCATTACCTCTTCACTATCTACAAGGTCTTCTATTGCAGCCCAGTCTAAACCACTATTCTCTGCAATGCTTCTTACATCAAGCTCTGCCCCTAAATCATCAGCAGCCATCATATTATCAGCAAATTTTCTATATGCCTCTTCTCCCCCATGTTTCAGAGCTGCAAGAGCAACTTTTGATGCATAAACGGATAATGGGCCAAGAACCGGAAATTCACGAATCACCAAACGAACATTCGTATCCTCTTCCACCAATTTCTTTACATGAGCATATGCTCTTCTACAATACGTACACCTGAAATCATGAAATTCGACTATCTGTACATCGGCATCTTCAGGGCCTACAGAATAAAAGACTCCCTGACTGAGCAGACTATCAAAATGCTCTCGTGCACGTATATCCGATTCTTCTGCCTGCTCCTTACGTAGCTGAGCTTCGTGATCCTTAAGAGATTGTATAATAACGTCAGGATTATCAAGTAGATACTGCTTCATTCCTTCCTCTGAAGCTAAAGACATATCGTGAGTTGATTTATGCTGCAGAAACAATACAAGAACTATTAAAGAACAAATAAAAGCAGCCCCAGAGGCAATATATAGTAAATATTTACATCTACTAACACCACAAGATTCCTTTTCCATGATTTCCTCCATAAACTTGATATATACTAATCATCATGTAGCACAGCAAGAACATCCTGCGCGCGCAAACGCCATATACTCCCATCAGGAAGATCTTTAATAGCACGTCTAGCATGGAGTTTTGCAAATTTAACCTTATTAAGCAATAAGAAACGCTCTGATGTCATTAAAGAAGATATGCCGATGTCCCCCTTCTCTGCATAAGCCTTAGCTAACATGCCTTTTACCCATACATTCCTAGGATCTATCTGATCAGCAAGGTGCAGATATTTTATAGCTTCATCGTACTTATTTGCCATTATCAGAGTATCTCCTATAGCCGATAACACAAGAAAATCACCAGGCAACAAATCCAGAGCATATTTATAAGAAGACAATGCCTGATCAAACTTTTGATTATCTCGCAGAAATTGCCCTTTTAATTCATGGTAATAAGGATCATTATTATGCCCTATTAGTATGTCTAACTGTTCTATGGCAGAATCTAGCTGATTAAGCTTGGAAAATGCTATCGACATGCCATATCGTACTATTTCATCACTTTCAGACATGATTTCCCTACTACTCGCATCTGATGTTTGAAGATACTCTAATCCCTCCTGAATGATCTTATCTGGATTATCTGTCTGAAAAGCCTGTATTTTCCTGTATACACGTTTATACCTGTAATGCATATCATCTGTCAGATTCTTCCCACTTGCAGAATTATCAGCAATGACTGAGTGCAGCCTGTCTGCCCTTACTTTCATAAAAGGATGGGTTAATAAATACTGGGATACCCCTGACAGATTTATTTCCTGTTTATCAATTAGTATCTCAGCAACATCTAACACATATGCAGGATCTATGTTAGCCTGCTTCATATACTGCACACCTCTAAGATCTGCTGCAAATTCATCTGTTCTAGAATATGAGAGAAGCTCTCTGCTAAGAGCTTCTGAACCTGCTATAACTGCAGCTACCCCTTTATCGTAACCTCCAGCAGCTCCTATCACAATACCTGCAAGAGTTGTAAATAGCTGCTTATCATGCAACTCTTCCATTTTGCGATATCTTTTCGCTATATGTTTATCAGTTATATGACCTAATTCATGTGCAAGAATAGCAACAAGCTCCTCTGGCTGATCCATCATAAGAATCGCGCCACTATGTACAAAAATACTAGAGTTATTAACTACAAATGCATTAAAGTCACTGCTATTAATAAGGTATCCATTTATTCCTACATCAGCAACATGAGTTGATTCTACCAATAAGCCAATCATATCATCTAGTAAATGCTCTATTTCAGAGTCTCTTATGAGAGAAATAGCATGCGATGAACTTACATAAAATCCTGTTATCACAACACCTAGGAATAAAATGTGACAACATTTTAAAAAGATCCGCATTATAACTCTCTTTTCTTTTAGACATAGGATATATCCAAGCATCATTCCCATACTGTACAATACCTTTTTTGTATTGCCTTACACAACAAACTATATACTATTAAGGTTCGGTTACCTTTTATGATCACAATGGTTACTTCGTACCCTTATACATCGGTTTGTTAGATGACGTCTCCATAACGTGTCCCGGTAGCTCAGCAGGATAGAGCGATTGCCTCCTAAGCAATAGGTCAGAGGTTCGAATCCTCTCCGGGACGCCACCCACCAACCCTGTATAATACCATGAGCAATAATGATCCAGTTATTCTTCACAATCTGTAACAGGTAAACTCCTGGGAGAATGACAGCATTCTATTGATGCATCATATGAACATAAACAATCCCATAATGTAGCAGTCATAACAGCCACAGACGCAGGTAGAAAAGTAAAGTATGATCTGTGTCTATCTACATCACAAGATGCATCCAAAGACTTGATAGCCACCTTATTTACATAATCTGCAAATATTGGATTATGTCCTATCATCATCAGAGTGCTCGTATTCTCGTATACTTCCGATATAATATCGGTTAAATATTCAGTCGAGCATATTTTATATAGCCTGTCATCATACTCCACACGTACATTTAATAAAGTATTGTTACTTCTCATATGATCTAATGTTTCTCTGGCTCTTCTGGCAGACGAACATAGAACTATATCTGGGCATGGATGCATATCTGCTATATAATTTCCAACTTTAACCGCATCCTTCTTCCCTTGCGTGGTTAAAGACCGCTCAATATCATGTTGAGCTATTGATGCATCCATAGTCTCAGCGTGACGCATAAGAATTAATGTTTTATGGCTATCACTTCCCATGTACATCTCCTTTAATTAAAGTTCCAGTTCCATACTTGGTAAATAGCTCTAATAGTAACGCATTCTTAGTCAATCCATTTAATATGGCAACCCCATCTACTCCTTCCCGCAACGCATGTAATGCAGTCTGTACCTTGGGAATCATTCCTCCTGTAATAATATTTTGCGCTATAAGCACTTCCACCTCATTTTCTGACAAAGAGGAGTACACTCTACCTTCATGATCCGTAACACCATTTACACTTGTCATCAACAAAAGTCTTGCTGCACCAAGATGAGAGGCTATAGTACCAGCAGCTGTGTCAGCATTAATATTATATGTCTTCCCGCTTTCATCTGCTGCTATAGGGGCAATAACTGGAATAAATCCCTCTCTCACCAAATGCATTACCAAAGATGTATTAACAGATGCTGGAACACCTACATGACCAAGATCACCACCTGCAGAATTACAATAAGCCTCTGCATACATCATCTTCCCATCTTTTCCGCTTAACCCAACAGCTATTCCTCCATGTTGATTTATCTCTTGCACAACCATACGATTTAGACTACCACACAGAACCATCTCTACAACTTCTACAGCCTCTTGAACGGTAACTCTTAAACCTCCTTCGAATCTTGACTCAATGCCCAACCTGCTTAACATACTATCAATTTGACGCCCACCACCATGCACAATCACAGGATGCACATTGCATTGCTTCATAAATATCAGATCACGCGCCAGATATGGCATAATATCTGGGGATTGCATTATTTCCCCACCTATTTTCACCACTACAACTTTATCATTATATAAACGCAAGAATGGAATTATTTCAGACAAACATAAAGTATCAACTGTGCATTCTAACGAAACTTTCTGAATTGACTCCTCTTCCATTACATACCTCCAGTTAGCACTCCTAAAATAACAATCCTTAACTAGCAATGTTCTCAACTATTTTACATAATTCATCACATACACCAGAGAGCCCTCTATTTTTCTTAGCAGAGGTAACAATCACATTTATAGGAATACCATCATTGTAAAGACTTGCATCTTTACATACACATCCCTTTAGAGCATCCACATCTGATTGTTTTATCTTATCAGACTTTGTAATCAATATTTGGAAAGGTACACGGTATTCCTGCAAACTATGCATAAAATCTATATCAATAGGCATTATGCCTCTTCTTGAATCAATCAGCAGAAATGCCCAAACCAGATTCTTCCTACTACAAAGATATCTATCAATGTGATCCAGCCACCCTTTCTTCATACTGCGTGGCGCGCGCGCGTATCCATAGCCAGGTAAGTCTGCAAGCATCATCATCCCACCTCCTAATGCAAACAAATTTATATGCTGTGTCCTACCAGGAGTATTTGATACTCTTGCCAATTTCTTACGATTAGTAAGAAAATTAATCATCGTTGATTTGCCAGAGTTAGAACGACCTACAAAGCATATCTCTGGCACATCCATCTCAGGCAAAGTAACTTCTTCTGGATACCCACCCACAAACTCTGCCTTACTAAATAACAAATTACTACAATCATACATTATAACAACATATACCCTAGAAACATCAAACTATGCAGAACGTACGATGCATATAAGCAAGTGATAACATTACTATATACATCCAATATTAAACCTATGGTGTATATCGTTTAAATATTTTATGGATAATAGCAATAATATTCTTATGAAGAGTAATTTGTACCCCTCCTCTTTTCATGTTAACAACCTGTTGTACAATGGTCAGCACATTGCTAGTCGTCCAGTAAATTACCAACCCAGACGGAAAGTGTGCCAACATAATTGTAAAAACTAATGGCAGGAAACTCATTACTTTCCTCTGGATAGAATCTCCTACTGCAGGCATAAGTTGCTGCTGCAGAAACATGGTTATCCCCATCATACATGGCCATACACCAATAGTAAGTACATCAGGCAAAGTAAAAGGTAGTAACCCGAACAAATTAAAAATAGAAGTTGGATCAGGAGCAGCAAGATCCTTTATCCATCCAAAAAAAGGAGCATGTCGCATTTCTATAGTTACAAACAATACCTTATATAGAGAGAAGAATACTGGTATCTGAAGTAGCACAGGCAAACATCCTGATACAGGATTAACCTTATTATCTTTATACATTTGCATCATTGCTCGTTGCAATGCTTCCTTATCATCTCGATACTTTTCCTGCAATTGTTTTATCTCTGGTTGCAATTTTTGTATGCTACTCATAGATACAAATGATTTGTAAGATAAAGGATAGAATAATATCTTCACTATCAGAGTCATGAAAATGATCGCAACTCCAAAATTTCCCAGCAAATCATTTAATATCGTCAATAAGGAGAATATTGGTTTTGTTAAGAAGAAGAACCACCCCCAGTCAATAGAATCAATAAAGCGCTCTACTCCATATTCGTCTTGATAACCTTTAATCGTACTTACTTCCTTAGGTCCTGCAAACATCATTGAACTAAACTCAACTGTATCATCTGAGTCTATTAACATATTACCGTAACGCATACTTGTAATATATATAGGATACCCTGACGATGACCGTGACATTTTCATAACAGCTGTAGCAGGCACACGCCCTTGAGATATTATAACAGACATCCAGTATTTATCTGTAAAACCAAGCCATCCTGAACGATCTACAGAAAATGATTTATTATATGAGTCATCTATCGAGCTATACGGGAAGTCTTCAGCCTCATCATAACGTACTTCATGTAAGGCTCCCTTGAACATTCCTATCAACCCTTCATGCAGAATAAACAGTTTGTTCGTATTACCTGGTTGTTTCCTAACTATAGTAGAATATGGAACAAGCGTAACTGGTACATCGCCGTAATTCTCCACTCTGTCAGAAACAGTAAACATATATTTGTCATCCAGCGATACTGTTCTGAAGAATCGCAAACCTGCACCATTATCCCACGTCATCTCTACTGGATTAGACGGTGATAGACGATCAGTTGGATTAACAGCTACCCATTCGGTAGCAGACCCAGGTAAGGAAATTGACTTATCTTTAGAAGACCAGCCAAACACAGAATAATATGGACTTGATGTCCAGCTTGGTCTGAATAAAGACACATCCAGTGATTCTTCATCCAGAGTTTCTGAGTATCCATATAACTGAAGAGCATCAATACGCCCTCCTCTTAGCGACATACTTCCATGCAGAGTATCACTATTAATTTCTATCTTCTCAGAATTTCTGGCTTCACTAAGTGCTTTATTAACAGCATCATAATTTTTAGAGTTATCAAACCCTTGTACACCATCTGAATTTGCAGGACGTCGCCTTCCCTCATCTTTATCAATAACAAACAGTTGCCAACCAAATACAATAACAATACTAAGAAGAGCAGCTGCGATTATTTTCTTATAATCAATACCATCAGATTCTTCGGACACTATAAACTACCTCCTAGTTGCAATTAGTATGTACTCTGGTTCACCATAACCCGAACACAAATTACTACTCATCCTTAGTCTCATCCACAGGGTCATAAACACAACAGCCCTTACTACCAGAGTACCATGGGTTACAACGACCAATACGACTAAGACACATCATACTACCTCTGAAGGTACCGTGTTTCCTGATAGCAATCAAACAATACTCTGAACACGTAGGATAGAAACGACAGGAAGGAGGTATGACAGGAGAAACAAACAATTGATAAAACTTTATAGCATACTGCAAAACAGAAGATAATACTTTACATATAAAACAATACAATCTTCTGCAATGCATACCAGATTTATTATTACTCACAAGTACCACCAATACAAACACACAACCGAATAATATATCTAGTCATAGCGATAGCTTTAACATAAAACTACCTGATTATTCTACCCTTACCTCTATAGCGGTGGAATCTTTTTATTGACTCAGCAAAATCTCTGCTAAGCTTACTAAATGAAATATCCGTAGCCATTAAAAATCTGGCAATAACAACATAGTCATAAGCACCAAACTCATTGCATATATCAAGATTATCCACAATAACAGCACGCAGCCTACGACGCACACGCGAACGAACGACTGCATTACCTATTTTTTTTGTAACTGTAATTCCAAAACGACCTGGGAAATGCTTACCTTGGCAGACAGATCCCTGACAGCCCTGTAATATAAATGCATCACTAACAACTCTGCGCCCAGACTTAGATATATTAACGAAATCACGCCTACTAACAATACTGCTAAAAAATCTTCCGTACCCCATTCAATTATTCCTATATGAGAAACAAATTTTTCTACCCCACATAAGTACTAAATAAGAAAAAAAGAAATTATCAAAACAGCACTACAAAGAAGTCAACATACTGCCAAACGACATCTTCCTTTAGCACGACGTCTGGATATTACCTTACGACCTCCAGGTGTGGCCATACGAGCACGAAAACCATGCCTGCGGTGTCTTACAAGCACACTTGGTTGAAACGTCCTTTTCATTAGCAGCTCCTAATGCCTGATACTATCAACAATTATTCAAGGTATATAAATATACCTCAAAAGCTGCGATTTTACTGTAGTGCGTGGTAAAACACAAGTGGTTTTACATATAATACAAAATTTTATCAATATGTTCTTAGTCAGTGATGAAAAATAACATTTTTTAACTTTCATTGAGTAGACTCACCTTAAGCATTAAACATTTCTAATGAAATTATTCTACTAAATATATTGTCATCCGTTGGAGAATATAAACAGGAAGTATCATATGTCAAAGCACATACTAGTGGTTGATGATGACTTATTACAACTTACCAGAATTTCCAATATTCTTCAGGGAATAGGATATGAGGTGACTGTTGCCGAAAGCGGTGAATATGCTTTACAGTTATTATACGGAGCCAAGAAGAAAAAAAACATCCAACTTGTCCTGCTTGATATGATAATGCCAGAAATGTCTGGGATGGAGGTGCTACGTACTATCAATTCTAAAAGCCCAGGACTGCCTGTTATTGTTCTTACAGCTAATGCTTCTGTATCTTCCGTTATCGATGCAATGAAAGAAGGTGCTCGAGATTTTATTATAAAACCAGCTAACCCTGAGAGACTTAAAGTATCAATTAATAATTCTATACAAATAAGCACTCTCACAACAGAAATTTCCCGCTTATCGCACAAGGGAAATAATTGCTTACAGTTTGACCAGTTAATCGCAAAAAGTCCTGTAATGAAGAAAGTCATACGAATGGCAAAACGTGCATCAAAATCTAATATACCTGTACTTATTGAAGGGGAATCTGGAGTAGGAAAAGAAGTGCTAGCAAGGTGTATTCAAGGTTCATCCCCACGTGCTTGCAAACCATTTGTTGCTGTAAATTGCGGCGCAATTCCTGCAAACCTTGTTGAATCTGTTCTCTTTGGTCATGAGAAAGGTTCCTTCACAGGTGCCATAGAAAAACAACAGGGAAAATTCCACGAGGCCGATGGAGGCACCATTTTCCTTGATGAAATAGGAGAAATGCCCCTCCCTTCACAGGTTAAGTTGCTAAGAGCTATTCAAGAAGGAGAAATCGATACTGTGGGAAAAGCAACTCCTGATAAGGTGGATGTACGAATTATATCCGCTACAAATCGTGATCTTATGGAAATGGTAAAAGAAAATATATTCCGTGAGGATTTATATTACAGGCTTAATGTTTTCCCTATCGTGCTGCACCCCTTGTGTCAAAGGAGTGAAGATATTAAAGAGTTCATAACATATTTTATAAATAAATTCTCAGCCAGTGAAAATAAATATATTGTTGGGATCTCACCAGAAGCAGAAAATCTACTGTTGCATTATGAATGGCCTGGGAATATTCGCCAATTGGAAAATACTATATATCGCGCTGTAGTATTGTGTGACAACAATATACTATCTGTCAATGACTTCCCGCAAATATCTCCTCTGGTATCACAGGATAGAAACTATAATAGTCTCAACACATCATATGACAATATCAATATAAAAGAAGAATCAGAATATTCCCATTTGTTTTATTGTAAAGAAATAGAGAACTTATTAAGTCCATTTGATACTTCAGGACAATTACGCCCCCTAGCAGAAATAGAGAAAGATATGATTAGCATTACGTTAACAAAATACAACAGATGTATCAGTAAGAGCGCTAACAGTCTAGGGATTGGACGCTCAACACTATACCGTAAGATGAGAGAATTCAATATTGCGTAATATTACATACCCATCAATATATATCCATTGAGAGGATATACCAAGTAAACATATGAAAGTACTAGGAACGAAGCATAGAGCATGCTTGTGTAATCCTGTCACATGCTTGCTCTAGTACTGTATCAGATGTTGCATACGAGATCCGGAAATAAGGAGATAAACCAAATGCCTTCCCATGCACCGTAGCGACACCTGCATTTGTTAACAGAAATTTAACGAAGTCCTCGTCATTAACAATCACTGACCCTTCTAAGGTGGTTTTTCCAATATAATCAGCACAACATACCCACATATAGAAGGCTCCGTCTGGCATGATGCAGGATAATCCTGGAATATCATTTATCTTCGATACAAATCGCTCTCGACGATCTTGAAATACTTGTCTTCTCTCAGCAAGTAAACTCTGATCACCCGTAAGAGCTTCAAGAGCAGCCCATTGGCTGACAGAACAAGGACAAGTTGTAGATTGAGACTGAAGAGTCTTCATTGCACGTACTAACTCTATATTCCCAGCTCCATACCCTATACGCCATCCAGTCATAGCATATGATTTGCTTACCCCATTAACAACCAACACTCTGCCAAACAGTTCAGGACATACCCCATGTATTGATACAAACTCCTTCCCATCATATAAAAGATGCTCATAGATATCATCGGTCATAATATGTACATGTGGGTACGTAAGCAGTACTTCAGCAAGCTCCTGAAGCTCCTCCCGCGAATATACAGCTCCTGTTGGATTACTGGGAGAATTCAATATTAACCACTTCGTGTTATCAGTAATACTATCATTCAAGGCAGAAGCCGTTAATTTGAAACCATCCTCTTCCCCACACGGTACAATAACCGCTTTCCCTTCTGCAATATTGACTATATCGGGGTAAGATACCCAGTAAGGGGCAGGAATTATAACTTCATCTCCACTATTCAAAGAAGCAAACATAGCGTTAAAAATCACTTCTTTACCACCACTGGAAACAATGATCTGATCATTAGTATACTTATGCCCATTTTCCATTTGTAGTTTCTTGCTGATTGCAGACTTCAGCTCAACAATCCCATCACTGGCTGTGTAACGTGTATTACCGTTATCCATTGCTGCCTTTGCTGCATTTACTATATTTTCAGCAGTTGGGAAATCTGGCTCTCCTGCACATAGGTTTAATATTTGTTGTCGCCCCTCTTTTTGTAAACGCATCGCTAAGGCATTTAATTCAACCGTAGCAGAAGCCTTTATCCCTCTTAGTCTACGAGAAACAACATCCATACTAACCTCACATAAATCAATTTACGGCACAAACACACATCATCCCAAGTTAGCTACACGATTTACAGATTTACATTAGTAATAAACTAAATACACATGAAAGATAAGCAGCCCCCTTATGGACTTACACCTAACATCCTAACTTATTCTGAAAAAGCAATCCCATCCTAAGAGCATATTCGGAAAATAGCTATCAAAAACTTGATTGTAATCCGTAGAACATAACTATAATTCTTACACTATTTCCATTCAAGGTTTAAGTCACTTTAGTTTCCTTTAACGGTCTTTATGTTCCCCAGACAATCAATGGAGAAAGAAGTATTGTTGGAAGTATCCACCATATCCACACTGGTTCAATATCTACATTAACTACTAACACAGCTGTCACTAATGCTATAGCACCTGCCATCATGTTTGTTAAGTGCCTTGCAATTCTTTGTTTCCAACGGCATGTTTATTTTTATAGCTTCTAAAATCAGTATAACCCAAAACTATAGCTAAAGAACCAAAAATGGTAAGAGTAATGTACTGAGAAATATCATTGATGACATAGTATATTGCTAGCAACCACATTGATAAACCAGACAACACCATCAGGACACTCGCAAACCAATCTAGAAAACTGCTGGCTATTCCTGTTCTATTGATAGCAAACCTCATACCTGCAAACGCTAGATAAAATGAGAAAATAGCAATAAGAAATAAGAAAATATCACTATTCATTATAGACATTGGAATAGCAGTTATAAATATCGTAAACACTCCCCAGAAGAAGACTCTACCTGCATTCACATGTAATTTTTGCCCCTTAGATGATATAACCACCAATATCGCTGCAATTAAAGACACAGATCCTGCAATTAAATTAAAGACATAGACTCTGCAATTATATGTATAATCAATAGATACGGCATACGACTTCTTACCTTAATTTACTATCATGACCATATACTAGAGAATGACAGGAATTATTGATATCAGTTCTCCATGTAATACATATACTTAACACACAATTTATATAGTATCACTAAGAGTCATCCGTACTTCCTTTGAAACTCAATAGGTCTATCTAAGATAGAGACTGAAAGTATCTTAGATAAGATAACAGACATCCACTCGTTATAAAGTTTTTTTATACATCATGCGTTTGATCAGATGAGATAACTCCATCCAACATGCCAAGAGATGCACGAACTTCCTGGTTCTCTTCCTCCAGTTCCTGCAAGTTCCCATCCATTTATAAGCATTCGTGTCATATATTGTTTGTTATAAAGGAAACAAGCTATAAATTGCCATACTCCAAATGTTATCATTGAAAAAAGCAGATGTAGCACGCCTACCACCAACTCACCCCTGAACAGAGGAACAAATCAGCCAAAAAATAAATATGTCCAACTAAAATAGTCACCTGTACGAACTAGATTGCTATCTCACAATCTTTCCTGCCGAGGTAGCGGCAATAAGCTTTTAAAGAATCAACTGAATAAATATTCTCATTTCTACCGCACTCTTGTGTATTTTTGTCAAAAACAGTCTGAATCTCTTCCCGCATATACTGCATCCTATAAGCACCAACAATCTCTCCTGTTCTATCACAACCACCAACACAATGTACGTAAACAACTATTGGTTTGTCACGTTTCTGCGTTAATAGACCTCTAAGACCATGAACTGCCTTGATATCTAGATCCGTAAGGGCTTGTTCTGCTTTTTCGACATCTTTAAATATACGTTCCAGAACCCCAAATATAGGATAAGATAAAAAGTGTCTTATAAACTGAGTTCCTTTGTCAGCAATATGTATTGTACGTTCAAATTTGTTACCTCCTATATGTCCAAAGACTGGATAATTCACAAACTCACCCCTTTCAGGATATTGATCAAAATACTGTCTTTCCACTAATATATCTGCTTTCTCAAAAAATAGAAGGTTAACATCAATAAGGTAGAAGTCATCAGGTAAAGTTACGCCCTTTCTTTTAGCATCAGTTTTCATTAAATCAACTAACTGTTCATAGGCAAACCCACTACTTCGCAATACTGGATCACTACCGCGAAATAAGAAGTTGTTATTTTCATTTGTAATATAAGTATCGACTAAATGAACTGTGTGTGCAGCTATCTCTTTCCTATCAGGGTGTGTTATATGGTGAATCTCTCCACATCCACTAATAAGCAATAAACATAAAACTAAAATACAGTTCTTCATTATCATAGATGTATTCCTTCAAGTTTAGATAAAAAAGCATTATTACATCTCTGAGATAGAGTCTTACATGCAATACTTATTAAAGATCTACGTGGTTCTAACGCACTCTAATACATAAAAATCATTCTAACTATTCTTATTGTCTTACATCTTATTTCTGAATATTCCCTAAAGATCCATCTACAAATGACATTTAAATATCCTACCTTGCCTCTTAGTCTCTAACAATACAAGCACTATTATCTTCATAGGTTGATAACTTTAGCCCCTAGGTCATGTGCAATTACAATAATTGAACATGACCTAGGATTACTCTAAATATGTGGTATGGGCAACTCAAAAAACCATTTTCAAAATATTATATAGTATGTTCAAGCCCTTGATAGCCACAATCATCCTTGGGATGAGTGTGGTCAGTCTTATTATGATTACACACCAAAGGGTGCCAGAGCTCGGATAACTGTCAACAACAGGGCCAAGACGGATTGTTAAATAATAGAAATAATACCTTATTTCTTTTTGTTCCTTTGGGGTGAGATACCTTACTGCTTCCTCGAAGCCTTCGTCAATCTCTTTATTTTTATCCAATTTGGGATCCATAATATCACGCTCCTATTCAATGTAAACGCAAAAAATAATATAGTGCACTGTCTGCAATACAGTAAACCATATTGCAGTTGCGCGCACGAGTCAATCCATTCATGCGTGAAATAAGCTTTATGTGAGTATATGAGGGTCATGTCCAAAAAATTTGAGTTGAGTGTTTCATTTGGAAATGACCTACATAGTGTAATACTTACACTAGAAGAGTTGGAAAAAGTTCAATCTGGTGATATGTTAACCAAACAATTTAAGGACACAATGGAGGGAAAATCCTACATTTCCCAATACCACTTCAATAAACAGCATAAACATTCACTGGCGATGTATTACGACGATGGGGAGGGGTTTGTCGGAGACTTATCAGAAGCATTTATCAATGAACGATAACTGCTACTCTCCAATAAGGTGATTGATTTTCAAGTTTCACTTTTCCCTTTTAGTACAGTTAGTCCTTTACTTAAATCGTGTCATGATTTGAGGAGTATTTATATAAAAAGGACTTAGCTAAATTGCTAAGCCCAATTCTTCAATGTGTTCATATCCAACCTCTACCAAGTGCTGGTAGATATTCCAGATCGGAACTTCGTTTAGACTTTCAAGTTACCAAACATCCCCGAATAAGTGATGGTTTCATATACTTTTTTCATCGCTTGACCTGCATCTTGGTCTAAAAACATTGAGGAGCGTTTGCCACAGGGGTTTCCCATCAGATATGGTCGCATACTCTCCCAAGTTTCGCCGCATTTGCTCTCCTCTCTCCAGCAGGGAACCTCATTTTCTAACATAAGCCCTATAGCAATATTTTTTGGAATAGTCTTGTCATTATGCATTGGCTTTAGCCATTTACACACGACTAAAATAGGGTCTGTTCCGTTATTGTACAAAGGTTTATCAATGCGTTCAGCCTCTATGCTAACAACATGAGTATACCTCTTGTACACTTCGCCTTTACAAAGCTCTTTAACTGAATCGATGATTTTTTGACCGTTGTCACTGTGGTATGGGCAACTCAAAAAACCATTTGCAAAATATATAGTATGGTCAAGCCCTTGATAGCCACAATCATCATTGGGATGAGTGATAGGGTCAGTCTTATTATGATTACACACCAAAGGGTGCCAGCTCGGATAACTGTCAACAACAGGGCCAAGACGGATTGTTAAATCATATAAATAATACCTTATTTCTTGTTGTTCTTCTGGGGTAAGTTCCTTTGGGGTGAGATACCTTACTGCTTCCTCGAACCCTTCTTCCATCGCTTCGTTTTTGCGAAATTTCATACCCATAACATTATCTCCTATTTTATGTGCGATACTATAATTATGTACATAAAAGCATAATATCGTGCGTAAGTCAATCGCTTTATGAATTGTAGACTTATCATCTCTGTATCTTGTCTGTAACCCTGTGCAAAACTCGACTTCTATACAGGAGCTGGGGTACGCTTAAGATCACTTGAGAGGAAAAATACAGGGGCTGTAGGTAGTTGAGGGATTGTAAGTTCCCTCGTTATGATTTTTATCTCAAACCCGAGAACCACATCCTCAAGTAAATTTATATAGCGAAATCTACTCCACTGTAACAGCTTTTGCCAGATTTCTTGGTTGATCAACATCTGTACCTTTTGCAACTGCAGTATAGTAAGCAACCATCTGGGCGGGTATTACATACACCATCGGAGCCATAAAATTATTTATAGACGGTAAAGTAATACTACGCCAAGATTTTATCCCAGCTTTCTGATGTCCAGACTTATCAGAAATAAATATCACCTTCCCATCACGAGCTATAATTTCCTGGGCATTAGCAACAGTTTTATCAAACAATGAATCAGAAGGAGCAAAAATAAATACTGGGATATCATGCTCTACCAGAGACATAGGACCATGTTTTAACTCTCCACAAGCATACCCCTCTGCATGTATGTAGCTAACTTCTTTTAACTTCAATGCACCTTCTAAAGCTACTGGATACATCAGCCCTCTACCAAGATATAAAGCATGTGTAAATCGTGAGATATCATGTCCTATATCCTGGAATGTTTTTTCTTCTGTCAATACCTCAGAAATCAACCTTGGAACTTCCGCCATACTTCTTTCAATGCTGTATGCTGTTTCCTTATCAATAGTGCCTTTATAAACGGCAAAACAAATTACTAAAGATAAAATACAGGCTAATTGACACGAAAAAGCTTTCGTAGATGCAACGCTAATTTCTGGGCCAGAATATATCTGAAAAACTATATCAGCCTCTCGCGCCATTGTACTCTGTGGGGCATTGACTATAGCGATAGTCTTAGTGCCATGCTTCTTCATCCACCTCAAAGAAGCCAGTGTATCTGCTGTTTCCCCTGATTGAGATATAAATATACCTATATCAGAATCCGCATTCATTCCTGTTCCCATATACCGGAACTCTGAAGCTATTTCGGATGTTACCCTAATGTTTGTAAACATCCCAAACCAATAACGGGCTATCATACCTGCATAATACGCAGTACCGCATCCTATAATTATTGCATTTGTAATTTTTTCCAGATCTATTCCATGCTCTTGCAAGTCCTCTTGTATAGTACTTTTACCAGCTCTCATATCCTCATAATGAGATAGCGTATCACCCACTACACTTGGTTGCTCATGAATCTCCTTCAACATAAAGTGTCTATAACCATCTTTATCTAACAACACCGTAGGAACTGATACTGTATGTATAGTCCGCTCTACTTCCTTGCATGTGATATCTAGAATCTTGAACTGACCATTACTTCGCATCACTACCATATCACCTTCATCAAGATATGTAATACGATTGGTAAGTGGCGAAAGTGCTAATGTATCAGACGCAACATACATCTCTCCACATCCATAACCCACAGCAAGAGATACTCCTTTCCTAAAGGAAATTACCGGATAATCATCCATATTAAACAAAACACATATAGAGAAAGCACCCTCTAGCCTAGCAACAGTACTAGACATTGCCTCCTCTGGAGACATACCTTTCTCTACGTACTGAGTGCATAAGTGTACAATAACCTCAGTATCAGTATCAGTGATAAATTCCACTCCTTCAGATGCAAGTTGAAGCTTCAACTCATGATAGTTTTCTATAATTCCATTATGCACAACAGCAACATATTCAGAAATATGAGGATGTGCATTTATTTCCGTTGCAGCCCCATGCGTTGCCCACCTTGTATGACCAACCCCTACATGACCGTATACTGGGTTTCTCGCAACTAAACGCGCAAGGTCAGATATTTTACCAGGAATACGTCGGGATAGAATCCCTCCCTTCCCCATAACAGCAAGACCAGCAGAGTCATAACCCCTATACTCCAAGCGCCTTAGTGCTTCGATAATCTTAAATGTTACATCTTCATTTGCAACAATCCCAAAAATGCCACACACTAACGTATATCCCAATTAATAATTAATACAAGAACATAAAATACTCTCAAAACTAATCGACTGTCTTTGCAACACATCGTTTCCTTAATTTAGGAGCATACTCTACTTTAACAACCTGCGCCATCTGTCTACGAATTGCAAAAGCATCATCTGGTACATCTTCCGTTATTACTGATCCACATGCTATATAAGCTCCATCTCCAACATTAACAGGAGCCACAAGTGCAACCATAGAGCCAACAAAAGCACCTTTCCCTATTTCAGTATTATGCTTTCTCTCTCCATCATAATTACATGTGATTACACCAGCACCAATATTTGTACCTTCTCCTATATCAGTATCACCAATATATGACAGGTGGCATACTTTTACTCCAGTACATAACCTGCTTTTTTTAACCTCTACAAAGTTCCCTATCCTTGAGTCGCATCCTATCACAGAGCTACGCAACCTAGCAAATGGACCAACAGTTGCATTCCTACATATATGAGAATCTTCAATATAAGAAAAAGCACGTACCCTTGCATTCTTCTCTACAACAACATTCTCTCCAAAAAATACATGAGGTTCAATAACTACTCCTGTTTCAATCTTAGTATCATAAGAAAAATATGTACTATCACTATCCAGAAGAGTAACACCAGCATTCATAACTTCTGTACGTTTCCTTTTCTGGAATATGTCTTCTGCCATAGCAAGATGCTCCATGGAGTTTACGCCCATAGTACTTTCACAATCTGCTTGAACATACTCACATCTCATTCCCCAGGAATTAGCTATACTTATGATATCAGTAAGCTTATATTCTCCTATATTATTATCATCAGACATTATTTCTTCTGTCATGTCAAAAAGCACTTTAGCATTTATACACATCACCCCAGAATTACATAATACCTCATCCTGATAATTACGCTCTGTATCAAAAATATCCTCGATTATTTCTAATAGTCTTCCTGTGCGCTCACATAATCTTAAGCGCCCATATCCCTTAGAATTCTGTGTTATAAAACCAATCACAACAACGTCAGCACCACTATTACGTTTATGTAACATAGCTTGTATATGTTCTACCTTAACAAAGGGAGTATCACCAAAGAACACAAACACTGATGAAATATTCTGAGTTGATAGGCTACTCTTTGCACACATCACAGCAGAAGCTGTACCAGTTCTATCCTTCTGTAATACCATTGATACATCTGGCCATGTTGTATATATGGCATCCTTTACTAAGTCGCTGCCATCATAAACTACAACAATACGCTTAACAGATACCTCTAGTGCTGCTAATCCGATTACATAATCAATCATAGACTGCCCTGCTATCTTATGTAGCACTTTGGGGATATCAGATTTCATTCTAGTGCCTTTGCCAGCTGCAAGAATTATACAGGCACTGTCAGTAAAAATACTATTTTCCCTATTCAGAACATCAGCATCACCGTGCTCGCAGGATACTACCATATTACGCCCCACAATAGTTATTGATGTAAGGTTTATAACTAATTCAAAAGTATTTTGGAAGCTTTTTCATAGATCCCATATTCACCTCACACATGCTATCATGATGAAACCATGTCACAGACAATACCTTAGATTATAAAACTACATATAATATATTAATAAAAATCACTCTGATTGTGGAGCTATACTCTCTCCAACATTTAAATTTGGATTAATATCAGATGACACCTCACAACCTCTTTCTACTGCATCCATATAATCCCATGTAGCCATCCCAATCATTGCTGCATTATCCGTTGATAAACGTCTTGGGGGAACAGATAAAGTAATATTCTCATCTTCAACAAGCTTCATCATACGGTTACGTAATGAAACACTGGCAGCAACACCTCCAACAACAGCAAGTGACAAAGGTCTGTACTCTCTGACTGCAAGCCTACATTTTTTTTCTAAAGTATCTAAACATGCCTCAACGAACGAGGCTGCTATATCTTCTTTATTAGCTGTAGGATTATCAGTAACAAATCTGGAAACACTAGATTTAAGTCCTGAGAAAGAAAAAGTATACCCCTGATCTATCATGGGACGAGGAAAATTATATAACACCCTACCTTCCTCTGCCAACTTATCAATGGCAGGTCCACCAGGAAAACCAATACCCAACATACGTGCCACCTTGTCATAGACCTCCCCTACTGAATCATCTCGCGTGGAACCAAGTTCTAAAACGCTATAGCGGTCATCCAGATACAATAACATAGTATGACCACCAGACACCAATAACAGCACCGTAGGGTACTGACAGACATTCTCTTCCTGTGATGAAAATTCAATACTTCTTATATGTCCATGCAAATGATTAATCCCATATATTGGCACTCCCCATGCAACATGTAATGCCTGTGCTGCAGCATATCCAACAATTAAGGAACCCATAAGTCCAGGACCACGTGTGTAGCCAATTGCCTTTATGTTATCTTGGGTGCATCCTGCTTTATCCATCACATCATCAATTAACACATCAATAACCTCTGCATGTGCCCGACTTGCAAGCTCTGGATATATCCCTCCGTATTTTGCATGCAGTTCAAACTGATGCATTGTTTCCATTGCCAGTATATTGCCATCACGTCCTACCAGTGCAACAGATGTATCATCACACGAACTTTCTATTGCAAGTACAACTTCCATATCATATTTCACTCACATCCTCATTTAAATATATGGTTACCTCATTTTGGGGGATACTCCCTATTCGTTCGAATGTAACAGGTATATGCTTGCAATTAACAATAGTAGATTCCTTGAAACTTGATGTCTCATACTCTTCTCTCACTACGTAATCAATAATACCAGACAAAGAATTTGCTGCATGACAAATATCACGTGGTGTAGATTCTCCTGACATATTAGCACTTGTAACGTACAAAGACCCTGTAACCATCATCAGGTCACACAGAAACCTGTTAGCTGGAATTCTAAAAGCTACCTCATCCCTGTCTGATAGCCATACAGGAACACGACTTTTGTTAACAGATGCAATTATCGTAAGTGCCCCTGGTACAAGTGGAGAAGCAACCAGATCATGGATAACCTGATTCTCTACTATTCCTAATTCATGTATATAATCAACCCCTGGAATCATTAAAGGCAAGGGTTTTGACAAGAGTCTTTTCTTCAGAGCATATATTTTATCAACAGCCGTTCTACATTCCGGAACTGCAGCTATACCATTCACTGTATCAGTAGGAAGCAGAACAACACCACCACTAAGCAAACTCTGAGATGCACATTGTATTTCTGATTCTCGATCCATCCAAGTCAGATCCTTTTAAAAAAATCACTGTATAAGTCCGCCACTGCTTAGTAATAATTTTTGGTAAGAACTGGATTAACCTTATAATTATGACCCTACATTCCCATATACTACAGGTATTTTGATTGTCATACAAAAATCATCAGATCCACTATCACCAGATACCTGCACAACCCCTCCATTTAATTCCATAATCTTACGTGCTAAAGTAAGCCTAAGAAAAAGCTTCTCTGTCTCATATAGAGTATCATATACACTGTCATGCCGCTCTGCACCAAATACTTTGCTAATGCTATCCATATAATCATTATTCTGGACAGGATACGATATGGTAAGTATTACAATAGATTCATCTCTATCAAATCGTGTTGACACACACACTTCATTTTCTGACGAAATGCTATCAGCTGCCTCTGATATAAGTATAAATAAAGCCTTCTTAAGCCTCTCTCTATCTCCTTTAATAGAAGGAATGCTGCTGTCAATAGATCGTAAACTAACCCTGCCACACTTGTTATATAACTGAGTTTGCAGTAAGGCAACAATATCCTCTATTATCCTATCAACTGCAAACTCATCTTCCTGAAGATCCATAGTACCAGACTCCACAGATACCAGATCAAATACTTCATCAACAAGCTGTAACAAATCTTTGGAAGCTGTAAGAATCCCCTGAACATACTCCTGCTGCTGAGGATTTAGTGCTCCAAAAATATTGTCCCTCAAAATCTCAGAAAAGCCAAGTACAGAACTCAGAGGGGTTCTTAACCTATAAGTTATACGACTTAGAAAGGTTCTCTTCATTCTGTCTGAAGCAGCAAGTAATTCTGTACGGTCATACAAAGCACGCTCCAGACGCTTTTGACTTGTTACATCAGAAAAAGTAAACAGCACACTCCCAGCGGGTAAAGGGCTGGATTTAAACTCTAAATAACGCCCTTTACAATTAAGAACACCAGTTGCTATCTTGCGACTATTTATATTAGATAAATCAGAAAATCTTCTAGTAAAGAAATCTTTGTCAGGCACATGTTTTGCCAAGACTTTATCAAGCTCCTTAAGAGGGCTGTTCTCAAGGTCATCAGGTTTGCAGTCAAAATCCCAGAATTTTACAAATGCTGGGTTACATATCTTAACACAGCCATCAGATCCAAACTCAACAACACCTTCCTCCAGACCATCAAGAGTCGCATTTCTTGCCACCACCAGACTGCTATATCTACGTTTTATCCTTAACTGATCGCTTACATCTTCAAAAAACAGCACCACTCCACCTGATGGATCAGGCATTGCAAGCACACGATAGCTTTCCTTATCTGACAAATGCCATACATCTTCTTTTACATGAGAATTACCCTTATAGAGCTCTAAAATATATTCCTTCCATGACATAAAGTCTGTAGTCTCAGGAATTCTGTGTTTAGAATGTAGATATCCAAGTATCTCGTTATATACAGGCTGGGAGTCAAGCCATTCCTTATCTGCCTGCCAGATATTTAACAATGGTGCATTATAGAATCTCAGTTTCTGATTCTTAGCAAAAGAGGCAATACCTACCTTAATATTATTAAGAATCGTAATATATGCTGATTCCATTGCAGTAACCTGCTGTTCTGCACAAATAAGATCTGTAATATCGCTTGCATATCCAATCACTCCGCATTTATTGTCTGGGATCTCATTGACCTGGAAAACATATCTTTCCCCCTTCACGACCATAGAACGTTGTTCTGCACATAACTCGCCATACAACAAAGCTTTCTGGGCAAATCTATGTGCGCTGATTTTCTTATCAACATGATCAACCATTTCAACCTGCTGCCGAATAGCTGTGGTTATATTTCCTGCCCCTGTTACATAAACGTAAGAAGAATTCACAAATTCCAGCTCACAATCCTTGTTCCTTGACCATATAGGCACTGGTAATCTCTCTACCAGATTCTGCAGGAAAGCATTCTTTCTTTTCTCATTTTCAAGATTAACCTGCAACTTCTGCTGAATTTCAAGAAAATCAGGCACCGTCTCAAAGAATATAAATGCTTTTGTCCCATCATGACGCCCAGTTACCCTGTTCCATTTTCCGTCGTTCATGGCAACACAAAGGTCAAAAGGTATATAACTGTCTGTTAACTGCCCTAACATGAAAGAAATTTCATGTCGATCTTTCTCTGATACTTCATCTAGAATCAGATTGGTACACAGCTCAGAATGCTCCCCTTCAAGGATAAGAGAAGCATCGTACTCTTCACTTACCTCATCATCACAAGACATTTTATGCAGTTCACTTATTCGGCGTAACCATAAAACAGATGCAGCCCCTATAGGAGCGCAGCCACCTTTATAATCTACCTCAAAACATAAGCGTGCATCTTTATACACGTCAACTCTGCCAGAAAGAGCCTGTTCCTTATACCTGTCAGCTGCAGAACCCTTACGGCGAAAGAATACTACAAAAGCTATAGCACTGAACAAGAGACCAAAGGTTATCCCCATTCCAAACGCAGCAAGCCAGACTAATCCCTCAAAAACACCGTCCGCCAAGAAGCATCCCCTAATGTGTTGCTATCATACCTTATAGGCAATTGCCGTCCATGATTCATCACAATAAAGAAAACTACAAGCATAAAAATCATCCTACTCAGAAAACTTGGTGAGTTTCTACTACCACACGTTATCATGCGAACAATTTTAAACACTATAATAAGAAAACCGATCAGAATACTACCTGACAAAGACAAGAATAATATCTGCATTATATCCCCTGAATAATTTCAGGCAGACAAAAGAATTATATATAATATAGAAGAAATAACATTGGAATATACAGCTATGTATACTAAGGAATATTCCCTAACACCTAGTCTAAAAAATACATAAAACCAACTCTGCTCAAAACAATATAAAAAAACAATTTAAACTACATAAAAAATATACTCTCATGATATAAAAACTACATTGCAGAATTATTGATATAATAGGTTAAAAAACATAATTCTCATATGTGATTTCATAATATACCTTTGATCTTGCTTGTACTACCACAATGTGCGAAATTACCATAGAGCGTTACGGGATCAACATGTATTGTTAAACAAGAATCAGAATATTATTAACCTCTGCTGTATGCCCGTATCTTTTGCCCGATGTCACACAAATCGGCATGCGCAACTTGCGAGGTGGCCTAATGACTGATCACAACAGACATATTCGGCAGGACATTATGCCACGTGAATTTGTACGGCGGTTTCAACATACCATCAGCCGTAATGATGCTTCTTTCGTATGGGTAATTGGAGCAGGATGCTCTGTCAGCTCGGGAATTCCTGATACAAATGGACTTATACGTCTGTGGGGAGAGCAATTACAATACCTTGAAACTGGTCAGAAAGAAAATTATAAGCAATGGTTGAGGGAGACTTTCAGGTCAAGCTTAAACGATAGCCCTGATAAAACGTACAAGTTAATTTTCAGACGTCTGTTTCGTACGCCCCAAGATCAACAACGCGAGCTTGACCGCCTGATGAATGAAGCAAAAATTGGCTTTGGGTATGCAACGCTTGCTCAGATAATAGGGTCTCCTATCTGGGGAAAGTATTCTGGTTCTGTAATTACAACAAATTTCGATGACCTTTTGATAGATGCTCTGTATTTATACAGCAATACTCGCCCGCAAATTCTTTCCCAGAATGTAGTAACAAGACGTACTATGCTGTCTTACAATAATCCTAGGATATTCAGGATTACCGGCTCCTCCCACGATGACTCTTATGATAATTCACGTTTCACACGCTCCCAGGTTCCACCTGATATTGCCCGACTTATGGGAAGTGAGTTTATGAAATCAGGAGTGATTTTCATTGGATGCAGTGGAAATGATGAAGTGCTCTCTGACTTTCTTGACAGTCTGCCATCAGACGCGGCTCCGTACGGTGTATACTGGATATCTGACAAACCACCAGAAGAGGCTTTTTCTGGATGGGTGGGGAATACAAATCCTATATGGGTACAAACGAATGATTTTGATCTTGTCATGTATTATATGCGACTTGAGCTAAACCTACCCGAACCAGATCTGCTAAGAGCTGAACAAATGCTCTCCTTTTATAAAGATCAGTTAAGAAATCTTGATATCGTTACAAAGAGTGCTCCCGAGATACAAGATGTTGATGATAAACTCACTCAGGAACATACGAATATACCTTGTGATAATACGGAAGTGTATAGCGCAGAATATCAGAAGCATCACTGTCCTCAGCAGAGCGCTACATACTATGCACATGATACAGTTGCTACAGATGCACAACAAACAAACTCCGAAGTACCATCACATGATATAACAAATCATAAAGAAACCCCTCCTGCGGATACATATACAGAGCCAGAAGATAACTGTTCCGTTAGTGACCTGCTATATATAGAGGAGATTGAAGCTGATATTGATTCTACTATGTTAACGCATACTGATTCTGACTTATGTGTTGACGATGATGAAAAATCCTGGATATCACCGAAACATAAGACAGCTGATCAATATCAGGTAACAAAGCATGAAGCATCAGAAATATCTTGCTCTGAAAATGAGAATGGCAATCTATCACCTTCCAGCAACAACTCTTCAGCTGATATCTCTCAATGTGGGAAAGAAAACCCTGTTAGAGTTTCTCCATCCCATGTGATCGATTCACTTCCATGCCCTACTTCACTAGTATCTTCCAGTATGTATGAATCTGGAAACTCATCTTATCAGACCGCTATTAATCTGTGGCCCGAGGATCCTTATCTAAGATTATTATATGCTCGTTTCCTGCTAAAAGGTGGAATGGACTACAGCAGCGCAGACACCAATTATATGAAGGCTCTGCAGTTATCATCAAACGATAACGAAATACTACAAGAATATATTATGTTCCGTATGCAGTATTCACAGGATTTTAATACTACCGAAGAGCTTATAAAACAGATGTTTACCAATGAAGTGCAGTCTCCGTTATCTTTATTAATTTTCTCAGAATTTCTATTAGCACGCAAAGGAGACCTGGAAGGAGCAAGAAATAGCCTTTCACTTGCTATTGAAGGGAATCCTACAGACGAAAGAATAGGCATATCCTATGCTCAATTTCTAGAATACCGCTCTGGGAAGCCACAGGAGGCTGAGAATCAATACAATACTATTTTACAACAACATCCAACTTCACAAAAAGCACTTGCAGCACTATGTAGCTTTAAGATGCGTAATAGGCACCCACATAATGACATAGAAAAAATCATTAGTACTGTTGAGGTTGATGATATTGTTGATTCTGACCTGTACAACTGTCATGCCTCCTTCATGATACAGAAGAAACAGTTTGATATTGCTGAGGATTTATTCATACGTGGCATGAAACTTCCGCAATCGTCCCCTGATTTACTAAATGGGTATGCTATTTTCCTTTATTCACATAAGAACGATAATACAAAGGCGGAACAGATTTTTCTTACATCTTTAAAGAAGTTCCCAAACTCTGCCTACCTGCTGTCAGAGTGTGCGGCTTTTATGGATATAGCGTGTAATAATCTGGAAAAGAGCGAGAAATATCATAGGCGTGCCTTAACTGCCGAACCTAAAAATCCATTTGCAATTGCTGCGTATGCAAATTTTGTTGTGCGTAGGTATAAACATATGGACTCTGCAAGAATTATGATAAGAGAGGCTATGCAACTTGCACCGTACTGTGCATCACTGATACGCTCTTTCGCTGCTGCACTGCGTATGACAGAAGGTGATACTGCTCAGGTGCATAGCTACCTTGAGAAGGCAAGAGTAATTGATGGACTTGATGAAGATCATTCGCAGTTATTCTTAAGCTATGGTCATTTTTTGCAGAAAACATTACCTCAAGCAACTGATATACTAGAAGACTCACTGGCTAAACACGAAGCACGCATTACTCCCCATGATATGAAGGTATTACGTCAATTCTTGAAATCGATGGAGCTTAAGCCAGCTGATCCCAATAAGAAAATCACCCAGATCAACACTCATCCAGTCATATCTGAAGAAAAAATAACCGAGCAGAATAACAATACAGACTATAAAGCTATACTCTCCTTGACAAGGGCTGCTCAGTTTTTACTTCTTGAGAAACGTTATACAGAAGGAATAAAAGTTCTTGATGATGCATTTAGCGCTGTTAGTAGCTTTAGTAAAGATGTTATACCCCAAGTACTTCTTATTGAAATTTGGTTATACCGTTATGTTTATGATTCCAGATATACTCAGGAAGCACTGTTGGTAGTTATCTCTATGCTTAAGAACGGAGTTAGATGCGAAGGAACAAGTCTGGTTCTAAGGATTGCTGATATACGTAAGCTACCTCATCATGCTACTTCCGACTACGATTTAATTACAAGCATTATAAGAGTAGCATATTATCGTGCAGACTTCTCAATTCTAAGCAAATGGAAAAGTCTGCAGGCAGTAGCATAGATATGGCCATCCCTTATTAAACATCCTACGACTAATGGAGCAAAATAAATGTCCTATATATTACTTGAAATAATCAATTCAAAGGGCTGGATACTTGCAGATGGCGCGACAGGCACAAACATGTTTGACCTATGGAGTGATTTACCTCCTGGCGCTGCTCTTGAGCCCTTATGCATCACTATGCCAGAGAGAGTCAAACATCTGCATACATTATTCCTGGATAAAGGCTCAGATATTATACTAACTAACAGTTTTGGTGCAAATGCATGCAGACTGAAACTCCATGGGATGGAAGATAAAACATATGAACTGAATAGAAGAGCTGCAGAAATTGCACGTTCAACAGCATCTACGTACAATAGAAAGATTCTCATTGCAGGCTCTGTTGGGCCCACAGGAGAATTATTGCAACCTTTAGGTACTCTTACCAGTGAACATGCTTTGTCTGTATTTAGTAAGCAAATCATTGCTCTGCGTGATGGAGGGGTAGATTTTATATGGGGAGAAACTCTATCATCTATTGAAGAGGCCTTAATCATAGCTAAAGCTAGCACAAATGCGGGTCTACCCTTTAGTATCTGTATGTCATTTGATACAGCAGGAAAAACTATGATGGGAATATCCCCGTCTCAGTTTGTAAAATATTTTACAAATTCAACAGAATATACCCCTATTGCTCTTGGTGCTAATTGCGGAGTTGGGTCTCTAAAATTACTGGATAGTATTCGTGAAATGAAGTATACTGGTTCAGATATCCCCTTAATAGCAAAAGGCAATGCAGGCATTCCAGAATATGTAGGTGGAAAAATAGAATATAATGAATCCTCAGAAGATATGGCTCTGTATGCTGGGATGGCTCATGATGCGGGTGCAAGAATTATTGGAGGATGTTGTGGCACTACCCCAAATCATATTGGAGCCTTTTATTCAACTCTTTCAGAGAAAAACATACTCCGTAAATAAATATATTGATTTATTTATAACGTATAGTAAAATGTTCAGGCTTTTATATTAATGTATACGTTTGTGTGCGTAGTTTAGTGTACGCTTATTTTAAGAGGTTTCTTATGTCAAGTGATGAAGATGATGTTCCCCCTTTGGCTTCCCTAACTGATGACGAGCTGGTTGAACGTACACAAGATGATCTTTATGACGGATTGAGCGAAGATGTTGCACAGTCTGTAAGAATTTTTCTAGAACGCGGATGGACCCCTTATTCCGTACTAACAGAAGTGTTAGTTGAAGGTATGGCTATTGTTGGGGTAGATTTTAGGGATGGCATTTTATTCGTTCCCGAAGTATTGATGTCTGCCAATGCCATGAAAGGTGGCATGACTATACTCAGACCATTACTTGTAGAAACAGGGGCTCCTAAGCTTGGCTCTATAGTAATAGGGACAGTTAAGGGAGATATCCATGATATTGGAAAGAACCTTGTCAGCATGATGATGGAGGGTGCTGGTTTTGAAGTCTACGATATAGGTGTGAATCAGTCAGCGGAAGACTATTTTGCTGCATTAGAGAAGTACAAGCCTGATATTCTTGGGATGTCTGCTCTTCTCACTACCACTATGCCTTACATGAAATGTGTGATTGATACTATGAAGGAAATTGGAATACGTGACGACTATATTGTCCTTGTAGGAGGAGCCCCTCTTAACGAAACATTCGGGATGGAAGTCGGGGCTGATGCGTATTGCCGTGATGCAAGTGTTGCTGTTGATACAGCTACACTTCTCATTAAAGAAAAACGTGCTACCTAACTTCTTGGATGAATATAGTTTGGTTCTTATATTGTGAATGGTTGTGTTGGTCGTGTTCTTGTTATTGCTTGTGGTGCTTTGGCGCGAGAGTTGTTTGCAATTTGCCAGATGAATAAATTAGATTGCATAGATTTTAGATTTTTACCTTCCTCTCTGCACAATACTCCTCATCTTATCCCACAATCTGTTCTTAAAGCAGTACACCAAGCGAAGCATGATGGTTACCAAAGTATATTTCTAGGATATGGTGATTGTGGAACTGGTGGGATGCTTGATGACATATGCAAGCAAGAGAATATAGAAAGATTACCAGGCCCACATTGTTACAGCTTCTTCTATAATAACGAAGCCTTTGAGAAGGACTATCCTAAGGATGATGCATGCGAAGCTTTTTTTCTTACTGACTTTCTGGTAAGGCAGTTTGATAGTCTCGTATGGAGAGGGCTTGGTCTTGATAAACATCCTGAATTATTTAGTATCTACTTTAAATACTATAAGTATATAGTCTATATTGCACAGACAGATGATATGAAGTTACAACTTAAAGCTCAAGAAATAGCGCAGCGTATGAATTTGGAGTATGTATTTCGTTTAACTGGCTACGGAGATCTTATGTCTTCTATGCAAGCAATTAATAATAATATTCTTCACAATAAAGATTGTAATGTATCTAGTATCAATAGTGACTTTATAATAGATAATAACATATGTGATGATTAAAAGTTGTGATACTTAAAAGTCATAGAATGTCTTCTTACTACACCTCATCACAAGGTAGATCTGTTATTATAATATAAAATATATACTTTTCTGATCAATAATCTAAATAAGAATACAAATATTTGTATGTACTACAAAAATCTTGCCTAAATAATCTTGCCTAAATATTGTATATTCTATTCTTGTTGCCTTATAACTCGAGATACCACAAGATGAGCATACACGATAGAAACGACTATAACTACTTATCCGAATATACATAAACCAAAACTATAGTTAGAATATGCATATTACCTATCTATTCAATGCTGATTAAATGCATCCCCCCAAGGTATAAGAAAAAATTTATGTATCTTATAATACTCTACTATGATACATTCAGGGGCTAGTTTGGCTATTCATGTCAGTATCAAGGCACAGTAGCTTTCTTGATCTGTAGTATAATTATAGATGGAGTATACGGTGGGAGTAGTAAATTCTGAGGATGGAATGAGGTTATCAGGGATAATGTCAGGGAAGAAGGGCATTATTATGGGAATAGCTAATGAAAGGTCTATTGCTTGGGGCATTGCACAGGCATGTCACGCGGCAGGGGCAGATATGATGCTTACATACCAAAGTGATGTATTATTAAAACGATTAGAGCCTCTTGCCGAATCTATCGGAACTGATTTCCTGTCTCATTGTGACTTTGATGATATCTCAACTGTTGATAAGACGTTCGATATGATTGCAGAGAAATGGGGATATTTGGACTTCTTAGTACATGCTATAGCATACTCTGAACGTGATGATCTTAGGGGTCGTTATGTAGACACAAGTCGTGATAATTTCTTACGGTCTCTGGATATTAGCTGTTATTCTTTCACATCTGTAGCTCGTAGATGTGAGCCTCTCATGAAAGATAAAGGCGGAAGTCTTCTTGCTATGACATACTATGGAGCTGAGAAAGTGATACCTCACTATAATGTTATGGGAGTCGCCAAAGCAGCTCTTGAATCTAGTGTTCGCTATCTTGCATCTGATCTTGGTCCTAATAATATAAGGGTAAACGCATTATCTGCTGGACCTATGAAAACTCTTGCTTCGTCTGCTATTGGTCAATTTAACTATACACTTAAATGGAATAAGTTGAATGCACCTCTGAAACGTCTTAATACGCAGGAAGACGTTGGAAAAGCTGCTCTTTATCTTCTAAGTGATATGTCAAGTGCTGTAACAGCAGAAATACATCATGTAGATTGTGGATATAACTCAAACGGTATGAGAAGAGAAGATTCAGTTGGTTTGGTATAAATCCGTTAGTGCTTTTTGTAGCATACTGTATGAAGATATGTGTGCGTCTGGTGCTAATTTTCTAATGTCATGTTTCTCATATCCAAAGTCTACAAGCACGCAACGTACGTTTGCGTTTCTTGCTGTTAATAAGTCTATTTCTGAATCACCTATAAAAACAGTATCTGATGGCGTTGAACCTGTATATTTCATAATATAATTTACTCCATCAGGTGCTGGTTTATTTATATCATTATCCGATGCCCCAACTATAATGGTAAAGTACTTCATCAATCCTATCTCTTGCAAAAGAGATACAGCATTATCCTGTTTCTTATTTGTATTCACTGCAAGAGTCCAACCGCTTGTAAATAAATCTGATAAGACATCCCTTAAAAAAGGAAATATAAATGCCTTAAAAGTTATGTTATTACTATAATGCTTGAGGAAAGAGTTATACATCTCTTTTATGTTGTATGATGAATTTAGTCGCTTAGAAGACACTTCAATTAGAAACTGTAAAATTGCCATACCACCCTGCCCCGCTATATAACGAGGGAATGCAGGTAACCAATTTTCATACTTACCAGGAATGTTAAACTCATATTCCTGAAGAGTAAGCCATGCACTATACAGTAGACTATCTATTGTATCAACGATAGTGCCGTCAAGGTCAAATACTATTAATCTAGAACTCATAAATAACCTGCAGGTTATAAAACTCTAATACCTAATATCAATAATTGTCGCACAACGACATATCTTAATATAGCAAGCAGAATGATTAATTATTGTTAATCGACAGAATATATTCTGATTCAGACTAACATATGTCATAACATACATCTACTCTATCAGATATTCTACTCTTGCAGCCCGATGAATAATATTCATGCAATTTATTGCTTGCATATGTTACAAATGATGTCGCTGATACTCTATCGTCCGTAAGAATAACATTATCACAGATATTCATATGATCTATAATATTTGTGTTGGTTGATAATACAAATGGAGGTGATAATTCATATATCTTGCTTTCCATACTCTCTTTATCCAAAGTATACCTGTACCTAAGAATATCTTCTTGATACACAGCAAAGAAATATTTATTAAAACAAGCCTTTCTAACACATACCACCGGAAGTTGAAACTCTATACTCTTATCAAATCCTAATAATTCAAAAGCATTTACACCATAGACTGAGATTCCCAAGGCATAAGAGAATGTATTTGCAAATACCACACCAGCACGCGTAGCACCTGATTTGCCTGGACCTGTATCTACAAAAACAAATGTTATATCTTTTGCCCTTATTCCACTCATCTGCAGCCCAACAGTCAACATATCAGCCAAAGAGCGAGAATGATCAAAAACCCTATGCCCTAAACTATCAAATAATATGTTCCCATTATTATAGTTATATATATTCACACTATAATAACCAGATGATGTATGTATACACAGCAATATGTCATTCATATCACATTACCCTATACTCTAAGCTATTGACTATATCAACATACCGACTGCCCATCGCTAATAACCTAACAGTACGTTTACTATACTCCTCCAAAAAAGATAAATTCACCTCTATGTAGTCTGTAAAATACTCATCACACTTATTCCCCCATTCAATTATGAGGATAGCTCTATCCAATTCATCTTCTATTCCTAAATGCATAAATTCACGTATATCTTTTATACGGTATGCATCTATATGAAAAATTATACTATTACCTACAACATACCTATTCACAATTGTATATGTTGGGCTTGGGGTGCTACCCTTATAACCAAGAGCTCTGATCAGACATCCTGCAAGAAAAGTCTTACCTGAACCAACTGCACCGCTAAGAAACAATACGTCTCCAGATGTTAAGTAACTTGCTAACATACATGCCAAGCACTCAGTATCTTTCTGACTGTTCCCTCTATAAGAAAATTGGTAATAACCATTCTCATTCAAAGACATCACCACGCACGTACAAACATCACCTTATATATATATTATATATATATCACGAAATATTGCTACCTTGCGTCCTTCCCTGTAATGCTATGAAAATACTTAAGAAACTCCGAATCCATAGACATCAATAATGTAGAATCATCCTCACCTATAGTGTTTTTATAAGCTTCCAAGGATCTTTGAAAATAAAAGAATTCTGGTCCCATATTATATGCCTTCGCAAGAATTTTACTTCTTTCTGCATCGGCCTTACCTTTCACAATGGCAGAAGATCTCCTTGCCTCAGACACCAACTCTATTGCCTTTCTATTTGCCGCTGCACGCACTTTCTGAGCTGCTTCATTCCCTCTAGCACGCTCATCTGCAGCCTCCCTCTGACGCTCTGCCTTCATTCTCTCGAATGTAGCTGATAAATTCTGGGCTGGCAAATCAGCACGACGAATCATAACATCTACTATTTCTACCCCTAGCGAACTTGACTGCACACGTGTTGCATCACGAATAGAACGCATTAGAGCGGCTCTTTCTCCTGACAATACTACATCTGACGACTGTTTCCCCAATACCTGCCTAAGACTTGTATTCAGGATTTTCTCAAGTCTTATATGTGCCTCACGCTCTATTCTTACAGCCTGTCTAAATTGTACAGGATCGGCAATCTTCCATCTTGCTACAGCATCAACAACCAATCTTCTGTCATCCAGAGGTGTTACTTCTAAAGGCGATGTCTCAAGAGGAAGCAACCGTTTTTCAAAATATTCCACAGTATTAAAAGGAGGAGGAAGTTTAAATTTTATACCAGGTTCTTTTTCTACTCTATCAACCTTACCAAAGGCTAGCACCAATGCCTGTTGTCTCTCATCTACAACAAATACCATAGAACTAACAACAAAAAGTACCCCAGCTAGAACTATAAGTACTATTCTAGATTGAAGAAATGACATACAACCTCCCATTTATATAACACTAACTTAGTATGCCTATTACCATATCAATTAGTATATTGCAGAAAATATCAACCCATATATTATCTTGTTGCACCAGAGTTCTTCTTATTTAACTCATTAATAGGCAAATAAGGTAATATACCTCCTGATATATCACTATCTATTACAACTTTATTTGTACCTGTCATAACCTCTTCAATTGCCTCAATATACAGACGTTTACGTGTTACATCAGGATTCTTAGCGTATTCCTTATACACCTCTATAAAACGCTCAGCTCTACCCTGAGCTTCCTTTACCACTCTTGCCTTATATCCTTCTGCCTCTTCCAATACCTGAGCAGCCTCACCACGTGCTTCCGCCAAACGTTTATTAGCATATGCTTCTGCCTGCTTCTTCAAGGTATCACGCTCCTGTGCAGCTGCCTGAACATCACGAAATGCATCTATCACAGCCTCTGGAGGATCAGCCTTGTCAAAATTAAGTCGTACGATATTTATACCTGCATTATACGAATCTAACCTTGTCTGAATTGATTCCAATACCTCCTGAGCAACCTGAGCCCTATCTTTATTCAGCATTGGCTTTAGTTCAGAACGCCCCACCACTTCCCTCATAGCAGACTCTGCAACTGCCTTGATAGTCATCTCAGGAGCAGCAAGATTTAAAAGAAAATCTGCAGGATTAGAAATATTCCATACAACCTGATAATCTACATCTATTATATTCTCATCACCCGTTAACATAATACCTTCACGGTTGATCTCTGATGATAAACGACTAACCTGCGAGTTAGAACTGCCCTCAAAGCCAATATCAATTGAGTTCTCACGAGTTACAGGAAATACATAAGCTTTCTGCAAAGGCCAGAAAGCAACATGAATTCCAGGCCCCTGAGTTTGTTGATATTTCCCAAGCAGCAGTACAACTGATGCCTCATCAGGACGCACTGTATAAATTGACCTCATCACCCATAACACAATAAATATTGCTATTAGCACAAAGAATATTATTTTCTTTGGATAAGGAAATGTAAATACATATCCAGGATCACCACCACCTCCAGCCCCCCCAGAATCATCCTTTATAATGAAACTCTTTTTCATATTCCATCCTCTAACCTTATGAGATGTCTCATCTCCTCCTGAAGAAGTCTTCTTATCCCATGGATTATGGAAGTTTGTATTCCTACAATCTGACATAAAGAACATATACGCCTCCCCAAGCTAGTATTCTCAATCATTCAACAATCTATAGCCAACCATCATACCGATGTCATGTATTCTACTTATATCATTATATTTCTACTAGCATATACCACATTATAATGTACTAGCATCACGAGCATTACGCAATGTGATAAATTCTTCAGCCACTGTAGGATGTAGACAGATGACATTATCAAAATCCTCTTTCTTCGCCCCCATCCTGAAAGCAACAGCTAAAGCCTGTATAATTTCTGATGATCCACAACCCATCATATGTAACCCGAGCAGTTTACCAGAATCACGACATACTATCATTTTCATAAATATCTTATCTTCACTTTGAGCTATCACATCTTTTAAAGACCTGAAACTACTTGTATACACCAACGGACATGCTTTCGAGGATGCATCACAAAAATCTACAGCCTGACTCTCAGTTAACCCAACTGACGCAATTTCTGGATTGGTAAACACCGCAGTGGGAATCTCAGAGGAAACAATCTCCGGTAACGGGGCATCTTGTAACAGATACCTCACTAAACATTCACCTTGCCTAACGGCAAGCGGAGTAAGTTTCATCCTATTAATAAGATCGCCAATAGCATACACCGAAGGAATAGAAGTTTGATAACAAGAGTCCACTATAATATGACCTGAACTGTCTAACTCTAACCTACAATCTACATCTATACAACCCTCTACCGCAGGCGATCTTCCAACAGCACATAAGACCTGATCAAACTGCATACTGCAACACCTACCTGCTACGTCCCTCAAAGACACATTTTTTACTTCGTTATCAGATGATGTTATAGATGTCACTGAGGTATTATATAGAATATTCACTCCAGATTCCATGATACGATTCATTAATAAACCTACCATTTCACCATCATAATCCCTAAGTATGCGATCACCTCTTAAACACAGAGATACTGATGCTCCAAGATTTGCAAAAATACACGCAAACTCACATGCGATATACCCTCCTCCCATAATAAGCAATCTACCTGGGAAACGTGTAAGATCAAAAATATCGTTGGATAAAATTAAATGGTGACTGCCTGGAAACTCTAACTCTGAAGGGCGACTTCCCGTAGACAAAATAATATGGCGAGCAGAAAAAGTTTTTCCTGAATGCAACTTTACATTATTAGATCCTGAAAGGAGTGCATATGACGAATACAAATCTACTCCTGAATGCTTCAAGAGTCCTGTATAGATTGATGATAATCTATCAATCTCTGCTCTCTTTGCATCAACAAGCTTTTCCCATGAAAAACTTGAGTTCTCATAATCCCACCCGAATTTCTTGCTGTTACGAAACATATTAGCATGTTCTGCAGAATATACATATATCTTCTTAGGAATACATCCACGAATAACACATGTTCCACCTATTTTATCACCTTCAGCTATGGCAACTCTTGCCCCTAAAGATGCAGCTACACGGGCTGCTCGCACACCACCAGACCCTGCGCCTATAACAAATACATCATAATCAAAGCTTCTACTGCCCATTCATTCCACTCATGCAAAGGTATAAAGAAAGCTAATCCAGAATAGAAATATTACCGTTGTGATCTCCTACCACAACTATCCCCCTTAAATCCAGAAACAAACCTGTTTCCACCACTCCTGGAATCATATTTAATCTATTCCCAAGAAGATGAGGATCCTTAATGCCTTTAGTCCATACATCAACTATATAATTTCCATTATCAGTTACAAACAAATCAGATTTTCCCCCAGATACTTTCCTAAGTTTCCCATCACACCATACCCCAAGAGTATCATATATACAATTACGTATATGTTCTGATGTAAATTTCCAACCAAAAGGAATAATTTCTATAGGTAAAGGAAAAGATGACCCCAGCAAATCTGTATACTTCCCTACATCTGCTATAATTATACAACGAGACGAGATTGCAGAAATCATTTTCTCCCGCAATAATGCCCCTCCTCCACCTTTGATTATTCTCCTGTCCGCATCAAACTCATCCGCTCCATCAACTGTAATGTCAACTTTGCTAACTAAATTTATATCAAACACCTTAATCCCAACTTTTACCGCGTCACGGTATGCCTGTTCAGATGTACACACGCAATCAATATTTATGGCTTCAGAGGCAATTCTATCACCCAGCATATCAATGAAAATTGATGTTGTAGTACCACTACCCAAACCAATCACCATCCCATCCTCAACGTAGGACAACGCATGTTTAGCCACAGCACGTTTTGCTATTTTAATATCGCCAGTCATATTTTTCGTTCTCCTACCAATCAGAAGTAGTCTTCCATTGATTTCAACAATATTCCCAACTATAAACTATTGTTTGTACGTTAACTTATTGAATTTCTAATTCATACCGTGTTATTAATTTTTTTGAAAGTATTTTCTCATCAGAATAAATCATATTAAGTGTCTCATGTTTGAATTGTATAAAAGTAAAATAACTATTATAATCTCCCATACTGCATATGCAGTATGAATATTGACAAAATCATAACACTGTCAATATTCGTTTATAGTGCAATTACTTGCTTTGCTGGGCTCATATTAACAAAGGTATAAAATACATATGTCAAAAGAGGAAACCATTGAATTTCCAGGGATTGTTACCGATCTTCTACCCAATGCTACATTTCGTATTGTATTGGAAAACAAACATGAAATTATTGCCCATATGGCTGGTAAAATGAGAAAGAACCGTATTCGTGTACTGGTGGGGGATAAGGTATTGGTAGAAATGACACCTTATGATCTTAATAAAGGAAGAATTACATATCGCTTTAAGTGAATAAATACACTAGAACATAAAATATTATGAATTACAGGGAATGAGCAAATCCTCCCTGTTCTTAGAAGAGGTATCATCCACATATCCATACAAAGCATATAATAAGCGGCGCAGATTCCATATTATTTGCATGTGAGCATATGCATATATCAAATAAAGATTAAAGTATGAGATTCAGGTATATTAATTATTGGATACATCACCTGCTAACCTCCACATTTACATTCTTAATTGTATACAGGAATATTAAAGGATATATATGGAAACTACCTTAGTTCTTGGAAGCTCCTCACCTCAAAGATTAAAACTACTTCACTCAGCAAATATTTTACCTGATATAGTGGAAGGGGCAGACATTCAGGAAATTCAACGCCCTAAAGAAACAGCTCGTACATTCAGTCAACGTATGGCTATTGAGAAAGCAATGAGTTTATCTTCAAAATACCCTCACTTTTGGATTCTTAGCGGTGATACTGTAGTATGTCGAGGGACACAGATACTCCAAAAACCAGAAGATGCCGCAACAGCATACCATTACCTTTCGCTGCTTTCAGGAAGAAGGCATCTTGTAACCTCTAGCATAGCTTTAATAAGCCCCAAGTTTAGAAAGCCTAAGATCCGGTCTGTCACCACACGTATAAAATTCAAAACACTTACAGAACAGGAAAAGAAAGAATACGTATTAACTGAGGAATGGAAAGGGAAATCAGGAGGATATGCTCTTCAGGGTCGTGCTGCCGCATTTATTTTATGGCTGAATGGATCTTACACAAGTGTCATAGGACTTCCTTTACCTGAAACGTTGGCGATGCTGTACGGTAGCGGGTGGCTAAATGGAAGAAACAAAGAGCCTGTAAAGACAGAAACTTAATTACCTACAAGCTATTTTAATTGATATTTTTATCAGGTTATATGATATATACCTTATAGTTTTGCGTGATAATGGCTTGGTGGAAGAAGGAATCATGACAGCAAATAACAATGAAACCACAAAGAAACATCAAACAGATGACACCATGCTTATACATTCAGGAAGAGACCCCATGTCGCATCATGGTGCGCTTAACATCCCTCCTTACCAGGTCTCAACAATTGCATTTCCTACAACAGAAGCATTTGAGACTGATATGGATATTCCAGCTGGTGATGCTCTCTCGTATGGAATGCACGGTAGCCCTACTACCCATGCACTGGAAGACGCTATATGTCAACTAGAGCAAGGGTATCGTACAAGGTTATGCTGCTCTGGTCTTACAGCTGCGGTTGCTCCACTATTGTGTTATTTGTCAGCGGGCGATCATCTGCTGATGACAGATAGTTCTTACACGCCTACTAAAAATTTCTGTATTTCCATGCTTAAACGCATGGGTATAGAGGTAAGTTGGTTTGATCCATTGGCTGGCAAAAATGTCTGCGAGAATATTCAGGATAATACAAAGGCTATTTTTCTGGAAAGCCCTGGCTCATGGGTATTTGAAGTACAGGATGTACCTGCAATAGTAAAGATTGCAAAACAGCATAATATAATGACTTTCATGGATAATACGTGGAGCTCCCCTCTTTATTTCAAGCCTCTACAGTTTGGGGTTGATGTATCGATTCAGGCTGTCACCAAATATCTTGCAGGACATTCTGATCTGATGATGGGGGCAGTCACAACAACTGAAGAACATTATCCTGCCTTGCGTGAAGGATGGAGCCACTTAGGATTGTGTGCAGCTCCATATGATTCTTTTTTGACGCTAAGAGGTATGCGTACTCTCAGCGTGCGTATGAAGAAACACTGGGAGAATGCCCTACATTTAGCTGAATGGTTAAGTTCCCGACCTGAAGTAAAACAAGTTATGTACCCTCCTCTACCCTCCAGCGCAGGACACGATCTATGGAAAAGAGATTTTACAGGAGCATCTGGACTATTAAGTTTTGTAATGCATAGATCATTCTCTGCACCTGGTAATATAGGTATCATGGCTGATAAATTACAATATTTTACAATTGGACACTCTTGGGGAGGGTGTAACAGTATGATAATTCCATGCAATGCGATGTTGCAACGCTCCACAAACCAACAAATGTTCAATACTATACAGAATTGCTCGTTAATTCGTATACATGCAGGTTTGGAAAGTGTAGAAGATCTTATTGACGATTTATCTAATGCGTTCTCACGCCTGAAACAGGTTTAGAAAGTGAGAGAAAGCCTCCTTAAGATCATCATATAATCATGGAGTTGTTACCATGTCTGTCATTATCACAGGAGTAGCAGGTTTTATAGGATTCCACCTTGCATGTCGCTTGATAAAAGATGGGCAACACGTAATTGGCATAGATTCCCTCCCTGATGATACTAATAAATTTATTAGAGATGCCCGCTTACGTATCTTACAGGAAGAACATAATTTTAGTTTCCATCAATATGATATTGCTGTATTCATGGATTCCAATATCTTCAAAAGAATTAAAGATGCCACATGCATAGTACACCTTGCAGCCCAGAGTGGAATACGCTGTAATAAGAATGCTGACGATTATATACAAAGTAATATTGTTGGTTTCACACATCTGCTTGAATACGCAAAAGAATCCATGATTCCAATCATATATGCATCAAGCAGTGCGGTATACGGCACAAATAATACACATTCCGTCAATTGTGAAAATGACCTTACAGATAACCCTTGCAGCTTATACGCGGCGACAAAGAAATCTAATGAAATTATATCCGAAACGTATAATCACTTATACAATATGAGTATTATAGGTTTACGTCTTTTTACAGTATACGGTCCATGGGGTCGCCCTGATATGGCTCTTTTCAAATGGGCTTATAGTATATCACAAGGTAATCACGTAGAGCTGTATAACCATGGGAAATACTCTCGCGATTTCACATACATTGACGATGTAATAGAATGTATTATACGTCTCATGCAGACTAACAGAAATGAATCATTTTATGGTAAACATGTAATATTGAACGTAGGATCTGGGGTTCCCTCAAATATTGTTGATTGCCTCAAACTTATTGAGCATAACATAGGAACCTCAGCCCAGGTAATATTTTCTCCTCCTAACAAAGCAGATGTAATGTTCACATGTGCAGATACCTCAAGACTCATGCTGTTAATAGGTTATACCCCTACCACACCATTACATGAAGGAATAAAAATGTTTACATACTGGTTTCAGGAATACATACATAAATATAACTGTTATGTTAAGTGAACATTGTTTGTTGATAATAATACCGTTTCTGTAATATCATGTGAGATATCGTTTTGTAGTATATGCTTTCTATATAATTATTTTATTGTAAGGTATCGGTATGGTAGAATCTTCTTCTTTCAGGATATCGCTTGTTATATCAAACTACTACCCTGATATATCTGAGCGATTGAGAGTGTCGGCACTAAGATTTCTGCAAGATTCCTGCGCCGTAGTAAGTACTACTCATGTAATGGGAGTGCTGGAGATTCCTACTGCTATCAGTATTCTTGATAATTCCCCTAATAGCTTTGATGGATATGTTGCTCTTGGATGCGTTATTAGAGGTGAAACGTCTCATTATGATGTAGTGTGTCAGAATAGCTCTATGGCTCTAACCCATCTGGGTATAAATAAAGGTATATGTATAGGAAATGGAATTCTAACAGTAGAGAATCTAAATCAGGCTGAAGCACGATCAGAGATTGAAGGAGGTCGCAATGCAGGAGAATGGGCAGCAAAAGCCACTATAAACCTTGTTGAGTTAAAATATAACATTCACAACAATAATAAATAATTTATATGCTTCACGTGAATAAAAACAGATACGAACTGGAGGATGTATAAAATTGTCCCAAGACTCATCCATGCTACGCCTGATTGCAATACAAGCTATGTATCGAGCTGAATTTCTTGTTAGATCACAGAGCGTATCTGAGTACGCAATATCTAGAGACGATATAGAATATTGCCTGCTTGCTACCGAATATAACTGCAATGGTTATCAACCTGAGAATTGCGATGAACTGCTTGATAAAGCAAACTGTATTATATCCATTTTTGTTAATATGCATGTATTATTTGATGACATAATAAGGAAATCTTTAGAAACGTCCGACTGGGACAGAGACAGAATAGACCCTGTCATTTTATCATTGTTCCGTTGCTACGCCAGTGAAACTGTTTATCAGAAAAAAGAACTACTATCATCAAACGAATCTAATGAAGTAGACAATTATGATATAAACCAAGAATATCTTACTGTCGCTAGATTCTTCTCTGATGATATGAAAGAAAACAAATTTATATTGGCTGTTATAAAATGCATGCAGAAGCTGCTTAATGATGATAACACAATGGCTAATTCATGTATTAGTGTATGACGTCATATCATAATGCTGATGCTTGAAACAGAAATTCTTCTTATTTTATTTTAACGCTGATTCTATTTATGATACGCCACATATCAAGCTGCACTGCCATGATTATAAGGGGAGGCTCTCTATCTAACATAGCATACATTGTTGCTATGTTAGATTTTATTATTTGTGCTGCTCTTCATACGGCAATAGCGCATTTTATAGCGCCAGAACATTCTTTTACAAGCTCATATTCTCTGCTGATTATCTGTATATTTCCAGTGATACAAATTGCATTAGGTGGATATGACTATGATATAATATTTCATAAGAAGAGAGCAGTCTTTACAATATTAATATGTAGTATATTGGACTTAATAACCAGACTTATTCTTGTATCATATACTTCATCTGCCATAATCAGTGAAGTAGTCCCAGCTGTTTTTATAACGCCTATATTAATAGCTATCACTAGGATATTAGTAAGATTTATGCTATGCCATTTATCGTTTACAATTATAATCGACGATTCATACTCCGATCCACACTCCATGGAGTACCGGAAACTACGCTCCTACATATCATGGTTACTTCCGAAAGCATGCATTACAGAATCTTCATCTCTCAGGCACGATAATAGCAACTCTAACAATAAAGCAACAATATATATATCTTCAGAACCAAATACATTCTCATCTAATATCCAGTATAGATATGATCTAGGTAGATTATATGAGAAAATATTCAAGAGTATAATACTACATGATATAAAAGATTCTCCCGAGATATCAAGTTCTTATAATGCATTAAACCGTGTTATCAAGCGTATTTATGATATCATACTCGCAATAATTCTAATAATTCTCTGTATCCCTATATTAATTATTATAGCAATATGTATATATATTGAGGATTCAGGGCCTATATTTTATACCCAGCAAAGACTAGGAGCATATGGTATCCCATTTACAATATTAAAATTGCGCTCAATGTATAACTACTCTGAGAACAATGGAGAACAATGGGCAGTTCATAATGACCCAAGAGCTACCAAAGTTGGGGTGTTTATACGTAAATTCCGTTTGGATGAGCTCCCTCAACTATTTAATATCCTGATAGGAGACATGTCTTTTGTTGGTCCTCGTCCAGAGCGCCCCTTCTTTGCTAGCCAACTGCAGAAGCACATAAACCATTATAATGCACGACATATTGTAAAACCAGGACTGACAGGATGGGCTCAAATACATCATCACTATTGCTATTCTTTGTATGATGCAAAACAACGTCATGCATTAGATATGTACTATATAAAATATTTTAGCTTATATATGGATATTCTGGTTATGATGAAAACAATACGTATATTCTTTACTTCACGTATATAAGCTCATATATTAGCGCATACATTTAGATATTGAACATTGTAAATTTATAATATGCGTACAACACAGTAAGGATGTTTAATGGATACATCAGAAGATGTTTACTCGAGGCTCATGTCATCCATTGCTCTAGATAAGGCACCTCTGGAAATATTTTGTGACTGGTTGCATGAGGCTGAACGTTACGAGAAAGATCATAATGCTATGGCTTTTGCAACTGTAGATAACATGTCTCGCCCCAATGTGCGCATGCTACTTGTCAAGTCTGTTACTGATAATGGGATTATATTCTTTACTAATCTTAATAGTAAAAAAGGTCAGGAGCTACAATGCAACCCTTTTTGCTCTGCTGTAATTCACTGGAAATCCCTAGGAAGACAAGTTAGATTTCGTGGCACCCATAGTCTAATATCATCTATAGAGTCAGATGAGTATTTCAAAGGCAGACACAAAACAAGTAAAGTGGGAGCTATGATATCACAACAATCTAATGTTATGATATCAAGGAAAGACTTCGAGAGCCAGATTGATAAATGCGTGCAGACATACCCTGAGAACATCTCCCGACCTCCCTCATGGCACGGGATTTCTCTTATTCCCAATGAAATAGAATTCTGGATTGAAAAAAAATTTAGGCTACACTATAGAGTATTGCTAACTAAATATGAAACCCAACAATGTAACCAACCTAGATGGAATATGCAAGAGCTATACCCCTAACATCCAACCTACCATGCCAGATAAGATTTTTACAAACATACCAAGCATCATTTAAATAATACTACTTCAGATCTGATTGTCATTGTCATTGTCAGATAATAGACCACGTTTCATAAAAAAGTACTGCACAGTGCGATATAACAATATTATCAACAATACAACACTGATAAGCAATGCTAGGTTATTTCTTGTAACCAGTCCGGTAATATCTGTGAAATTATCCCCTACAACTATACGTATTATAAATATTATACATACACATAAAACAAACCAACGTATCTTTCTACATAACCTGCAAGCACCTGTCTTCTGTCGATATAAAAAAATCATCTGCTTCCCCTGTTAATACAGCATGCTTTATTTCAGCAAGCACCTGCTCAATATTATCTTTAGAAGTATCACTGATGTACAGCCCTGTATCTCCAGATTTTGTTAAAGGAAGATAGCTACCTTGATAAGGAATTCTTATCAATACTTTATTACCTGATAAAATTACCAGCGGCTCTGTCAGCCTCCATTCACCTAATATGTAATGCTCAATACCATCATCACAAACATCAGGTACTTTATACATATAATCACTGGGATCTTTAAAATATCTCCAGAACTCATCTATTAATTCTGCTATATATAACCTTGCATGCTCTACTGATTGGGTCCTACCCTCACCCTTTGCCTGTAAAGTATCAAGCACATCATCATCCAATATCATAGTCTGGCTCCATAACTCTCTAATATATGTATATCTCATGTGACAGCCACTATCTTATCCTCATACTCTAATTAATTGCATAAAACTCATAGTAAATCTACTAAATGGATCTGAAATTGCATTCCTTTAGTCGTGTCATAACTATAATGGAGCACATATATGAGCATTAATATTCTATACTCTGGAATGCAATTAACGCGTGAGATGATGGACATCAAAGATCATAATATAAGTAATGCTGGGAGCATTGGATTCCAAGAATTTGACGTATTCTCTGAAGAAATATCTGGTGTAGCTGGTCAATATCAGGGAAGTAAAGTTTCTTCAAAACGTATGAATACATCTGAAGGCCCACTTAAGACCACGGAGAATCCTCTTGATATCTCATTAAATGGAAGTGGATACTTCTCTTTCAAACAAGAAGACTCACGACCTACTGTTTATACTAGAAGTGGTTCTCTATATATTGAAGGCGTTAATCTTGTAAACCATCATAAACATAAATTAATGGGTTTTCCTTACACCAGTTCACAAGATGTTACAACTGGCTCCAGCCAACAACCATTGACTCTGCCTCATAATATGAAACCTGGCGATACATTAGAGATAAATCCTGCAGGTGAAATCACTATTAATCATTCCGATAAAACTACAACTATGATTGGGACAATAGCAGTATCATCTTTTAATAATGCAAATGGACTACACGCTATAGGAGATGGTTTATTCTCATCTACTCTGCAAAGTGGGCAGGCTTTCTCAGCTTCGGCTAAATCGCACGGAAGCTCTATACATCAGAACTCTCTTCAGATGTCAAATGTAGATATTAATCAGCAGCTTCTTTCCCTTATTACATTACAATCTGCATATAATGCACAGGCAAAAGGAGTCAGTGGATATGAGAAATCTATTGATCGTATTATGCAAATTCAGTAGCATAAGGTGAAGCGGTTGTCATAGTACATCTTTATTAGGATATGGAAACTATGTGTTGATGTCAGGCAATTGGATAACTAGGTTTACACATAATTTTTTAAATATATCTATTGGTGATGATGAATAACCTCTCGCATCTTTGTGCATTCTTGCTGTGTATATCTACGGGATCCATGGTGTATGCTGGCGACTACAACTCGCTAAATAAAGCATCTACAAATTATGGTAGTAGTGTTACTCATGCTTTAGATGACGAAGATACATACCACTTAGATCCAGTAAGATCCTTAACAAGCGTCGATAAAAAATTTCTTACCGAAGATGGAATAGGGCTAATTGCAGATACAATACGATATGAAGATAAGGAACAAATTCTGTATATCACAGGAAATGCTCATCTTTTCTACATGGATAGAATTATTATATCAGATGGCTTTACTCTAGATTATAAAAATAATACCTTTAAATCTTTATCTAAATTATACATAAAGGGCGAAAATAACCCCGATACAATTATTGCTGATGATATTGAGATAAATACAAAAACTAATGAAATATTTGCTAAAGGCGTGATTACCTACTTATCTGATAGAAAGGCCACCCTAGAGTCAGCCAGTGGCTATATATCGCCTGATGATATGTCATATTTCTCGGATATTAACTATACCACCTGCAGAAAATGTAAAGATAAAGCTCCTATCTGGAGTATAACAGCTAAGGAATCATATATTTATGGGAACAAAATATATTTCAAGGACTCGAAAGTACGCATAAAAGATACCCCAATATTTTTTATTCCTAATATTAGCTTTTATAAGCCTTCTGTATCTAGAGGTAGTGGTCTTCTGAATGTTAAGATTCTATCTAATAGTAACACATATGGGAATGCTATACAGATACCATACTTGCATGTCATATCCGATACTAGTGATGTAACATTTACTCCTCTAATCACATCTGCTGCAGGAGTTGTTCTAAACTCGGAATTCCGTACCAGAACCCCTAATGGTGCATATACCTTTGAAGTAGGGTTAGGGGGTAATAATGATCTTATTCAGAATAACAAGCACTCCACATATATATACACAAAAACGAATGGAAACACCTCCTTTGTAAATGGAGATATTATAATGGACTGGAGCATTGAGCACTCGAATCATATAATGTTTCCTAAACTATATGACATAACAGAAGAAGATCTTATGAGATCCGTTCTTAGAATTCGTAATGCATATAAAGGACCATATTCTTGGGCATGGGAACTAAATACATCCAGGTACAAGACTATGCGTGAGAATGATATATATTCTCAGATATCTGTCTATCCATCTGTATGGCTATCAAAAGGCTGGGAAGCACCAAATAATAAAGGAGAATTTACTTTTACTTCTGCAAATTACCTATTCTCTAAGGACAGTGAAAATGTTAAAAAAATTAACTCTCTGAACACTATCAGATGGGATAATACAATAATTATGCCTAATGGTAGCATTATAGAGCCATTTACAAGAGTACGACTTGCTCACTTTCAGACTCAAAATGATTCTTCCCCTGACTTGATAACAAGTCATGTGTTAGCTGATACAGGTGTGACAGCATCGCTTCCAATGGTACGCAAGAATAAATGGGGAGGGCAGGAAGTACTGACCCCAACTATTATGGTTGTCATGGCCACCGATAAAGATCCTAACATAATAGACTCCAGCTTATGGTCTGAACCATGGGGGCACTCTTTGACGACCCTGTCCTTATTTGATCACAATAGATATGAAGCTCTTGGTCTACCTAATCACCGATCGCGGATAGAATTAGCTCTATCACATAGAATGTACAATCGTATATTTAATACCCAGGCTACTGTTGGAAAGATTTATTACGCAAACTCTTCTGAAGCTCATTGGCACCAAGATAAAAGATCCAATACATTATTCTCATGGAAACTTAACTATAGTGATAATATTGAAATTCGGCATGATTTCCAGCTAACAGAATCTAATAATATTGTGAACCACCACGTTGGAGCAAATTTCAATTTGCAGAAAGCTAGTATAAATTTAAATTACTATGACTTGGAACAAGATGAACAAGCCGAGCTCACTACTAGCACTCGTGTTATACATAGTGACCTATCTTTCCCTCTATCTAATAATATAAAACTCTCAGTAAATAATATTTATAACCTTAAGCAAGCTTCTAGTATCGAAGAATCTATTATATTGAAATACATAGATCAGTGCTTTTCACTTGCTATTAAGGCAAGTAAACACTATGAAGATTCATCTACTAGCTATAGTGTTAAAGTTAACTTAATTACTTGGTAGAAAGTTGATATTATCCATTACACCTTAACGGCTCTGGTAATATCTTATCTAGTACGCATGTACTCCTACTTAAAACTGTTAGGATTAAATTTGCTTTCCGTCTCCTTAAAAACGATGTCATCATCTGTTCTCCCTTATAATATATAAATACTGATGGGAGTAGTGCACAAATATATGTATATGGATGTATGAAAGATAGCATCACCGTAACTATACAAACCAATACATGATAATACGCTTTATACTGCATGAAGTATAAAAATGGAAATAGCACCTGTTGCATATTCATCTGATTATTATATATAACATAGCTCTCATCACCTATAGTATAAACTGAGATGCCAAATCTAACATTATTACAATTACTGTCAGTAATTGTAAAATCTTCTCTAGTTCTGGCGATGGACTTACATGATATCCCATTTATAGCAGTTCCAAGTCTCACATAAACCATCTCATTATCTCGAATTAGCATATACGAGAAAGGAACTTCGTCTGCTCTTGCAAAAATCTCTGTGGGTGACAAACATCCTCTTGTAATCATATGGGTTATCCCCCCCATAAAGACTATTACATCACCCCTCCTATGAAAACTCCTACTTAAATAATCACCATAACCACTGATTCTAGATATGTAATATGCACAGTTCTGCATATCGATATATCGCCCAAGAATGCTATTATTCTGATGCATTAGGGAAACCTTACCATTTGATTCCGTACTTCAAGTGTATGTAATAAATCGTCATGTGATTTTATGAGTTTATTTATAAGTACATTAGCATCTTTTTGCTCTGATATAATTCCCTGAGGAACTTTTATATTAGACTTACTTATCCCTTGAATGGCCTGTGTTAAATTATTGAGATAAGAAAGTATTTCTTTGTCATGCTCTGACAATAGGGCTATATCTCTCACTATATCAGTAATTAATGAGCTATCTTGTTCTCTATACTGCTCAGAATTAGCAAGTATATCTGCTAATTTATCAGAAAGTTCACTTATTCGCCTAGTTTCATGATCAACCACTGCTGTAATTTGTTTAATCTGCTCTGTTATCTCTGCCTGTGTAACTCGCACATTATCCTGGCTAATTCTTATAAGCTCATTGCTATCTTCTACTTTACTATCAATGTTAGATAAGCTCTTTGTAATCTCTGATAAAGAATTCATTTTCTCTGTGAGTAAATTTACATTATCAACGTACTGAATAAGAGCTTCACGATTTATAAGTGTTATCTTCTCGAAATTAGACTTCCCATCATAAAAAGCAACTATCAAAGCAGTAAGAGTTACTAAGCCAAGCATAAGAGTAACTAACATACTACCAAATGCATATCTCAACGCTCTATCAGCATTCAGTTCTTTCAGAAAGTTCTTGATAAATAAACCACGTTCCTTACGTGTTAGCGATGCCTGTTCTTTGGTATCTTTATTTTCTATTATAACAACTTCTGCTGGAGACTCTTTAGAGCTTTTTTCCGTGTCTTTTTTCTTTGATATTGCTTTGTTCATGCCTGAGTTCTCCAAAATCACACGGACTACCCAATGCCTGCAGTACCACTAACCGTGGAATCTGCTGTGATCTCACTCCAAACAATGCACATCCATAAGGATACCTAGATATATGAGTAATAAAGAAATACCTACATTTTTTACATTGTACTGACACTGAAAAGCATTCCCGAGAAACCTAAACTAGAACCAACATATCCCTACAAAGTAAATACTACTTTAACAACATAAATATTATTGTGATATAACTCCATATATCATGGAGAAATTAAAACTTAACCGTTAATTTAGCCCTCACCATCATCTGGTCTCCATCCCAATCCCTGCAACATATACATTGCGTCATTCATTGTATCGTCATGCCCCCTTCTCCCTATTTCAACTATACCATGCTTGACACATTTTAATCTTGCATCCTCATCGATCAGAGAATCTCCCGCTATTGCCACAAAGCGAAATTTTCCATTACCTTCTGATAATGCAAAACTCCCACTGCCACCTACGTTAGAAGTACTTTCTACAGCGTCATCGCTCCAATCATCATCATCATCGTCATCGTCGCCGTCATCGCTCCAATCATCATCATCATCGTCATCGTCGCCGTCATCGCTCCAATCATCATCATCGTCATCGTCGCCGTCATCGCTCCAATCATCATCATCGTCGTCATCGTCGCCGTCATCGCTCCAATCATCATCATCATCGTCATCGTCATCGTCGCCGTCATCGCTCCAATCATCATCGTCGTCTAAGCTACTTGTATGCACATATCCCCCGAATAGTTAGTCCCTCCACAATAAGCCTGATTATAACATTCAATCATCTACATTGTATATATTAAGAGGTCACAAAAATCCGCTTCGACATAAGCATATTGTAATGACAGTCATCTGCTCTATGGAACTTGTTATTTTATATCATAGAATTCTCTATATCTTTCTGCATATTACGCTGTATCTTCTCAAGATGTGCTTGCTTTTCGTCACATGTTGATCTTGTATCACGTTGCTTGACTGCAAGCTTCCTTTCTTCTTTTTTTACATCGTTTAGTTTAGCCTGTTTGTTCCTTAATTTCCTTTCTATACCATCAACATCTTTTTGCTTCTTTTCTACTTTACCTTCTGCAGCGGCTAACTCTTTACTGCCTCGTGCCAGCTTTTTCTCTTTTGCATGTAAGATAGAAGACTCCTCAGAGTACTTACGAATCATTTTTGCAGATTCTCTGATAGCATGTTTTATCTTTTTTCTTGCTTGTAAATTTTCTTTTTTTAAATCTAAGGCTTCCGATTTTTCCATAGTCCCATGCTTTATATCATGTTTCAAAGCACGTTCTTCCGCTTTATTCTGTAACAGTCTACTACGTAATGCCTGGTAACGCTGTCTATATTGTGCATATACAGACCTATGATTATTACCACCATTCCCACTTCCTTGACCAATACTATCTTTACTACTAGAAGATGTACCTGGAGCTTTCATCACCTTCCCCTTGCGCCCTACTCTTTCTAGGCTATCTCCCTCATTATAGCCACCTGCCGTACTTCCAAACTGCCTATTACTATTAATTAAAGAATTTCCTTCCGAAAATAAGTCTTTTGTACTATCTACTGTAGCAATTTCATTACTAGAGTTCTGGGCTCTTGGTGATTTAGCTGTATTGCCCATAAAAGTATTTTTATTATCTCGTGATACACTACGGTTGCCAACACTCCCTTGGGTACCCAATTTTGGAGCATTCGAAGGACCTAATTTCATAAATAACATCTCCAGTAATCTGTTAAATCAATGCAAACTCTCTCTCTATATACAAGTAGGATATACCGCATAATATATTTAAGCATACTATGCTATAACATATTAATACGAGATGCATTGAAGTAGATAATATTGTACTAATAACTAAATCCTGCGCTACCATGCATTCTGAACATATCTTTCTTATAAAGAATATTCTCACGTCCTGATTTTGATAACATAATGTATTCTATATTAGTTAATGGTCTTAGTGAGATAGTTACATCATCAATATAACGCTCTTCATACAACAGATATGGAGTAACAACCACTATCAGCTCACTTTGATTATCTCTGTGTGTTTTTCTCTTAAAGAAATCTCCTAACACAGGCATTGCTGCTAAACCTGGAAGTTCATTCACTGTATCACCAGTTACCTTCTGGAATAAACCTGCTATTGCAAAACTTTCTCCATCTCTTAACTCAAACACAGTGTCAAACTTCTGAGATGATGATATAGGGAGCTCATTCCCATCTACTGAAGAGGCTCCGCCACCTGATGAATCATTGGAATTTATTTTCAGTTCCAGTTTGAGCCTCTGCTTATCAATTACTTCAGGTGTAAATTCTAAACTAAGACCAAAGAATTGGTAAGATACTCCCCCTGATGTGTCGGCTGTTGTTGGAGATGGGATTGGGATTTGTCTTCCAACCTCAAAAGTTGCTGATTGCCCTGATATAGTTGATATATTCGGCTCTGTAAGAACGGAAGCATATTCTTTCTTCTCTAGCCAATCAATAGCAGCATTAATATCTACTTCAGCGCTTCTTGCTGTAAGCCCTAATGTTGTTCCTGCTGTAGCTTCTAACGCTGTATTAGGTACACTGCCAGACAACAACGAGATACCACCACCAGTTTCTGAAGCTCCACCTCCTATCATTGTTTGCCAATTTACTCCGAATGCTTCCTCGACAGAGCGCGATAACTCTACAAGTCTAACATACAACCTGACTTTCTTTGGTGTATTTGCCTCAAGCTGATTAATGATAGTACCATCGCCAATGAAAGGTTTAACTGTCTGAGTAACATTCTCTATCATTTCATGTGAATCTACTGTTCCCTGTATAAGCAAAGTTCCTTCAGAAGCAAACATAATAATATCATTCCCTGGGAACCTCTGATTTAATACCTGCTTAATACTATCCACAGGGTATCTGACTATCACTTTTCCAAGATATACCTGTTCGCCCTGAAAATCAGTACCTATCAATAATGACTCCCCAAGCGCAAGACCATAAACGATAACCTTGGTATTAGATAAAGAATCTACAGATATTACTTCCGAGTCAGACACTATAAGATCTTGTATATCATCTTTAAGAGCTAGAATAACCTCTTCCTTAATGCCTACTTCATATATTTCTACATTTTCTGCAATAGTAAGACCAGGGATAAATATTGTAAGAATATATATATATATTAAACCTATATGTAGCTTCCTCACAGCACTATCCCCTTGTAACATTATGTATGACTATCCTATAGTATCGGATATACAGGAAATATTCCAATATTTGCACACCAGCACTACATTACACGTAATGCTGGAAGTTATATAGCATTTAAGATACTCTGCACATTGTAATCATGTTAATGGATACATGATAATAAATGTCACGAGATCAACCGTTTAAATTATCATCAAGAGTTTTTTCCATGTCTGAGGATGTTATTGATCGATCATTCAGAGTAGAAATTAGATCTGCATCACAAGGAAAATCAGAGTTTATACTCCCTGAAGGAAAATACATAATTGGCTCTGACCTGGAATCAGATATTATCTTATTTGATCAGAATATAGCCAAGAAACACGCCATGTTAGGCTTTTCAGACAACGTATATCATATAGAGTTATTACAGAATGATAAGTTCTCAACATCTTCCGATAACAGTTATACACCTAATAATACTTATCTGTACGGAGACACAGCAACTATAGGCAATACACTAATAACCATTCATTCCTTAGCACAGAATAGAGATGCTGATTCTACAGAAGATACACAAGAAGATACAGAGTTTCCCGTATCAGAAACAAGAAAGAATATCAGTTCTATATCAATTCGGCAAGATAATGGAGAGAGTAATAAAAAGAAAACATCCTCAGATAATAAGAAGAAGGAAATCCATATAATTCACAGGCTATTTCCTCGTTTACAACATATAAGTATAGCACGCATTATATTCGAGGTATCATCCTTGTTAATTATTATTCTGGCTATATTTCCACGTCTAGGAGAAAATGAACTTATATCCCAGAAAATCGAAGACGCAAAGAGAGAGAAAATCAATGAGAACAAGATACGTTATATTCTTGATCAAGCTGGAGTAAAAGAATATGACCTCCAGGACAAAGGCGGATATTTTGTTGTTAAAGGTTATATAGGTACAGTAGCAGAAAAGAATGCTCTTATAGGTACATTAAGGGCTCGTGCAATCCCTCTACGTATTAATCCAATATACGTAGATGAAAGCATTCGTACATCATTACAGACAAGTCTGGATCGCTATGGAGAATTGTTACAGATCAAATCTGTGAAAAATGCAAACTTAGTACTTACGGGATCGGTACGTACGCAGGAGGAATACGACGATATCATCCCAGCCATTACGATGGACTTACCAATGATACGTAATATCTCAATTAGTGATGTTCTTGTCTTAACATCTGATCTATTCAAAATCAACGAAGATACAAACCCAGAAACTCAGAACCACGACACCGTATTGATAAATATCAAAGAGCTATGGGCTGGAGATAATCCATATATTATAACACAGCAAGGAAATAAATATTATCAAGGTGACAAACTAGAAGATGGTACAGTTATTATATCCATAAGAGCAAACTTACTTACCATACAAACCCCTCAGGGAAGACTGCATAAAATAAACATAAATATTCAATAACATTGAAAGCATCATATTTTATATGTTATCAGTGGGTCCACGGTGTTCTACGATTATATTTGAAATTCTCAGCATATCCCATACTACGTATATTTAATACTTTATCTTTCTTATACGATACAACCCTGTATGATCTCCCAGTTTCACAGCAATATTCTATCGCTTTTTCCTTAGTTGAGAACACCTCGTCGCTATGGCCACCAATACGCCTGTTCCAACCCATAAGAAGATCTGTCCCTGGGAAAGGCTTTCGTGAATCTGTAACAACCCACTTCCCAACACCACACACACCAGACTGCATCGCACTCTTACTTCTCTGGTATATTAATAAACACATGTTATAGTCTCCTAATCCAAAGGATAAGCACATCAACATATACTGTATGATAGTGTATAAAAAATATATACATAAAGAAATAGTTATGATTGATGTAATATATTATAAAGCGTAGAATATGCGATGCATTTATCTATTGCCCTTGTAGCTCAGTGGTAGAGCAACCGCCTTGTAAGCGGTAGGTCGTGGGTTCAAATCCTGCCAGGGGCACCATTCAAAAGATATAAATTAATATAGATTTCTAACTTACTCTGTGTAATGCCTTAGAAAATATTTAAATACATCCGCTTTTTCCTGCATAGCTCAATGCGTCAAATTATTGGGATTTAAAACGTACCTATGGCAGCGTACTGTCGCTAGAAGATGTATCTATTTCAGATATCCCAGAGCGGTATTCATGAGAATAACTACAACAGTGTATCAAACAGAAAAAGAATCTTGTAATACATATAATTATCTACGTAATTTTATGTTAGACATCAATCTACAACAAACATTCTTTAAATTGGGAAACAAGTTCTCTTCGTTATATCTTAGAACATCCAATTCATCACGTATATTACTGATAAAATCTGCAAATACATGGAATCTAGCAATAACAAAGCCAGCATTCTACTCTCTGGAGCAAACTATATCCATTATAATTTCCACATACCTGTTTACCTATATAGAAGAATCCATCAGATACATTATCTACTATGTAACTACCGTATAAAAGTTATATACGATATATATTATCGTGTTTTTGTGCCTTCATACCACCATCTTTCAGGATCGTACCCATATAAAGGGTCATAATCAGGCTTATTGTACCCACTCCACCAATACAGACGATCTACTGGAGAATACCACAAAGGGATTACATAAGTTCCAGCCGAAAGTACCCTGTCAAGAGAACGGACAGCCACCTTATATAACTCCGGAGTCTCTGCATCAAGCACCTCCTGAATAAGAGCATCCACAGTTGAAGAACTCACACCTGCAAAATTACTTGAACCATGTATACCAGCACTACGACTACCCCAATAATTATACTGCTCCGCCCCCGGCGATAAACTTAACCACCATCTATGGATAATCATATCAAAATCATAGGTCTTTAGCCTATCATGATATCTTGCACTATCAAGCAAGGCAACATTCGCGGTAATCCCTGCCTTCTTAAGAAAATTGCTAAATGTCTGGGCAATACGTTGTAATTCTCTGCTACTAACCATTATCTCAAATGTAAAAGGATTACCATCGCTATCACTTATTACACCATTCTTAACAATCCAGCCAAACTCAGAAAGTACTCTTCTGACTTCACGTATATCATTACGACCTACTCCATTACCTGTTCCCCCATAAGGACGCCAGCTGGAAGAAAGAGTATCTTCTGGTAACTCATCTGCAAATGGCATTAACACTTCTATCTCTTCTGGAGTAATATCATCCTCGAAGGCAAACTCAGAATTATCAAAATAGCTTTGTATCTGCTTGTAGCCCCCTGAAAAGAAACGTGAATTCACCCAGTAAAAGTCAAACATTTGCGCTATTGCCCTACGTACCTCCAATTCATTGAATATAGGCTCACGTGTATTAAAGACAAAACCAAACATACCGCCAGGACGTTTATGTGTTACAATACCCCTATGAATATATTTATCCTCACTGGTTACACTAGCTGCTTTATTCCCAACATCTAATTCATTATCCCACCTAGCAAGGTTATTTTCTCTAAAAATACTTACTTCCCCAGATTTAAACGCCTCAAACGCTATACTTTCATCCCGGAAGTACTGATACTTGATAAGCTCAAAATTATGATAACCTATGTTTACAGGTAAATCTTTACCCCAATAGCTATTATTATACCTGAAGGTTACCGACCTACCCTGATCAATATCATCTATAACATATGGTCCAGAACCAATTAACTTCCTAATAGTGGTATCCTGGAAATCCTCCCCCTCCCAATCTCTGGCAGGCAACACAGGCATTAAAGATACTAACAGTGGAGCTTCTTTATCAATTTCTGAGAAAATAAACCTTACCGAGCTATCTGATGCTTTAACAACCTGTTTTACCAAACGATAACTATTGTTATACCTGGGATGACCTTCTCTGGTTAGCATATTAAAAGAAGCAATTACATCTTCTGGGCGCACCCTAGTTCCATCTGAAAATTCTGACTGAGGGTGTATATAGAATTCTACCCATAAACCATCCGGATCAATATCAAAACCCTCAGCAAGTAAAGGATACAAAGCAAACGGCTGATCCCAAGAACGCTTCATAAGAGTTTCAAAAACATGTGCCTTAGTTCCCCACACACTTTTCCCACGCAATGTATAGGGATTTAAAGTATCAAATGTACCAAGCTCACCATACACAACCTTCCCACCCTTACGAGCATCAGGATTAACGTAAGGAAAATGAGCTAGCATTTCATCAGCTGTACCATATGCATGCAAGGTCATTATTCTGTATTTTCCAGCATAGGTATTGACCTCAGCAACTACAGGCAATACTACACAAACACATATAATGGAAACTATAATTTTAATATTAATGAATCTACTAATACATAACCATCTACACGTTAATATACCATATAATGTATGTGTAATATAAGACATAAGCAAAAAATCCATTTAATATCGCTATTACATACCAAGTAATTGCATGATTACATCCCAAACATCATATATTCCAACAGACATCCACTCTAGAATATATAAACATTCTCGCTAACCTGTTTTTGCGTTTGACATAACACAAGACACTCTTACTATAATACTTCGATATTTTATGTTGTATTGCAATATGGAATTTGTATATTTACGCTCAGAGGATTTTATGATTAAAAATAATTTCACCCTAAAAGCTCGTTCAATAATAGAAGAGGCTATCCATTTAGCACAGTCAAAATCCCATCAGGCTACAGAGCCAGAGCATATATTATCGGTGATGTTAGCTTCTACAGATACATTTTGTTCATCTATAATATCCCAAGCTGGCGGCAATATACAATATCTTAAGCAACATATCCAATCCTCTCTACAATCATTCCCTGTAGTCTCGGGGGATAATGTTAAACTTTACATGTCGGAAAATACCTTATCCTTAATCAACACAGCAGATCAACTTGGAGCAGATATTGGTGATTCGTATGTTAGTGCAGAAGTACTAATTCTTGCAATGGTGAATGTGAATGCTAAAATAGCCAACATAATGAAGAATGCAGGCATTACTGATGAGGCCGTACGTGCAACTATATCATCTATTAGACAAGGAAAAACTGTGCAAGATACTGGAGCAGAAAACAACTATCAATCACTAAATAAGTTTACTCAAAACCTGACTGTTGCTGCAACTGAGGGCAAGCTTGATCCTGTAATCGGGCGCGATGAAGAAATTCGTAGGACATTACAGATACTTTGCAGAAGAACGAAAAATAACCCTGTTTTAATTGGAGAGCCTGGCGTTGGGAAAACTGCTATTGTTGAAGGAATAGCACAGAGAATTGCAAGCGGTGACGTTGCTGAAACATTACGTAATAAGTCACTTTTATCATTGGATATGGGTGGATTAGTAGCAGGAGCAAAATTCCGGGGTGAATTTGAAGAACGAATAAAGTCAATACTACAGGAAATACAGAATAATCCTGACTCCGTTGTTTTATTTATTGATGAAATACATACTCTGGTGGGGGCTGGTCGTACAGATGGTGCAATGGATGCATCTAACCTGCTTAAACCTGCACTTGCAAGAGGCGAATTGCGGTGTATTGGTGCAACTACTCTCGAGGAATACCGTAAATATATTGAGAAAGATGCAGCTTTAGCACGTAGATTCCAAAAAGTATATATTCCTGAGCCATCAGTTTGTGAAACCATATCTATAATTAGAGGTCTAAAAGAAAAATATGAACTATATCATGGTGTTCATATCAGTGATAACGCTATAGTTGCAGCAGCGCAGCTATCTGACCGCTATATTAGTGACCAATTCTTACCTGATAAAGCTATAGACCTTATTGACGAGTCCGCCTCTAATATGCGTATGCAGATTGATTCTAAGCCAGAAGAACTGGACAGATTAGACAGAGATCTGATGCAAAAGAGAATTGAGATCGAAGCACTGAGGAATGAAACTGACGATGATTCCATTGAAAGATTGGAAAGTTTATCACAGGAAATAAGCGAACTGTCAGAACAATCTGAAATGCTTACTCAACAGTGGCGTGATGAAAAAACCCGCCTGATAAATATTCAGAATATAAAAGAGCAACTTGATAGTACAAGAATAGAACTGGAAAATGTAAAACGTAGTGGAAATCTTACAAAAGCAGGAGAGATTACATATCTGGTTATTCCTACTCTTGAAAAACAACTTGCTGATGCTGAGAATTCCGCCAGTGGGTCGCAAATGCTCGAAGAGATTGTAACTCCTGAGCATATAGCATCGTGTGTTGCAAGAATTACAGGTATCCCTGTTGATAAAATGTTAAAGTCTGAGCAAGATAAATTGCTCAACATGGAAAATGATTTACAGAAATCTATAGTTGGGCAAAGCGAGGCCATATCATCCATATCAGCAGCAGTACGAAGATCACGCACTGGAATATCTGATACAAATCGTCCTCTTGGTTCATTTATGTTTCTAGGACCTACAGGCGTTGGAAAGACTGAACTGGCAAAAGCTCTGGCAGAATTTATGTTTGACAGTCCAGATGCTGCACTACGTTTTGATATGTCAGAATTTATGGAGAAACACTCTGTATCTCGCTTGATAGGTGCTCCTCCAGGATACGTAGGTTACGATAAAGGTGGAGCACTAAGCGAAGCTGTACGATCCCGTCCATACCAACTAATTTTACTGGATGAAATAGAGAAGGCTCATCCTGATGTATTAAATATTTTCCTACAAATTCTTGACGCAGGAAGATTGACAGATGGACAAGGGCATACTGTAAACTTTAGAAATACAATACTTATCATGACATCTAATCTGGGAGCTGAAATTATAACACATAAAGCAGATAATGAGATATCTGATAATGTCAGGTCGCAGGTTATGGATATTGTAAAAAACTACTTCCGCCCTGAATTCCTTAACAGACTAGATGATATAATAGTATTTAATATGTTATCTCGTAATATGATGGAAAATATAGTGAATATTCAATTATGTGATCTGGAAAAACAATTGAAGATCAACGATATTAGCCTGTCTGTTGATAAAAATGCACGAGAATGGCTGGCAGAGAAAGGATATGATCCTTTTATGGGAGCGCGTCCTCTTAAACGTGTAATCCAGAAATACCTTGCTGATGAAGTGGCGTTATTTATATTATCTGGGAAGACTACAGCTAAAAGCTGCATATATGTCTCTCACGAACCACAACAACATGATAAGTTGACAATAATTACTACATCAGGCATTGAAGACTCTACGACAACAGCTAACACATAAATATGAATAAATGCTATTTATAGTCTGTATCTTTCTTGATACAGACATTCTGTACTATATCTTAGCGTATACTTGTGCATAAGATATACAGTACGGATCTTGGATATATACTATAAAAATAAGAATTTCATATTATTCTATTACAGGGGGTGTACTTCACCGCAGAATGTAACTTGTTCTCTTTACTCTCTCTTGCAAACTTAAGATCAATTTAATGCATTCTGTATCTTTCCAGTAGGAGCAGTATGGTGCTCTGTTTCACTCCTGACATCTGGAGGAAGAGACCTTAGAAAGGCATGAATACCACCATTCCCATTTATTATAGGATTAAGCAATGAACGTACTGTAATAACCGAAGAAATACCCTCCACTATCATATCCACTATCCTAGCTTCTTCATCATTCTTACCATTAACAACAATATCCACCTCAAGTTCTTTTGGAATAGAGTCCATATCCCTTACATAAGATATAACACTTGAAACTACTAATCCTCGTTTCCCAATGTCCACAACTCTTTTAACATCAAATGCAACATCCATGGATGTAACTGTTTCGGTATTATATCCTATAGAAACACCATAATTTCTCGCAAGACTATACGCCATGTAATTAATGAACAGACCTTGCTCCTCATCCGATAACTTATCCCATGTTTTCTTACCCAATATGAAGATAGATATTTTATCAAAAGATACGTAATTCTTTAGTAGAGATGTCATGCCACTAAACCACTGATCCATATTATCTTTTTCTTCAGCGGCAAAATCTGAGATATCCATCCCCATTGTATGTACAAGGTTCCTTGCCCTTTCTACACTCACATCAGCCTTAACTATGCTTATAGTGCCTGTATAAACCATCACTAGAGCCATAATAGCTATAAACAGACTCTTCATATTTATCTCCATATATATCAAAATCTAATCAATTCCAATATAAGGTACCGACTGCGCTAATGCATCTTCATCTCGCACACTATGCACCCATTTCTGAGAATACCACGACCTAACCATATCATGCTGTGACCTTATCTTATCATCATCCGAAGTTACAGTATATACCGACCTTACATCACCAACACTATGCATAGCATTTACAAACTGTACTACTCCTAAGTCAAGCTCTTCAGGATACAAAAGTCCTTCTGCCTCTCCAGATAATACACCTCCCGAATAAAAACCTAATATATCTCCCGTAAAAGATGGCCCCAAGATGGGTAATTCGATGTAAGTACCTCCAATTCCTGTCATTTTATATAGCGAGGCACCTAGATATTTCTTCTTCCCTTCAAATTGAAAATCAGAGGCTGGATCTAACAATCCTGCAAAACCTATAGTACTGTTCACTAAGAATCTAAGAGCATTCTCTGCTCCATCTGAGATATTACCTTCAATGAGAAAAGCTATGCTGCTACTTAATGACCCTATATTATCCAGAAAATTACTTGTAAGCGTACGAACTAATGTTGGGGTAACAGTCGTATATGCTTTATGTATAGGATACTGCACGTAGTTCATAAATACTATATTAAATCTATGGGAGGCAATACTTATACTATCTACTAATTTTGACCTTTCTTCCTGCTCAAAATCATACAACAGCACCTCATGTTTCTTCATTGTTTCTTCATGAAACTCATGTTCATGAGCAGCAAGTTGACATGGTGTATAACCCCAAACAACAATACCTGTTAAAAGCAGATATTTAAATATTTGCTGACAGAACATAACAAATCTCAAAATGACAGATATATATAGTAGGATTTATAAGATAGAACTACAGTAAACTACTTACCAAATTTATAATAGATCAAGTATTTATAAATTATACATCCAAATTCCTAACAGACAATGCATTCTCTTGAATAAATCTCTTCCTTGGTTCAACAGCATCACCCATTAACTGAGAGAAAACATCATTTGCATCGCTTGCCTGCTCCAGACGTATTCTCAAGAGAGTACGAACATTCGGATCCAATGTTGTTTCCCATAACTGATCGGCATTCATTTCACCAAGCCCTTTATAGCGTTGCAAACTAACAGCATCCTTAGCTAAAACGACCATATTATCTATGATAGCCGAAGGGCATTTCCATGGAATAACCGAATTCTTATACTTCATTTTGCCATACAGCTTAAAAATATAAGATATCTGCTCACGATACATATCCAGCTCTGTCATCTCAGGCGCAAATAACATATCGCGTGTAATATGATAATCTTTACATACCCCCCTATTATTTACAGAAAATACTATATCACCAGTATTATAGTCCATATTACTTTTCCAGGTCTCAATACCATTACACTCAAGCTCCTGTAGTCTACTTGCAACTATTTTGGAAATCTCTTCAATTTTACTAGCATCATCACGAATGTCGCGTCTGAACATCCCTTCTATAAATGCCTGCTCTACTACTACTTTTGGGTATTCAGAAGGCATCTTGTTTATAATACGCCTTACAGCTTGCAAACATACTATAACTTCACGTAACGTATTCCCTGCAATTATCTCCCCAGTGTTAAGCTCAACCTGACTCTTATCTATAACTAGGTGCACAAGATATTCTTCAAGAGCACCTGCATCTTTTATGTACACCTCCGACTTACCATCTGTTACCTTATATAAAGGAGGCTGTGCAACATACAAATAACCTCCTGTAACAATCTCTACCATGTATCTGAAGAAGAAAGTTAACAACAAGGTACGAATATGAGAGCCATCAACATCTGCATCAGTCATAATAATAACTTTGTGGTAACGTAGTTTATCGATAGAGAAATCATCACTTCCAATGCCCGTACCAAGAGCAGTAATCAATGTCCCAATCTCCTGACTTGACAGCACTCTATCAAATCTGGCTCTCTCAACATTAAGAATTTTACCACGTAACGGTAAAACAGCTTGGTTCCTGCGCGAACGCGCCAACTTTGCAGATCCTCCTGCAGATTCTCCCTCTACAAGTAGAATCTCAGAAAGAGCAGGATCCTTCTCCTGACAGTCTGCTAATTTGCCTGGTAAAGAAGCTATATCAAGTACATTCTTTCTACGAGTAAGTTCCCTAGCTTTTCTTGCAGCTTCACGTGCAGTAGCCGCTTCAATAACCTTATTCGTCATCAGCTTTGCTTCAGCAGGATTCTGTTCTAACCATACAGACATACCTTCAGCTGTTAAAGCTTCAACCACAGCTCTTACTTCCGATGAAATTAATTTGCTCTTTGTCTGAGAAGAAAATTTAGGATCAGCTACCTTCACAGATACAACAGCTGTTAGTCCCTCTCGAATATCATCTCCTACTGGAGATACTTTATCTTTCCTACTGCTTTTAACAGTATTAAAATACTGCATAAAAGTACGAGTCAGACCAGCCCTAAAACCAGCAAGATGTGTACCACCATCTTTCTGAGGAATGTTATTGGTAAAAAGCAATGTATTATCCAAGTAACCTGTGTTCCATATCAGGACTATTTCTGCATGTATCCCACTACGTTCGCCGTTTATATATATAGGATCATTAAATAAAGTCGTTCTTGACTTATCAAGATACCTTACAAACTCTTTTGCTCCACCTTCATATACCATATCCCTTGATACAGGTTGAGATGAGCGCTCATCCGTTAACATAATTCTTAGAGCAGAATTCAAGAAAGCCAACTCACGCAATCTGTTTTCCAACGTCTCAAAACGATACTTCACATGAGAAAAAAATGTTTGTGATGCCTGAAAAATAATTCGTGTTCCCGTACTCCTGTCTGAAGGAATCGGTCCAACTTTTTGCAGTGGAGCAACTGCACTACCATGCTCAAACCTGATAAAATGCTCATGACCATCTCTCCATATGGTCATTTCTAACCAGTTCGACAACGCATTTACAACGGATACACCAACTCCATGTAAACCACCAGATACCTTATAGCTATTTTGATCAAATTTACCTCCTGCATGCAGATGTGTCATAATAACTTCGGCAGCAGACACACCTGTTTCAGGATGGATCTCAGTAGGAACCCCTCTACCGTTATCTTCAACAGATACGCTACCATCCCCAAGAATAGCAACTTTAACCGTATCACAGTGCCCTGCAAGAGATTCGTCAATTGCATTGTCCACTACTTCATATACCATATGATGTAAACCAGAACCATCATCAGTATCACCTATATACATCCCTGGTCTTTTGCGTACCGCATCCAATCCGCGAAGAATCTTGATAGAATCGGCACCATATTCCTGTTGTTTTTCCATATATCCTCAATATTTAGAGTATCCCCTCAGCTTCATGCAAATAGGATACTCCATCATCATACATAACATGATATAGCTGCGCACTGTTATGCAACGAATCAAAGTGTGACTGACGTATCCCGCTAATAAATACCTGTGAACCTGACAATAGCAACTCTTCCAGCAAAACACGCCTCCACCTCTCGTCAAGATGCGCAACCAGCTCATCAAGAACAAGAAGAGGGAAAACTCCTCTGAAACATCCTACTGCACGAACACATGCTAACACAACCCCTACCAACAATAGCTTCTGCTCCCCCGTGGAGCATTCTCCAGCAAAACACTCTTTAGCCAAATGTTTAACTTTTATATCACTCAAGTGGGGGCCTTCCATTGTTCTCTTCATGCGTGCATCTCTGCTACGACCATCAAATAAGAATCTTGTAAATAAATTGCGAACTTTACCTTCCACACCTTCAGCCCATAGCTCATCATTAGCCAACTCAATATATGTTTTCTCCCATTTCCCGTCCACAGAAACCTTCATATCAGGAAAGATAGACTCTTCTTTATTTATCTTACGATTAAGAAGGTCAACAGTACGAACACGTGCTTTCACAATTTCCGTTCCAATTGCAGCTATCCTATTGTCAATAGCATCTAACCATACTCCTCTCTGCTCCTGGCGTAATAGCATATTCCTTTCTTGCATCACCTTTGTATATAACATAATGTTTACAGCATGCTTGGGATAAAAAGATAATACAATACGGTCAAAGAATTTCCTACGTTCTGCGGCTCCACCAACCCATAACTGATCCATAAAAGGAGTAAGCCATATAACACTAATGTAATTCCCCACATCAGCATGTTTTATACAATTTCCATCAACGCTAAAATATCTACCCTTTCCCATATCATCACGTGAAAATACTGTTAAGAAACGATTATGGTAATCAGAATCTAAGAATCTAGAAGATACAGACCAACCATCCTCCTTACACCTTGCTATGTCACGCGCATATGCCCTTCGAAAACCTTTTCCTGCTGACAACATGGACACTGCCTCCAAGAAATTGGTTTTTCCCACACCATTGTTTCCAAACAACACTACAACAGAACGCTCAATGCTTACCTCTATTTCATGATAAGTACGAAAGCCAAATAACCTGATAGATGATATAAATATCGGATGAATACTTTGTGTTTCTTGCATCCCTACACGCGCATAGGCATAATAACATACACAGAATTCTCATCCTGACTATCAATGACAAGAGCTGCCGAATTCTTCCCTCTCAGATAGATCATACTAGTATGATCTCCTAGTTGTGCAGCAATATCAATAAGATACTTTGAGTTAAAGCTTATATCCATAGGTTCACCACTATATACAGCTTCCACCTCTTCCTCAGCCGACCCAGACTCGGGATTGTCAACCGATATAATAATATTATTATTCTGTTTCGCAGTGCCAATAGTCATTTTAACAAGGCGCGTCTTATCAGAGGAAAGAACAGATACCCTATCCACTGCCTCCAATAACTTACGCGCATGTAACTCAAGGCATCCTCCCTCTTTTGCAGGAATAACAGACTTGTAGTCAGGAAATCTACCATCTACCAATTTAGATGTAAGAGTAAAATTATTACATGAGAACCTAATTTTAGAGGATGCAACCTCGACCTTGACATTCTTATCCAGAGAATCTAATAACCTACGCAACTCAATAACTGTTTTTCTTGGCACAATTACAGCTGGCATTCCTTCTGCACCTTGTGGCAAAGGTACTCCAACACATGCCATACGGTGGGCATCTGTCGCTACTGCACGCAACAACATACTACCACCTTCATCTTCGTTAACATGTAAGAAAATTCCATTAAGATAAAATCTTGTCTCATCCAATAGCATTGCAAAACGTGTTTTATCAATCAACCTACATAAAGACTTCGCTTCAATTTCAAATTCTGTATCAAAAGAATCTGAAGATATCTTAGGGAACTGCTCTGATGGCATAACCAACAAAGTAAACTTTGAAGACCCTGATAGAATATGTAAACTCTGACTTACTTCTTTTATCTCTACATAATCGGCTGACAGTTTGCGTAGTATATCTAGGAATATGGCAGCAGATACCGTTGTCTCTCCTTGCTTGCGTACCTCAGCCTCTACAAGTAGTACAGCCTCTATATCAAGGTCAGTTGCACGAATTCTCAGCGTGTTTTCCTCTGCACTGATTAATACATTACCTAATATGGGGACAGTACTCTTTCTCTCCACTACACCTTGAGCGAACTGTAAAGTACGTAACAGATTAACCCTGTTTGCTACAACATCCATAAATATCATTCCTAAAATAGCAAATGAACACCATCAATCCAAGATTCTATGAATCAAGCTCTCTTCTTATCATTTCTAGATCCTCTTCTAATCGACTGTCACTACGTAATAAATCTGTAATTTTTCGAACAGCATGCAAAACTGTTGTATGATCCCGACCATCAAACTTTCGTCCAATTTCTGGTAGTGAACGAGTTGTTAATTCCTTCGCCAGATACATCGCAATTTGGCGTGGACGAGCGACATTTCTAGATTTACGCGGAGAAATCATATCAGCGTAACGAATACCATAGTATTTTGCAACTTTTCTCTGAATTTCGTCTATTGTCACCTTACGCTCAGAAGAACGTAATATATCCTGCAATTCCTGTCGTGCTGCATCCACTGAAACTACTCTACCTACAAGGCTTCCATAAGCTATCAGACGATTTAAAGCCCCCTCCAATATACGTACATTCGACACAATCCTTTGCGCCAGAAACTCTAGTGTTGCAGGCTCAATTTTAACATCAGGACGCTCTATAGCAAGCATATCCATTTTACTTTGCAGGATTCCTAACCTCAGCTCATAATCTGTTGGATGAATATCTACAACCAATCCCCATCCCAACCTAGATCTTAATCTTTCTTCCACACCCTCCAGATCACTAGGAGATCTATCTGCTGAAATTACAATCTGCTTATGCTGATCAGCCAAAGCATTAAAAGTATGGAAAAATTCCTCCTGGGTAGAATCTTTCCCTGCAATAAATTGAACATCATCAATCATCAGGATATCTACCGAACGAAACAACTCTTTAAAAGCAAATGTATCCTTAAATCTAAGAGAGCGTACAAACTCATACATAAACTGCTCTGCAGAAATATAAATACAACGCTGCTCAGGCAATTCTCCTTTTATATTCCATGCAATAGCATGCATTAAGTGAGTTTTTCCAAGACCTACACCTCCATACAAAAACAATGGATTAAACGGAGAAACCCGCGATTCCGCAACCCTTCGTGCAGCAGCATGACCCAACTCATTTGGTTTCCCCACAATAAATTGCTGAAATGTATACCGAGGATCCAAAGATGACCATGTAAGAGCCTCTAGACGTTCTGCAAGACCCTTATCACCAAGTGGAGCAGGAGCACGCGTAGTAGTAGGTGGATTATCAGGAAGCACTGGGGAATCAGTTTTAGCCACAAATGTACTTTGGGCATCGTTCTTACTATTATTGCCTTTAGTCTTTACATTATCAGGATTGTCTGTTGAGGCTATTGTTTTCTGTCGTTCTTCATCTAATGCTTCATCCTGAATTGAAGGGATAGACTTTCTATCTACAAATACTACCTTGCGCATAGATGGAATTATCTTTTCAAGAATCCTCTGAATTTCATCCCCAAAATTAGCTGTCACCCAGTCAGACATAAACCTGTTTGGCGCTATAATAGTGACAACTCCCACATCATCAAAAGAATACGGGGATAGAGGTGCAATCCAAGAATCATACACCGCACTACCGAAAGATTTCCTGAAAATAAGCTGTGAATTCCCCCATACTTCAGACAATTCTACAGAACCCTGATTCATCTCCTTTAGTCTCCCGCAAAGACAAACCCATACAAAGGATAAAACATATTATCCTCTACTTCCCTAGAAACCTCAGATAGCCACACATAAAATCATTGCTGGATCCATGGCAATCCATCGAATTTCCACCCTTCCACGCACGATCTATGTCCTCTATCATCCTGTCTTCCTTCGAATCCTGATGATACATTATAAACCAGAATTCCGCTATCAACTTCATCTCCATTTCTCTTACTTGAAAAATAGTCTACAAATGCCATCCCAGCATGCAAAGACCTAGAACCAGAGCGACATATAAAACAAAGAATCAGCAATTTACCACTACTACCAATACTAGTCAGGTTAATTTCCACCTTCCTAACCAAAGTTGATAAATATTCTGGATTAACAGTCATCTGTGGGTATTGTAACCACTCAATCTTCCACATATCACGACCAGTAGAAGAAATATCAGGATACCCAACCCAAGCCCACTCAGCAAAGGTGCGAACATCAATCAACACGACCTCGTGCTCACAGTTACGCAACATATCCCAAGTATATAACGGAGAAATGTCTCCCTCATACGTCGCCAGTATCATCAGCAAATCCACTAATGTTCAGAAGCACACAGAAAACTTAGGAAGCCAATATATCAGCCCCTATAAAACAGTAATACCAGCACAAACCTAGAGAAATTATACCTTGATCTGTTTAATTCTTGTAGACAGACGAGAAACTTTCCTAGCTGCAGTAGCCTTACGCATTAACCCTGCAGATACAGAACGCATCAACTCACCTTGGGCAACACGAAAAGCATCCATAGCACCTTGATAATTACCACTATCAATGCAGACAATAACCGCTTTAACAAAAGTTGCTACACGACTACGCCTAGAACGCCTTCTCTCGCGCCTCTTCAACGACTGACGCTCACGCTTCTCAGCAGACTTATTTCCCGCCACGACACTCCCTCAAACCTGACAACACCACCACAGTCTATAACTTACTGCACAAGGACAACTCGCATATAATAACTACTAGAGTTCCGTTGGTCAAGACAAAGCTTCAATATATAATTTGATAAGTTAAAGATTCCATAATGTTGTATTATTCATCACAAGTATATTACTTCTGACACACAGGGCAGAAAAACGAAGCTCTTTGATGTTGAACCTCTCTTTCTATGATACCTAAACAACCATTGCGTTTACAATGCATCCCAGAACGTCCATATACTGAGAAATTAAATTGAAATTTACCAAGATTCCCAGATATATCCCGGAAGTCTTTTATTGAGGAACCTCCTGCTTTAAGGGCATCCTCCAGAATCTGCATAATAGCCCCTACCAACACTCTAAAACCACTTATATTAACACTTTGTGACAACCTGTAGGGTGACAAGCCAGACAACCACAGAGATTCGCATACGTATATATTCCCAAGGCCAGCAATGATCCGCTGATCCATAAGAAAAGATTTTAAAGAACGTGATGAATGAATTGCTGCCTTATACAAGTACTCGGCTGTCATATTCGATTTATCAAAGCATTCTACTCCTAGATTACAAAATAATCTGTAATGATCCAAATCATTAACTGGATACATGTCTATCAAACCAAATTTTCTAGGGTCATTAAAAGCTAATCTTAAACCATTACTAAATTTCAATACAAAATGATCATGTTTCCTATGCTCTGGATTAAGAATCCATGCCCCTGACATACCCATATGAGAAATAATAGCTTCCCCTACATCTAAGGCAAAATATAAATACTTTGATCTCCGACCTACTTCCCGTATCTGGGCTCCCTCCAGAGAATATATATTCTCTGGAATAATTGCTCTTAACTTCTTCTGATGCACCTCAATATGAGAGATAACCTCATTCCCAACCGCTTCCTCCAAAGCACATCTCAACGTCTCCACCTCGGGAAACTCTGGCATATTTTCCTCCGAAATTCACATGTAGGATAAGTTAGAAGACCTTTACCGACCGCATCATTATCAATAAAAACAACTTCTATTCATGCAACACAGTTGATACATTTATATAAATTCTCAATACAATGTACAACAACAGACAAATAATATAAATGAGTCTCACAAAACCACATGTGTGTATTATACGCACACCGCTTCTATTCTAAGTAATTCTATAACTAAAGGAAGACAATGAAAGATTCGCCCAAGAAGACTGGCTCTCATGATGATCCCTTGACAGACTTTGGATTCCATAAAGTATATACAAAAGAAAAAACCGCCCTAATTAGGAAGCTATTCCAACGAGTATCCCCATTCTACGATCGAATGAATGATATTATGTCTTTGGGGATGCACCGTATGTGGAAAGCATCTGCCGTTAACCTAATTTCAGCCTCTCCTGGAGCAAAACTGCTTGATCTGGCTGGCGGAACAGGAGATATAAGCAATATGTTCCTAAAACAAGTGCAGGGAAACGCTACCGCTGTAATCTTAGATATTACTCCAGAGATGATACATCAAGGTATTAAAAACAACGAAAAAATACCCTTTGCTAATTCAATCACCTGGATATGTGGAGATGCCGCAAAAATACCCTTTCCTGATAAAAGCTTTGATATCGTTACAATAGCATTTGGAATAAGAAATGTTTTATGTATAGATAACGTACTCCAAGAAGCATATAGAGTACTAAAACCACACGGGGGGCAATTTATATGCCTTGAATTCAGCCATGTCTCCTCTCCCATTCTTAAATATATATATGACCAGTATTCCATGAAAATAATTCCTTCTATTGGCGCAATGTGTTTTAAAGAGCATGATGGCTACCAGTATCTGGTTGAGAGTATTCGTAAATTCCCCGACCAAGAAGCTTTACTGCAGAAAATTATATCTGCAGGATTTAAGTATGCTCGCTATAGCAACTTAAGCTCAGGAATCGCAGCTTTACATATGGGGTGGCGAGTAATATGATCGCACTATGTTAAATTCTATACAACAATCGGTTAGATCTTTTATCTTATTCTGCACGCTTGCAAGATGCCGTACTGCCAGTTCTTTTATGCGTGAAAACAAGTATAAATCGCCCCTGCGTATAATAACCTACCTACTGGAATGTATACTTGGAATATTTGGTCAGAAACCTGATTATAGCCTTCCATGTTTCTCCAGAACATGTGTTGCTATGGGAGTTACATACATAAAATTTGGGCAATTGCTCTCTACTAGACCTGATCTTGTAGGAGAATATATTGCCAAAGATCTAAGCACATTACAGGAAAATGTACCTGTGTTCTCTCATAATATTGCTGAAGAAATTGTTTCTAAATCCTTAAATGATTCTATAGATAAGATATTTAAATACTTCAGCACACCGATATCTGGAGCATCACTATCTCAAGTACATCAGGCGATAGATATGCACGATACACGGTTAGCTGTTAAGGTCATAAGGCCAACAATAAGACAGCAAATACATAAAGATTGTGGAACTCTTATGTGGCTAGCTAATATTTTATGTCGCATGTCATCTGAGTGTTATCGCTGTAGACTTGAAGACGTAGTCAAGGAATTCCAGGAAACGCTGTATACAGAAGCTGATTTGAGAAATGAAGCTACTGAAATAGAATTATTCAAAGATATAGTCTGTAATAATCCTGACATCATAATCCCCAGACCATATCATAACCTATCCTCTAAGAATGTATTAGTCACATCATGGATTGATGGCATAAGAGTAGATGATTATGACGAGATTAAACGTAGTAACTGTAATACTCTTAAAATGTCGGAGATGATTCTACGTACCTTCTTTGAAACAACTCTCCATCATGGGGTCTTTCACGCAGATATGCACCATGGAAACATACGTATTACCCCTGAAAACAAACTTGTCTTGTTCGATTTTGGAATAACAGGATATCTTGACCTACCAACAAGACGCGCATATGCGGAGATTCTTCATGGCATAATAACTGGGGATTATGTCATGGCTACACAGGCTCATAAACGTGCAGGTTATATTCCCATAGACACATGCGAACATAAATTCGCCATGGCTCTGAGAACAATAAGCAAGAGTATTCTGCTGAACAATAGGAATAATTTTTCTATAAGTCATCTACTTGTAAAGATGTTTGAGACTACACGTATTTTTGGAATGCAAACTCAACCACAATTAATTCTGTTACAGAAAACCATGTTAAATGTCGAGGGCATTGCACGCGCTCTTAATCCATCTGTAAATATTTACGCAGTAGCTAAGCCTGTTGTGCAGCAATGGGTTAAAGAACACTCTGGACCGTGCCATATTTTCGTAGATATATGCCAGAAAATCAACAATTTTGATAAGGTAGTTGCACGTACAGATAAAATACTAAGAGATATAGAAAACAGGCAGAAAAGATCAGATAATATTACTATCAAGAATAAAATATACATATCAATTATTATTGCAATAATTACATTGTACATTCTATATAAGACCTCGTAATACAAAACCAGGACATGAAAATAATGACTAACGCGAGTAAAACTCTACATAATAAACATATAATTGTAATTGTTACATCCAGCATTGCGGCATATAAAACTCCAGATATAATTCGCGCCTTAATTGATAATAACGCCAGGGTCACCGTTGTAATGACTACCAATGCAACAAAATTTATATCTCCTGTTATATTTCAGGCCATATCATGTAATCTTGTACATCATGAGTTAATCACAGAGCATAGTGCCGAAATGTTACATATTCAGCTTGCACGGCAAGCTGATATGATTCTTGTCGCTCCCGCAACCGCCTCTTTTATAGGAAAGATTGCTAATGGGATCGCAGACGATCTTGCTTCCACTATAATTATTACATGTAATAAACCCGTGCTTATAGCACCTGCTATGAATCCCTCAATGTGGAATAACATAGCAGTTCAACGTAACGTGGATACTATTAAAAGTGACGGAAAAATTGTCATGCACCCATCTGTTGGAGTTACTGCATGTGGAGAATATGGAATAGGTAGAATGCCAGATTATCAATCTATTCTGCATGAAATTGAGACAGCGCTCCAAAATGATACAAATAAACAGAGAATCTTGCACAATAATATTAGTATTTTCAAGAATAAAACCGTTCTAATCACGGCAGGATCAACACAAGAACCCATAGATCATGTTAGATATTTATCAAATTATTCTTCAGGAAAAACAGGTATTGAAATCGCTAAAGTATTCTATGAACTTGGCGCTAAAGTACTGATTGTAACTGGAAAATCTAATATTTTGTCCCTAGATAATGATCTTAGATATTCAGAATTAACAAATATTTATGAGAAAGATAAACACAAAATTCATGTTTATAATATACAAACGGCACAGCAATTGCATAGTACTGTTATGAGTCTCTTACCCGTAGATGTTTTCATTTCTGCGGCTGCTGTATCTGACTGGAGAATAAAACATATATTCCCTGGCAAGATGCATAACCCAGATAGAAATCATGATCTGACGATCAGTTTTATAAAAAATCCTGACGTCTTAGAGGCTGTCTCTGGTTCTCCAGAAGAAAAGCGACCGAAAGTTGTAATTGGATTTGCTCTTGAAAGTGATGATGTTGTTAATAAGGCAACTCTAAAATTACATCGAAAAGGTTGCGATGCGATTGTTGCAAATGAAATTTCGATGGAAAATTCTCCTTTTGGAGATCGTTGTAACGTAGTAACATGGATAGATAAACATAAGGTGGTTAATATGCCATCTATGTCTAAACGTGATATAGCTGTATATATTGCAGAACGTTGTGAGGAGTTTCTATTGTAATGACCGTAGTGGTAAAATTTGTTAATTTAACTAATAATGAAGGAAGTCCTAATAAACCATGTATCGCGACATCAGGAGCTGTAGGATTTGATTTAAGTGCAGCTATCGATGATGCAATTACTCTCGCTCCAATGCAACGGGTATGTGTGGGTACTGGAATTGCAGTTCATATCCCTGATGGTTACGCTGGATTTGTGCATCCACGATCTGGAATAGCTCTGAAATATGGAGTTACTGTTCTAAATTCACCTGGAGTCATCGATAATGACTATAGAGGTGAGATTAAAGTCATTCTTATCAATATGGGAAGTGATGACTTCATAGTGAAGCACAATATGAGAATTGCACAGCTTGTTTTTCTTCGTACTGACACTGTCATACTTGAGCAAGTACAGCATCTTGCAACCTCTATTCGTAATGATGATGGATTTGGTTCAACAGGACTATAACTTCAAAAAAATAATTTTGAATGGAGTTGTCATGTTAAATATTTCACGTAAAATATGTCTTGCAGTCGAAGCTATCACCGTTATAGCTTATAATACAGCGGATTCTGATACAGTTTGCCCTTCTCATAAACTGATGGAGTATCAGAATATCCCCAAGCGATATCTTGAGAATGCACTACATAGAATGGTACGTAACGGAATATTGGAAAGCGTTAGAGGGCCTCGTGGGGGGTATTGCCTACGCAAGCCATCTGACCAAATTACAATATACGATATTACACGTAGTGTAACTAACGAAAATGAGAATACCGCTCTGAATGGAGCAGCTGCAGATAATGATATACGCAAGAAGGTTATTCTGCCTATCTGCCAGGATTTGTTAATACAAACAGATAAATTAACATCAGCTGTTACGGTTAGAGATATGTGTCAGAGAGCAACAGCCCTAAATGCAAAACTTATGTCATAAATTATATGATAGAATATCACTAGGATATATGCATTATACAATATAGATAGATATTGTATGCTCTAAATACTACATGTTATTTATAGTAATGGACGTGGTATTTTTCTAGTTAGGTGACATATGAGTTTATATAATAAGCTTGCTTATCTATAATCCATACATATGCATAGTATGGATTATAGATGCCTATCTTATACCTTTATAAAGATCAACCTTTAAGAAGCCAATTATAATTACTCATTTATTATTTTAAGACAGTTCCCCAGATAATGCCTTATCGATCAATGTTAAAGTTCTGTCTATGCCATAAATAGCAATAAAACTTCCAAAACGCGGACCATGTTGCTGACCTAATAAAATACTATATAACGCCTGAAACCATAATTTCATAGGGTTAAAGTTATGTCTTTTCCCGATATCATATATGATATTCTGTAATGCATCGCCATCTGGTGTATCATCTAATACCTTAGCAAGATCTGATCTCAAGTCAATAATAGCGTCTCGCTCCTGTTCAGATGGAGTGTGATATCTCCTGGAAGGTAGAATGAAATCATGACAAAAACGCATAGCATAATCTATTCTTGCATCAATTGTATTCACTAATACCTCTGGAATATCCGAATGATACTTATGAATGAATTCCCAGATAATATTTTTATCTCTTGCTCCAGATGCGGATATAAGATTCAATAACATTGCAAATGTTATTGAATTCGGCGTATCATCAGGAACTTTTCCTTTATGTACGTGCCATATTGGATTGTTATATACCTCCTCACAAGATTGACTGATAATGTTAGACAAGTGTTTGTCATAGTCATCTATAAACCTAGGAATTATATCATAATGCAGGCGCTTAGCGGCCTGAGGTTTTTGGTACATATAAAAAGTCAGTACTTCTTCAGGAGCATACTTTAGCCACTCTTCTATTGACAAACCATTACCACGAGACTTCGAGATTTTCTGCCCTCCCTCATCAAGAAATAGTTCGTATGCAACACCATCCGGAGGATGCTGCCCCAGAATATTACAAATTCTACTACTTAACTCATAAGAAGATATCAAGTCCTTTCCATACATCTCGTAATCTACAGGGAAGGCTGCCCACCTCATTGCCCAGTCTACTTTCCACTGTAGTTTACATCTTCCTCCTGTTACAGGAGTCTCGACAATAGATCCATCTTCCTCTTCAAAAACAACAGTTCCTTTTGAAATATCTCTTTCTAATATTCGAGTCTGTAATACACACCCACTAATATTGCTAATTGGCATGAATGGCGAATAAGAGTCTTTTCTTTCAGGGTTGATGCGACCAAGAGATGGTAGTACAACATCCATAATTTCATCGTACTTCTCTAATACCTTTAGTAATATGCTGTCAAAAAAGCCTGAGTTGTATAAATCAGTCGCAGATTTAAAAGAATACCTAAATCCAAATTGATCCAGAAATTGCCTTAACCGTAGGTTATTACTCTCCCCAAAACTACTCTCTTCCCCAAATGGATCCGGCACTTGTGTTAAAGGACGACCGATATACTTCTGGATTAAATCAGTATTTGGAACATTATCTGGAACCTTGCGCAATCCATCCATATCATCAGAAAAGCAATAAAGTTCTGTCGGGTTGGGAGCAATTTCCTGAAAAGCTCTCATTACCATAGACGTACGCACTACTTCTCCAAAGGTTCCAATATGTGGCAAACCTGAAGGACCATACCCTGTCTCAAATATCACCACTCTATTATCGTGGTAATCTTTCTCCTTACGTACACGACGCAGCAGCTTCTCTGCCTCCATAAAAGGCCAAGCATTTATAAGACCGAAGTCAATATTATGTGGAATGCTCATATATAACCCTTCCGTATACATACGATGTATTTATCGCAGTAGCATATTAAACCTAATATACTATATTATCTCTTATCGTACTATGACTTAATTATCTCTTATCGTACTATGACTTACTCCCCAAAGAGCATGTACGGGAACCCATCCACGGTAGTCATTGTACTGCAAACGACACCATCCTGACCTGCATTCCTCAATCTCGGCAATAACTCCTGAATTAGATATGAGCACTTTATTGGCATCATCATTGGGGGTTCTTCTCCATACCATTTTCTCTTCTATCAGAATAGCCGTCCTCTTACCTGATAAGAGGGACTTGTGTATCCATCCCTCTTCTCCCCCAATATCAACTACCTTCCTCCATGCGTTATACTCCGCTATAACCTCTACAGGATACCACTTTCTAACATATTTCCATATAATCTTGTATTGCCTTCCAGGCCCCTGCCTCATATTCACCTCTTTTGCTTTCAGACTTACAAAACGAGGAATAGGCAAACCGCTTGTACCTTGTGCAGATCTATTCTTACCACTAATCACAGATGATTTATCACCTTGTTGTTCTTCTGCTGCATATGCAAGATGCCCGAAAGACATAAACAGTAAGTATATAATTGTTGTAAATATCAACAAAAAATAATTACTTATAAAACGTGATGTGAAACGCATGAAAAATACAGATATATTTAATCCCATAAGAATCTCCTGCAGTGGGTGTAACTACATATTCCCACATCCATATACAAAATTATCAGGCTCCCAAACGACCTGAGTAATATCGCTCGCCCCTGTCATAATCATAACCAACCTATCAACACCAACAGCAACACCTGCCAATCTATCCGGAAAGGTATCCATCGCCTTAAGTACACTGTCATCACATTTGTATTTAACTCCATATCTATTCATTCTAATACTCTGCTCTGCTTCAAACCTGCTTATTTGCTCGGTACAATCTGTAAGTTCACTAGCGCCATTTGCAATTTCATAACCAGCCATATACAACTCAAAGCGCTCTGCATACTTTACATCTCCATTGTGTATTATCTTAGAAAAAACTGCCTCTTCTGGTGGATAGTTATACAGGAACACAGGATTAATAATATTGTTCAACGCCAGCTCTACATGCCCCACTAATACTTTTGCAAACATATCTGACCATGTATCATCATCAGAACAGTTAATCCCTGCACTTTCCAACTCACCTCTTAGATGTTGCTCACGATCCGTTACGTTCCCTTCTGATAATATAACCGATGCATATTTCTCAAATGCTTTATCTACTGTTAAACGCTCCCACTCTCCAGAAGAGAAATTGCAGTGTTTATCTCCGTAATGATATTCAGACACCTGCATTTCAGCTGCAACGCTTTTTATCATACTTTCACAAACTGCCATCATGTCGTAATAATCAGCATCAGCACAATACCACTCAAGCATTGTAAACTCTGAAGAATGTACTGGTGAACTGAAATCATCTCTCCAAACCTTACACAAGGAGAATACCTTCTTTTCCCCTGCCGCAATAATTTTCTTACATGAGAATTCAGGTGAAGTATGTAAATACAAATCATCCATTGCTCTTGGATAACTAGGTACTACACGGAATGCATGTAAATGTCTTTCCATACATGGCATCCTTTGCACACAACCTGGCTCTATCTCCACAAAATTATTATTTAAGAACCAGTTACGAATATTTAACAGAATCTTATTGCGCTGTATTAAACGCTCCCTCCTTTCTGCATGAACTGAGGGGTTCCACCACTTCGTATCTGCAATCATAAAACTTCTCACCTTGCTGATAAATATAGACCCTCTACAAAGAATATAATAAGATTACCATTTCTCAAGATGAAATATAATAAATATGGCATACTCAAATTAGAATGGAATGATCGTGCGAATTAATGCTAGTGCCATCAGATCTGGTAACACAATACTTATTAACAATGCTCTGTGTATTGTACTTAAGGCTGAAAATATTCAACCTGGGAAAGGGACTCCTGTAACCCAACTCCAAATAAGAAGAATCTCTGATGGCACAAAATTTACAGAGCGCTTCAGAACCACGGAGCAAATCGAAAGATGCTATGTCGAAGATGTAAAATGTCACTATTTATACCAGGAAGGCGATATATATATATTCATGCATGGAGATACTTTTGATCAGATTCCAGTACATCACAACCTGATTGCAACACAAGCACCTTATTTACAAGAGAATATGGAAGTCACCTTACGCATGTACGAAGAAAACGCAATATCTGCTGAACTGCCTGCACGAGCTGTACTTGAAGTTATAGAAACAGAACCTGCTCTCAAAGGTCAAACCGCAACTTCATCTTATAAGCCAGCCTTACTATCAAATGGCATAAAGATTGGCGTACCTGTCTATATTACAGCAGGTACCTTTGTAATAGTCGATACCAAGACAAATGAGTTTCTAGGGAAGGACAAAGACTAGAACTACATTTGGAATGTATTGACTATATGATCCATCCAATTCACAAATCTACCAAATGTACCAGTAACATAAGATAGCCCAAGCAGAATAAGAATTACACCTGTAATCTGGTTCACTCTGGTTACGTGCTTTGCCAGACAGTTCTGTATTTTTACCCCTCTATCCATCAAAGCAGCAGTAATAATAAACGGAACCCCCATCCCTATAGAATAAAATAGAAGCATTATAATGCCTCCACGTGCATCAGTATGATTAGCAACAAGAACAAGTATGCTACCAAGCACTGGACCTATACATGGGGTCCATCCAGCAGCAAAAAGCAACCCCATAACATATGAACCAGTATACCCCCTAGCTGAGACTGCTAGATTAAATCGTAAATACCTCTGCAAAAATGGAATACCACCCCCTAGAAAGCATAATCCAAATACAATCAACAAGATTCCAGATATATTCTGTAGAATCCCCTTATAAGCACGTAATAAATCCCCAACAGCACCTACAGATGCTCCTATGAGCATAAATACCGTACTCATTCCCAACACAAAGTAAAATGATACAACGATCAATGAGCATCTGCTTTCCTTTTTGGGATTATCTGATGCACAATATGTATTAGCTGCATCCCCAGCCAAATAGGAAAGATATGCAGGAACAAGAGAAAATACACATGGCGAAAAGAAACTCAGCAAACCAGCACTAAGAACTCCCCAGTAACTATAAGACATATGACCTCAGAAATTTTTATCTATCCTTTAGCTTTCATAAAGCTAAGTGTACATGTAGTTACAGCAGTAGTATATTAATAATTCTGCAAGACCATATATCTTTACCAGCTATACTTTCAGTTACCATGCATGCAATGAAACTCTTTCACATAACTGAATCTTCATGTAAAATCCTTTAACTTCCGCCATACAGAAAGAACAAAGGTTATATATTCTATAAGCAATAGTGAGAAATGTTTGAAATGTCTAACCACCTGAAATTTGAGAAGTGCTTCACAAACTCTATAAATCAGGTGAAAGTGGAAAATCGATATAGAGTATTCCGCGATATATGTAGAACATCATCCCCCCCTATAGCAATTTATACTGATGACAAAGGTACCCAAAAAGAAATTATCTTATGGTGCAGCAATGATTATCTATCCATGGGGAAAAATGCTGAGGTAATCAAGGCAATGCAACAAACTCTCTATGAATACGGAGGTGGTTCTGGTGGCACTCGTAACATATCTGGAAATTCACACAAACACCGCCAGCTTGAAAGTGAACTTGCAGCACTTCACCATAAGGAATCTGCCTTACTTTTTACATCTGGATATGTCGCGAATGCTTCTGTAATACCTACTATTGCATCTATCCTTCAGGATTGTGTTTTCTTCTCTGATGAATCGAATCATGCATCAATTCGAAGAGGAATAGGGTATTCCAAGAATGCTGAGAAATGTATATGGCAACACAACAATATAGATCACCTAGAGTCACTGCTGCAGAAAACCGACCCTAACAAAAACAAGATAATTATCTTCGAATCAATCTACTCAATGGAAGGAGACCGTAGTCCCATAAAAGAAATATGTTATCTTGCTAATAAATATAATGCATTTACATACCTTGACGAAGTCCATTCTGTAGGAATATACGGGAAGTATGGTGCTGGTATAGCAAGTGAACAAGGCGTATTACAGAACATTGACATACTACAGGGAACACTTGGAAAAACATTCGGACTAATGGGAGGATATATAGCAGCCAAAGCATCAATTGTTGATGCTGTGAGGTGTAATGCACCTGGTTTTATATTTACTACCTCCCTACCGCCTGCAATCATTGCTGGAGCTCTCGAGTCCATACGCCAAGTTGCAAAATCTGACAATCTAAGATCACTATTACAAACCAGAGCAAAGCAAACTGCGGATGCACTTAAAAGATACAATATCCCCTATATACACCATGGCGATCACATAATCTATATACCTGTCGGCATAGCATCAACTAGTAAGCGAATCGCAGATATACTGTTGGAACAATATGATATCTACATACAGCCAGTGAATTTCCCAACGGTTAAGAAAGGGAATGAAGGCCTTAGAATCACGCCTAATCATAATCATACAGCGGAAATGATAGAGCATTTGTGTAGCTCATTAAGCTATATATATAAAGAACTGCTTGACGTCCATAAGTTGTGAAACGACAATATGCTATTGGCTGTTTCTGTTATTGAGTAGAATATCATAGGTTGTACATGGTGCGTATTGCGGTAGATATCAACCCTGAACAAGGTGAACATTATAAGACTGGTATATCAAGAGGATATCCTCTTGGGGATGAATTGCGTGGAGCTCGTGCGATATTTGGTAAAACCTTGGAAGATGTCCACAAAGAGCTAAAAATAAAGACAGCATATATCGAGTCTTTGGAACAGGGTACTTTCCATCAATTACCTGATGTTGCATATGCTATTGGATATGTCAGAACATACGCTCAATACCTAGGATTAGATCCTGATGAAGTGGTGCAGCGCTTTACCGAGGAGACAGGCATATCATGTGCTGGTATATACCATCCTCCTACGGGCAGTGATGGAGATCTTAATGATCTTAGTATTCCATCTTTCTGGCAAACAGATATACGTAGACATACTACTCATCTAAAAAAGCGAACTATATTTAAAGTTGCTATAGGTTGCATAATAGTACTACTATTAGCATCAATAGCTTTGTTTGTCTTTATGCAAATAAATAAACATGGTGATAGTATCTCCGACCGTTCTGTCTCGACACCTGTACTATCGTCAACAGATAAAAACGCACCAACCATAGATAACAGTGTAACATCTGTAGTTAAGGATAAATCTAGCAATCCATCTATAGATTCCGGAACACATACAATAAGTACTGAAAATATTACCATACCACGTAGTTTAGTTCTGTCACAAGAAGAGAGTTGGATTCATCTAAGTATAAATGGGGAGTCTAAGTTATCTATGTTGCTCCAACCTGGTGAGATTGTAGAAATCCCTAGTCCACAGACCAATAACATTACTAAAAAGAAGGATCTCATAAATATTGATACTGGTAATGCAGGAGGGATAATACTGGTATTTAAAGGAATATCTTACGGACCTTTAGGGGAGAGTGGTAAAGTAAAACGGAATATTGAGATATCTGAAGAATACCTATCTACTCACTTTAAGACTATAAATGACCCTCAAGTTGACAAAACTATCCAGGAATACATTGACCAGGAGGGTTAATTTGTTACTATTGCCAAATACTTCTTTTTATATACATGTGTTTCTTTTTGTGATTATTACATATTCTACTGTTTTGTAAGCCCATTTCCCTTACAAGAGTACATAATAGGTATTGATATATGATATTGTTTGATAAAAATATACTGTCAATATTGGTATGTCCGCTAACTCACCAATATTTACGTTATAATGAAGAAAAGCAAGAGTTGATATCAAAAGCAGCTCAACTTGCATATCCTATTATTGATGGCGTTCCAATTATGATTGTAGAACAAGCAAGAGAGCTTGACGCTGATGATATTGATTTTATCCCTGTAACAAACGACAAAGAATCGCATACTTCAGATATATAGTGCAGGACGTAGGCTAATAAGAGCCATAAAAGATAACAGGGGTTAATATTGATACCTCTGCAATCTTGCATTATGCCAAAAAAAGTTTGATCCTTCCACTTTTTATACAATGTTACATCAATTGCGTTTTTTAACACCGTTATCAGCAATATTATTTTTTATATGGATGCATCAATCACAAGTATTGTGAGACCCATATTTTACCTATCCCAATTTTCATGTTGGTTAATCTGCAAATAATAAGCGACTAATATGGCTGATCATCTACCTGAGCAATCCCTCACGATTTATTTGGGAATACAGAGTTTGCTTTTTATTAAATTACTCTTCATTTTATTAAATTACTCTTCACTGGGATAAAAAATTAGATGATATACCTCTCTCTATTGATAGAGGGAATCATAATCAATTTTTATAGATCTACGCCCTAATACACTTAATCTGAGAATTTCCACAAATGGTTAGCTATTGCATTTCTCACAAAGTCCATGTGTTCAACCTCTTCCGCTTCGCTGATAGAATACTGTACATATGAGTCTCTGCTGAACACCTTGCTTGCAGTATAACTATCTTCAACATGCAGCTCATCATCGTTAAAGCTCATTGTTTTCTGTTCTCCAGCATGTAGCTTAAGGTATACCTTAGCAAGTAAATATACATCTCCCAGGGCATCATGTTTTTCTCTATGCTTGTTATCAATTTTGAATCTTTTACAAAGAGCATCTAAAGAGTTAGACGTATTAGGAAACTTTGCCCTTGCTAAAGCAAGAGTATCCTCCACCCTATCGTAAGATATAGGATCCTTCCCACTTAATGCCAGTTCATTATTAATAAAACGCATATCAAAAGGTGCATTGTGTATCACCAACGGAGAATCCTGAATAAAATCCAGCAACGTATTTACTTGTTTAGAAAAAGTAGGATACCCAGATAAAAACTCATTGCTTAAACCATGAACCTTGTATGCTCCATCTCCGACCTTTGTTCGAGGATTACAATAAAAATGCAGACTATCGTACGCTATGAAGTCTACTAACTCCAAGCATCCTACCTCTACAATTCTATCTCCACTTGAAGGATCTAGTCCTGTTGTTTCAACGTCAAAAACAACAGCACGACCTCCCTCTCCAAGAGCTCTAACACAGCTACCAGTCAAAAGAATCCCTGAGCAATATTATGGAGCGGGTAAGGCGATTCGAACGCCCGACATCTACCTTGGCAAGGTAGCGCTCTACCCCTGAGCTATACCCGCTTAATACGTAGTGAATACTACATATAGTAACAAATTTTTACAAGAAGAATCTTACTATATCAATAGCTATAACACATACTTATAATTCACACGTTGCTCGAAGTGCCTTATTATTCTTTCGGATACAGAAGGTAAGCTACGTTTTATCAACGCTCCTAATACTATATTATTAATATCGAAGGAAATCTCAAATACTAAACGACAACCTCCTTCCTGCATATCATCCAGACAAAAAACACTTTCCAACATACTAAAGGGATATTTATTAGTGAATGTCACAACTGACATACCTTTATACTCACTATTGCGAGAAGTATGTTCATATAAAGCGACGTATGAATGCATCTTTTCTTTAAACAATGCATATTCTATATATAGTTCTGCCTCTCTTAAATCAGATAATTTCCCGAAAGAGTTCTTCTTACACTTATCATACCAGTATGGCCATACTGCATTCTCGATTACTCGCGCTCCCTTACACCACGGAAGAAATTCATAGTAACTCTCAACATCCATGATTATCTTACTCAGGAACACAGCATTACATCGGAAATTCCTGGCTACCTTATGAAAGAATTTCGCCATAATACTACCAACATACTAACGCAAACATGCCCCAAAACCTATATTATATCGTTGTACAGCAGAAACAGTTACTATAATCAACAGCCGTAAACATAGTTGCATCTAAATATCAATGCAATATAATTAGTATTCATCAATGTGAAATATATATATGCAATAATAGAGACTAAGTACAGTAGTATCTATATAGGATAACATATATGTCTGCCCGTAGTATTATTTATTTAACATTACTTAATATATGCATATTACCACCCCAAACATCTTTATCCGCCTCTCTTTCTATTAACGTATCAGCAACGATACTTCCGTCTAACTCAGAAGAGCAAAAAAATACTGACAATGCAAATACTATATACTCGGAAGAGCAAGAACAACAAAATATCAACGAGATATCTGATGATGATATGACATCAAATGCTAAAAAGGTCTACGAATCCGAATATTATGACAATACTATAATAGTGTCATACTAACTATATAACACTATGTATCCAACAAAATATTATATTTCATACATATCATAATTGTATTTAATATCTAACTCATATATCATCCTTGTATTCTCCTAACTTTTCTATGGATAAGATGCTGGAAGCACATAATGCCTCAATACTTATTGATGGTTCTTGTTATACCTACCTTTATATTATTACAAAGCTACTTTGCACATGCAGAGCCAGCACAATACATACATCAAACAAGAGCTGATGATCTATTGGTAATGGCATTAACAGCTAATAATCATACAATGGAAAAAACAATGCTTGGAGTAGAATATAACAACTCTATTTTCATAGAACTTCCAAGCTTATCTTATGCTTTAGGTTTTTCAACTAATATTGATAGTGACAAAGGTATTATAAGTGGATGGACTTTCTCAGGAGCTGATACCTTCCACATTGATATTAAAGACAATAAAATAACCACTGGGAATACTACCTCTCCCATTGATGGGAAGATGCTTATAGAAACTCCCGAAGGTATATTCATCAATATACAGGCTCTACATCAATGGTTTAAAATTGGTGTAGAGTTTGACCGATCTTTACAGACAGTACATCTAACCTCTGAGAAAACATTTCCTTTTCTTCTTACGCAAATACGCAAGAATCGCTACAAGAAAATCATGGACGACAAGACAAAGAAAGAAATGGATAATCAGGACTCAGCTTTTATGCTGCCAGATATTGAATATGATATTACCAGTATCCCAACCATTGATACAACATATAGCATACGTCGAGGAGAGCGCTCCTTACAACTCCGTTTTGAAGGCGATTTCATACGAATGTTAACAGAAGGTAACATTCAGTATCGCAATGATAAACTTGCATTTATGAACATAAAATTTGGACAAGAGAATGTACATTCCAACTTATTAGGCCCACTAAATGCAACAAAATTCTACTTTGGTGATATTTACGGTGATGCATTTCCCCTCCGCACAAACTCAACAAATGGTAGAGGTTTTTCAGTTAGTAACGAGCCTATTCAATATATAGGACAATTTGACTCGATAAATATCAGTGGTATAGAGACACCATCTGCAGACATTGAATTATATCGCAATGGCATACTGATAGATTATCAAATTGCAGATGAAGAAGGTTTTTATAGCTTTGATAATGTAGATTTGTTACGTGGTAAGAATGAAATAAAGTCTATTGCTTACGATACCTATGGAAAAACACACGAGAAAACAAGAATATTTTTTGTAGATTCTAATATGCTTCCCAAACATAGCTTTATATATAAAACCTCTGTGAACCAGGATAACACACCTTTGGTAAAAGGAGCCAATACAACAACAGTCACATCTGATACAGGATCTACAAGATATACTCTTAGTACAAAATTAGGATTATCATCTCTTGTTACTGGAATTTTTGATATCAACAGCGTATCAGTGGACGGAGACAGACAATCTCATATTGCCACAGGTATTTTAACCTCTATAAACGGCATATTCCTCCGTGGGATTGCAAGTATGGATATGAATTCCAATAAACTAGCAGCATTACTGGAAACTAAATATAATTTTCCTTCATACGGAACTTTATATGCAAAACATAGTAGTTATAATAAGGAGTATAGCAGTGAAATTGTGAATGCAAATAATAGTAGAAGACTTAAAACATCTTCCCAGGTTGAATATAGAGATGCACTAAATTTATCTATATTAAATCGTTATATCAACTATACCCTTCGTACAAAATACGACAAATATACGTCCGATGATAAAGATATAACAGCCTCATTAATCACCAGCACATCGTATAAAGGCGCATCTCTTAGTAATTCTATAACAGCTAGGAGAAATTCTATTATAAATAATAATAATACATATTTATCAGGCACTCTATTAATGCATAAAAACATATCAGCAAACTATAATATAAGAGGCTCTTTAGATTATAACACAGATGATACAGTATTGAGCTCGACAGTTACAAACAATATAAATAATAAGACAACTATCTTAGCAAATGTCCGAAAAAACATCTCAAGATCTAATGATTATGGATGGTATATAACGACAAATCATAAATTTACTAATATGTCAACGGGGATAAGCATTGGATATAACACTTCAGAAACTGGTACTTATGCTAATGCATTTATATCATTTGGTATTACACCACACAAAAACAGACTGAAAATTTATAACTCTTACCAAGCAAGAAAAAGTAAGGTAATCGCACATGTATTTGTTGATAACAACCTTGATAATAAGTTTAATGATGGAGATACGCCTCTTTCTAATGTCCAGATATACATAAAGAATAAAGCCTACAAACGATATACTACTGACGATGATGGATATACTCTCATTACCGATATTACCCCTTATAGACCAGTTAGCTTAGCTATAGATGTTTCCACACTACAGAATCCATTTCTTTCCCCCTCAGAGCAAGAAGTAGTAATATTACCCAAAAGAGGATCAGCTACAAATATCTACCTTGCTACTACTTTAAAAGGAGAAATATACGGATATGCCTTACTTGAGAATAAAGAACCATCAAATGATTTAAAAGTGACAATAGAGAACAATATGGGGGGATTTATCAAGACAGCCACAACAGATTCAACTGGATTTTTCCATTTTATAGATCTTCCTCTAGGAACGTATACACTGAAACACCCCAAGCATGAGGATACTATCGAAACTAATATTACTGCAAACAAGATATCACATCATATAAACCTGAATATCCCTGACATAAAGTAACAAAGACTATGATTTTTTCTGTAATATTTGCTCAATTTTATAGAACTCTCGCACTTCTGGTCGGAATATATGAACGACAATATCCCCAGCATCTACTAATACCCAGTCTCCTTGAGCTCGACCTTCAACAGCGACATACCTGCCCATAATATGCTTTAGCTCAATACTTAGCTTGTGTCCCATAGAAACAACATGTTTTGAAGATCTACCAGATGCTATAATAATATAATCAGCAATAGCCGATTCACCATGCATATTTATACACACTACATCCAAAGCCTTTTCCTGATCTAGAGCGCATATTACATCCTCTACTATAGAAGATACGTCCTGACGACCATGATTACTATCTAATACATTCATTTCCAAACTCATTTCACTGATATACACTATCAGACACTACTCAACCAAACGGTTTGATACATCAGCTTGCTCAAATGTATACATTCCATCAAAACAACGCATAGCAGCCTGAATAATAGCTATGCTTAAACATCCTCCAGAAGCCTCACCTAGACGCATGCCTAAAGACAATAAAGGTACCTTACCTAATTGTTTTAGTACAGTAGCATGCCCATATTCACCTGACATATGCCCTGCCACACAATGATCCAAAGCATCCTTACGCATAGCAAACAACACAGATGCAGCAGCACAATTAATAAATCCATCTAAAATAACTGGGATTCTAAATTTATTAGCAGCTGCAATTGCACCTACCATTGCAGCAATTTCATAACCACCAAGGCATTTAAGAACATCACAAGGATCATTTGTATGATGTCTTAGAATACCATTTTTTACTACTGATATTTTCTTCTGCATTGCAGTATCATCCACCCCTGTACCACGCCCTGTGTAGTCCTCCGCATCCCCATTAAAAATAGCACATGACATAGCCGCAGCAGAAGTTGTATTACCAATCCCCATTTCACCAATAACCAATAAATCTTCCTCTCCTGTTATCTGCTGCCATCCAAATGATAAAGCCTTACAGCATTCGTCTTCTGTCATAGCCTCATCAACAGTAAAATCTTTTGTAGGTTTCAAATCATTCATTTCGTATATACTAAGCTGCGCACCAAACAAATTTGCAAGTTGATTGATCGCTGCTCCTCCGTTCCGAAAATTACTCACCATTTGACATGTAACCTCTGTTGGAAAAGCCGATACTCCATGTCGTGCAATTCCATGATTACCAGCAAAGATAATCACTCTCATATTCTTGGGACCAGATGACTCTCCGCACCTCCATCCAGTATACCACAACGCAATCTCTTCCAGTCTGCCTAATGACCCTAAAGGCTTTGTCAGAACCTCATTTCTACGAACTGCTTCATTATATGACTTATCACACATTGCCGTACTGTTCTGTGAGATACGCTTCCTAAAATCATCTAATATATCAAATTCCACAACGCCTCTAATGTTAGAAATAGATTAGCTACAATACAGTATACAAAATACTGAAGTTAATAGCTATCAAACCATATTCATGCTACAAAAAATGATACCATATTACACACAGGTAGCAATAATGATATTATATAACTACAAAATGCAGCTCATAGCTGCTATACGTCTTATGAGCTCTATCCCTATACCAGATTATTTGTGCGAACACGACAATATTTCCCATATACGAAGATGTACATGGGCCTTCCCAATAGTAGGAGTCATACTTGGTATAATAAATGGATGTTTCTGTTATACCGTTATTACAATTGCAGGAGTCTCCCAAGATATAGCCGTAATATTTACTATTGTTATTAATATTCTGCTGACATATGGATTACATGAAGATGGACTTGCAGACACATTTGACGGGATAGGTGGAGGTAGAACACCTGAACGTATACATAGTATTATGAAAGACAGTAGACTTGGTACCTTTGGATGTTTGGCCATAGTATTATCAGTATTTATCAGATGGTGTATTCTGCGGGAAATACCAATGCTCTCCATTTACGACACATGTTCCATATTCATTGTGTCTGGCACTATAAGCAGATGTTGGATACCTTACGCTATGCGTAACACTAAATACACTGATACTACTGGAATGGCTCAATCGCTTGGTCGCCCCTCACTGTACGATACGTATATCGCATTAATTATCGGTATTATTTCTGCGCTTGCTACCTATAATATTATCGCATTCATTATTCCTGCATGTGTTGCTCTTATATTCCATAGATTGATACAATTAAAAATACAACGGCCTAGTGGTGATGCTCTAGGAGCTGGACAACAAATATCAGAAATGATTGCATTGTTTGTAGTGTATATACTTTCTGTTTAACAAAAAGGTGAATATGTTTGATATTACTGTTATCGGTATGGGACATGTAGGAACTGTACTGGCAATAATATGTGCTGAGAAAAACTATTCAGTATGCGGAGTAGATAAATGTATAAATAAACTAAATTCTCTACGAAATGGAATACCCACTTTTCATGAACCTGGTCTTGATATACGTCTTCCAGAGGTTATAAACAGAAAAACTCTCAATGTATCTGATAGTATTCATGAAAGTGGTATTTTTGTTATTGCGCTACCTACCCCACTTGATAAATCTAACGAACATGCAGATATGAGCATTATAAATTGCGTAATACATGAACTTGCTCACTTGTTGCATCCTGGGAATCTTATAATTGTAGAATCGACTATACCACCTGATAGCACAATTCATATATCAGAGTACTTAAAATCGATCAGACCTGACCTAACATTCCCTCACGAGGATCAGGAGAATCCAGACATATATATAGCCTATTGCCCTGAAAGAATCTCTCCTGGCAATGCATTATACGAAATGATGTATACCCCCAGAATTATAGGAGGGGTAAGCATTAAATGTACCGAAGAGGCATGTATGTTCTATATGTCTGTTCTTGAATGTACTTTATCCAAAACATCAGCAAAATTAGCAGAAATTGCGAAAATCACAGAGAATGCTTTCCGTGATGTAAACATCGCTTTCTCAAATGAGATTGCATCAATCTGCAATCATATCAATATAGATCCCTGCGAACTTATCTCAAATTGCAATACACATCCACGTGTAAACATGTTATCTCATGGAATAGGTGTAGGCGGACATTGTTTGCCTGTGGATCCATACTTTCTTACATGTAAGTTCCAGTCATCTACCAACCTTATACAAACAGCACGAACAATTAATAATACACGTCCACTACAAATTGCAAAGAGGATTAATAATGATATTATAACACAGGATAATATGCATATAGTAGTTCTTGGGTTGGCGTACAAAGCTAATACGTGCGATACAAGAAATAGCCCTGCTATAACTGTGGTACAAGAACTTGCAAAAAACCATAGGATCAAAACATTAACTGTTATAGACCCATACATAAGCAAGACACCACCAGAACTACAAGTACCCACGATTAACTTCGATAGTATTGACAAGTCAATATACTCAGCAGATGCTGTTATTATACTAGTTAATCATAATGAATTTAAGAATACTATTAATAATATACCATCATCTATTTGTATAGTCCGAGCATATAACAACTTCTAATACATTAGATGCTAGTCATACCATTGCATTCTAAATACAAATAGCATATAATATAACCTTGTTCATATAATAGATAGGATAGATAATGGTTAGTTCAACACGTGCAGGAGGTAATGCTCCTTCTGTTATTGCGCAATCTTTTCCAAATGTTAAAGAACTTGCTAATAGCTTTGACAAAGGTCATACTATCAATGATACTGCATCTGGTAGCAAAAAAGTAAACACTACTATAGCACAGGGCAGCATCAAAAAGTTGATTAGTGTGTTTGACAACAAACAAAAATCTTCTACTCAAGAAACAAAAAATCCCACAACCTCTCTTCGCATACTGCCAATAATAAACATATCCATGCGTATGCATGCGCTAATGAATGCAAGCAGTAAACAGCCCCCAAAATTTTCTGATAACGCTGATATTAGCAAAACTTGTGGCGTCGCATTTAAAAAAGCATTCAGTAAGATCGAGAATTATTCCTTTGCTGCAGAAGCTAACAATAGAGCTCTAAGAATGCAGGATGAATATGAGGTAACACTACCTGATGCCGCACATAATCTATTGGTTAAAGAGTTGATGTCCCCAGAAGCGCAACCAGAAGAAAGCATTAATATCTGTAATATTTCTGAGAAAGTCAATGAAGCTGACCCAGAGGCAGCAAAGTCCTTTAGACATCTTCTAAGGAGAGCATGCAGAAATAACAGCTATCCTTACTCTTGGGTAGATCAGGAAGTAGTCTGCTCATATAATCGATAAGATGAGTAATGCTACTGCTATTCATACAAACTTTCCTAAGTTTAAAGAACTTGCAAATGACTCTAACGAAAATTGTGAGGTTCATGATAGCCATCCAGTAGTAAGAAAGTAAATACCACTACAGCAAAAGGGAAACATAAAAGAAGTGTTAGTTAGTGTGTCTGAGAATATAAAGTTAAACTGCCTCAGAAGAAGCTAAATCTCTTATACAAACTCTAAAGTCCCCATGCTAAACAACAACTATTCTTACACTTAGGTAGCTTGCAGCCTACTCACAAATATGATATTTCTGCACACGTAAAAAGCAAAATACATTATAAATACTGATAATTTGGGGGGAAGGAAAATATCCTCCTTCCTCACGATAGTACAAATATTGTAGAGTAAGAACAGAATATAGTTATTTAACTAAAGACAAACCGTAAAAGTAGATGTTTAATTCATATAACTACATGTTGTAATGGCGGACAGAGTGAGATTCGAACTCACGGAGGAGTTGCCCCCTCGGCAGTTTTCAAGACTGCTGCCTTAAACCACTCGGCCATCTGTCCTAAATATCAGGCAATTATCTTACACTCAATATCTTTTAGTTTCCAGAGGAAAAAAATTGTCTTATATATTTAGCCATAGCATATTTATATACTATGTCTCTGAAGAGCTAAAAATCGCTGTACCAATTCTAATACTTGTTGCGCCTGCAGCTAACGCAGTATGAAAATCATTGCTCATACCCATACTAAGACAAGGTAAGCCAAAATATTTAGATAGCCTGGCAATCAGTTGAAAGTGTTGTAAAGGTTGATCACGCAATGGAGGTATAGTCATAAAACCAACAATTGGAAGGCAACAAACCTCTCTGCAATATTTTAGAAACTCCTCAACATGGTAAGGAATAATACCTGATTTATGAAACTCTGATCCTGTCTTAATCTGTATGAATAATCTAGGACAATAACCTGTCTTAGATACTTCATCTGCTAACTTACGTGCAAGAGATACTCGGTCTAAAGTATGAATACTATCAAAAATACGAAAAGCTTCTGAGACTTTGTTAGTTTGCAGATGACCTACCATTTCCAGTCGTATCCCAGAAAATTGATCCCGTATCTTGTTCCATTTATCAGAGGCCTCATCAACTCTGCTTTCTCCAAATAAACGGTGACCTGCCTGCAAAACAGGCATAATCCGCGATATGCTCTGCTTCTTAGAGACAGCTATTATTTCCAGCTCTTCAATGTTCCTATTGCAATTATGCATACAAGAGCGTACACGTTGTAAAACATCATCAAGAGTCATTCTTTAATATATCCTCTCATAAAAATAGGTATTATCTGTACAAATATGATTCCCTCTCATAAAAGAAGGGGGATGCAGATTTTTCTGCATCCCCCTCTTTCGTACTAAACACTAGTATAAAAAATTTCTTATTTTCCCTTTTATACTAGAATGATACTCCTAACATTACAGAGCTACCTTTAGCATCAAAGCCTATATCTTTTTTGATACCAGTCTCAAAACCGATAATTACACCAGATCCAAGGTCATAGTCAAATCCAACGCTCCAACCTGAGGCCTTTTCTTTATAATTCTGTGCTTCAACAACACCAGCAGTAGCGGTTGTAGCAACCCTATAAAAAGGAACTTCCTGTGACACATAATTCACACCAATAGATAAAGGACCTTCACCGTAATTAACACCGAATGAATATCCTTCTTCCTTTACACCGTTAACCTTAGTAGTATCGCTTCTTACCAAGGCGGCATTACCATCATCTACCATGCTTAAAGAATTATACTTTCTTTCCTCATACGCAGCTCCAAAAGTAAAGTTTCCTACATGATAGTTAGCAGCTAGGTAATAAGATTTCTCATCACCATCTTGAGAATAAATCCCAGCACTATTAGCTGCTGCTGGATTTCCCATTCTAGCGTTACCGCTACCTCCAACACGAGCTCCAGTGCTATTAATAAGAGGTCCATCAAGATTTGAGAAACCAAAACCTACATCAAAAGTACCAGCAAGTGGCATACCTGCCATGTCAGAGCTGTACACTACAGCAAGCTCATATCCATCTGTCTGAGGGTCAGAACCTGTATCCCTACCACTTAACTCAGAATCGTCAATAGCGTAAGAATAACCCATTCTAAGACCATAAACATCAGGTGTTATATAGGTGACTTTTACATTATCCCCTGTATTGGCACCACGAACTTCCCAATCCAAACGGTCATCACTACTATTCTGCCTGTAATCAAAAACAATACCTGTAGCATCAGCAGCACAGGTAAAGTAAGTACAACCAGCAACAGTAGGAACAAGCTGCTCCATTACACCATCATTGGAACCAAGCTGGAATGTACCAAAGCTACCTCTGATAGTTGTATAAAGCTCATCAAAATTGTTATTACCAGCTGCAGTGTTATTGATTTCCATCTCAGCAGTAAAGCTAACATCCACACCGTTATTCAACTCTTGCATAATATGGAAATGGATCTCGGCATCACTGATAAATGTATTACCACCATCAGCACTTTCATCATTAGGGGCAGATGTGTCAGGATTATCATCACTACTGAAAATTCCAACCCCTGTGCTTACCCAACCTGATATCTCAAAATCAGCTGCATAAGCAGAAACACCTGAACCAATTACAAAAGGTACAGCTATAGACAGCAACCTAAGCATACCCATTTTTTTCTTCTCGCCCATAAAGATCTCCTACAAACAACACAACATGTGGCACAAACAACAGCACCCTACATATTATTCCAAAACCTAAACACTTAAATAAATACCCAAACAGCAAAAAACAAACCCTAGAAAAAATTAAGTCTCTGCATATCTACCCATATCAGGAAAAATATAAATACCTTCCCTCACCACTACGATATAAGGGAATTAGGGGAAAGCTAAAGTGCCTACTGATTGGTATACCTAGTTACGCTCCCCTAAGTCAATCAAGTTCTTACAAAACTGTTATTTTCCTACAGTTATGTTGCTATTATGTCACGATTTCTTAGGGAACCTAGTTATAGAACCTTTACTTTACTCAATATTCTTAACTGTCATCTTTATTTTAATTGCCCTCGCTCATAGACATAATCCAAAGAATTTTTCACAAGCACGCCTAATGCAACCAGACTAACACCTATATTGTTAATACTGAGTTACTATAACTTATTATATGTTATGACTCTGACTATATTTATATGAAATATGTATCCATCCAATAAAAATCTTATGAACACTGCTGTGGATATTGTATCTCTTCAGAAATTAATATACTGCAATTTATAGTATTGCGAATCATTCCACGTCATATACCACCATGATATCCCAAACTCCATACTACTAGATCTTGAGATGAACTTTGTCATGGTGTACCTTCAATGCTTCTGAATAGGATATATACGTTGCCTTGATGGAAATAGTCATCCGTACTTTATGGTAGAGTATGATTACACGCATAACATTTAACTAGGGGGTTACTGTGATCGGGATATTTGCAAAACATGCTAACGTTCGTACATACGGCGTAAAATATATTGTATATACTATATGTACCTGTCTTCTGTTAATATCATCGGGAGAACATTCTTACGCAACAATTGAAGGGGCGGATGACAATAAGATTGCGCCAACTACAAAAAATAGCACCGGAGGCTTATCTCCTGATGAAAAACGCAGGCAGAAAAGTGCAGAAGGAGGAATATTTGATAACATATTCCCAGACAAGAAGAAATCTGACGGCACTGTAGCTCCTGCAGTAAACCACTATCTATGGTTTGCAGCTCTTGAAACTCTTAGTTTCATGCCTCTTTATATAGCAGACCCTTTTGCTGGGGTAATTGTGTCAGATTGGCAAATATTTCAGGATAAATCTGATGAAAGAGTAAAAGTACAAGTAACTATCACAGGTAGCGATCTACACCCTTCAAATCTTAGGGTATCGCTTAACAGGCAAACACTACATGGCGATAAATGGATAACATCTGCGACCTCCTCAAAAACAAGACTTGCTATTGAAAATGCAATTTTTATCCGCACAAGGCAAATGATAGAAGCAGATAAGTTGTAAAAAAGTATCTTTGCCAAATATTAAGAATATGGAGTCTTTAACCCATGGATGAAGAACGTTATAATTTTAGAGTTACCGAAAATAAATGGCAGGAATACTGGGAGAAGAAAAGTATATTCCGTACCATACCTAATAAAGATGGAAGCACTGATTCACCAAAATACTATTCTCTTGAAATGTTTCCGTATCCGTCTGGGAATATACATATCGGACATGCCAGAAATTACTCTATTGGAGACGTAGTTGCCAGGTATAAACGAGCTAATGGATATAATGTTTTACATCCTATCGGATGGGATGCCTTTGGTCTTCCAGCCGAGAACGCTGCATATGCTCATTCTATTCACCCTGCTGAATGGACAGAGAAGAATATCCAAACGATGCGATCTCAAATGAAAAGTCTGGGTCTGTCATTTGACTGGGACAGAGAAATATGTACTTGCAAACCTGAATACTATGAACACCAGCAACGCCTTTTTCTTCTTATGCTAGAAAATGATATTGCTTACAGAAAAGAATCAGTCGTGAATTGGGATCCTGTTGACTGTACTGTGCTTGCTAATGAACAGGTAGTAGACGGCAAAGGATGGAGATCGGGCGCTACCGTAGAGCAAAAAGAATTAACTCAGTGGTTTTTGCGTATCACAGACTATGCTGATAGCTTACTGGATGGGATTGAAACCTTGGATGAGTGGCCCGAACATGTTCGTATTATGCAGAAGAACTGGATCGGGAAATCCCATGGTGCAAGTATAGACTTTTACTTAAGAACCGCTGATAAACCTTCCTCCTCATATGATACACTTGAAGAGATAGTTAAGAAAATAGAAACTATCACTGTCTACACGACAAGACCAGACACAATATTTGGAGCCTCATTCTGTGCAATATCTCCACATCATCCTCTTGCTAAAGAATTATATCTTGCGAATCCTATAATAAAAGATGAGGTTGATAAATTCTCTCAGTCATACATAGAAACTGAAGAAAAGAAAGGGATAGATACTGGTCTATTGGTTGAACATACATTTCTCGAGAATCAATTGATTCCTGTGTATATTGCAAACTTTGTATTAATGGAATACGGAACAGGAGCAATTTTTGGATGCCCTGCACATGATCAACGAGATATGGATTTTGCTCTCAGATACAATCTGCAAATCATACCAGTTGTGCAACCATTTACTACAGAAGATTCTTTAGCTAACCCAACATATAGTAAGGTGGCATTCGTTGGTGAAGGTATTATGGTAAACTCTTGTTTCCTAGATGGAATGACTTCGTTACAAGCAAAACATGAGATTATCGAAAGGATTACCCAACAGAAGAAAGGGAAACGTGAGGTGAAATACCGCTTACAGGATTGGGGTATTTCAAGACAGCGATACTGGGGATGCCCAATCCCTGTTATACATTGTAAAAAATGTGGTATCGTCCCTGTACCTGACGATGAACTTCCTGTTATTCTGCCAGAAAATGTAGACTTCAATGTCCCTGGGAACCCGCTTGACAGGCATTCTGAATGGAAACATGTACAATGCCCTTCGTGCAGTAATGCTGCTATAAGAGAAACAGACACCATGGATACTTTTGTTGATTCTTCATGGTACTATCTACGCTTTTGCTCTCCACATAATTCCAAACTTACCGATATTGAAGAAGCTAAGCATTTTATGCCTATAGATAAATATATAGGGGGAGTTGAACACGCTATACTGCACCTTTTATATTCACGTTTTATATCACGTTTTATATCAGAATATTTATCAAATAATCAGTTGCCAAAAGAACCGTTCCGTTCCTTATTCACTCAGGGAATGGTTCTGCATGAAACCTTTACTTTGGCAGATGGAACTTATCTATTCCCTCATGAAGTGGTGCATACGTCATCAGGTTTGAAGCATATAAACACTGATAATCCTGTGATGATTGAGCCTGCCATTAAAATGTCTAAATCAAAGAAAAATGTTATCGATCAGACTGAGGCAATTACCCAATATGGCGCCGATACTGTAAGATGGTTCATTCTTTCTGATTCTCCTCCTGAGAAAGATATCATCTGGACTGAATCAGGTGTTCATGGAGCGTGGAAATTTATGAACAAGATTTGGAGATTTGCAATGTCTTTGCTAAACCATCCGATCCAGCAAGCTACAATGGATACAGTAGATAATGAAGTAAAGATTAATGAGATACTGGAGATGCAAAATGACGCTATCTTTAACATCAGTAATCATATAGAAAAATTACGTATGAATACCATGGTTGCAGGAGTATATTCTTTCTTCAATTACTTAACATCTATCAATATAACCAACCGACAGGAGCTCTTTGCTGTACGTGATGCATTCTTAATTCTTATAAAACTTATGAACCCTGCGGCTCCCCATATCACAGAGGAAATATGGGAGAAATTCTCTAATAAAACCCCACTATCACAAACCATGTGGCCGCAATATGACAAATACTTTAAGAAACAGCAGAAAATATGTATACCTGTTCAGATAAATGGGAAAAGACGGTTTGAGATCAGTTATGAATGTCACCTGTCAGATGACGAGGTAAAAGCTCTTATATCTTGCCATGAGCTAACCAGCAAATATACTCAGGATAAACCTGTTAAGAAGATCATTTTTGTACCAGGGAAGATTGCAAATGTCATTTTGTAAAAAATACAACATATATGTTATTCTTGGTAACAAGGTACGTAACAATCTTAGTTTGCTGATTGCAGTGATTTGTCTGTGTATTGTGTCCTCATGCGGCTTTACTCCATTAAACAGGAATAATACTTCTAAGGATGGAATCCCAGAAAGTATTTATATCAGATCAGTAAATGGAAATAGCAGTGAACTTCTCAGAAACCTCCTAAGAAAACGGTTCCTGACCGTACCTAACGCTAACACAATATACCAATGTGATATCACAATAGATGAAAAAAAGAGTGCTGTCAGAAAGATGCTAATGAGTGACACATATACTTCAGATACTTATACGGTCGATACAATAGTATCTGTAACCTGTACAGATATGCGCGATAATAAAGTTGCTCTTCAAGAATCCTTGTCTATTAAGACTCCTGTAAAGATTGTGTCATCTGGATATTACTCTGAAGCTAATTATATAAGCTCTAAGAAAGATACTATAAGAAAGGCTAGTGAAATACTGACAGAGAAAATACTTCTATTTCAGCTTCATCAAGTATCCCTTGAACAAGAATAAAATATAGAAAGGGTATCAGTGAAAATTGCTCCCCGGAATACTGGTGATTTTGTTCATGATCAGAATAAAGCATTCCAATTTTCAGGTATTTTACTTCATGGTTCTGATGAAGAAATAACATCCTTGTGTGCTCACACTATAGTTGAAACTATTATCTCAGGAAATAAAGATACACCCTTTGAGACTACTACGTTGAATCAGTCGGTCATACTTAAGGATCAGAGTATATTATATGATTCTCTTAGAGAGTTTTCTTTCTGGGAACCACGTAAAATTGTCCTTATAATGAATGTTACTGACTCTATTACAAAAACTGTAGATATAGCCACTCTGGATCTACCACCAGGAAATGCTATACTAATAATGACATCTGGAGCTTTGGGTGCTCGTTCACGGATCCGTTTGCTATTCGAGGAACGCTCTAACCTAGCTTCAGTATCCTGCTACGATAATGCAGCTTTGCAGCCTGACATCAAAGAATATCTACATAAAGTAGGTATTACAAACATCTCTAATGATGCAATAGACCTATTAGATAAAATACGTCATAACCAGAATTTGGGCATATTTGAAAATGAGTGTTATAAATTACTGTTATATAAACAATTTGATGACAGCCCTATAACAACCGCTGATATTAAGCAATGCTATTTTGGAATATGCAATATTAATGTATATGAATTAATTGATTTGGTTGTCACAGGAAAAATAAAGTATATTCCTGAAGCTATAAGAAAGTGCGATATACACAGTGAATACAATATTATCACTAATGTGTTACTGAAAAGACTACATATTCTTCTTGAAATATGCATTGAACATGAGGAAAAGACTAGTTTATCCATATCTGGATCCTTGCGTTCTAGAATAAAGTCTTATAGAATGCAGAAGACTATGGTCGAACAAAGTAATATGTGGGATACGGATAGGCTTAGACAAGCCATTTCTATGGTTGCTGATACTGAAGAAAGTATGCGCAGTGGTCGAGTGAAAGCTCCGTTACTGTATTTTTGTCTTATAGAAAGGACACTTGTGAAGGTTGCGAGTGTAGCATGTCATAAACGGAAGCTTCGTTGAGAGGCATTAAGCATGATACTTTTTATATTGTAGTTCTTAAGTGAGAGCCCGATGAGAATTTTGATACCTGTTAAACGAGTGATTGATTACAATGTAAAGGTTAGGGTGAAGTCTGACCGCAGTGGTGTTGACTTACAAAATATAAAGATGTCGATGAATCCCTTTGATGAAATCGCAGTTGAGGAAGCTGTAAGATTGAAAGAAAAAGGAGAGGCTACTGAAGTAATTGCAGTGTCAATAGGGACTGAAAAATCGCAGGAGACTTTACGTACTGCTCTTGCTATGGGGGCTGATAGAGCTATTCTTGTGAAGGTAACTGATAGTATCGATTTTGATGTTGAGCCTCTTGCTGTGGCTAAGATACTTTCTGCAATTGCTCAAGAGGAAGAAATTTCTCTAGTGATATGTGGGAAACAGGCTATTGACAACGACGCTAACGCAACTGGACAGATGATTTCTGCTCTTTTAAAGTGGTCGCAGAGTACATTTGTATCAAAGATTGATTTACAGAGTCAACCTGGGTATATCTGCGCTGAACGAGAAGTAGATGGTGGAATACAAAAGATAAAGAGCAAATTACCCTCTGTTGTTACTGTAGATCTACGTTTGAATGAACCACGTTATGCATCTTTACCGAATATCATGAAGGCCAAGAAGAAGCCAATTACTATAAAAACACATGATGATTATGGTATTGATATTTCTCCTAGGTTGAATACGATATCTGTCGCTGAACCACCTGTACGGTCATCTGGGATTATCCTTGATAATGCTAATGAATTGGTCAGGCGGTTACGTGAAGAAGAAAATATTCTGTAAGCTTTGAGGTTTATTACTTATGTCTTTTCTTATTATTGCTGAAAGCAACGCAGCTGGAATTGATGCCACAAGCAAAGTTGTTACTGCTGTTTCGTCCTTCAAAACACAAAACAGTTTATCGGGAGATGTTCATGTTTTAAGCATGGGGACGGATAAAGTCAGCCAGGAAATTGCAATGCTTAAAGGTGTAGATAAGGTGCTGTGGGAAAGCAGCGGTGCCTTGCACAATATGATCTCAGAAGATGTAACTGAATTAGTACTGTCCCTTGCTGATAAGTACGATTACATAATAGCTTCGGCCTCTACAACTGGTAAAAATATTATGCCACGTGTTGCAGCCTGTCTGGATGTTATGGTTATATCTGATGTAGTTGCTATGCTTGAAGATGATAAATTTGTACGCCCTGTATACGCAGGAAATGCATTGCAAACCGTCAAAAGCTCTGATAGTAAGAAAGTTGTTACAATACGTACAACTTGTTATGAGCCTGCAGTATCTGAATCAAACCCTGTTGAAATTGATACTGTTTCATTCCCTAAGACAGATGAGAGCGAAAAGCTTTCGGTATGGCTATCTGATGTATCTCAGGATACTGGTGGTCGTCCTGAACTGACCTCCTCAAAAGTTGTTATTTCTGGCGGAAGAGGAATGTCTTCTAGAGATAATTTTACTCTTCTGGAAAAATGCGCTGATAAAATTCCTGGTGGCGCAGCTGTTGGTGCTTCACGTGCAGCTGTTGATGCTGGATATGCAAATAATGATATGCAGGTAGGGCAAACAGGAAAAGTTGTTGCACCTGATCTATACATAGCTGTTGGAATATCTGGTGCTATTCAACATCTTGCTGGAATGAAGGATTCGAAAGTAATTGTTGCTATCAACAACGATCCTGATGCTCCTATTTTTCAGATTGCGGACTATGGTATAGTAGGAGATCTTTTCACTGTATTACCAGAGTTAGAAAAAGCTATCGAAGATTCAAAATAGCACACCCATTTAATGACTTCGTTCTAACCTCTGTAAAGGTAGGTGATCATGTTGTCGTAATTTTTGTGTGGGATGTTCTGTATTCCTTGCAGAAGATTAAATAGTGTGTCGTGATCTTGTAAATAACATTATAAAAATACCTTTGATATTGAGAAATTAACACTTTAACCATATCATGAGAATAAAGCTTTATAGTCATGTTATTTTAACTATGGGGAATCATGCGTGGTAATTCGATCGGTGGATCTATTGTAGCATTGATAACGCCTTTTAAAAATGCTGAGGTTGATGAGTTCTGTTTTCAGAGTCTCGTTGAGTGGCATATTGAGAAAGGTACAAACGGTATAGTGCCTGTTGGTACTACTGGAGAGTCTTCAACTCTAACACACAAGGAACACGAAAGGATAGTATCTCTTGCTGTGGAAGCCGCTGCTGGCCGTATCCCTATTATTGCAGGAGCTGGTTCCAACTCCACATCAGAAGCTCTTAGTTTCGTGAAGCATGCCGAACTGGCTGGTAGTGATGCTGCTCTTGTTGTTAGTCCATATTATAACCGTCCTACTCAAATGGGTTTGTATCAACATTTCAAGGAATTGCATGATCAAACAAATATACCGATCATAATATATAATATTCCATCACGCTGTGCGATTGATATTGAACCTGAAACAATGCTCCAATTATCTCTTTTACCCAGAATAATAGGAGTTAAAGACGCAACAGGAAAGATTGAAAGAGTATCTATGCAAAGAAGAATGTGTGGGCATAATTTCCTCCAACTGTCTGGTGAAGATGCCACAGCTTTAGCATTTAATGCCCATGGTGGACATGGTTGTATTTCTGTATCGTCAAATATAGCCCCATATGAATGCTCTCAATTCCAACAGCTCACTCTAACTGGGAATTTTTCTGAGGCACTTGCTATACAAGATCGCTTATATCATCTGCACTCATCGCTTTTCATCGAATCAAATCCGTGTCCTGTGAAATATGCGCTGTCTCTTATGGGTAAGTGTACTCCTGAGGTACGATTGCCTTTGGTTGAATTATCAGATGCTAATAAAAAGATTATAGAGCATGCTCTTGAGGAAGCTGGGATTATTGCATAGAATCCTGTCTTGTATGCATGTTATGGATATGATAAGCTTTGTGCTTATGGAAATGTAGAGACCAGTTTAATATGTCACCTACCAATATTGTTTGTGATAACCGCAGAGCACGATACTTCTATCATATTGAAAGCAACTTGGAAGCAGGGATTGTATTATGTGGTGCCGAGGTTAAGTCGCTTCGCAATAAGTCGGGGATTAGTATAGCTGAAGCTTATGCTACGATTGAAAAAGGTGAATTATGGCTTGTTAACAGTCATACTCCAGAGTACAAATTTGCTGCCGCTGGATATAATAATGATTCCTCCCCTCGTCGCCCAAGAAAACTCCTAATTACAAAGCGTGAAATAAAAAATATATCCAAGAATATTCATAGGGAGGGCATGACTATTGTCCCACTTAGGATATACTTTAATCATAAAGGATGCGCCAAAATATCAATTGGCATTGCTAAAGGGAAGAAATTACACGATAAAAGAGAGGCTCTTCGCAAGAAAGACTGGGATAGAAAGCAGCAAAGACTAGTTATCAGAAGGAACAAATAAGGCGTTGCCATACATATAGTCTCTGAATTCTGGGGGGGCACTATCAATCATTTGTTTATATGTCTCTGCATAATGTAGCATGCCATTACTATCAATGAATATCAAATTATGAATTACGTCTTTGATCTCCTCTAGATGGTGTGTTGAGATAATAGTAGTTAATTTATTAGTTTTATGTATCCCAATTAATAATGACATTAACTGCTTTCTCATACCAGGATCACATGCCGAGAAAGGCTCATCCAACAAAAGAAATGGCTTATCACGCAACAATGCTCGCGCAAGCGCAACACGTTGCTGTTCTCCAACAGAAAGTGAGTCAGGATATCGTTGTTCATAGCCTTGAAGGCCTACATTCTCAAGCACATCATATATACTTCTGATCTCTACCTCAGAAAAAGTTAACCCTGCGCTAAGAGCTATCCCAATATTATTCTGCACATTGAGATGCGGAAATAGATTATGATTCTGAAACAACATACTAACAGGTCGTAAAGAGGGTGGAAGATCATTAACCAACTGTTGATTTACTCTAATACTACCACTGTCAGGATTTATAATACCAGCTATCATATGTAGAGTTGTTGTTTTTCCTGCCCCTGACCTACCTACTATCGCTGTTAGAGAATATGAAGGTATAGTACAATGACCCTTTATCACTTTATCAAATACTTTTCTTTCCACATTCAGGAGCTCAAGCACTGTCTTTTTTCTCTCCCATATTATCTATCAATAAACATACTAGCCCACTTACTACAGCGAGTAATAAGGCACTTCCAAAAGCAAGATCATATCTATAGGCAGATAAGTTATTATATACAGCCATAGGTAATGTTGGATATACATTGCTACCTAATATAAGAAATACTGTAATATCACTCATTGAAAATCCTGCCACTAATCCAAATGATAGAATAAGCTGCTTCCTTAAAAGGGGTATATACAAATTTATAGTGCGGCCAATAATTGATGTATCTACAAATTCAATAACAGGGAACCAATAGTCTATCAGTGTATTAACCGCTGGTAACATCACACTAAAACTCACAGGTAGCATTGTAATAGAATTAATAATTATCACAATAACCATCCCCCATTTATCAATGTCAATCCACTGATTAAGCAATATAATCAGTGCAGATGCTATAATTACGGGTGATATTATTATAGGAGTATACATACATATGGATACTATATTTCTTGTATATGCTCCTGTCTTTCTATTGCGTACACACACCATCACTGGTAGTAAGAATATAAGATTTAGCACTCCCGATGCTACTCCTATGACAATACTATTTCCCAGAGCTCTTAATGTATCTATGTGCCACATACTTAAGTTAAGTATTCCAGATATGCCTTCTTTTACAAAAACTAATACAGGGAGAAAGACAAAAATTGTTAATATACAGATAGGAATAATAATCAACCAATATACATTATTCCTATCGTGAAAACTATATTCCTCACAGGTTGTCATATTAGCTAACTGTCTTGTTCCCTGTAGTATGAATATACATATAGACACAATAATACATAATATTATCTGTAATAATGATGCAGACATCCCATAGCGCGGGCGAAAATCCATTAGAAATGAATTATACGTGACTACTTCAAGAGTACTGCTTCTAAAGCCATCTCCTATAAGAATAACAACACTAAAGTTTGCAAGACAGAATAAACATATAAGTATAAATATCTGAATTAAAGCTCCTCTAATTGCTGGATACTCAACATGCTTCCATTCCTCTATACGACTAAAGCCAAGAGAATATGCTAGCAGCCATGATGATGCAGGAATATTACTCATACGAGACATTAAGACTTTAATAACCAAAGGAATATTGAATAAGATATTTGTCAGTATAATACCTATAGTACCAAATATCTTTATTTCCATATCAAATAGACTTGATATATACGTATATATAATCCCATCTCTACCCCAAATGGTTAATAACCCCATAACAGCAGCTAGCACAGGAAAAACTATTGGAAGATACAGAAAGCTCTGGAAGATTCTTCCCTTGAAAAAGGAGTATCTATTCAATATGCAAGCACAGATGGCTCCAAGTAGCACGCTAAGTAATGCTGATATAATTGCCTGTGTTATACTGTATAGAGCTGTATGCATTAGGTACAGGTCTGGTAGTACAGCCCCACCTACAAAAACAAGGCAGGTAATAACTACACCAACAGTACAAAGAAATACAAAAATAGGGATAAGGTAAGATAACCAATACATCAAACTATTTCTACCTTATAGCGCTATCCCACTCCTGTATAACTTCTCTTTTTACCTCTGCAACCTCGTCAGCTGTCATAAATAGTACCTTATCAGGTACATTAAGTCTGTTAAAGGTTTCATCAATACCCTTATCTGTTTTTGTAACTGGATACATCCAGTTAGTAACCGGAAGAAGATCCTGTACATTATCAGACAACATATACAGCATAAACTTATCGGCAAGTTTTTTCTTCTTACTATGTAAACTACGAGCCATAACTTCAATATGAAGATAGTGCCCTTCCCTAAATATTGCAGCATCGTAATCATACATATCTTCATTAATAATATGATATGCTGGCGAGGTAGTATAACTAAGAACTACATCAGCTTCACCTTCTAAAAATAAACCATATGCCTCAGACCATCCTTGCGATACTTTCAGAATATTTGGAGATAATTTCCTCCAGAATTCTGTTGTATGTTCTCCGTATACTTTCTTAACCCATAATACCAAACCTAGCCCAGGGCTGGAACTGCGAGGATTCTGTATAGCTACCTTTAAACCAGGTGCCAATAAATCTTCAAATGACAATAAAGAGCCAGTAAACGTCTTTTTATTGTATATAAAAGCAAGATGCCCCCAGTCATATGGCACAAACATACTAGTATCCATTAACAATGGCATTCCATCAAATTGCATGTCTTCCTGTTTTAAATCATGAACAGAAAAATACTTGTCGACATCTATATTACTGATAATGTTATGGTCTAACCCAATTACCACATCAGCCTTTGTATTGCTTCCCTCAAGTGTCAATCTATTAATAATAGCCGCTGCATCTACTACCGTAACCCACCTAATATTACACTTACAGAACTGCTCAAATCCCTCACTAATAGCTTTACCAGGTCCCCACCTAGACACAAAAGAATCATATGTATAAATAGTAAGAGTATTATTATTTATAGCTGTATTGTCAGCCTCAACATCATTTAATGTATGGCAATATATAAACAAAAATATCAGAAATATTTTTAATATATTCATAGCATGTACCTATAAAAAATATACATAATAAGAAAATACTTATACTGTAGGATTGTCAAGTACAAAGCGACCTTTTACTACATACTGCACCATCTCCGCAATAAATGTAGTCTGGTCTCCTATTCTCTCAAGATTCTTTGCACAGAACATCATCTGCGAGCAGAAAGGTACCATTCCACCATCTTCTGACATAGCACCTACCAAGCTGCATAAAACTGCATTAAAGGTATCATCTATTTCAACATCCTGTTTCCATACATCACGTGCCAGAACGCAGTCACGCTTAGTATAAGAGGTTATGACAGAATGCAATTGATGATGGACAAGCTGAGCCAAACCTAGCGTCTTTTCAAAAAGATCAGTCTTCCCACAGCTAAGCAAAAAAGGAATCCTATTAGCAATACTCTTACACAAGTTCCCTACACGATTAAAACATGCTGCTATCTTTATTGCGGCTATTAATTCTCGTAGATCACGTGCAACAGGCTGTCTCAGCGCAATTGTTCTTATCACCATAGTTTCCACATCAATCTCCAGTTGAGTTAATGTAGAATCCTGCATAACAACCGAACGTGCAATTGATACATCTTCAAGTTTTAGAGAAGATACACATGAATCATACATAGACGAAACATGCGATCCCATATCCTCAATTCCTTGAAATACATTCCCCATATCTTCATCAAATGAGGATACTGTGTGTGAACTTTCCCAATCCAATATCTTATCTTTCTTTATCCAAAACGCCCCGTAATATATTCCTCCGTAGCTTTTAGCATAGGTCTAGTAAACAAATCTTCCGTCTTTGCATACTCAGCTAATTCTCCAAAATAAAAGAAAGCTGTACGTTCTGATACACGAGCAGCCTGTTGCATCGAATGTGTCACTACTAATACTGCACATGTCTTGCCAAGCTCACTAATTAATTCCTCTATTTTTGCTGTAGCAATAGGATCAAGAGCTGAACAAGGTTCATCCATAAGTAATACCTTTGGATTTGTAGCTATCGCTCTGGCAATACATAAACGTTGCTGCTGACCGCCTGAAAGAGCAACCGCACTCCTATCTAAGCGATCTTTCACCTCATCCCATAAGAATGTCCTACGTAAAGCACTTTCTACCATAGCATCCATATCTGCTTTGCTGGTTGCCAAGCCATGAATTTTAGGTCCGTACGCAACATTGTCATATATAGACTTTGGGAAAGGATTTGGCTTCTGGAAAACCATCCCTATTTTAGATCTTAATACCACAGGATCAACCGCTTCACCATAAATATCATGACCATCAAAAATAACAGAACCTTTAATTTTGCAATTATCTATAAGATCATTCATCCTATTGAAACAACGCAATAAAGATGACTTCCCACAACCAGAAGGTCCTATAAAAGCAGTCACAGACTTATCAAAGATATTAAGCGTTACATTCTTCAAAGCAGCAACATCACCATAACTTATGGTGATGTTATGAGCGGATAACTTAGCTACATCGCCATCATATGCATAATTCCCACCAGCGGCATAATCATTATCAGCTAACTCTGATCCTAAAGATCTCCCTAAATCACTTATTACTGAGCTATTCTCACCCATGTCATATTCATTCTTCCCTGAAGAATGATGTAATAATTTACGCACTAATAAGCTATCACGTTGCTTATAACGATTATCTTCCAAATTTGACACCATCTACACCCTCATAACGTTGCCTAAGATATATTGCACCAGAGTTTAACAATAGCAAAAATACTAATAAAACAATCATTGCCGCTGCCGCCAACGACACAAATCCCTTCTCAGGACTCCCTGCCCAAATATAAATCTGCGTAGGAAGAGCCGAAGATGGAGATAACATTCCACCTGTCTTAGTTGTTACAAATGAATTCATACCTATTAAAAGTAAAGGAGCAGTTTCTCCCATTGCCTGTGCAATTCCTATGATAACTCCAGTCATGATTCGTGGAGATGCATATGGTAATAAATGAGAGAAAATCATCTGTTGCTTTGTTGCTCCAACTGCAAGGACAGCCTCACGTATTGATACTGGAACAGCACGTATACCAGTACGCGTTGAAATTATAACTATCGGAAGCGTCATTACACCCAGAACAATCCCAGCAGCAAGCGGAGCAGAACGAGGTATCCCTACCCTCTCCAACAATATCGCAAGTGCTAGTAAACCAAAAACAATAGAAGGCACCGCAGCCAGATTGTTAGTATTCACCTCAATAAAACCAGCCCATTTACTTTTCCGTCCATACTCTTCAAGATACACCCCCGCTGCTATCCCAATCGGGATACATACAACAGCGCAAATTAACAATGCAAGAAAAGTCCCTTTCAAAGCCCCGCGTAATCCTGCAATCTCTGGGAACCTACTATTATAATTAAGGAATAAACCGCTATTAAAGAATATACCTAGTTTCCCCATATTTTTTAAGTTATCTAAATACTCAATTTGCTGCACATTTATCATATTTGTATCAATAAGATCAGCCTGATCCAGCCTACCTTTTAGTAATTGATCAAATAAATCTGCTACAGGAATACTAACTATTATGGATTTCCCAAAATCTTCAGGATTATTATCATAATGCTTATACAATACATATGATCCACTCTTACTAAGCAATCTAGCTATATCTTTCTTTTCCTGACGTTCCTGTGCATTAGGAAAATATTCTAGTAAAGAATCCCGAAGTGCTCCATAATAATTTACTGTAGATATTTCTCCTGCATCTGAAGGAATTTTAATATTTAGAGAAATTCTATACTGAAAGAAAGAGTAAAAGCCAGTTGCAACCAAAGATGACAATAAAATAAATAACATCCCCAAAGAGAAGCATATTGCTGTACGACACAAGGAAGCAAGCAGTCTTTCTTTTCTTCTTCTGATACGCAGATGTTCAACTTGCAAGATTTACACCTTCTCCTAAAAGAAACATACTTATTTACTCCCAATACTATCATACCTGCATTTAATACAGGAAGGTTATTTCATAGATTGACGCCATTTAGCTGATAAACTATAAGCTAACGCATTCAAGGTAAATGTAATAATGAATAATACAAGACCAAGCGCAAAGGCTGCCAATGTTTTTGGACTATCAAAAGCAATATCTCCTGTCAATAAAGATACTATCTGCACAGAAGCAGTAGTAACAGAATCTAATGGATTCACTGTCAGATTAGCAATAAAACCAGCCGCCATAACAACAATCATTGTTTCTCCCACAGCTCTACTTACAGCTAATAATATACCAGAAAAAATACCATGTGAAGCAGCAGGCAGTAATACTGTAAATAACGCCTCTCTAGTTGTTGCTCCCATAGCAAGCGCTCCTTCTCGAATTGAAGTTGGCACCTGCGACAAGGCATCGTCTGTCATTGATGATACAAAAGGAATAATCATAATCCCCATCACTATCCCTGCTGTTAGAGCATTATTAGAACTGATATCAAACCCAAGTGCAGAGAATATTGTTCCGATAGCAGGCATAAAAACCAGTATTGCAAAAAATCCGTACACAAGAGTTGGGATTCCAGCTAATAATTCCAGTAATGGCTTGGCGTAAGTTCTTACTTTAGGGGTTGCATATTCTCTTAAGTATATCGCAGATAATAAGCCCACAGGAAAAGATACAAAAACTGCGACACCCGTGACCAAGAATGTTCCCAAGAATACTGGAACACTACCAAAAATACCATCTGGAACTTTCTCTCCTTCTGATATATGTACCTGTGGATCCCAATTAATCCCAAAAAGAAAATCAATGGGCGATACCATGGAAAAAAAGCGAAGAGCTTCAAACATCAATGAAAAAACAATACCAAAGGTTATAAATACAGCTACAGAGGCAGCTATCATAAAAAGTGCATCTATGGATTTCTCTGTCCACCAAGCAGGCTTTACATTATAGAATAACCTATTCCAGATAATACAGTAGAATAATCCGCTACATCCAGCCACAAACAATACCACAATTAGTATGTTAAACATTCCTCGTATTCTTTCCGAGGCATACATTATAGATGTAGGGACAAATTCTGCAACTTGCTCACGATCAACTCCACTGCGTAGAAAATCTATTAGCATATCACGATTAATTACAAATTGATCTTGTGCTAGGAAGATAGGATTGTCTATTGTGTTAACGTAACTCTTCATAAGAAGAGTAGCTATTATGAAATGAGAATTATACCAAAACATAAACAGAATTATCATCATTCCAGTAACAATACATACTGAGATAATTCCGTAATTCCATGAGCGTACAGGACGTGTCAGAAAATGATTTTCAGAGGCAAATACCTTGTGCTTTACAGCTCCCCATGTAGCCAAAGCAAAAACACTGCTGAGAATAACAAGTAATAATACTATGAATAAATACATAGATACAAGCTCTCCAGTATTACCTACACATTACAATGACACGCACCCGCCCGTACGAACCACATATTTTAGTTTGCAACCAAATAAATGGAAGTATGTCCTACTAATGTAGGAGTAGCAATATCAATATCCAATATTCCTAACTATCATAGCGCACCAGTTAATTTGGCTATAGATCCTGCTAATTCATCATCCCCCAGAGCGATCAATCCTCTTTCATAAAGAGCATCACCATAACTAGAATCATGAGATAACATATCTCCAAACATATTCAAGAAGTTACTCAATGCAGTATCATCATCTTTCACAGAGCTTTTCCTATAGTATATGAATAACGGTCTGGTTGCTGGATAAGATGCATCCTGTATGGTTTTCTGAGAAGGAACCACACCATTTAGCTTCACTGGCTCTAAAATATCTCTATTTTCTTCAACGTACCCAAAACCAACAATACCAAACACGTACTTCTCTTTACTAACTCTCTTGACAAGTGCATTGTCATTCTCACCAAAGGGAACATATGTACCATCACTACTACGTAGCTTTCCGCACTCCTTTATTTTATTTTTATACGCTTTCGAACTAAGAGTATTTTTCATGGAGCTATAGTATATATGTTGCTCACAGCCCTTTATCATTACCAGCTCTATAAAAGTATCACGGGTGCCAGATGAAGAAGGCGGGCCAAAAAATAGAATCTTCTTCTTTGGTAAGTCAGGATTTACCTCGTTCCATGTTTTATATGTATTCACCACAAGCCCTTTCCCATCTTCAGATGGAATCTTAGATGCAAGAGCCATATAAATATCTTTTTTACTGAGTGACCAGTCATATTTCTTCTGTTTTCTGGAATATGCTATAGCTATACCATCATAACCAATTTTTACCTCTTCCAAATCTGTAATCCCATTATCAGCACAGAGCTTGATTTCTGACTTCTTGACATTTCTAGAAGCATCCGCAATATCAGCTTGGGAATTACACAGCATCTTAAATCCAGATCCCGTTCCATTAGACTCAACTACAGCAACAGCACCACTTTTATTAACCAAATTAAACTGTTCGGCCACCACCTGACTATACGGGAAAACTGTAGATGACCCTACCACAGATATCACATTCTCCTTATTGTCAGAAGCATGAACCTCTGGCACGAATAAAAAAGTCGCAACAACACTTGCCATATACGCACATATACAAGCCCTAACTATAAACACCATAGAAATTCCTCATAGAATACTAATATCATTGCCCAACAGATACTGCAGAGAAACTTAGTCAACACCCTACTGTATATCGTATATATTTTAGAGCTTGTTTTATTCTTTTTTTATAGATATGATGCTTGTTTATAATTTTATTCTACAGAAAACCTCAGCCAATACGTGACTTCTTAAGCACATATGTTAATGTGCAAATTTCCTTTGGTTGCATACAATTCGTTAACTATAACAACACATGAATTTCACGAGATCTATTGTGTACTGCAGTTAAACATACTGTCATTTACTTACGCTTTGACATTAATATTTACCTAATACACATAGTCATTGCAAGACAGTATGCCTATAATCAATATGTCAGAAATGTGATACTCTTAAACTCAGAGTATATACACACCCTGACCAGAGTAAGATTTAAAGACATCTTATAATTTGTTAATAAATACCTTTGTCATACTATGTGGTATTGTCAGAGCTTTTCTTGCTGCTAGCAACTGACGAGTCAGACTTCCTTGTATGTGTTCTTTTCCTTGGCGTTTTTGCTTTAGTAGCTTTGCTGCTATCCTTTTCATCTGGAAAGTCAGCACTTGTAGAATTGCGAGTACTGCGTGACACACCAGATGACCTGGAAGTACTTCCTGTCACCTTCTTACGAGAAGATGTGGTTCGACTTTTTGCAGGAGAAGCCTTTTTATCCTCCTCTTGCATTCCTTTTCTAATGCTTCCTGTGGCTGTTTCAGTAGCATTATAATCGTTAGATACATCACCTTGTATATTATACCCAAGATTATCCTCGAATTCTGATGCTATTGAGTCAGAGTTGCTACCCTCAACATTAAATCCTCTAATCTGCTCTGAAGAATACAGGGGACTAGTACCTTCATCTGCCGAAGAAGAACTTTTATCATGTGATAATCCACTAAATACATCCATATCAACAGATTGGTGTTTCTGATGATTTTTATCCCTATGATTTTGTATAGCAGATCTAAATATATTTGAAGCAGACAACCTCTTAAGCCAATCATTATTCACTGCAAGGGATCGTATCCCATATACTGACAATAATATGGTAAGCAAACCTCCAACAATCCCTCCAACAATCACGAGAATTCTCAGGAATATATCTTTGTAAGTAGCCCAATTCCCCTCACCCAGAGAAACCCAGCCATTCTCCTTGATATCTTCTAATCCTGTAAGCTCTAAGAGCACAATCTGTACGATACTTGTAGGAAAGCTAACATTATTCACTTCTATATCTAGTTCATTATATACTGCTGATGTCACAGTATCGTTAATGGCAACTCTCTCCCCCTCCTGCAAGCCGTTTCCAACAACATCACCAGCAACAGACTCTTCAACCTCCACATTGCTTTGAGAGCCCACAGTTACATCATTTTCTAACTCAACTGTATTTTCTAAAGCGATAGAACGGTAAGATTTAGCTACAGATAATAAATTCTTTTCAACACTAACGAAGGAAGCCCCTTCTCCCAACCAGTCAATTACCATATACCCATTGTCAAAAAATACTAACGCCCGTGCTGATAAAACTTCCTGTAAATTTCCAGTAGAATCATACCATCCTATTGCCCACGTAACCAAGTCTTGTTCACGATCAAGAGCCGGAATATCTATCCAGCCGAGAACCATTTCATCATAATTCAGAGCATCTGATTCTAACGGTTTCATTCTTAAGGTATCAATATCAAGGTGTTCTAATAAAGAAGGATAATCCATCTCATCCCAGCTATCAAAGTCTACCTGCGTATCCATTGGCATATACCTAAGAAGCATAATAGAATCAGCACGACCTAATAGTGCCACCACTCCTTCTGGCACCTTTCCATATACATCATTCAGCAGCCTGCTAGCACCACGACCAGATAGAAAAGCTTCATCTCTTGCAACTTTTATCACTCCCTTGTCATCGACAACCTCAAACTCTGCAGGGCCTGGCCGCCACTCATAACCCCAAGCATACTGAGAAGTTAATGAAATGCTCAGTAACATAGAAAGTGACAAAGCATATGAGAAAGTAATCTTTAACAACCGAGACAACACATACACCTCTTGCTCCCGAAAAAACCTGATATAAAAATCAGTATAACGACAGATTCCCAACAGGACACCAACATATTGCACAACCACAGGAGAAAGTCAAAGAAGACAACTACCTAGAGTGATAATTCTACTAGATTAACCATAAACAATGAAGACAGCGTGAAAATATAATAACTTTTAAGAAACACAAATACTATAAAGTTCGGAACTGCAATCAACCATAAATTTATGGACAGAATCACATTATTAACGTATAAAAATTAACGTATAAAAGAAACTTAATACCTCATATTCCCTAACGATTAGAGACTTTAAAAATGGAAAGTAAAATTGGAGTATCAATATTTGGGGTGAGTGGTTACACTGGGATCGAGTTACTGCGTTTGTTATCATCCCACCCAGTATTTAAAGTGACATCAGTGCATGCCAATAAAAATGCAGGAAGTCATATAGGTGATATATACCCTCACATGTCTGTATTAAAAACTGTACCTAAGATTTCCCCTACGGATGATGCTGCCATTTCATCTATTCCAGAAGATGTATCGGTTGTTTTTCTTGCGCTACCTCACGGATATAGTCACCATGCTGTACGAATACTACCTAGCCATGTTCGCGTAATAGATTTATCAGGTGATTTCAGACTAAAAGCCCGAAATGAATACGAAAAATGGTATGGAGCCCCTCATAATGCCATGGATTTACAGGATAGTGCTGTTTTTGGTATTCCTGAGCTGTATAGAGACAAAATATGTAACGCACATCTGATAGCAAATCCTGGTTGTTATGTAACCAGTATACTAATACCGCTGGTGCCTCTTATCAAAAGGGGAGTTATTAGCATTGATGGAATTGTTATAGATTCTAAGTCTGGTATTTCTGGCGCTGGGCGTCTTCCTACTCAACCTGCCCATTATTGTGAAGCCTCGGAAGGAATCACTGCTTACGGAATATGCACTCACAGGCATAATGGGGAAATATCTCAGGAATTATGTATTGCTGCTGAAGGGCGTCCTGTCGACTTTAGATTTGTACCTCACCTGTTGCCTCAGAAACGAGGAATCATGTCTACAATTTACGTAGAAGGGAGTGCCTCCACCATTCATAAAACACTTACTGAATGTTACCAGAATGAACCGTTTGTAAAAATATTAAACGAAGGGAGTATTCCTTCCACTCATCATGTGAATGCATCAAATATGCTGATGATTGGCGTAGCACAGGATAACAACCCTAAATACAGCTTCATTGTATCGTGTCTTGACAATCTCATCAAAGGAGCTTCAGGTCAGGCGTTGCAAAATGCCAACATAGCATGTGGGTTACCAGAGATATATGGTCTGGATACCCCCCCTGTATTTCCTTAGATTATGTATTGACACTACCCCACATAGAAAAGAGGCATCACAAGGAGGGGCAAAAAAGCGCGCGCCTGCATGAACACGACGATCATCACATGATTAAAAGGCAATGATTATTGTATGTTTCTGATATGATAAACAAAGATAAAAGCTACGAAAACGCATCTAAATCTATTTTCCGGAAAAAACTTAAGCTGAGAAACAAGCGGATTACTACGCAACTAGATTAAGGTGGACCCCTTCCTAGCTTTTATTCTTACTAACATTAAAATATGGAATCAAAGGTCGAGTGACCATAAATATATACATGTTGCATCCCACAAAATAATTATATAAAAAAATATGGAGACACAGCTTTTTTTGTAATATCATATGCAGCAGGTTAAAGAAGAGGGATGTTCGGGTTATATTGTGCTTATGGATTTATACTGTTTGCGCGTGATAATTCTGTTCGTTTGACAATCAATTGAATGTAGTAAGAGGTGCTACCGTAGTGAGAAAATTTTTGTCATCGTTATACTTTCCTCCAGAACGCACAAATGCAGAAGTACCTTATTTGGTAGAGCAGATTGTAAAGCGTGGAGAGGGTCGCCTTGGGAAAGATGGGGGTATTTTAGTATTCTCTGGAGAAAATACTGGGCGTGCAGCAAAAGACAAGTTCATCGTAGAAGAAGATACTAAGGATTGTGTGTGGTGGGAAGCAAACAACCCGATGTCAGAAGATAATTTCTGTCGTTTGCATTCTGATGTCTTGGAGTACCTAGAAAACAAGAGTGCTTTCGTTGAAGACTTGTGGGCTGGATCAATTGACCCAAAGTACAGAGCCAAAGTTGTGTTTGTTGGAGAAACTGCTTGGCATACTCTATTTATGAGGCACTTGCTAAAACCTATGAGTTGTCATGATAAAGACAATGATAATTTCTTTGAAAGCATGACTGTTATCAGCTGCCCTAATTTCTATGCTACACCTGAGAGGCATGGAACTCATGGAAAAACAGTGATTGCTTTATCATTATCAAGAAAGTTAGTGATTATTGCTGGAACTGGCTATGCTGGCGAAGGGAAAAAATCGGTATTCACCGTACTCAATTATATTTTCCCTGAGATCGATGTTTTACCAATGCATTGTTCTGCAAATCATGCTATTGGCAATCCTGAAGACAGTGCTATCTTTTTTGGGTTAAGCGGTACTGGGAAAACCACTCTTTCCACATCTTCTGATAGAACCTTGATTGGAGACGATGAGCATGGTTGGGCCTCATCAGGTATTTTCAATTTTGAAGGTGGATGTTACGCTAAAGCAATACGACTCTCAGAAGAGTACGAGCCTCAAATTTACCAAACAACAAAGCGTTTCGCTACTGTTATGGAGAATATTCCAGCCACAGATGATACGCGGGAAATAGATCTGTATGATTCTTCTATTACGGAGAATACACGTCTTGCATATCCTCTGGAGTATATTCCAATGTGCGCCCCAGATCGTCAGGGTGGTGTTCCGCGTAACGTGATTATACTTACATGTGATGCTTTTGGTGTTATTCCACCTGTGGCACGCTTGTCTCCTGATCAGGCTGTATATCATTTCCTATCTGGTTTTACATCAAAGATATCTGGAACCGAGCAAGGCATAAAGCAACCAGTTCCAACGTTCTCTGCGTGTTTTGGAGCTCCATTTATTCCTAGGGATCCTATTGAGTATGGAAATTTATTTCGGAAACGTATTTGTGAAGCAAATTCTAAGTGCTGGCTGGTAAACACTGGATGGATTGAAGGTGGATATAATACTGGCTCGCGCATCCCGATTGCAATAACTCGTAAAATACTGGAGCATATCTTATCAGGTGTCATCTTTGATTCCGAATTTAGAACAGATCCTTATTTTGACTTTGAGATTCCTCTGGAAATGCCAGGTGTTTCTTCTCGATATCTAGACCCGAGATCCGGGTGGGAAGATCCTGCAGACTACGACTGTGCCGCTCAAAAACTAGTAGATATGTTTGCCAATAACTATAAGAAATATTCTAAAGTATAAAATTATAATTATAGCTCTATCTTACTATATATGAGATATCCAGATTGCATGCGTATGGTCATATAATTTATTATCTTGATTCGCTTGGTATCATGACTCACTCTATTTATACAGCTATTGAACCTCTATTATTGAAAATACTACATTCAATGCCCCCTGAATCTGCTCATAATGCTGCAATCTGGGGTATAAAGCATACGCCATTTATACCTGATAATTTAATCACCCAAGATATTTCACTATCCAATCTATCTACTCGTGTTGGAAATATAAAGCTATCTCATCCTATTGGAGTCGCTGCAGGATTTGATAAAAATGCACAGATATACAATAAACTACTGAATTTTGGCTTTAGTTTTGTTGAGGTAGGAACTGTCACACCTCGCGCTCAGTCAGGTAATCAAAAACCCAGATTATTTAGATTCCCAGAATATAATTCTATTGTGAATCGTATGGGATTTAATAATGATGGGATGGAAAAAATATCTTACAGGCTACAAAAACGCGATAAAAACGATAAAAGAATTGTGGGCGTTAATATAGGAGCCAATAAAGACTCTTGCAATATGATTGATGATTACCTGATTGCACTTAATAAATTATGGGATCACGGAGATTATTTTGTCTTGAATATATCTTCCCCAAATACAGAGAATTTAAGAAAACTACAAGAATATGATAATTTCCTAAAATTAGCTGAACAAATCATGTTAAGAAAACGTGATCTTTCAAAAGAAACAGGAAAAGATCGCCCTATATGGGTAAAGATTACCTCTGATACTACTTATGAGATGCAGGAAGCAATCGCCGAAATATGTCTTATATGCAATATATCTGCAATTATAGCCACCAATACCACCGCTTTAAGGAACGACAAGTATACACAAGCTATTAATATTAAGGGCGGATTATCTGGCGAGCTATTATTTAATGCCTCGACTAACACATTAATTAATATGTACAAACTTACTAAAGGTGCAATTCCTATTGTCGCATCTGGAGGAGTGCTGAATGCCACAGACGCTTATGAAAAAATTTGTTGTGGCGCATCGGCTGTACAGATGTATACTGGCTTGGTATATAATGGCATGAGCTATGTTAACGATGTTTTGTTAGAGCTATCTCAATTATTAAAGACCAATGGCTTTAACTGTTTACAAGATGCTATTGCATCAAAAGTTATGTAAATATAACATAACACACAGTATTGTATGCAATGAATAATATCCATATATTACCATGTTGTTGTTTAATTAGCGTGAGCAATTGTTTATGTGCCGAATAGAAATTATGCCTTCATACTGGCTTATAAAAACTGAACCTCATACATGGTCATGGTCTCAACAGGTATATGCTGGTAACGAAGGTACAGAATGGGACGGAGTTCGCAATCATCAGGCGAAAAATAATATAAAAAACATGAAGGTTGGGGATCTAGTTTTTTTCTATCATTCTGGATCTGAAAGACAAATAATTGGAATCGTTACTGTATTGACTCCCCCTAAGATAGATTCTACAGATTTATCTAATACTTGGTACAGTACATACGTTAGCGCAGTATCTACATTGCATCGTCCTGTTACCCTTTCTGAGATTAAGCAGAATTCCTGCTTATCAAACATGCTATTAGTTACAAACTCTCGCCTGTCTGTACAACCCGTAACTATGCAAGAGTGGCAAGAAATACTACGTATTTCCTCTACAACTACACCTTAGTAAACTATACCTAATAATATTATATACATAAATGTTGTGTAATTAATGATTTTATAATAATATATATTAAGTTTTTGCGCTGGGGGAATAAATGAATATTCTGACACCTGATGAGACACATAGATATGTGTTATCTTGCCTGAGATCCGAGTATGATAAATGTCACAAAAGGTTGTCTTCCTTACTTGCCTCAGAAAATGACGAGAGCGAATTAAGTCTTTTGGCATTAATGAGGACTATGAAGAGTCTGAAGAAACGCATCGCTGTTGTTGAGGAAAAGACCTATCCTGATATCTTAGCGTGATAATAGGTGTTTTCTATTTTATCTCCTGCTTAAAACTTTTATATAAATATTGTAGTACATAGACATAATAAAGAGGTTTACTTGGATACTCCTGTTGTCGGTGTAATCATGGGCAGCTCTTCTGACTGGAAAGTGATGAATTGCTCGGTTCTAATGCTGGATGATTTTGGTATTTCTTATGAGGTACGTGTAGTGTCTGCCCATCGCACGCCGGATCGCTTATTTGATTATGCATCTTCTGCGTATGATCGTGGACTAAAGGTGATTATTGCGGGTGCTGGTGGCGCAGCTCATCTACCTGGGATGGTGGCCGCCAAGACACACCTTCCTGTTTTGGGGGTTCCTATTCCATCTGGTGCTATGATGGGTGTTGATAGTCTGTTATCCATTGTACAAATGCCTAAGGGAGTTCCTGTCGCAACATTTGCTGTAGGGAATGCTGGAGCCTATAATGCAGCTCTTATGGCTGCTTCCATACTGGCAATCAATAATCATGAACTTACATGCAAACTGGAAGCATGGAGAAAAAAACAAACCGAGGCAGTACCTGAAGATCCTCATATCCCTACGGCTGGAACTTTCTAGGTGTGGAAAACCTTTTATAGATTACACTTTTTTCTTATATTTCTTATACTGATAGGTTGTCTATGAATATTCGTAAAGCACCGTTAGAAATAGGCTCTACTATTGGCATTATAGGAGATGGACAGCTTGGAAAAATGCTTAGCATGGCAGCGTCTTCTTTAGGATTTAAAACATGTATATATGCAAATTCTCTGGATTCTATAGCCTCTCAGGTTTCATGCAGCAGCGTTGTAGGAGCACACGATAATTTTCATAAGCTAGAATATTTTGCAAAGAATGTAGATATTATTACATGTGAAACTGAGAATATTCCTCTTAGCACTCTTGATTTTCTTGCAGATCATGGAAAAGTAATATACCCAGATCGTCGCGCCTTTTTGGTTAGTCAGAATAGATTGCTTGAGAAACAGTTTCTGTCAGGTCTACAATTGTCTACAGCATTTATAGGCTGTGCGGCTTCTGCTTCTGATATTAAGAAACTTGCACATAATACTCCACTGCCTTGGATTCTAAAAACCACAAGTGGTGGGTATGATGGACGCGGACAAGTTGTACTACATGATGTGGATAATGCTATCAAAACCCTAGAAGAGATGCACTATGAGAATCATATTATAGAAAAGAAGTTAGATTTTGCACGTGAAGTATCTGTGATCATATACCGTAGTATAGATGGCAAAATTGGCATCTATGATATCTGCGAGAATGTGCATGAAAACGGAATATTACGAAGCACCAGGGCTGGAGAAACAATCAAAGAATGCAAGGCTGCTTGTGATATTGCCTCAAGAATTGTTGAGGCTCTCGATTATGTCGGGGTCATGGGGGTAGAATTTTTCCATGATACCTCAAATAATATTATAGTGAATGAAATAGCGCCTAGAGTTCATAACACTGGTCATTGGACTCTAGATGCATGTCTATGCTCGCAATTTGAGCAGCACATACGTATGATTTGTGGGTGGGAAGCTGGTAGTACAAAACGATTATACAATATAGAAATGACTAATATAATAGGCGATGAAATATCCGACTGGCCTCTTCTGTCAAGTATGGAAGACACAAATATATATATATATGGGAAAAAAGACATGTTCCCTGGAAGGAAAATGGGGCATAGAACAAAGCTTGTATAAAGCTGCTATTCCCATGATATCTATGATATTGTGAGCGGCAACACCCTACTCATAGCTATCTATATCATATTGATATAGATAATATATTATGATAGGCTCAACAGCGTTGTTATATTAAATAAACAAGGGATCTATATGCAAAGCGATATTAACCGTGAGAAACTTGCTATTATTAGTGACTATATTCTTCCTGGTAAATCAAGTGCAATGTTTCGCACTCTTATAGGCATTTTACTGTGTTGCATTGGTATAATAGCAATTGCTATATCAGCTAAGATACGCGTTCCTTTCTGGCCTGTGCCTATAACAATGCAAACGTTTGCTATTACTATGATAGGTATGACTTACGGACTGAAATATGGCACATTAACTATTATTGGGTATCTGTTTGCGGGAATATTAGGATTTGATGTATTTGCTGGGACTGCAGGAGATAAGTCTCCCATAGAATACATGATGGGGGGCACAGGAGGATACCTGGTAGGTTTTGTATTAGCTACTATGTTTATGGGAGCATGTTCTCGACATGGCAGAGGGAAAACAATATTTGAAGCATTGTTTATTATATTAATTTCCCATGCTATTATCTATATTCTTGGGATATTATGGCTTGGAAATGTGTATGGATGGGGTGGCAATTTAGATATAATGAAAGTTGGTTTCTACAACTTCGTTTTATCAGATTTATTAAAAATTGCACTTGCATCAACAACTCTTCCTTTAATATGGAATACTCTTGACAAACATAGAGGGTATGTATAAACAATGCTTCTGGAAAATGCTACCGTCACCGTTGGTTTATGATCTTGATATTTTAGAGTTTCTGAAAGGTGTTTATGTTAAATCGGCATGTAATTTGTCAGGGAAAAACAAAAATTATTTATCAAGGCCCTAGTCAAGATACATATATTCAGTACTTCAAAGATGACATAACTGCTTTTAATAACAAAAAGCATGAAGTCCTTGAAGGCAAGGGCATTCTGAATAATATGATTTCTGATTTCATCATGACAGGTCTTTCTTTGGCGGGAGTGCGTAATCATCTGGTAAAACGTCTTAATATGCGAGAACAGTTGGTTCAGGCTGTTAGCATCATCCCTTTTGAAGTAGTTGTTAGAAATACTGTGGCAGGATCTTTTTCTAAGCGGTATGGCATACAGGAGGGAGACCCTTTATCTCAGCCGCTGATTGAATATTTCCTTAAGGATGATTCTCTTGGCGACCCTATGATAACAGATGATCATATTTCTTTATGTGGATGGGCAAGTGCACAGGAAATAGAGGATATTCAATATTTAGCTCTTAGGGTAAATGATTTTCTGCTAGGGATCTTTTATGCTGCTGGAATTAAATTAATTGACTTCAAACTTGAGTTTGGAAGATTGTGGGATAATGAGACCCATGCTGTAATATTAGCTGATGAAATATCTCCTGACACTTGTCGTTTGTGGGATATGCATACAGACCGCAAACTTGATAAGGACATCTTTCGTTCTGAATCTAACGAAGATTTGGTTGCAACATATAGAGAAGTAGCAAAACGTATGGGAATTAAACTGATGGATCAACAAAGTTGTTCCAGTCAGATTTCTGAGCATCGATCGGTTAAACTGGTTAATCAAGAGGATTGAGTTTATGTTCAAGGCTAGTATCAAAGTAGTGCTTAAGAGAGGGGTGCTTGATCCCCAAGCAAGAGCTATATTACAAGCTCTGCAGGATTTGGGGCATGACGAAGCTGTTTCTCTTTCTCAGGGAAAATATATTGAGCTCTGTCTTTCATGCAAAGATAAACAGTCTGCAGAGGCTACTGTACAAAATGCATGTAATACTTTACTCGTTAACTCTGTAATTGAAACATATACCTTTGATATTGAATGCATTGATGATACGCCTTCTGAATAAGGCATATCATGCCTATTAATAAACATCAAAATACAGCTCTTATCATTTTAGGATTATATAAGTTCTATAATTAAAATATTCATATTCCTAGGTATTCTTTTTTACGTTATTGTTTCACCATCACTTATAAAAACCCGTACCATTATATATTGAATATATATAGAAAACAAAAATGCCTTTGAAATGGTGCTGGTGGAGGGATTTGAACCCCCGACCTACCGCTTACGAAGCGGTTGCACTACCACTGTGCTACACCAGCATATTGTGTACTATAGAGAATCCTACTAGTATTTGCCAGGCTGATAATTGTTATTAATAATACACATACAATTGAGGCAACAACAAGCCATCACAATCTATTTGTTATCCACATGCAGATGAACATGGAGCGGGTGAAGGGAATCGAACCCTCATCAATGGCTTGGAAGGCCATTGCTTTACCATTAAGCTACACCCGCAACTCTACCATATGTACCCTTTAATCGTTTCATAAAAATGGTAAAAGTGCAAGGCGCTATTTTTACCAACTGACTAAATACTATTTATGAAATACTGGATAATCCATTAATTGTATTATCCAGTACCTCCAGACACGCAGGTGTGCTAAAACTATGATCTGCATGCTTCATTACATACATAGAGATGTCATCTCCTTCCAGATGTCTAAGTAGCTTAAGTGTATCTTCAACACTTATTAGATGATCGCTGTCACCTATTACAATACGTACAGGACAGGATACTCTGCATGGAGATGATAAAATGCTATTTTTCTCTCCATCTAAAATAAACTCCTCTGTTAGCACAATGGGCCAATCTGGATTACCTTCATATAATGTTTCCATGCGCTTTAGTCTCTGTTTTTTGTCATCTGACAAGTCCTTATATATTGCAGAAGTAAAATCAGGCGCAGGAGCAATACAAATAATTGCAGCTATCTTTTCTGGCATCATACGAGCCAGCAATAGAGATAACCATCCCCCCATTGAGGATCCTACTAATATATGCCTTCCTCTGACCTTAGAATTTATTATATCGACTGAATCTCTTAACCAATCACTTATACACAAAGCATTAAAATCTCCACTAGAATTTCCATGTCCTGTATAATCAAATAACAGGCAAGAATGCCCGTGTTGCACAGCCCTATTAAATAGCCAAGTCGACTTTGATCCAGTCATATCAGAACGATATCCACCAAGATAAATAAAACCTGGTGTGTTCAGATCAGAGCCATTAGCATCTACCTTACGATATGCAATCATACGATGATCATCTGCTTTATAGTATTCATACTGACTTATCATACAAACTCCTAAAAATATAGTTTTGTACATCATAACCTTATGATAGATTGGGAGTATGATAATATCATCATCGGAAGGAAATTCAATGACAGCAGAGGAACTTATCTCCTCCACTCTCTCTAAGAACATTCTATTTGTTATGTCTGGAGTCACAGGCAGATCAACTCCCTGTATGCATCTTGTATCTGAATCTATACGATTCTTATCCCAGCACAATATACAATCCTCTCTTATTATTCCTGACAATACTGTATATGCCTCAACAAGTAACAGATATTTTAAACATGCAAGTAATTGTAATACTGTAAAGATGCAAACAACAGAAATGGCATCTCCTTATTATAGAGTCAGGAAATTAATCCAACAGTCATGCAATAAATATTCTATAGATCTTATCCATTTATATGGTTTTTGTCATGCAATGAAATTAATACCATCGCTGCAAACACTGGGAATTCCTATTGTAGTGTCATGCACACCTGAATGCACTCAAAGTATGTTTTATGGGAACTTCCCCAACAATCTGTACAACAAAGTAGCACATTTTATTGTTGACTCTTCAATTGGGAAGAATCTGTTATGTTTGAACGGGGTTCCAGAGAGTTCTATTAGCATTATACAGAATCGTAACTTACATATTAATCCAGTTAGTGTGGAAAGAGTTGCAAATATAAGCAAACATCTTAGTTTATCCGACGATGTAAGAAAAATACTGTTTTTCATGCTATACAATGAAGATAACAATCAGAATATAGATTTCTTCTTAAAAGTTATGCAAACTGCCTATAAAAGCTATAAGAATAAAGATATTTTATGTTTCTTTCTAAACAACAGCAATGAACCAGATGCTGCTATGGAAGATATGTCCTTATCAATAATGAAAGATAGGATTCCCTACGACTATACATATAGGTTTTCTGATAAGGATATCACTGCTACATTTCAACTAGCATCACACATAATTATTCCTAGCAGTGTATGCTACAAAGCTTATGAAGACGCTATAACTGTTCTGGAAATGGCTAAATCACTTATAGTGTCTGATAGAATCATTCCTCCAGAGAGAATTTACCACCGTAACACTGGGTGGGTTTATAGGGATTTATCTGTTGCAGACTGTGCTGCGGCTTTGGTAGAAGCTATATCCCTTAGTGATGATGACACCGCTAGTATGGACTTATTAAGACTCAAAAAAAATAAAGAATTGCCATCTATCACTGATATTCTTAATAAAACCTTGCTTATATATTCAAATATATGGGAATACTATCAAAAGCAAGAGGTGTTATGAATAAAGAAATTACAATTTTATTACCTGATAATACTTATCGTACTTACCTTACACCAGTTACAGGTCTTGATATTGCCATCGATATCTCGCCATCATTGGCAAAAGCTGCGTATGCATGCAGTATTGACGATCAGATCATAGATATTAAAGCTCCAATAACTGAAGATTGTAAATTTAGAATCTTTACCTCAAAAGATGTAGATACTGTTCTAGATTTAGTACGTCATAGCTGTGCTCATATAATGGCGTACGCTGTGCAGGAGTTATGGCCAAACACTCAAGTGGCAATTGGCCCTGTTATTAAAGATGGTTTCTACTATGACTTCAGCAGTATCAATCCTTTTAGTGATGATGACCTACCTGTTATTGAGCAGCGCATGAGAGAAATTATTGCCCGCAATGATGACATCAGATTTGAAGAGTGGAACCGGGAAGATGCTATTGCTTTCTATACCTCCCGACAGGAAACTTATAAAATAGAACTTGTAAATACAATTCCTGTTCATGAACAAATCAGAATGTATTGGCATGGTGGATGGCAAGACTTATGTCGAGGGCCTCATATACAACGCACAGGACAGATTCCTTTGAACGGCTTCAAGCTTATGAAAGTTGCTGGTGCATACTGGCGGGGAGACTCCTCAAAACCCATGTTACAAAGAATATATGGTACCGCATGGTTGGACGCTAAG
>ENA-OREC01000002-OREC01000002.1-marine-metagenome-genome-assembly--contig:-NODE-2-length-111810-cov-6.048902_pt1 | contig 111810 bp, 105 predicted proteins | sample MGYA00248626_ERZ508543 | MGnify/ENA primary metagenome ERZ508543 (study PRJEB26211, sample SAMN05518279) | marine metagenome | isolation source: Puget Sound, Washington, USA | host: Bankia setacea...
ATATGAAAGAATTAGATAACAACACATCACGCCCCTCACCTACCGCCAGCCCTCCAATTGCATAACCGTTAAAACCAATATCTAGTAACTCCCGTGATGATTTTTCACGTAAATCACAAAATATACCCCCTTGCTGGATACCAAATAGAGCAGAGTGTGCATAGAGCGAATCCCGCGATACAAAACCATCAAAGGCCTCTCTAGACCTTGCAGCCCACCGAGCTGACATAGCTGATGATTCTCTAATTCTTTCATATGGAGCTGGATAAGCAACACATTCATCAAATGACATTACAATATCAGTCCCAATTCTTAGTTGGGAAATAATAGAACTCTCAGGAGTAATGACAAGATGAGAACCATCTATATGACTTCGGAACTGTACTCCATCTTCTGAGATTTTACGTAGGCGGGATAAAGACATAACTTGAAAGCCGCCACTATCAACTAAAATCGGTCCAGACCAATTCATGAACTTATGTAATCCTCCACACCTCTCAAGACGTTCAATACCAGGGCGAAGCATTAAATGATATGCATTGGATAATATGATCTGAGCCCCGGTTGCCTTGACCTGACCAGGCAATAAGGCCTTCACAGAAGCAGCTGTTCCTACAGGCATAAATGCTGGAGTATTAATTTCCCCTCTTTGCGTTGTTATAGTGCCACATCTGGCTCTTCCATCAGTACTATCTAATGTAAATGAAAAATCAACCATTTTGCCTTACCCCCTGCGTATAACATCTTTATACGCTAATCATCACTACAAAACTAAAAATATAATGCTGGAATCTGCTACCATCTATGCTATGATGTTATTCTGTCTTGGTAAATTATTTTCTGTTATAATATTTAGACATTATGCTACCATACGCTACAACATACGCTACAAGTAGCATAAATCACTTCTTGTATTAAAGTATAAACCCTTGGGCTACATATGGAGGCATTATGGATAAACAGAATAATAATGAAGCATCTTCCGCTGATGGTTCTGAATATCAGAATAACTCTGAAGATTACATTCCTTCTTCTGCTTGCGCTGATGATATAGCAACTCTGCATGATAGCATAGTTGATGCAATAAAAGGTGTTTATGACCCCGAGATTCCTGTTAACCTATACGATCTTGGACTGATTTACAACATAGATATCAGTGATGATTATGATGTAAATATTGATATGACTCTTACCACACCAGGATGTCCAGTTGCAGGTGAAATGCCTGGAATGGTTGCGTCTGCTGTTGAACCTGTTCCTGGTGTCAGAACTGTGGATGTAAAGTTGGTCTGGGATCCTCCATGGGATATCTCCAGAATGACTGAGGAGGCCAGACTTGAACTAGGAATGCTATGATGTACAAGTTTTATTCGTAATTATAATATTACCACATATTCAGCGAGTGCCATTTCATGAAAAGTTCTTGTCACCTACTGCTACAAAAATTTTGTAAATAGAAACAGGAGAAAAAGGATATGAATAACAGCATAGACTGCTCTAATGAGACAGGTATTGATGTTAACCATACCACCGATACCACCGATACCACCGATAAAGATTGTGTAATATCTCCTTCTAATGGCGGAATATTATCACTCACAAATGCAGCCATGCAACGTATACATACTCTGAGAGCTATTCGTAATACTCACAATGCTGGGTTACGTGTTGAGATCCGTAAAGGGGGGTGTGCAGGAATGGAATATCATGTGGATATGGTTGATTCTCCTCTTCCTGACGATGAAGTTGTACAACTGAAGGATGTCTGGGTATCTATAGCCCCTACAGCAATTATGTTCCTTATTGGCTCTACAATTGATTATATCAGCACATTGCTAGAGTCTGGCTTCAAGTTTAATAATCCAAATGTACAGGAAGCATGTGGATGTGGACTTTCTGTGAAATTTACACCCTCCCCTGGTGATGCAAACAAGTAACCGATCGATTTTTTATAGTATAAATTAAAGGATTCTCAGGTGAGCAAAGAATTTCATGTAATAGCAAATTGGAAAATGAATGGCTCCCAGAATGATCTACGACAGTATATAAACAGTTTCTCTTGCATTCTTGACAAGACCTATATCCCTCAAAATATAAAAATCATAATCTGCCCTCCTGTTACCTCTCTGCATTTAGTTGCTAACTGGATAGATAACTACCCATATATAGCAGCAGGATGTCAAAATTGTTGCTCAGAGTTGCAAGGAGCTTTTACAGGTGAGCTGTCTGCAAGTATGTTATTTGATGCTGGTTGCAGATATTTCATTACTGGACATTCCGAACGTAGAGTACTTTATGCGGAAAACAATAATACCATTAGAAAAAAGGTTCATCAGGTAATAAAGGCTGGAGGAACAGCTATAGTATGCGTAGGGGAGAATCTTGATGAATTCAATAATAATAATACTGAACAAATTGTCACAACACAGCTAAAAGAAAGTATCCCCTATGAAATGGAGAATATCCATAAAAATCTTATGGTTGCTTATGAGCCAGTATGGGCAATAGGAGCAGAAGCTCCACCTCCTGCAGAACGTGTATCTGATGTTAATGCAATGATACTAAATACCTTAAAGGAACACCTTGGCCAGGAACGTGCTGCATGTATTCCTCTTTTATATGGTGGCTCTGTGTCTGACAGTAATGCTTCAGAGCTATCAAAAGCATTTAAAAGTTGTGGTTTCCTACTAGGGCGTGCTGGCATGTTCCCAGAGAAAATAGCTAACATCATACATTCATTAGAGGATTAAAGTTATTTCTCTACGTGGAACTCTATGGAAAGAGTGCTTTGAATCCCTCTAGCAGTATTACAGCGCAATATGTATGCTGTATAATAACTCAAATGAGAAAATAATATAACATTCAAGGATAATGCTAATACCTTTTATTCTCAGATTAATGCATGTATAATGCTGTGAACAACCATAATAATTTGATAATACGAGGAAGTATGCATACATACATTATGCCTGTTATTGTTCACGACTCTATAAAAGACATTATGAGTATGGATAATGTGCCTGAGTATCGATACCTGGCTGGAGGTTGGGTTCCATTTGAAGGAGTAATATTAATATCACGGGACAATACCAGTAGAGCTAGATCTGCATCTTCCAAGAAGTATAAATACTTTAGTATTAGGGATTTTGAAAAATATCTTTGTAATACACAAGATGAACGCCTCACATCAATATATAAAAAAATGCTTGCAAAACGTATGCCTGTATCTGGCATTGATATGGATACCCCAAGATGCATGACAATTATCAACGCAACTCCTGATAGTTTTTCTGATGGCAAGCCTGAATGTAATACTATAGACTACGCAGAAAAGATTCGTCAGTCTATGAATGTTTCCTCGTTTATTGATATTGGAGGAGAATCAACCCGCCCAGGTGCTCATGATATTGATCATAATGAAGAGCATAGGCGTGTTGCTCCTATATTCTCTGAAATCTATAAAAGGCAGATGCATATGTCTTGCGCTTTTTCTATTGATACTAGGAAAACATCTGTTGCGGAAATGGCTTTTTCAAAAGGTGCAACAATAATGAATGATGTGTCAGGTCTGAATTATGACCCTAGTAGCATCCCTTTTATAGCTCAGTCTGGAAAATGGGTGTGTGTTGTACATTCACAAGGTACCCCTGGAAATATGCAAGACAATCCTGAATATGAAGATGTTGTTCTTGATGTGTTTGACTTCTTCGAGAATAAAATTGCACAACTGGAGAAAGCTGGAATATCATCTCAAAGAATAATTATTGACCCTGGGATTGGTTTTGGGAAAAACACCTCCCATAATGTAAAATTGATAAAGAATATTGCTATATTCCATGGTTTAGGATGCCCTATTTTGGTTGGAGCTTCTAGGAAAAGATTTCTTGGGGAACTGTCGTGTGAGCCTGATGCAACAAAAAGAGATCCCCAGACCGCCTCTGTGGCGATATACTGCGTATCGTGTGGAGTACAAATTCACCGACTGCACAACCCTGAAATATTCATCAAAATGCTATCTGTATATAAGTCACTATATTCCATATAACGATACTGTAATTCTAGGACATAGCTCTTGCATATATAACTAAAGGAGAGAGAATGGGGAAATTCTTCGGCACAGATGGTATTCGTCAGGTTGCTTTAAGGTACCCACTAACACCTGATGGAATGATACGTATTGGTACAGGCATTGCTGAAATGCTGGCAGGATCTAGCAAAACTGTGATTATTGGAAGAGATACGCGAGAAACTGGCTTTTTGCTTCAAAACGCTTTAACATCTTCTTTGCTTGCAAACGGCGTAAATGTTCTTGATGTAGGTGTAGTACCAACCCCTTGTATCTCTTATCTTACCAAGGTTAAGGCAGACCTTGGTATTATGATATCTGCATCTCATAACCCATTTTACTATAATGGGATTAAATTCTTTAATAGTAACGGAAGTAAAATCAATGATGTGCAACAGAGTAAGATAGAAGAACTGCTAAATTGCAACTCTCCATATTACATGGCATCAGAATGTCTTGGAAAAGCCTCTTTATATTCAAACGCTGAAGACGAATATTATAAGAAACTAAAACATACCATACGTGGCACTTCTCTCCAGAATATGCGCATCGTGGTTGACTGTGCAAACGGAGCCGCCTATAAAATTTTACCTAGGTTACTTGCAGATATGCAGGCTGACGTTATTTCAATGAATACATCCCCTAACGGCATAAATATAAATGACTGCAATATAAATGAGTGCAGCCAAAAGGTGGTAAGCTCTGGTGCACATATCGGCTTTGTGCTAGATGGCGATGCAGATAGGCTCCAGGTTGTTGATGAAAAAGGAACTGTACATAATGGAGATCAAATCATAGCTCTGTTAACTCATTTCCTTATGAGACGCTCAGCTTTATCTAGTAATGGGATTGTTTCAACAATCATGTCAAACGTCGGATTAGAGCATTTCATGAAAGACATGGGGCTAAAATTGTATCGCTCTCAAGTTGGAGATCGTTATGTATATGAAATGATGTGTAAGATGAACAGTAATCTTGGAGGAGAGCAATCTGGGCATGTCATTATTACAGACACAGGTACATCAACAGGGGATGCTTTGTCTGCTTCTTTATATGTACTGCAGGCTATAATAGAGATGGATAAACCTGTTAGTGAGATTCTACCAATATTCTATGAATATCCTCAGATATGTCGTAACTTTGAAATACTGGATGGCGCTAATTTGAATATTCAATATCTTTCATCATCTATAGGTAACATCAAAGAACTATTAAGTGAAACAGGTAGATTCAACCTTCGGCTATCTGGCACAGAACCAGTGTTAAGGTTAATGGTAGAAGATTGTGATATCAATCGCGTACAGAACGCTGTAAGAATTATTGAGGATCATATAAAATCATATCTACTGCTCTCTGCGGCATAAGAACATAACAGATAAATGAATATCAAATGTTACTTATGCAGTAATATGCCTTCCTTGTGCAATTTTGCTGCAATCTTCAAGCAGGTAGACCTTAAAGATGAAGCTATTATCCCCGACCTGCCCGACATATAGTTCATAGCATTTATCATCATCATCATGGGTACTATAGCTTGCTTACGATTCTGCTGATACCTAAGTAAAAGCTTTTGGGAACCTATATCATGATCAGAATCATCATCCTTTTTAGATGTAAGAATTGACAAAGCATCAATATCTCTCAATGACATATTCAATCCCTGCGCCCCAACTGGCGGGAATACATGTGCTGACTCTGCTATCAGTACAGACCTAACACCTATTACACTTCTTGCCAACATAACAAAAAGTGAAAATAAATAATTCCGTGGAGAGACCAAATTTAACCCACTATACAAATTTCCACTTCTTTTCTCCAGAGCATCGCAGAAATCTGGATCATTCATACATGATAACCTTTTAATATGTCGTACAACATCAACCCATACAATAGATGAATGATAATTGGAAATGCCTGAAGGAATAAATGTAAGGGGACCTCCTGATTCATAAATCTCCGACACAATATTATTGTGCGGCTCATGATGTCTAACTGTACATAACGCCACGCTCTGATTAAAAGTTTTAAGCCATGTAGTTATCCCTAGTCTATCTCTTGTGATAGAGCTCCGACCATCAGCAGCAACTATTAACCTTGACGAAACATGTTTCCCATTCGATAAGCCTACTATAACTCTCTCACTCTGACACTGCTGATAAGTTATACTAGTATTATCCAATAGTGTGATCATGTCATTTTGTAATACAAGTCGTAACATAGACGTATATAATTGACTGTTATGGACATGATATCCAAAAACACCTTGGTGATTAGGATAGAAGGCAGCCTTTTGTAATGTGCCTTTACATATAGACTTATAATCACCAGACTCATATAAATGTAAGCCATTAACAGGGGTAGCTCCATGCACATCCTTCGCTATATCTATCCCCAATTTCCTCAGAAACTGAACAGACTTCCCAAGAATAGCCACCGTTCTACTATTATCTGTACTACGCTTATCACCCCAACCTCCTTTAGGAAGACTGATATCATGTACTGGCAAATGATCTACAGATAAAACAATATAACCTTCTAATGCGAAATATAGCGCCGCTGCCAGACCGCTAATGCCAGCTCCTACAATAATTACATCATAGTGTTGTCTTGCAGAGATATTAGGTATAATAGACACTCTATATCCTATTTTTCAATATACATGCAATATTGAAAAAAATATTGCAGCCTGACATTATCAGAGTGAATATAATTTATGAATAAACAAAATCAGAAATTATTATACTCCTATATATAAACAGCTTTCAATAACAGGTGTCTTTGATTCTCTTGATTATAGAATCATATACGGCATCAATCTCGATCCCATCTACCCATATCCATGATGACATATACTTCTTAAACCACTTATACTGACGCCGTGCATATGCTCTGGTAGAACAATATAATCTGTCACATGCCTCTTGCTGTGTTATATCTCCTTTTATACAGTCCACAATATCCTTATAACCTATGGCCTTGCTAGCAGGAACTTCATATGAATACAAGCGCATAAAATTGGCTACCTCATCCAGAACACCTCTTGAGATCATATCATATGCTCTTGATTTAATACGCATCTCAAGCATCATCTTACTAGTTGTATTCAGCGTGAAAGATATAAACTTTCTATTTCGTAATACTGAGTATTGTGGAGTATCCCACCATTTAGCAAGTCCTATCCCTGTTGCTTTCAGTACCTCCCATGCTCTTATAACTCTCATAGGATTACAACAATCAATCAACTGAGCAGTAGCTGGATCTTCCTCCTTTAATAAAGCGACAACACTCTCCAGCCCTCTACTATTTATCAAATTATGAGCATCACAGCGTATCGACTCAGGGATTGCCGGAATTTTAGCAATACCTGTTTCAAGTAGTCTGAAATACAGACCCGTTCCTCCTGTAATAATAGGCATTAAGTTGGAATCACAGGCTTCGGATATCTCCAGCTCTACATCCTGTATCCATCTTGCAACAGAATAGTCATCACAGCCATCAACATAGTTATATAATTTATGAGGTACCCGTCTTAAATCAATGCTATCTGGGGAATCTGTTAAAATAGATAAACCTTTATATACCTGTATCGCATCAGCATTTATGACCACGCCATTCAGATCTTCAGCAAGACGAATAGATAAATCAGACTTACCAGAGGCTGTGGTACCAGATAACAGGATTATCAATTACCCTCCGCGATAGACATATAACCCTAGAAATATAATCCAAAGCCCAAGCTGATACGCAAAAGAAAATAAGACACAACCCACTATATAATCTATCCAAAGAAAAATATACGACTCATAATCTATTGTATTTATGATGCAGCAGACGACATCTCACCAACTTCAAATCTGGTAAAGTCTGATACTGATACAGTCACACCCAAGTCTATAGATTTTTCCTGCAAAACGTCACTAATTTTCTTTGTCTGATCCATGATGAACTTCTGCTCAAGCAAGCATACCTCCTCAAAGAATCTACGCATTTTCCCCTGCACAATCTTATCTACCATTTCACCAGTCTTTCCAGATTCCTTCACCTGTTCAGTGAGCACATCGCTCTCCCTACGAACAATATTAGGATCAAGATCATTTGATGTAATAGCAATAGGTTTCGAAGCAGCTACATGCATACTAAGAGACTTACCAAACGCTAATAAATCACTCCTCTTCGCATCATCTAAATCAGAAACATTCGTATCTAAAGAAAGAGTAGTTAACACGCCTATCTTCCCTAGAGAATCAGTAAATTTCCCATGTAAATAAGGAAATACCATCTGATTATCAGCTACACGAACACGCTTAAATCTTCGAATTACAATATTCTCGCCAATTCTGGCAATAGCCTCAGCCAATACAGTTGATATATCCTTCCCTGATACAGGTAAATCACATTTAAGGAAATCATTAACAGAAGCGTCATCTGTTAAATCAGCTGATACTAAAGCACCCATCAAATCTGATACTAGAGAACGGAAAGTATCATTCTTGCTTACGAAATCACTTTCTGAGTTTACCTCCAGAATGGCATACTTATCATTCCCATGAAACAGGCTGATAACACCTTCCGCTGCTAAACGATCAGACTTCTTTCCAGCCTTCATAATACCTTTTTGACGTAGCCAATCAACAGATGCTTCCAGATCACCATTGTTCTCTGATAGTGCCTTACGACAATCCAGAAAACCAGCACCTGTTACCTCTCTAAGAGACTTCACCATATCTGCAGAAACATCAGTCATTACACTCTCGTACTATCTAGAAAACACCCACTTGGAAATATTATTCCTTTTCCATACTACCTTCAGCTGGTGCAGATACCTCAAGAACTTCAGATGCTCCAGACGAAGAATCCTCTACCTTGCTGCTATCCTCTACCTTATGAATATTAGGCGCTACCAATCCACTGCCAGACAGCTGTTCAGACAAACCATCCAGAATAACCCCCACAAATAACTTGCAATATAATGATATTGCGCGAGAAGCATCATCATTCCCTGGAATAGGATACGTTATACCACTAGGATCAGCATTAGTATCAACAATTGCAACAACAGGAATAGAAAGACGGTTAGCCTCCTGAATAGCTAAAACTTCCCTGTTTGCATCAATAACTACTAACATATCAGGGCGACCGCTAATTTCGCTAATACCTCCAAAAGAAGCATTTAAACGATCACGTCTTCTTACAAGTTGTAAATGCTCTTTTTTTGTACGACCTGTATTTTCGCCTTCCAACACTTTATTCAGATCATGAAGGACTCTTATAGACTTTGAAACAGTAGTCCAGTTCGTTAACATCCCCCCAAGCCAACGGTGGTTGATGTAATATTGAGCCGAGGATATTGCTGCATCCGCCACAACACTTTGCGCCTGAGGCTTTGTGCCTACGAAAAGGACACCTCCTCCTTTAACAACACAATCTCTGACTGCTTTAAGAGCTACCCTCAACATAGCGATTGTCTTTGTCAAATCTACAATATGAATCCCACCTCGCTCACAGTAGATATACTTTTTCATAGCGGGATTCCACCGATGTGTCTTATGACCAAAATGCACCCCAGCATCAATCAATTGACGCAAACTAACGTCTGCCATCCACCCTCCATACAAAACACCTCATACACCTCTCAACTCAGAATAAGCACAGAGTACTTACAATAAAGCACGGTCGCATGCTACCAATAAAAAATTATAAAATCAAATCATTTATTGTGAAAAATATATTCTCACATCCACATAGATTCATGTAATGATTCTATTTACGCATACTGTACTACACAGAAAATCTAAAGTGCATCACATCTCCATCCTGTACAATATAATCTTTTCCTTCCAATCTCATCTTTCCATTTTCTTTTGCACGTACCTCTCCATGATAGCTGATAAAATTATCATACGAGATTGTCTCTGCCCTAATAAAACCACGCTCAAAATCAGAATGAATCACCCCAGCAGCCTGTGCCGCACAAAATCCCTTGGGAATTACCCATGATCTGGTCTCCTTAGGGCCAGAGGTAAAATATGTTATCAAATTCAATAATGAGAAGCTCTCACTAATCATAAGATCCAGTCCTGACTGGGAAAGTCCTAAGCTATAAAGAAATTCCTTCCTCTCGCTTATATCAGGAATATTAGCAATTTCACACTCTATCTGTGCAGATATTGTAATACATCGATTCCCCCTCTCCGAAGCAAGACCGCTTACCTGCTTTACAAAATCATTCCCATCCGAGGCATCCTCATCAGATACATTACAAACAAACATAACAGGCTTAGCAGTAAGAAACTGTAGTGATTTCCAGATACCATAACCATCTTCATCAGCTCCTATAACGGAGCGTAACATACGTCCATCACGCAATAACACAAGTGCTTTCTCTAATAAAGCAATCCTAGTGTCTTTATCTGGATCAGGATTCCTAGCTTTCTGTAAATTTGCTAACTGCCTCTCTGCACTATCAAGGTCAGCAAGCATCAGCTCTGTTTCGATTGTATCTATATCCGATAATGGAGAAATTTCTCCACTAACATGAGTTATATCATCATTCTGAAAACATCTAACGACATGAACTATGGTATCAACTTCCCTAATGTTCCCAAGAAACTTATTTCCCAGACCATCACCGCGAGACGCACCCTTTACCAATCCAGCTATATCAACAAACTTCATCCTCGAAGGTTTTACTTCTGCCGAGCAACTTATATCAGCTATCTTCTGGAGACGCTCATCAGGTATAGATACAATCCCAACATTAGGCTCTATCGTACAGAAAGGAAAATCTGCAGCCTCAGCATTCATAGTATTAGTAAGAGCATTAAAAAGAGTGGATTTACCAACATTAGGCAGACCAACAATCCCACAACGGCAACCCACAACCCCTCACTCCAATAAGAAACATATGTAATACATAGTGATCTATAAAAAACAAGATACTAGGGTAAAACACTTCTTTGGGCTTTTTTACGAGCTAGCTTCCTAGCTCTACGGATCGCTTCTGCCCTACGGCGCGCACGCTTATCAGATGGCTTCTCATAAACACACTTAAGCTTCATATCACGGGAAAGTCCTTCCTTCTGCACCATTTTTTTCAGAACTTTGATTGCCCCATCAACATCGTTATCCCTAACAGGTACCAACAAAACGCTTCTCCATTTTAAACACTACCAGCAAATTTCTACCTTACGCTATCATAATAGCTTAAGAATGTCAAAAATATCTATATATCACGACATTAAGATATTATACTTCCACATTATTATCGCACACTCAGTATACCTTGGTTTTTATAATGCGCAACGACAAACGGACACGCCAACTTTCAATAACAGAAATACGATACTCCGTACTATCATATATCCTATCAAATAAAGAGCGTTTTCACAATTCATCCATAAGTAAAGCATGTTTAGAGCTTAATATCGCAGAACATATCAAAATTATTGCATTCCCACGTGGAGGAATAGACCTAGCTTTGTGGTTCCATGCATGCACAGATTCCTATGTGAGACATATATTACACAATAAAATTTGCCAAGATGAATCTATTAATTCACGAATACATTCAGCTATTATGTTATGGATAAATAGAGCAAATATTCATAAAGGATCTACTCATAGGTGTATGAGCATACTATCATCACCTATATATATATATGAAGGAATTACTGCCCTCAAGCGCACGTCCACAAGTATAATAAACGCAACACGTGGGAATAATGATAGTATACGCCTAAACGATAATGTTACATCGGATACAATATCTATCACTATATTACTTGCCAATTTCTTTGCAATAAATGATACATCAGAACATTACTCCAGAACTGAGAAGTTTGTTGAATATTTATTGAAATATTCTTCGCAGATGAGAAATATGACCAAAAGAATTGACTTTTTTATGCCAGGCCATCCCTTCATAAAATTGATCAGGAGTATGATATATAATATGCATGAAGTATATAGTATTAATGAAGAGTATAATCATATACATGACAAACTACTAACAAAACATAACGAATTTTCTATACTCTGGCAGAATGAATAGATCTTATACTCCGCATACTATTTGCACATTCTACCAATGTTTTCACATAAGGATTCTCAGGGTGATTAAATATGGTATCAGTTGCACCTTGCTCAACAATAGAACCATCTTTTATGACAGCTATACGGTGAGCCATGGAATAAACAACACTAAGATCGTGTGAAATAAAAACATACGATAGCCCAATAGTATCCTGTAATCGTATCAGTAGATCGATAATCTTAGCTTGTGTCTCTGTATCAAGAGCAGATGTTGCTTCATCTAAAACGATTAAAGAAGGCTTCAGTATTAAAGCACGCGCAATTGCAATTCTCTGGCGTTGTCCACCTGAAAACTCATGAGGATAACGATCCAGAACATCTGTGGGATCCATCTGTACCATACGAATAACTTCTGCAGCCATTTCCTTTCCTACTCGGCCTGTAATTTTCTTATGTACCTTCACCCCTTCCAATACTATCTGCTCAACTGTCATTCTGGGATTTAAAGAGCCAAAAGGATCCTGGAATACAATTTGAACATTCTTACGCATATCACGTAGTTGTGTTTGTGATTTCCCATCAATTCGGGAACCCATAAAAATATGATTCCCTTCTGATATATTAAGCAGTCTTAATATTGCCATTCCCAGCGTTGTCTTCCCAGATCCGGATTCCCCAACAATACCTAAAGTCTCTCCTGTATTCACATATATGTTAATATCTTTCAATAACTCTATTGGAGGAGGTGATCTTGAAAAGATTCTCCCTCTTTGACATACCTTCACACTAACACCTTGCAAACGCATAATAACATCAGAGGTACTCTTAGACTCTGTATTCTTCCTCATTCCATGTTGTGATTCAGATATAAGACGTTGAGTAACAACATGCCGACCGTCTCTCAACAACTCATCAGGTGGTGCGCTCTCAACAATACGTCCATTACTAATCACGCAAACATTATGAGCGATTCTATGTACCATCCCTAAGTCATGACTTATAAATACCATGGATATTTGCATTTCTTCCTGCAATGATTCCAATAACTCTAATACCTGCACACGTGTGCGCGCATCTAAGGCTGTAGTAGGTTCATCAGCAACCAGTAGTAAAGGGTTATGTACAATAGCCATACATATCAATACACGTTGTCTTTCCCCTCCTGATAACTGGTGAGGGTAACATCCAAGCTTTTTATCTGGATTCCTTATACCAACTTTACTTAAATAACTGATGCACATATCTGACATATCAGACTTATTAATTCTTTTATCATAAGAGTGAGTTAGGATTGCCTCTGATATCTGTGCTTTTACTGTATGTAAAGGATTAAGTGCTGTCATTGGCTCCTGAGGAATCAGACTGATTTGCTTTCCCCTGATACTACATAGCTCCGACTCTGTCATATGCTTCATAGGACGACCACAGAACATAACACTCCCACTAATCCTAAAATTATCTGGAAGAATCCTAAGTATGGCAGATGCAGTAATAGATTTTCCTGAACCTGAAGAACCCACAAGAGCTATGGTTTTTCCACGCTCAACTGAAAAAGATAATCCATTCAAGATTCTTTTATCGTTGCAACCTACCATTTGCAACGTCACAACCAGATCCTGCACATCAATAATTATATTATTCTTTAAATTGCACTCATTCTCCCCGTAAGACATATCTACTCCTAAAACACTTTTCTAGGATCAAACATATCTCTAACGCCTTCAAACATAAACACTAATAAAGATAACATGACAGAAAATACACAAAATGCGCTTATTCCTAACCACGGAGAATATAGGTTCCTCTTCCCCTGTAAAGCCAGCTCTCCTAGAGATGGATAAGATGACGGTAATCCAAAACCTAAAAAATCTAATGCAGCAAGACCAGATATAGCACCAGTCATTGCAAATGGTAACATTACAAGAGTAGCAACCATTGCATTAGGCAGAATATGCCTGAACATAATAGTAAAATCAGATACTCCAAGTGCCTTTGCAGCTAGTACATATTCAAAATTTCTGGCACGCAGAAACTCTGTACGCACTATTCCTGCAAACAATGGCCACCCAAACAAACTCAATAGTATAATCAATATCCATAGATTAGGTGTTATCATTGCAGAAACTATAAGTAAAACATATAAACTTGGAATCTGTGACCATATTTCAACAATACGCTGACACACTATATCAATCATACCCCCAAAATATCCCTGCATAGCACCTGCAATCAGCCCTGGTACTACCGATAATAATGTGACTACAACTCCAAAAAGCAAAGAAATTCTAAACCCATATACTATTCTTGCAAGAACATCCCTACCCTGATCATCCGTTCCCAACCAGTTATCGGAAGATGGAGGATGCGGATGATACGGAGCATCGTAATTTATAGTATCAGATGCATATGGAATCAAAGGCCATACAATCCATCCATGCTCTGGATCCGTACTATTACCATTTGAACCTTCACTTCCACTATTTATTATAAGCTCCTGTACATATGGATCATGATAATCTGCCGGTGTATCAAACTCTCCTCCGTAGAAAGTCTCAGGATACTCCTTCATCACTGGGAAATATAACTTACCATCAAACTTCACTATCAATGGCTTATCGTTTACAAGAAAAGGTGCAAATATAGAGATAATTACCATCACTACCAACATGCAGAATGATATAAAAGCTCTTCTATTCATATAGAAATTTAAAAGCCTTCTACGATAGATTCCACTGTTTATCATATATACACCCCAATGTTACACTCCTTCGCAGTGCTTCCAAAGTAGTGCGTCCAAATTACGATAATGGTAATAAATCCTTTACCAGCTTTACCCAGTACATGACTCCCGTTTTTAAAGCTCTGTCATCAAAGTCATAAACATCACTATGTAACCCAGCTGAGTTCCCATTTCCAATCAGTGAGAAAACAGAAGGTCGTACCTGAGACATATACGCGAAGTCCTCTGATCCCATAGATTTCTCTGCTGAGAGTACATCAAAGTCATCACCTGATATTCCCTTCATCAATGGAACCAGCTTATCTACCAAATCAGCATCATTCACCACAACAGGATAATAAGCATCTGCGAAACTTAACTCTACCTTAACTTCATGCATAATCTCAATAGCATTACATACCCTAGTCATTTCCGATATAATAGTTTTTCTTGCCTGTGAATCAAAGCTACGAATAGTACCACTCAACATAACCTCAGATGATATAACATTAGCTGCATCTGCACAGGATTTAATGAGCGGTACAGATAACAATGCTGAAGAAAAAGGACTTACGCATCTAGCAACAATACTACTGAACTCACATACCAGCTGACACGCAGAAAACATAGGATCTCTTGTTTTTTCAGGGCGTGCCGCATGACCTCCACCACTTAATATCTTTATCTCAAACACATCTGCAGATGCCATGAACTCACCTTTGCGCGTGATTACTTTCCCTATCTCTAACCCTGGCCAATTATGTAAACCAAACACATTCCTACAATCAAACCTATCAAATAACCCGTCATCTATCATTTTAAGAGCACCAGCTAACCCTTCCTCAGCAGGTTGAAAACAAAAGAATACAGTACCTTTAAAACAATGACGATTCTCCGAAAGGTAGCGAGCTGCACCCAATAACATAGACATATGTCCATCATGCCCGCACGCATGCATGACACCTCGACTCTCAGAGCGATAAGAGAAGGTATTCTGCTCATTGATAGGCAAGGCATCCATATCACTCCTAAGCATTATTGCATTATCAGAAGAGGTAGCTTGCTCTGTGCCATGTATCACAGCAACTATCCCTGTTACACCTATTCCGCTATGTACTTCATCACATCCAAATTCTTTTAATCTTGATGCTATAATTTCTGATGTTCTAAACTCTTTGTAACCTATTTCAGGATGTTTATGAAAGTCATGCCTCCACAACTTCATTTCTTCAAATATAGTATCAATTCTGTTTTCTTCAATCATGTCATATACTCCTAAATACTCTTGTTCCCAACAATAAATGTATTATCAGCTATATGCTTCAATTTCTCTGCATCTATACACACACACCATGCAAAACGCTTTCTTAGATACATTTCTAATAAACTTACCGAATCTTTCTAGCTTACCCGAAAAGCATTATGCTATATTTACGATAAAGACAAATACGCCTATTATTATCACCTGCTATGTATTCATACTCTAACAACTATTTCTATCTAAAGAGAACAAATGACTCTACCCAAGACAGATAAAGATTACCATAATCCCCCACAGGATAATACAGAGTATAATCCTGTGTGCGCGAGCAAATATAATGCTTCTATTGACATCCTCTCAGTACTATCAGACCCTCTTAAACAGGTTATGGAAGTTATGCATGAGGCATGTAAGAACCCTAATGCGCTTATATCAGAAACAGTTGCTAATTATATAGCAATGTCTGGAGGCAAACATCTGCGCCCTGCTTTAACAATCGCCTGTTACTACATATCATATCCTGCCCCCACTATACCAAGCTTTATAGATATTAATGAATGTATAAGAACTGCTGCAACTATTGAAATGTTACATAATGCAACCCTGCTGCATGATGATGTGATTGACGCTAGCGATGTAAGAAGAAATCGTAGCACAGCACGTAAAATATGGGGAAACAGCATATCTGTGCTTGCAGGAGATTTTATACTTAGTAGGGCTTTATCACTGGTAACATCAACTGGCAATATATCTGTTATTAACTCGGTTATAAAAGCATGTGAGAACGTTGCTTCAGGAGAAATTCAACAATTGTCACAACTAAGAAACCTGAATATGACTATGGAAGAATATTTGAGTATTATAACAATGAAAACTGGAGCTCTTTTTGCTACTGCATGTCATACTGGTGGTATTCTTGCAGATTCAGATAATCCCGAACACCATAACATGCTATATACTTTCGGAAATAATCTTGGGATTACATTCCAGATTACAGATGACATCCTTGACTATTCAGGTTTATCATTAATACTTGGGAAAAATATAGGTGATGACTTTAAAGAGGGAAAGGTAACCCTACCTGTTATAATTGCAGTTAGTGAAGCATCTTCTGCAGAAAAGACATTCTGGGAACGTTGTTTTACTGCTGGAAAAGTAAATGATGATGACTTTGAGCAGGCTCTTACTATTCTAAACAGTCGTGGATGTCTACAACGCGCTGAGGAATATGCGTTTACATATGCTAATAAAGCTAGAGAAGCTCTTGAAAGTTTTGCTCATTGCGCTTCACAGGAAGTATTTAAAAGTCTTTCCCAACTTACTGAATATTGTATAAGGCGAAAGTTCTGAATGTCCCCTCTAAGAATGGGTATGGAAATAACTATTACACAACAACACCGCCTACAATTATGAACATACTACATCAAATACGTGGGAATATACATAGCAGTAGGTGCTATAAAAGCATATTATAATGTATATGGGAAACTCACGATCCTTTCAAGGGCTCTATTGCTATACATAATGCCTCTATCTTTCTTTCCCTTCCTACCATGTACTGTCAAGTCTAGCTCAGGGAATAACCCAAAGTTTACATTCATTGGCTGAAAGTTCTTCCCACTATGGTTTAATACAGTAACATGACGCAGTAACGATCCTGTTGCTGTACATGCATCAGGATGTGAAGACGGAATACCTAATATAGAATCTGCTGTAAAGTGCGCAACAAGCAAACCTATGGCTGTAGATTCTATATAACCTTCAACACCTGTGATTTGCCCCGCGAATCTGACGCCAGGTCTTGACGCCAAAGTAAAGTCATCCTCTAGCAGAGCTGGAGAGTCAATAAATGTATTCCGATGAATCCCTCCAAGACGTGAAAAAGAAGCCTCTTCCAACCCTGGAATCATACGAAAAACCCTTTCTTGCTCTGAGTACAGCATCTTAGTTTGGAAGCCTACCATATTATATAGATTTCCTAATTTATTCTCCATCCTTAGCTGTACAACAGCATAAGGACGTTGCCCATTCGCATGAGGATTACGAAGACCTACTGGTTTCATTGGTCCGTATCTAAGTGTGTCACGCCCCCGGGAAGCCATCACCTCTATAGGCAAGCACCCCTCAAAACAGGCTGTATTCTCCCACTCATGAAATTCTTTTACTCTTGCACTTAATAAAGCATCAATGAAATTATTATACTCTACTTCTGTTAGAGGACAGTTTATATACGCTTTCCTGTCTTCCTCCGTATCTCCCTTGTCATATCTGGACTGCATCCATACTGTACTATAGTTCAAACTATCAGCAAAAATCACAGGAGATATAGCATCAAAGAAAGAAAGATGTTCTTTACCTGTCATCTCCTGAATACATGTAGCCAGTGATTCTGACGTAAGTGGACCAGTTGCAATAATTACATGCCTCCAATCATCAGGAATTTTATTGACCTCCTCGTAAGAAATGTGAATCATTGGATGATTGACTATACAATCTGTTACCTTTCCAGAAAAAAGCTCTCTATCTACAGCTAACGCCCCACCAGCAGGAACACGGGAAATATCGGCACATGCCATAATCAAAGATCCCATACGTCGCAACTCTTCATGCATCAGTCCCACTGCACTATTCACATCTGACGACCTGAAAGAGTTGGAACACACCAATTCTGCAAAATTTGAAGTAACATGCGCCTGCGTCATCAGATTAGGCCGCATTTCATGCAGAACAACAGAAATCCCCCGTCGTTCAGCTAATTGCCATGCAGCCTCGGAGCCAGCAAGACCTGCTCCAACAACATGCACAACAGTATCGTCAGCAACTGGCATTTAAATTCCTTGTAACCCCCTAAAAAGAATATTTCCTAATTCTCACTATCAGGCTTTACCTCTGCATCCCTGTCAGCACTATCAGCTTTATCACTATAATGATCACACAATAACGTAACTGAGGTAACATTCTCCGACTTAGGCATCCTAAAAACCTTTACTCCAAAAGCAGCTCTGGAGTTAGTCGGAATCTGTGCAAGTGGACACCTTATCGACTGCCCGCTTTTTGTAACAAGCACAACATCATGCCCTGAGTCATTGCTAAGTTGTATTGCAGACACAATCCATGTACCAGAACGCGTTAACGGCATGGCCATAACACCCATCCCTCCTCTACGCATAGTACGCAACTCGTACGCAGACATACGCTTACCGTAGCCAGTATTAGTAACTAATAGAAGATGCTCTTCTTTAAACTTCATTTCCTCGTATTTCTCCTGAGGCAACTGTACCGTCAGAGCCAATCCTTCTTCCTCATCTAATTCGTCATCATTATCAGATATATCCGCTACCCCAGTATCACTAAGACGCAACAATCTTTTTTGCTTCAGATACGCTCTTCTCTCCTCTGGCGAATACAAGATTCCTGTGGTCATAGTCATCGACACCACTTCATCCCCATCAGACAAACGTATTCCCCTTACACCAGTCGCAGATCTGCCCTGAAAGATACGTACATCACTTACAGGAAAACGTATGATCTTCCCTCTCTTCGTTGTCATAACGCAATCTTTGCTATCATCGCATATGCTCACGTGAACCAGACGTACACCTTCTGAACAGCGTACAGCTATCTTACCATTTGCCTTCACGTTAATAAAATCTGCAAGACTGTTCCGACGCACGCTACCATCAGACATTGCAAAGAATATCTGTAAATTCACACAATCATCAAGTGATACATCAACTGGTAAAACAGCAGCTATCCCTTCACCTTTATTAATAGGCAATAAGTTTATAAGAGCCTTCCCTCTTATCTGTCGCGAACCAACAGGAAACTTCCAGACTGCAATTCGATACACAAGACCATCTGTTGAAAAAACCAATAACGGTGTATGCGTATTAACACAAAACATTTGTGTTACAAAATCTTCATCTTTCTTTACAACTGCCATTACCCCTTTACCACCCCTCTTCTGGGAGCGATATTCAGCAACCGGAGAACGCTTTACATAACCGCTGTGGGTTATGGTAACTATCATGTCCTCCTTCTCAATAAAGTCTTCTTCATTAACTTCTCCTGGATCCTCAATAATTTCAGAGCGCCTTGGGATTGTAAAATCCTTCCTGACATCTTCAAGCTCATCAGCAACAATCTGTACTATACGCTCGCGAGAACGCAAAATATCAAGATAATCAGCTATATCATCCGCTAGCTTTTTCAGCTCTTCTCCAATTTCATCTCTACCAAGAGCCGTAAGCTTTTGTAATCGCAACTCAAGAATTGCTTTCACCTGAGCCTCTGACAATCTGTATAACCCGTCATCACTCAAAACGTATCTGGGGTCATCTATTAACTTGATAAAGTGAGCAACATTCTTTCCTGGCCAACTCTTTGCTAACAATGCATGTTTTGCATCCTGAGGATTAGCAGAGCCTCTGATAATGCTTATTATTTCCTCGTCATTCTCTACTACTGTTGAGAGCCCACACAGTATATGAGCACGATCCCTTGCTTTTCCCAGACTAAAGGTTGTTCTCCTTACAACCACCTCTTCCCTGAAATATATAAACTCTTGTAAAATCTCTTTCAGAGTTAGCGACCTAGGTTGACCATTAACCAAAGCTAGCATATTACAACTAAACGCAGTCTGCATCGGAGTATTATGGTATAACTGATTAAGTACTACATCATAAGTGGCATCTCTCTTGAGCTCGATAACGACCCTTATACCCTCCCTAGATGATTCGTCCTGAATATTGGAAATTCCCTCTATTCTCTTGTCTTTCACCAGATGAGCTATTTTCTCGATCATACTGGCCTTATTCACTTGATACGGAATCTCATCAATAACAATTACTTCACGGTCTTTACGTATTTCCTCTCTATGAACACAAGATCGTACTATTATTTGCCCCTTACTATCATGATAGGCAGCTGAAGCACCAGCTCTACCAATAATCAAAGCACCAGTTGGAAAATCAGGAGCAGGAATATACTGCATCAATGACCGTATGCTAATATCAGGATCATTAATTATTGCCAATGCACCACTAATTACCTCACCAAGATTATGAGGTGGGATATTAGTTGCCATTCCTACCGCAATTCCTGAGCCACCATTTACCAATATATTCGGGAAACATGCAGGAAGAACAGACGGTTCAGTCTCTCTATCATCATAATTTGGAACGAAATCAACTGTATCATGAGTAATATCCCGCATCAGGTGATCACTAATTTTTGACATGCGAGACTCTGTGTAACGCATGGCAGCTGGAGGATCACCATCCACAGAACCAAAGTTTCCCTGCCCATCAATCAAAGGGTGACTCATCGAAAAATTCTGAGCCATCCTTACCAGTGCATCATATACAGAACTTTCTCCATGAGGATGATAACGACCTATAACATCACCGACAACACGAGCAGACTTTCTGTGCGCCTTATTCCAACTATATCCCGATCTATACATAGAATATAAAATTCTACGATGAACAGGCTTTAAACCATCTCTTAAGTCAGGAATCGCACGACTAACAACAACGCTCATAGCATAGTCAAGATAACTGCGACGCATCTCTTCTTCTATAGAAATGCTTGGCGTATCACCTCCAATACCACTGAAGTCTTCTCCATCAGCGAGCTCTATTTCTAATGAGCTATCCCCATCTGACATAATTTTTCTCCGATGCAATTTCTAGACAGCTATCAAATCATTCCCGTACATTAAAGACAGCCTGATAGTAAATCAGCACATATCACATAAGCACACTATACAAGCTCTATCATCAAAAAGCACTTCCTAATGATATTTTAAAGACGAGTATTTCCAATAAATACATTTCTAGAAAGGAATTTCATCGTCATCCAACATCCCATCTGGAAAAGCAACACCAACATCGCGCCCTTCATCAACATTATTGTTGGAATCATATGAGCCACTACCACCTAACCTATCACGATGTTCCTTTCCCTGTGACGATTCAAGTAGCATTAAAACACCTGAGAATTGCTGTAATACTATCTCCGTAAAATGTCGTTCCACACCTGCCTGATCCTGCCAGGTTCTTCTTTGCATCCGACCTTCTAAAAAGACTCTACTACCTTTCCGTAGATTTTGCTGAGCAAACTTTGCAAGATGCTCATTAAAAATTACAATTCTATGCCACTCTACCCGTTCTTTCCATTCGCCATTTTTATCTTTCCACGACTCAGTAGTAGCCACTCTTAGCGATACTATCATTTTCTGATCCTGAGTATATCGTACCTCTGGGTCAGCTCCCAACCTACCAATCAAAGTTGCCCTATTGAGACATAAAGCCATTATATACCTCCACTCCAAATGTAGACTGTAACACATCCCTAACTAAAACAAAAATACCAGCACTCTCTATAAACATACTATCAAGATTACACATGGTATTCTTTGTTATGGCAATCTGCAAGTAGCATATGTATATACTTGATTAACTAGGAATATAATAATTATATTTGCTGTTTCATGAGATAATAAAAAAATAGATGCACTGAGTATTCTACTATTTATATGGAGAAAATGCCATGACTCCCGAAGCCAGTGAAGAAGAAAAACCTAGTATAGGGCTAGAAGTAACAAATCGTTGTATTACAGATAATAAAAATTATACAGATTTTGTATATACACACCCTCGTATATACATCGTAAGACTTGCTAAGGATTCTCTAAAGAAAGCAATAAGCAATAACATAGTCCATGACATTTTAAATGATACTACCTACCTAAGTATTAAATTTAGTAATAGCCATCAGATTTATAACCTAATTTCAGAAGGACAAGACATAACATTGAATAATGTTCTACGGCTCAGAAATCATGACTTTACAATTATAATAGAGACAGAGTGGAATCATAATATATGTGACAATTTATACAATTACTGTAATGCAGCTTCACAACAGCTTAACATATCACCTCCAAAAAGTAATAATATAATATCACAATATCCTGTTTTTACAATTTCAGTAGATATGGACAGTGACATATCTTTACTTAGTATTAAGACATTGAATAATCTTATTCAGGAATTCCCTTTTATATCGGTTATTATTAGGAATCTTGATATTTATAATATACCTGCTCTAGAAGCTCAACTATCTGTCATTCGCAGCATCAGAAAACATAACTTGTGTTACATATGCGTGAAGCTACCTAATTTTAAAGCTATAGACTCTCTGGGTGAAAGAATCATACCTGCTAGAACTCAGTTACATGCTGCTAAGTCTATGAATTATGCATTAGATAATAAAGCAGATGAGAATATGGTTCATCTCTTTCTATCTTACATATACGACTCACAAATTAACAATGTACCTATCATCATTAGTTCATTACCCTTAAACTCCAATACATATAACTGGATAAATATAAGGGAACTGTATGCTCAGATCATAAGTGTTAATAATTATATACATGTTAAGAGTAAGCCTTACCCTCTATACTTATGAGTAACACATCTTAAGAATGACTTTTATAGCTAGCAACACGGTTTGTAGGTATTAATATAGTTACACGAGTACCCTTACTTGGCTCGCTCTCTATAAGAAATTGCCCACCCTGCATCTCAACCAAAGATTTAGCTATCGGCAGACCTAACCCTGTTCCATAACTTTCTCTCGATAACTTACTATCTATCTGTCCAAATTTCTCCATTGATAACTGTATTTCTTCCTGTGTCATTCCTATTCCAGTATCCTCCACAATAATTTGCAGACCTTCACTATCTTCTTTTTCTGCAACATATATATTCACATATCCTCCGTTTTCCGTGAATTTAATTGCATTAGACAATAAATTAAGAATTACTTGCCTGAATCTCCGCTCATCTACTCTAATATTATATTTAAGACCGCTCTCCGCTGGCACATCAATGTGTATCCCTTTGCTATTTGCACTTTCCTTCACAAATTGAACACATGTACGCAACATATCAGATAAAGAACATATATCTTCTGTTAGCTCAAACCTACCGGCCTCTATCTTTGATAAGTCAAGAATATCATTTATTAATTCCAAAAGATGCTGTCCTGATGATAGTATATTTTCAGCATATTCTTCATATCTGCTATCAAGCTTTCCAAATATTCCTTCTTTCATTATTTCAGAAAAACCAATAATAGCATTCAGAGGAGTTCTAAGCTCATGACTCATACTTGCCAGGAACTCAGACTTTGATCTATTGGCAACCTCTGCTGCTCGTTTTGCTTCATCCAGAGCAATCTGATTTTCCCTCATTTGCGTTATTTCCAGCATGAATCCTTGTGCAATACGTACTTTATTGCCACTCTGCCTAAGATTCTGAGTATCCATTATTGTTAACATATTACGTATATACAGAATCTTCCCGCAAGCAGATCTTATCCTATACTCACATGTTTTAAATTCTCCACTTACAACATCATGTAAAGCGTCATGCAGAAACATATCACGGTCATCTGGATAAATATGAGTTACCCAGAACCCAGGCTTACACCATGTATTAACAGGATATCCTGTTATTCTCTCTACCTGGTGACCAACATATATAAAACGCTGTTCATTTAGATCCACAGCCCATGGTATCACATTTGTTGACTCAACCAGATGCTTAAAGCGCTCCTCATTCCACCTTAAAGCTCTTGATTTCTTTTCTATCTTTTTTAAACGTGAATTACTCTCACGCTCAAGCTCTAAAACACGATCCCTTTCAGTCTTGAAAAGAATTATCAACACCAGAAAAAACACCATCCCAAGAGTTGTAGATACTATTACCGATTTTCTTCCAAGTGATAAAATACTATACTGAAGAGCCTCTCCTTTAAGATTAAATTGCTGAGATCCTAGATGTATCGGGATATTCATAGTATAGGATTCATTCCCAATTATATTCTTTATTACTGTAAGTATATTTCTTGATACCGTATATACATAGGAATCCTGTGCGCCAAGCATATCATTTCCATTCTCAGAAAACTTTCCTGTTGAGAAAGTTAACGAGATGCCATGTTTGTGTATACTCTGATATATTTTACTCAAATCAATCAGGATAAATATGAATCTACTATTATTTCCACCAGATGTAGCTGGTAAACCAAGCCAAAACATCCCATTTATATTATTATGCCCATCCGACATTAAGCTGCGATATGAGGATCTTGTAATAGGCCAGAAATAAGATATATTTCCTGATGTGCCTACTCCTGTCGCACTCAACAAATCAATTATACGTGAACTATTTAACTCATTAGTAATCCATTCTCTGGATACACCTATTACGTCATCTGTTATTTCTACGATTTCTATTGATATGTCTTTCTTTGATAAAGCTATATCGTCTGTCTTCTTCACTGATCCATATACAAAAGCCGAGGCTTCTGGCATAATTCTAAACAGAACATTTGCAGAGTCGCGTATATTAGAATTGCTTTTTATATTAAGGTTGCGCACAAAACCCGTAGCAATACTTTGTATCTCATGCAGAGTATTCCTCGCCTCTGCTTCGCTCCTGCCCATATGATAACTAAGAGTCACCCTCTCTTCCAGGTTACTAATGGTAAGGAATACAAATTCCATAATCACAAAAATGGTTATACCAACGATAATGGATATTATATTCTCGGCAAAATATCGAAATACTTTCCTCACCTCCAGCATGATAAATACTCTCCCCGTCAGTGCAACCATTCCAACATGCTAAGATCAGCATCCAATACCTAATGAGATCCGAATATACATTAGCAAATATCCTCAGGAAAATAATAAAAAAATAATTCCCTGAGTACAAATATGTTCGCATGTTAATACTTTGTTATACTTATATGGTATAACAGACATTGGATTATATCCATATTTTAAGTGTAAATAGATAATATAGAGGATTATAGAATGATAAGAAATACACTAAATAGACAACGGAGAAATCAGCAAACAAGTGGGTATTCAACATACAAAAGTATGGAGAATAATGTAGAAATCAGCTCAGCATATTCTTGCAACAGTGAAGAAAACGATCACGATAAGAATCATAAAGATCATAGCTCTTCACACAAAAAAACAAGATATTGTAGTTCTAAAATAAACAAATCTATTGATTGGCTCTTAAGTAGAAGAAACAAAGATGGAGAGCCTTTTTTGAAACCTTTTGAGAAACAAGCCCTGGAGCTACTTATTACAGACTATGAAAATAGCTATAAAGAGCAAAGGACAACTATGAACTGGAATGGCTTCCTAGAGTGTACATATAACCATAAGTCTAAGAATAGCGATAATTGCACTCTACATGGTAGCAGGTTAAACGCACAGGAACGTTTAAAGAATGCTATCATGTCAATGGGACCAGGGCTCGCAGATGTAGTTGTCAAATCTTGTATAAAAACTGAGAAATTATCTGATATAGAAAAAGAAATGGGATGGTGCCCAAGATCAGCAAAAACTGTTCTAAAAATTGCTCTGCAGCGCCTATCTGAATTCTATCAGACAAGAATTATTGGAGACCATCCCCGTAACACAGCAAGAGGATGGAGAAAAGCTAGTATGTGCTCATAATACAGTAAATATGGCAACAACACGTATATTATAGATATAAATGGAATAATACCATGACAATAAGTATATATATTCTACAATGTAGAATATATATACTTGAGCAGTATCACTCATTCACAGAGTAGTAGTACAACTATTACTCTAAATAAAAAACTAATCTTAGTGGTTAGATACAGGTGGCGAAGAAAGCTCCCACTCAAGCGTGGTAGCACCTTCTCCCCACGGAGAATTTAAACACTTTTTCCCAAATAGCATAGTCGCAAAGAACACTACAAAGAACCATATCAATGAAACTGATGAAATCATAGCTCCCACAGATGACACCCAGTTCCAGAATGCATATGTTTCAGGATAATCTATATATCTACGTGGCATACCTCCAAGCCCAAGGAAGTGTTGGGGAAAAAATGTTATATTAGTCCCAACAAACATTAGAACAAAATGTACTTTCCCCATCCATTCAGGATACTGCCTACCGCTCATTTTACCAAGCCAGTAATATATACCAGCAAAAATACCAAAAGCAGCACCTATAGACATAACATAATGAAAATGTGCTACAACATAATATGTATCATGCAATACACGATTTACACCTGCCTGACTAAGCGCAATCCCTGTAACTCCACCAACAGTCAGCATGAATATTACTCCTATAGCAAAGAGCATAGGAGTAGTAAAGCGTATAGATCCTCCCCACATTGTAGCAATCCATGAAAAAATCTTCACTCCTGTAGGAACAGCAATAATCATTGAGGCAATCATAAAATATAGCTGAGCCCCAACGGACAAACCAACAGTGAACATATGGTGTGCCCATACCACAAATCCTAACATAGCAATGGATGCCATAGCATATATCATACCACTCTGCCCAAACACGGGCTTGTTGGAAAACGTGGAAACCACATGGCTAACAATTCCAAATACAGGCAATATGATAATATATACTTCAGGATGACCAAAAAACCACAAAAGATGCTGATACAATATAGGATCACCACCACCAGCTGGATCAAAAAATGTTGTTCCAAAATTTCTGTCGGCCAACAACATAGTAACAGCACCAGCAAGTACTGGTAAGGCTAGAACTATCAGAACCGCTGTAATAAAAATTGACCAAGCAAAAAGAGGCGCCTTCATCATAGTCATACCAGGCTTCCTCATATTAAGGAAAGTAGCCATTACATTTATAGCTCCCACTATGGAAGATAATCCAGATGCATGAACGGCAAAAATTGCGAAATCCATTGCCATTCCTGATGAGCCATAAGTAGACAGAGGAGCATACAACACCCAGCCAGCAGCAACCCCACCATCAATGGTTATTGCAAGCAGCCCAAGCAAACCGCCAAATAAGTACAACCAATAGCTTAGATTATTCATCCTAGGAAACGCCATATCAGGGGCACCTATCATCAACGGCATAAAGTAGTTCCCAAAACCACCAAACAACGCAGGGATAACAACAAAAAACATCATTAAAATGCCATGCCCTGTAATAAGCACATTCCACAAATGACCGTTGGGTGTTCCATCCTCTTTAAGCATGTATTGAACTCCAGGATCCATCAGTTCAATACGCATATATAAACTCATACCAACAGCCAATACAGCTAGCAAGGCTGAAGTAATCAAATACAAAATACCTATATCTTTATGGTCGGTAGAACACAACCATCTACTAAAAAAACCGCCTCGTGCCACCTGACAATTCCTATCCTTATCAAAAATATAACAAAAAGCTCATCAATGGAGCGGATGATGGGATTCGAACCCACGACCTACGGCTTGGGAAGCCGACGCTCTACCACTGAGCTACATCCGCCTGCTAGTCCTTCTTCCCACTACTTAAGTTTACGTTCTACAAACATCACATGTTTACGAAGAACTCGATCATACTTTTTCTTCCTGAGTTTTTCAGGTTTCTTCCTAAAATTTTTCTTTGTGACATACATTACACCAGTTCCTTCCTCGGATACTAATGCGATCTTATTTGTTTTAACTGACTTTGACATAATAAAAACCCAATTGGCAACCACACATTCTATGAATGCTGACAAAAACAATACCTACGATGCTAAAGCTATTTAGAAAATATTCCAAGCAAAAAATCCAGATGCATATTAACAAACACACCTTGCATACATATGCTACATACATATGACATAAAAAGCATTCTAAAAATTCACACTCACTATTTAGGTATATAATACCAATAAAAATATATCACAAAACATGCACATCAATTATATACCATTATGTTACGTTTCTGTTACAATTTTAAAGCGTGACTTCATAATATATATATATACCTTGGCAGTACGATAGGTTGCTCGTATTAAAAGAGATATTATTTGCGCATATAAACACTTTTCATATCCCGAAGAAAGCTGGATGGATTAAGATGCGTCAAAACAGAAAGATTATACTTTACAATACTCTATCTGGAGAGAAAGAAGAATTTGTACCTCTGTCCATAGATAACATTACAATGTACGTATGCGGACCAACAGTTTACTCACGAGCTCACCTAGGTAATGCTCGTTCGGTTGTAACATTCGATGTGCTATACAGACTTTTAAACCTTGTATACGGCAAGCGGAATGTCATATACGTCCGTAACATCACAGATATCGATGATAAAATAAATGATTGTGCAACACAGAATAAAGTGACTATTCAGGAAATTACAACACGCACTACACGTTGGTTTCATGAAGACATGTTAGCCTTAGGAAATTTACCACCTAATATTGAGCCACGAGCCACTGAATATGTACATAAGATGATAGAGTGTATTGCTTCGCTTATTGCAAAAGGGCACGCCTATGAAGCAATGCAGCATGTGCTATTTGATGTCTCAAGCTTTGATAAATATGGTAGTTTATCCGGAAGAAATATCGAACATATGATAGCTGGCGCACGAGTTGAAGTAGCTCCATATAAAAAGGATCCTATGGATTTTGTATTATGGAAACCCTCAAATACTGAAGATACACCTGGATGGGATAGTCCATGGGGATATGGACGTCCTGGATGGCACATAGAATGTTCTGCAATGTGCCATACCCTCATAGGAGAGCAACCAGATATTCATGGAGGAGGTGTAGACCTGAAGTTCCCTCACCATGAAAATGAAATTGCACAGTCGTGTTGTATGAATGAATCTGGAAAATACGCTCGCTACTGGATTCATAACGGACACCTGTCAGTTAACAATGAAAAAATGTCAAAATCGCTTGGGAATATCCTTACATTGCACGACCTTAGACAAAAAATCCCACCTGTTGTTATTCGTATGGCTCTTCTGGCAACTCACTACAGACAACCTCTTGATTGGCAAGATAGTTCTGTCGAGCAAGCTTTAGCTATCTGCACAAACTGGTATAACCTATTGTATAATAGTGATTCCCAAACAGAGTACGAAAATGCATCCTTTTCGCAAGAAACCTCAATATCTGACCTAATACCTGAGGTTATCAGTGCTATATGCGATGATCTTAATACCCCTGCAGCTATAACAGCTATACATAATTACGCAAAAACTAAAAATTTAAAAGCTCTATACTACGCAACTAAATTCTTAGGGCTTAATCTCGGTGATGTGCTAAACACAGAAGGTGAGATAGCAAAGAACCACGCACTGATTGAGAAAGTTCTCGAGGCTCGTAAAAATGCACGCAAAAACAAGAAGTATGCTATCGCTGACTATCTGCGTGATAAGTTGGCTGAATATGGTATAAAAGTGTACGATAATCCAGAATCAACTTCTTGGGATAGCTCTCGTTCAACAGACTGGGAAACTGTACATAATTTCTTTTATAATTGGCTGTCTAATAATGATATCCATATATAGTCTAACACAGGAAATAGTAATGTATGACAAAAGCTGATACTGAACACCTTTATATATATGATACCACCCTAAGAGACGGACAGCAAACTCTTGGCATTGATTTTTCTTCCGAAGACAAAATTCAGATCTCGCAAGCACTTGATAGCTTAGGGATTGATTATATAGAAGGTGGGTGGCCTGGAGCAAACCCTACAGATTCTTCTTTCTTCCAAAGTTATTCCCCTCTTAATCATGCAACTATGTGTGCATTCGGAATGACGGTCCGAGCAGGTTTGTCCGCCAGTGAAGATCCAATTTTTATGAATGTGATTAATGCGAATACGCCCACCGTATGTATAGTAGGGAAATCACATGCTCAACATGTAACAGATGTACTCCGTACAACCCTGAAAGATAATATACAAAGCATAAAACAATCTATCACTGAGATACGTAATCGCGATAAAGAAGCAATATTTGATGCAGAGCATTTCTTTGATGCTATGAAATTTGATCGTTCTTATGCTCTTGATTGTCTGAGTACAGCAATAGAATATGGTGCTCGTTGGGTTGTGTTATGCGACACAAATGGAGGCACTCAACCACTTGAGGTTATGAATGATGTCAAGGAAGTATGTAAGATAATCCCTGGTAGTAATGTTGGAATTCATGCTCATAATGATACAGGACAGGCCGTTGCAATCAGCCTAATGGCTGTAATAGCTGGCGCACGACAAATTCAGGGCACTATAAATGGCATTGGAGAAAGATGTGGCAACGCTGATTTAACAACAATAATTCCTACATTGCTACTTAAACCAGACTTTAAGGATAATTTTACTATAAATATCTCAGATGAACAATTAAGGCAAATATCTCATATATCTACATTGCTCAATAAAATAACTAACTGTATATCAAATCATAACGTTCCTTACATAGGGCGTTCTGCCTTCTCTCATAAAGCAGGATTACATGCATCTGCCGTTATACGCTCTCCTTCGTTCTACGAGCATATTGATCCTAAGCTAGTAGGAAACAGCAGAATTATCCCTATATCAAAGCAAGCAGGTAAAAGCAGTATTCTCTGGAATCTGGAAAATGCTGATATTCTTCCCTCAGAAGTACGCAATTCTGATAAAATACAAGATTTCCTGCATGCTGTGAAGAAGCAGGAAGACAAAGGATATTCTTATGATATGGCTCATGCAAGCCTACTACTTTTTGCACGCAGATTTCTATACGATACGCAAGAACCGTTTACCGTAATCTCATATAACGTAACTGTCATCAATAATTCCAATACTCAGGACTGCCGACAACAGCATCATAACAAGTATTATAGTGAACATGACGCATTAAGATCTACCGCATGCATAACGCTTAAAATAGACGATACTATAATGGAAAGTAGCGTGGAAACTTCCATGGAGGATAACGTAGATACAGGTCCAATACATGCATTATCGTTAGCTGTTTTTCAATGCATAAACAAATATCATACATATCTTAAAGGGCTGCAACTGGTTGACTATAGCGTTAGAGTAATGTCTGGAGGTACAGAAGCCAAGACTCGTGTGCTGGTTACGTCTATAGATACAGAAGACGGTACAACTTGGACAACTATAGGTGTTTCACAGAATATTATACAAGCATCATTCGAGGCTTTAATGGAAGCAATAACCTATAGGATACTTATGCAGGAAACGAAGTATTCTTCTGCGTTAAAATAATGATCTATCTGTTTATACATGCAATATGAAAGGAAACAAATTGGTTATTGTTCGTTTTGCTCCTTCACCTACTGGACGCCTGCATATAGGAAATCTACGTACATGTGTACTTAACTGGATGTACTCATTGAGATATAATGGAAAGTTTATACTAAGATTTGATGATACTGACCTCAATCGCAGTTCTGAAGAATATACTAACCTGATAAAGCACGATATAAAGTGGCTTGGGTTAACACCAGATAAGATTTGTCATCAATCCCAGTACATAAATGAATACAAAGAAACTATGGATCACCTAATAAGTATAGGTAAAATATACCCCTGCTATGAAACCCAAGAGGAACTTGAAATAAAAAGACAGATGCAACTAAAAAAAAGAATGCCGCCCGTATATGATAGAGAAGCTCTTAAATTAACAGAAGAAGACAAACGTAGATATATAGATCAGAATCGTAAACCATACTGGCGATTTAAACTTGATAATAGAAGAGTTACTTTCAATGATGGCATGGCAGGAAATATATCTATTGACTGTTCATCACTTTCCGACCCTGTGATAATGCGTAAAGATGGGACTTTTCTATATACATTATGCTCTGTTATAGATGATATACGAGAGAATATTTCTCACATCATCAGAGGTAACGACCACTCTACAAATACAGCTATACAAATACAACTATTTCAGACACTTGGGCATACTCCCCCTGACTTCTTTCATCACTCTCTACTACTAAATGAAGAAGGAAAGCCTTTCTCAAAAAGAGATATGGACATCAATGTGAGTCTTTTCCAGGATAATGAAATTGAACCTACTGCTTTAGTATCTTTTTTAGCATCGCTTGGTACACCTCATGCGCCTGTATTATCATGGCAATTCAGTGATATAGCAGAGAAATTTGATCCTTGTGAGTTTAGTTCATCCCCTGTAAAATGTAATACCAGAGATGTACAAAATATTTCAGAGAAATTAATACATATAATGCCATTCTCACAAGTAAGAAATAAAATTACAGAATTATTGGCTGATACTGATAGCAATAATCAGTTCTATGAGCAAATATGGGAGGCTGTACATAAAAATATCAGTCACATATCCGATATTAAAACATGGTGTCTTATTTTTTCTGGAGAACTACCTGCTGAATATATAGCAAATGATCATGATGAGGTTCATTTCATACAGGAGGCTCTTAGAACACTACCACCGCTTCCGTGGACAAAAGATACATGGTGTACATGGACAGCACACATGAAACAGATCACTAGCCGTAAAGGCAGGCAACTGTTCATCCCACTGAGAAAGTTACTTACTGGAATGACCACAGGCCCTGAGATGTTCTCTTTAATGCCCCTATATAAAAAGTATTCAGCGCCTGTTATTATATTGAATGAATAACTCCATGAAATATGCAGTAGTAGGAATTATTGCTATCTTAATAGTTCCTGTTGCACTTGCAGTACACCTGATAATAATGAAATATGTTTAAGAACATCCTCCTCACACGTGATGTGCTGTGGTAGCATAATTTTTAATTCCTGACCTCTGTCATCATTTGAGTCAGAGGTTATAACAAGCAATACGTTCATCTGGGAACAATTATCAAGCTCAGACTGTCTGGCTACACGCACATGAGTAAACAAATCATGTAACTCACGTATCAAACCAACCCTTCTATTAATCTTTATTCTCACTATGTGCTTAGCGCCACTGTTTTCATGGTTTATAGAGTTCAGGTCTTGATCATTCACTTTATATTTATTTATCTCTCTAACCCTCAATATACCAGTATCTCCTTCATTGTTCTTCACTAATTCAGCTGTCATAACAAGCACATCACCTACAGAAGCTGAAAAATCAGGAGTAAAAGCATTTGAGTATACAGAGCATACATATTCATTACCAGGATCAGATAACCGAAATAATAGTCTTCGATTATCCAGCATTCCACGTGTACCCTTCCTGTTTGCTTCTTCTTCTCTAACATCAATAACATATGCTATTAATTTTGCAACATACGATCCTCGTGTGATACCATCTGCTTTTTTTATAAGATCACTATACGTCATTAAATTCTTCTTACGGCACTCTGCCATCAGTGCATCTAAAGGATGAGCCGAAAGAAAGAAACCAACAGCTGAATATTCCTCCCTGAGCTTCTCGTCCTGATCCCAGAAATCATTTCTATGATCTTCATGTGATATACTCCAGGTCAATAAGACACTACGTGAATCAGCAAATAAAGTGTCTTGTGGAGAGCATAGTTCCTCAAAATGTATAGCAGAATAACGAATTAAAACATCAACATACCTAAGCATAAACTTACGATTGTTCTCTATGCTATCTAAAGCTCCTGCTTTAATTAAACTTTCCAGAGCACGCTTACCTACTTTCTTAAGATTAACTCTCATCATAAAATCATCAATGCTTAAAAAAGCTCCACCTGCTTTAAAGGAATCAACTATTACCCTAATAGCTTCCTCCCCAACATTCTTAAGAGACGCTAACCCAAATGCTATCATACCTCCACTTACAGTAGAGAAGCGTATATATGGATTATTCACATCAGGCGCCATAACCGAAATACGCATCCTACGCAATTCGTTATAAATTACAGCAAGACGATCTGTATTATCTATATCAACATTCATAAGCTCTGTCACAAACTCTAAAGGATAATGCGCTTTTAACCATGCGGTCTGATAGCTTATAATTGCATATGCAGCTGCATGAGATTTATTAAATCCATAGTTTGCAAACTTCACCAGAAGCTCTGATATTTCAATAGCTTTGGTTTTAGTTATACCATTCTCCATAGCTTTATGAACAAATATATCACGCTGTTTATCCATCCCAGCCTGGTCTTTCTTACCCATAACTCTACGCATAATATCTGCCTGGCTAAGAGAGTAACCAGCAACTGCCTGCACAATCTGCATAACCTGTTCCTGATATACAATAATTCCTTGTGTCTCTTCCAGAATATCTTGCAGAACGGGATGTATGTAGCTTACCTTCTCCTTTCCATGCTTAATATTACAATATTTTTCTATGTTCTCCATAGGACCAGGGCGATACAAGGCCACCAGAGCGATTATATCTTCTATACATGTAGGTCTTAGCTTACGTAGAGCCTCTCTCATACCAGGACTTTCTACCTGGAAAATACCTGTTGTTTCAGCCTTGCTGTACAGTAAAAATACCTCTTCATCACTTAAATCAATATCAAGAATGTTAATATTTATTCCCTTGGAACTTTTAACAGCCTTTACTGTCATATTGATAATAGTAAGCGTCTTGAGACCTAGGAAATCGAATTTAACAAGCCCAGAAGCTTCTATTGACTTCATATCCAATTGTGTCACTGGCATATCAGACCTAAAGTCTTTATAAAGTGGCACAATACATTCTAATGGTTGATCTGAAATTACTACCCCTGCTGCATGGGTAGAGGCATGTCTGTACAATCCTTCAACTTTGGAACTTATATCAAATAACTTAATCCCATCTTCAATAGCATTTATCATTTTCATAAATTGTGGTTGTTCTGCATACGCCTGCTCTAGCGTTACAGGATTAGTAGGAGATGAAACTAACGTCCTGCATACCTTATCTACCTGAGAATAAGGAATTTGTAACACTCGCCCAACATCTCTAAGAGCAGCACGTGCCTGTAATTTCCCAAATGTTATAATCTGGCAGACATTATACTTGCCATAGCGTTGCTGTACATATCTCAACACTTCATCTCTCTGATTAGGGCAAAAATCTACATCAAAGTCTGGCATTGAAACACGATCAGGATTAAGAAAACGCTCAAACAATAAATTAAAACGCAAAGGATCTATATCTGTTATACGCAAAGCAAATGCCACCAGAGAACCAGCTCCTGATCCTCTGCCTGGCCCAACAGGAATATTTCTATTCTTAGCCCACTGAATAAAATCAGCTACTATTAGGAAATATCCAGCAAAACCTATATTAAGAATCACCGATATCTCGTAATCTAATCTGGCATAATATGCATCTTTAGTAGCAGAAAGATGCATATTTCTCATTCGTTCCTGCAATCCATCTGTTGCTTGTTTTGCAAACATCTCGGTTTCATTTGCCATAAAAACAGGTAATCTTGGCGCTGAAGGTTGCAACATAAAAGTACAACGCTTTGCGATCTCAATAGTACTCTCAATTGCTTCTGGAATATCCTGGTAAACTTCCTTCATTTCTTTTTGTGATTTAAAATAATGCTCAGGAGTAACATCGGTTTCATATGTACTCATGTAACCATTGGAAGCAATACAGGATATTACCTTGTATGCCTCATGCATTGAACGATCCACAAAAAGAACATCATTAATTGCAACTATAGGAACTCGCAACTTGTTTGCAATTCCTAACAAGGCTTCCTCTGTCTTATGCTCATTTAAAGTTAGAAACTGTCCTCCACTACCATGTCTATGAATCCCAATGTATAAACGATCATCAAAATGATTCTTCAGATACTGTACCAAATGTACAGCCTCGTGATACTTTCCAGACATCAATAGCTTGCTAACTTTACTTTTTACTCCTCCACATATACAAATCATCCCTTCATTATGCATTGTAATATCATTGAACATAACGGTTGGGACATTTTCATTCCTTGAGCGTAAAAATGCCGTTGAACTAATCTTCATAAGATTGCGGTACCCAGTCTTATTTTTTGCAATAAGAGGTAATTCAGATATTTCATTCTGCAAGGAATTACTGTTATCAGTCACATGTATACGAGTCCCAATAATAGGCTGTATACCAGCCTCTGCCATAGTCATAGAGAACTCATATACCCCAAACATATTATTGGTATCAGATATTCCTAAAGCTGGCATGTTGTACTTATGGCACAAAGCAGGCAGCTCTTTGATAATCATAGATCCTTCAAGCAAAGAATACGAAGTATGTACACAAAGATGAATAAAATCCTGGGAAACAGATTCAGTAATCACGGCTTACAATCCTGTACTTCATATACCATTATGCTCTGATATTCTTCCGTTACATAACTCCAGAGAATAATCCATATTCAAAGCATGTTTACGATTATGCGTTGCTATAATAGCAGAAAGTCCCACATCACGCGCCATACTCATAATTTCATGAATCACAATCTCTGCTGTTTCATGATCTAAACTCCCTGTTGGTTCATCAGCTAAAATTATTTTTGGCTTATTAACAAGTGCACGGCATACTGCAACCCTCTGCTTTTCACCTCCTGAAAGCTGGGAAGGCATATTATTTACTTTACTGAATAGTTTCATCTTGTCTAACAACAACATAGCATAATCATGGGCTTCTGAGTAAGAGTTCCCTGAAATTAAAGAGGGTAACATCACATTATCCAAGGCCGACATTTCATTTATTAGAAAATGAAATTGATATACAAACCCTATACACTTGCTTCTAAAAAGAGTCTTTCGACGATCATTCATGGTAGAAATATCTTCGCCCATTAATACAATAGAACCCATACTAGGGGTATCCAACAAACCAGCTATATGTAACAAAGTTGATTTCCCTGACCCAGATGGACCTGTCAAAGCGACTATCTCTCCTGAACGTAACGTCAGGTTAATACTATCAAATACAAGATATTGCTCTCCTGATGGAAAGTGAAAGGATTTGGAAACATTCTTCATTTCCATCGCAGGCAAAAACGAATCTGACAAGTATCCTCCCCAGAGTTCACATCACTCATTCCGCAGTACACACACTGGATTCATTCCTGAAGCTTTCCATGCAGGATACAGTGTTGCACAAAAGGATATCAACAAACTCATAAATGTAATAGACAAAACATCTGTTATAAGAATTTTTGAGGGCATTCTTGTAAAAAAGTATATACTCTCATCAAACAGCTCTACCCCAGATAAAGAGGATAAAAACGACTTAATAGTTTCTATATTAATGCTAAAGGCAGCTCCTAGAGAAACACCTAATACAGTACCGACAATACCTATAAACAAGCCGATATATAAAAAGATGCGTAAAATACCAGCTCTATTCATCCCTATTGTTCTTAGAATTGCAATATCACGACTTTTATCGTTTACGAAAATCACTAAACCAGAAACTATGTTAAGAGCAGCGATGAATATTATAAGTGTAAGAATAAGTCTCATTACGCTCTTCTCGATTTCAAGTGCATCTATCAGACTCTGATTATTCTTCTTCCAACTGCTAAAATATACGTTGTAATTAATAGCTTTTCTAATTTCTAATAAAAACTTATCTACATTATCTGGGGAGATAGTATCTACTTCAATAGCACTTATCTGTTGATGTCCGTGAAGAAACTGTGCTGCCTCAAGTAGAGGTAAATATGCAAGAACCCTGTCATATTCAAACATACCTGTCTGAAAAATATATAACACACGATATGACTTCAGAGATGGAATAAATCCAAATGGAGTTGTCTGTCCAACAGGTGAAATTAAAGTTATAAAGTCACCTTCATGCACTCTCAAACTAGTAGCAAGTCCACTAGCAAGTGCTATACCTTCATGTGTTCCAAATTGATCTAAACTACCATAACTGCTTTCAGGATTAACAATTAGACTCATCGTCTCCAAGTCTTCTTTCTGCACTCCTCGTAATAAAACCCCTGCGGATTTCCCATCTCCAGAAGACGCCATTACATGACCTTCTATAAAGGGACGAGCATGTATTATCCCAGTTACAGATGTTATGTCTTTAGCTACAGAGCTGTAATCATCAAAACCATTCTCACTATGTGAATATACAGTGATATGACCATTAACACCCAAAATATAGCGTACCAACTCTTCTCTAAAGCCATTCATTACAGACATAACAACAATAAGTGCGGCAACCCCCAATGTAATGCCTATAAGAGAAAAAATAATTATGATAGACGCATATCCATCCTTCTTTACCCCAGCAAGGTATCTGCTTACAATTCTAAACTCTACGAATAACTGTGAAAGCACCCCTGTAATACCTTATTTTATATCGTCATAACATTGTTCGATTCACCGAACACCTAGACACAACCTGATCTACAAGAGAGTCTATCGAGCAACGCGTTTTCTTTCCAGACTTACGTTCAACAATATCAACCTGATTTTCCTTCATATCTTTTGGGCCTAAAGTAATCTTCCATGGAATACCTATAATATCCATTGTGGCAAGTTTTGCTCCCACACTCTCATTACGGTCATCATATAGCACATCAATTCCTGCATCTATCAGAGATGTATAAATCGATTCGCATAACCTATCCAGCTCCATATCACCTTGCCTGATATTAACAAGGCATACCTGAAAAGGAGCCACAGCCAGAGGCCATATTATACCATTATCATCATGAGATGATTCAATAATTGCTGCCGCCAAACGTGATACACCTATACCGTAAGAAGCCATGGCAACTTCCTGTTGTTGACCCTGAGAATTAATCACTCTAGCATTCATTTTACTGGAATACTTAGTACCAAAATAAAAAATATGTCCTACCTCAATACCTTTACGTATTGCCTGTCTTTCTTTAGGAACGACCTTCTTAAAGTTATCAACATCGCAAATATCATCTGTCTCAGCATAATATCCCGTCCATAAGTCAACTATCTTCTGTAGAGATGTAAAATCATCATAAGAAAAATTACAATCAGCCAGCTGTAAGTCCAGCAACTCCTGATCTGCATATATAGTAGTTTCTCCAGTATCAGCCAACATCACAAATTCATGAGAATAACTACCTCCTATCGGACCTGATTCTGCACGTATAGGAATTGCCTTTACTCCTATCTCTTCAAAGATACTAAGGTAAGATACCATAATTTTGCTATAAGAACGCATAGCATCCTCAAAGCTGATGTCAAAAGAATAACCATCTTTCATCAAGAATTCACGACTTCGCATAACGCCAAATCTAGGCCTAATTTCATCCCTAAATTTCCATTGAATATGATATAAATGCAGTGGTAACTCACGGTATGACGATACACAACCGCGAAATATATCTGTTATAAGCTCTTCATTAGTTGGACCATACAGCATCTCACGACCATGCCTATCTTGAAAACTAAGTAGCTCACGCCCATAGTCTCCATATCTCCCTGATTCTTTCCATAAATCAGCAGGTTGAATCGTAGGCATAATCATCTCATTTGAGCCCGCAATCATCTGGTGTCGACGTATAATAGATCTAATCCTATCTAATACTCTAATACCTATAGGTAGCCAACTATATATCCCTGAAGAAGATTTACGTATCATTCCAGCACGCAACATCAACTGATGTGATTTTACTTGCGCCTCTGAAGGTACTTCCCTCAACACAGGGACGAAATAACCTGAGAGCTTCACTATCCCCTCCTGCAAAAATAAAAGCAGACCTATAGCAAATATTATATTTATATATATAAATAATCTCTAAACAAGCCAATTTATATGCAAGCTACAAAGAAAACGAATTACAGATATCTTAGCTTTCAAACACAAATCTATCAAAGAAAGAAAAATTACATTAGGCTAAAACATTATATAATCGTATAGCAGAACCTTACACTGTGGCTAAAGCTGTATCTTTATTAAGATTTTCTCTGGCTGCGGCTCCTTTGGCCGAGACGTCTCTATCTACAAATTCAATAACAGCCATAGGAGCTTGATCACCTTTGCGGAAACCAAAATGCATAATTCTTATATAGCCACCATTACGGTCTTTATATCTGTCAGATATAACAGAAAATAAACGTGAGACGGAATTCTCTCTTTTTATCCTGCTCATAGCAAGACGCCTAGCATGCAAAGTACCTTTCTTGCCAATAGTAACTAATTTCTCAATATAAGGTCGCAGGACTTTAGCCTTTGGCATGGTCGTAACCAACTGTTCATTATCAATCAAAGAGCAAGCCATATTCGAAAGCATCGCTACCCTATGTGAATGAGTGCGATTAAGCTTACCTCTTCTTTTCCTATGTCTCATAAATCACCTAACTATATAGCTTATACACCAGATTCGTATTTCTTAGCCAATTCCTCAATATTTTCAGGAGGCCAGTTACTAAGCTCCACACCAAGATGCAAACCCATCCCGTCAAGCACAGCCCTAATTTCGTTTAGAGACTTACGCCCAAAATTAGGAGTCCTCAACATCTCAGACTCCGTCTTCTGAATTAAATCTCCTATATATACCAGATTATCATTCTTCAAGCAATTTGCAGATCTTACAGAAAGCTCTAACTCTTCTACCTTCTTAAGAAGAACTGGATCAAAAGGTAGCTCCTTCTCAACTTCACTAGGTGCATCCCATTTAGGATCATCAAAATTAACAAAGCATGCCAACTGATCCTGTAAAACTCTAGCAGCATAAGCAACTGCATCCCTTGGTGAAACAGACCCATCTGTTTCTACAGTCATTACCAACTTATCATAATCCAGAACATCTCCTTCTCTAGTTGGTTCTACCTGGAAAGAAACCTGACGTACAGGACTATAAAAAGCATCTACCGAAATCAAACCTATCGAAGAGTCAGTATCCTCACGCACATGGTCAGCTGGTACATACCCCTTACCTGTGGAGAAAGTCACTTCAATATCAACAACGGAATCGCTGTCTAAGTGACATAAAACAAGGTCTGTATTTATAATTTCTACATCAGATACTACATCATGCAAATCGCCAGCAGTAACAATCTTTGGACCCTTAAAGTTAACACGCACCTTACGTTCGGAATGAGATAAAACTCTTACTGCTATCTGCTTCATATTCAATATGATATCCGTAACATCCTCTCTAACACCTGGTATCGACGAAAACTCATGCAAAACACCATAGAATCTTACAGCAGAGACAGCAGCACCCTGAAGACTTGAAAGAAGCACTCTCCTAAGGGCATTACCAAGGGTAAGTCCAAAACCTCTTTCAAGAGGCTCAACAACAATCACAGCCTTCAAAGACGTATCTGAACCAGGAACAACGTCAACTGTTGAAGGTTTTATTAGCTTCTTCCAGTTCCTATCAATCACAGGAAACCCCCGCATTAAAAAACACAAATAAAAAAACGATTAACTAGGCTATTACACCACCTAAACTCTCCGTCTCTTAGGAGGCCTACAACCATTATGAGCTATAGGAGTAACATCTCGTATCGACTCGATAGTGAAACCCACAGAATGTAAAGACCTTAAGGCAGCTTCTCTACCACTTCCAGGCCCCTGAATTAATACTGCTAAATTCATCACTCCATTCTCACGAGCTTTTCTCCCTGCATCTTCAGCAGCAAGCTGAGCCGCATAAGGAGTAGATTTCCTAGAACCCTTAAAACCAACTAAGCCTGCGGACGACCAAGAAATAACATTTCCCTTTAGATCAGTTATAGTAACAATCACATTATTAAAAGATGCGCATATATGTGCTACACCAGCATACACGCTCTTCTTTTTAGCTTTCTTTGAACGACCTACTTCTCGTGCCATCATTCCCCTCAAAGTCTATATTAATAAACGGCTATTTCTTTTTACCAGCAATAGCACGCGCCTTTCCTTTTCGTGTTCTCGCATTTGTATGAGTCCTCTGCCCTCTAGCAGGCAAAGACTTCCGGTGCCTAGTACCCTGATAAGTTCCAATATCTTTCTTACGCTTTATATTCTGAGCCACTACTCTACGTAATTCCCCTTCAACGACAAGCTCTGAATCAATATATTCTCTAACAGCTGTCCATTCAGAGTCCGATAACGTTGCCGCTCTACGCGCAGAATCAATTCCTAAGCTTTTACAAATATCAATAGCTGAGGGGATTCCTACCCCATAAACTCCAGTAAGAGCGATAAAAATTGGCTTGCTATCTTTTAAATTAACTCCAGCTATCCTTGACATATCATAAACTTCCTAAAAAAACAGTTAATACTAACCACTATCTTACACAGAAAAGAAAGGTAGAAAGAAAACTTTTACCTCTCAGCAAACAATTTGTCAATACTAGCTTTTACTTCATTAGGAGACTTGTTAGCATTAACATTCCATAATCTATCACTTCTATCATAATAAGACATTATCCCTGAAACTTCAGCATGGTAGGATTTTAGACGCTCCTGTACAATACCTAAAGAATCATCACTACGTACAATAAAGTCAGTACCATCACAAACATCACAAACACTATCAATCTTAGTAGAACTAAATGTTCTATGATACGTCGCCCCACATTTAGAGCAGGAATACCTGCCACTTAAACGTTCAACTAAAGCATCATCTTCTACGTATAGATGTATAGCAGCTGTCAGAAATAAATCTTCCTTTTTCAATATAGAATCAAGTCGTTCTGCCTGTATCAATGTCCTAGGAAAACCGTCAAACAAAAAACCAGTACACTTCCCCAAGCGTTCACGTATTCTTGAGGTCACTACCTCAAGAATAAGACCATCATCAACAAGACCTCCATTATCCATAACAAGTCCTATAGCTCGACCCAATTCAGACCCAGAAGCCCTCTCCACGCGCAACATCTCACCAGTAGAGACATGATCCATTTTTCTTTCAGCAGCAACAACAGCCGACTGCGTACCTTTGCCTGCACCTGGAGGCCCTAACAAAACAAAATTCAACATTTCAACTTGCCTCTCCTCCTAGGGCAAACACAAACTGCTATAATAACAAAAAACAGACAAGAATACAAAAAAACTATCTATTTTTCTTACCAAGCGACAACTTTTGCCCTGCAAGCATTTTATATTTCCTCATATAGATATGACTCTGAACTTGATTCATCAAATCCATAGTAACACTAACAATTATAAGCAATGAAGTTCCACCAAAATAAAACGGCAAAGAAATTCTTTGCACAATAAATTCAGGCACTACACAAACTACAGCTAGATATATAGAACCGAAAGCAGTCAAGCGTGATAAAACATAATCCAAATACTCGGCTGTTTTCTCTCCAGGACGTATCCCTGGAACAAAACCTCCATTTTGCTTCAAGTTGTCCGCCATATCAACAGGATTCAACACAAAAGAAGTATAGAAAAAGGCGAAGAATATTATCATACAAGCGTACGTCAGTATATAGAGAGGCTGACCATGCCCAAGATATGTGCTAATCCACGATAATACACCTTCAGAGTTGGACTGTGTAGAAAAACTAATTATAGTTGCAGGCAAAAGTAATACTGAAGAAGCAAAAATAGGTGGAATAACACCTGCTGAATTAATTCTCAAAGGCAAATGAGATCTTTCGGCCTGAAACATCTTCGAACCAACCTGACGTCTTGGATACTGTACAGGAATTTTTCTTTGTGCCCTCTCGCAGAAAACCACAAAATATATAATAGAAAAACCTAACAAAATTCCTAGCACAACAAAATAAGGAAGTATACTGCCTATCCTACCAGCCTCAAAAAGGCGTACAAAAGCACTAGGTATTTCTGCCACAATTCCTACAAATATAATAAGTGAAATGCCATTCCCTATTCCTCTTGCACTTATCCTATCACCAAGCCACATAAGAAACATCGTTCCCCCAACAAGCGTTACAGTGGATTGAAGTATTATATAGTGCCCATCAAACAAGAAAAGCCCCTGGGAGTTCAAGCCTAATGATATACTATAACCTTGTACTAATGCTAGTATAACTGTAGCAAAACGAGTATAGTTATTGATCTTTACTCTTCCACGTTCACCACCCTCTTTCTTTAATTCAGAAAGAGATGGAACCATTGCAACAATCAACTGCATAATTATAGAAGCAGATACATAAGGCATAATACCAAGGGTCAGAACTGCCATACGAGACACAGCTCCACCAGCAAAAACATTAAACATGTCTAGTACACTACCCCTTGTCCGCTCAAGGAAATCCTGCAATACAACAGGATCTATCCCAGGTATAGGTATATGAGTGCCTACTCTATACACAACCAACAATATCAGTGTATATACTATGCGTGATAATAGGTCCTTATAGCCATCAAAGGAGCTTCGTCCAGCTAAGTCCCCACGTCCCACAAAAGAAGAACCCAACTTACACCTCATTAAACAGAAGAAGACTCCAGTACAAATCCTCCAGAATCCAAAATCATTTGTTTTGCTTTAGAAGAAGCCGACCAAACTTTGAGAGTAATCTCTCTGTTAATACTGCTAGTACCAGACAGTACTTTTACCTTCATTCCTTTTTTAGATAAAACACCTTTTGCATATAAAATATTTTCATCTAGCTCAATTCCATTCTCAAGCAATCCAGAATCAAAATAATGCAAAATTCTATCAGTAGAGATCTCCACAACCGTATCTTGATTAAACTTACGCATACCTCTCTTTGGAAGACGCCTATATATAGGCATTTGCCCCCCTTCAAAACCTTTAATTGCCACACCACTGCGGGAAGTTTGTCCTTTAACGCCTCTGCCACAGGTCTTCCCTTTTCCAGAACCAGGGCCACGACCAACTCGCATTCTCCTGTGTCTGGAACCAAAGTTGTCTCTCAGCTCATTAAGCTTCACAAACCCTCCAAACCAATAAAAGATAACAAATACATTTATTCTTCAATCACCTTCACCAAATGAGAATATCTGGCCAATAGCATTCTCATCCCACGAGTATCAGGTACTTTTCTTATTGCTCCTATCCTACCCAAACCAAGAGAACGAATAACAACCCTTTGTGTTTTAGGCCTCCTAATTAAAGAGGATATTTGCTTAATTACCAATACAGACACTACAATAATCTCCATTTTAACAACAAATACAAGTTTAAGAATTACTAACTCACCTTGCGTGCCTTCTTATCATAACGTCCAGCAACTATTTCGTGTACTTTCTTTCCCCGTCGTGCAGCAACTTGACGCGGAGAATTCTGCTTAGATAAGGCATCAAATACAGCTCTAACTAAATTGTAAGGATTGCAAGAACCAACAGATTTCGCTACTACATCCTGCACACCAAGGCACTCAAGAACTGTCCTGACAGCCCCTCCAGCGATAATTCCAGTCCCTTTCTGGGCTGAACGCAAAACAACCCTACCTGCTCCCCATTTGCCTATCACATCATGATGAAGAGTTCTTCCTTCTCTCAAGGGAAAGCGAATAAGATTCCTTTTTGCTTGCTCTGTAGCCTTCTTTATAGCTTCTGGTACCTCACGAGCCTTTCCTTTTCCAAATCCAACCCTGCCTCTACCATCTCCAACCGCAACCATCACGGCGAAACTAAAACGTTTCCCCCCTTTGACTGTAGCAGAAACACGATTAACATGTACGAGCCTATCTATTAAATCACCACCATCAGAACGAGAATCCTCGTTATTCTTAGAAACCATGATAATTCCTTACTTCACTCAAAATTTAAAAAGATAAACCTGCAGATCTTGCCGCTTCGGCAAGCGCTTTCACACGCCCATGATATCTATAGCGACCACGATCAAAATAAACCTCTGAAACTCCTGCAGCTAAAGATCTCTCTGCTATCATTTTACCAACAGCAGAAGCAGCCTCTGTATTAGATTTACGTACTTTTATAAAATCTGCATCTTTCCCTCTAGTGGAAGCAGAAGCCATAGTGATTCCTTCATCATCATCAATAAGTTGAGCATAAATATGATTATCAGAACGAAATACACTCAAACGCTTCCTACCATTACATCTAGATGCAAGCTTTAACTTGCTCCTAACTCTTAAGCTTCTTCTAGATATTGAAGATCTAGGGCCACCCACAACCATTTATCTACTCCCTACTTCTTTTTACCTTCTTTCAGGAACACACGTTCACCTTCATATCTTATCCCCTTACCTTTATAAGGTTCACAAGGACGAAACTTCCTGATTCTTGCACACACATCACCTAATAAACAACGATCAATTCCTGAAACCTGTATTTCGACAGGTCTAGGCGTAGTAATGACAACACCTTTGGGTGTAGGAAATATAATTTCATGGCTATATCCTAAAGACATTTTTAGTGAATCACCAACCATTTGAGCTCTATAACCAACACCAACTATTTCCATCTTCCTAACAAAGCCCTTCGTAACTCCTTCAATCATATTTGCTATGATTGCTCTTGTCATACCCCACATTTGTCTGGATCTTTTGTTATCTACATATGGAGAAATAGATAATAAATCTCCATCAGTTACCAAAGAAATTTCAGAAGGATAAACAAAGCTAAGGGTACCCAAAGAACCTGCAACAGTTACACAACGGCTATCACAATCATGGTCTACCTTCACAGTAGAACCCAAAGATATTGGCTTTTTACCATTTCTAGACATAAATATAGCCCATTACATTAAAAAATTGTACAAATAACTTCACCACCTACCCGTTTTTCACGAGCTTGGGCATCAGTCAACATTCCAAGAGACGTAGAAACAATCGCAATCCCCAGACCATTATTAACGAAAGGCAACATTGAACTCCTAACATAACATCTTAACCCAGGTTTAGATACTCGTTTAATTTCCTTCAATACTGGCTTACCTGAGTAATACTTAAGACTTACATCGTAACAATTCCACCCGTCTTTATCAGTCTTCAAATCATACCCAGATAAAAATCCTTCTCTTGTCATGACATCAAGAATCATACCACACATCTTACTAGCACGAACTCGTACCGTATCGCGTCCACGCATCTGAGAATTTCTAATTCTCGCTATCATATCACTAATTAGGTCATTCATAGACATAAAGACACCTACCAACTAGATTTCACAACACCAGGAAGAAAACCTTTTAATGCATTCTTCCTCAATTCAATACGAGACATTGCAAAGATGCGATAGTACCCACCTGTACGATGACTAGTCAAACAAAAATTACGCATACCCACAGGAACACTGTACCGTGGCAACTTCTGAATTAACTTCATTGCAACAACCCTATCCTCAGGTGATGCATCCTTATCAGAAAGTATAGAACGCAAGGCATCACGCTTCTCACGATAACGTTCAACACATAATTTTCGTTTCAACTGCCTCTGAATTAAAGCTTTCCTGCCCATTAAGCCACCTTACCTACTATAAAAAGGGAAACCCAGAGCCTGCAACAAAGCTTTAGCATGCTCTGTTGTCTGCGCTTTCACCCCAATACAAACATCCATCCCATATATTTCTTCAATATCTCCATAGTCAACTTCTGGGAAAACTATGTGCTCTCGTATTCCAAAAGAATAATTCCCAGCAGAATCGAAGCTCTTAGGAGATAAACCTCTAAAGTCTCTAACTCGCGGTAGCGCAATAGTCACCAAGCGATCTATAAACTCGAACATCCTATCTTTCCTGATGGTTACTTTACATCCTATAGACATACCTTCCCTCAGTTTAAAACCTGCTATAGATTTTTTGGCCTTGGTTATTACTGGATGCTGCCCAGAAACCATACGAAGAATATCAACAGCTTGCTTAACTTTCTTTGTATCATGTACCGCAGATCCAACACCCATATTAAGAACCACTTTAGTAAGCTTAGGAACCATCATAACATTAGAAAGATCAAATTCTTTTTGTAAAGCAAACGCTATCTCATCATAATAACGAGACCTTAAACGAGGTATATACTCTCTATTCTCCTGCATAATCACCGCTATATCCAAATTAAATGAAGAATCTATAATAACAACGAAATCTTTAATTAACAAACATCAATTGTATTCCTTGTGCTTTTCAGGTATCTAACCTTCTTATCATTTTCATATCGGAATCCAATTCTGCCACTTTTAGAGCTTTGCAAATCAAAATATGACAAATTAGAAAGGTATAAAGGAACCTCAACTTTATGCTTAGAACCACTTTCCCCTCCACTCTTAGGCTTAGAATGCTTAATTCTAGTATTAATACCACGTACTAGAGCCTTCCCTTTGGAAGGAAAAACTTTAAGAACTTCACCTGTTTTTCCTTTATCAGCTCCAGACAAAACTATTACTGTATCGCCTTTTTTTAACTTCGCAGCCATCTATAACACCTCCTGAGCCAAGGATATAATCCTCATAAAGTTCCCTCCTCTCAACTCACGCATAACAGGACCAAAAACACGAGAACCTACTGGATCACGATTATTATTAATCAGGACAACTGCATTTCTATCAAAACGAATTACTGAACCATCCTGCCTACGCACTGACTTAGCTGTACGTACTACAACAGCTCGTCGAACATCACCTTTTTTCACACGTGCACGCGGAATAGCTTGTTTAACAGAGACAACTACAATGTCACAAACCCCAGCATAACGCTTCCTAGACCCTCCAAGAACCTTTATACACTGCACAACCTTTGCGCCACTATTATCAGCAACATCAAGAAGAGTTTCCACCTGAATCATACGTCACTCTCTTTTTAAAAATCACACATCACATTAAAACAAATGCTTAAGAAATTTTACTAATCATATTCCAAGTCTTCTTTCTAGATTTTGGAACACATTCTTCTATCTTTACCACGTCTCCAATTTTAGCAATATTATCCTCATCATGAGCATGATATTTTTTAGACCGTCTAACAATCTTTTTTAACAATGGATGACGATATCTTCTTTCAATTAACACAACAATTGTCTTATTTCCTTTATCGCTAACCACAACCCCTTGAACTTGTCTAGCCGACATATAAACCCCTAATCATCCTCGATATAAAACAATATAGCGACTAACTACTTATTTGCTCTCCGCCTAATCTCTGTCATAGCTCTAGCAACTTCCTTACGTAATAAACGCACCTTATTGATACCCGTGTTTCCACCTAAAGCAAACTGGAAACGCAGCCCCATCATTTCTTTCTTTATATCTTTAATATGCCCCAGTATCTCAGATACTGTCATATCCTTCAATATTTTATTATTACCACTCACGTTATCCCTCAATATCAATATTAGTCACTTCTTACAAGAAAACGGCAATTAACAGGTAGCTTCATTTCGGCTCTTCCTAAAGCCTCACGCGCCAAAGCCTCTGAAACACCCTCTAATTCAAATAAAACTCTACCAGGTTTAACTTTACAAACCCAGTATTCTACAGATCCCTTACCTTTCCCCATCCTAACTTCAATCGGCTTCTTAGAGACAGGGGTATCAGGGAAAACTCTTATCCAGACCCGCCCTTGTCTTCTAATATGTCGGGTAATAGCACGACGAGCAGCCTCTATCTGACGAGATGTCAAACGACAGGCCCCCAAAGCTTTTAAGCCAAACTCACCAAACATAACGTCCAGACATCTGGCCGAAGTTCCATGTATCCGCCCCTTACGGGCTTTGCTATAACGAGTACGCTTAGGTTGCAACATAATCCAGCACCGTTTTCAATCAATATTACACTATCCAACAGAAGCACCACCTTGTGTAGGCTCCTTACTATTGCTATCTACAGAAACAGACGAATCTCCAAACAAATAATTTTTATCAAAAATTTCCTGTTTATAAATCCATACTTTTATACCACAAACTCCGTAAGTTGTAAAAGCCTCTGACATAGCATAATCAATATCCGCCCTTAGTGTATGCAAAGGCACACGACCTTCACGATACCATTCAGCACTTGCAATCTCTGCTCCGCCTAAACGACCTGAACATTCTATTCTTATTCCCAATGCTCCCATACGAAGTGCTGCAGCCATACTACGCTTCATAACCCGTCTAAAAGAAGCTCTTCTTTCTAATTGAGTTGCAATCCCCTGAGCAACAAGCTCTGCATCCACCTCTGGTTTACGAACCTCAACAATATTTAATCTAACATCATCATCTATCAAAGCAACTACAGCCTTGCGTAATTTTTCTATATCAGCACCCTTCTTCCCAATCAGAACTCCAGGCCTAGCCGCATGCACTGTCACATTACAACGCTTATGCATACGCTCTATTAAAATATTTGAAATACCCGCAGACCGAGAAAAACGTGATAAATATGCTCGAATACTAAAATCTTCATGTAAGAATTTAGTATAATCCCTACGATCTGCATGCCACCTTGATGACCATGTCGTAGTAATACCAAGTCTCAATCCCGTAGGATGTGTCTTCTGCCCCATCAGTTATTCCCCTGCTCTCTCACTTTAAGAGTCACCTGACTATATACCTTTTGGATCTTTCCATAACGACCCTTTGCCCTAGCTCTGCCACGACGTAAAATCAAGTTCTTCCCAACCCATATATCAGAAATATAAAGATTATCCACATTCATCTGATGATTGTTCTCTGCATTAGATACTGCCGACCTTAATGTTTTAAATATAACATCAGATACAGAACGACGAGAAAATTTCAAAATCGCAAAAGCCTTATCAACAGTAATTCCTCTAATCTGATTTGCCACAAGAGACAATTTACGTGGACTACTCCTAATCATCTTCGTAACCGCAATAGCCTCACTATTTATACCAACTAATTTTGACATATTCCCACACTACTTCCGCTTAGCTTTCCTATCTCCAGCATGACCTGTAAAAACTCTCGTTAAAGCAAATTCTCCAAACTTATGCCCTACCATTTCTTCTGAAATATAAACAGGAATATGTTTCATCCCATTATGAACTCCAAAAGTCAAACCAACAAACTCAGGAAGGATAACCGAACGTCTAGACCAGATTTTTATCACTTCTTTCCTACCTGACGCAACGACCTTCCTTGCTTTTTCTACAACATATATATCAACAAAAGGACCTTTCCAAGCAGAACGCCCCATAATTACCTCCATAAACAAGCTTTTCCTAATATTAGGAAAAGCATAAAGTATCACGATCTCTTCTTAATAATAAAACGATCTGTTAATTTGTTATTACGCGTTTTCTTACCTTTAGTAGGGAAAGCAGATGGAGACACTGGATGCCTTCCTCCTGAAGACTTACCTTCTCCTCCTCCATGAGGATGATCTACAGGATTCATAGCTACACCCCTCACATGAGGACGCCACCCCTTATGTCTTCTACGTCCAGCTTTTGCTAGCTTCTCATTAGAGTGATTAGCATTAGAAACTACTCCTATGGTAGCATAACACTCCTGCCTAACCAATCGTGTTTCACCAGAAGACAATCGTACCAAAGCATAACCATCAACTAAACCAACTAAGGTAGCATAACAGCCAGCAGAACGCACCAACTGAGCCCCTTTCCCCAACTTCATCTCTACATTATGAATAATAGTTCCAGAAGGAATCTTCCTTAAAGGCAGAGAATTCCCTGTGACTAAATCTGCGTCAACTGAAGAAACCACTCTATCTCCAACTTTCAGCCCCTCAGGAGCCAATATATAAGATATATCCCCATCATCATATTTTAGCAAGGCAATAAAAGCTGTTCTGTTAGGGTCGTACTCAAATCTATCAACAGTAGCAAAAATACCCTGCTTCTTTCTTTTAAAATCTATATACCTATAAAGCCTTTTGGCACGCCCACCACGATGTCTTGCCGTTACTCTACCAGCATTATTCCTACCCCCTGTCTCCGAAATCCCTACCACCAACTTCTTAACAGGCTTGCCACTATGTAAAGCATCCCGAGATACCAACACAAGACCTCTGGTACCAGGAGTAACAGGATTATATTTCTTCATTTTGCCAAGCAGTCTTCTCCTAAGAGCCATAACCTACTCTCCCATCTTGCCATTGCCCATCAATACCTAGGTCTATTGTATAACCTTCCTTCAATCTAACATAAGCTTTCTTTTTATTAGATCTTCGTCCCTTTTTGCCCCTAAAGTTCTTAGTTTTACCTTTCAAGATTAATGTATTAACAGATAAAACACTCACCCCGTAAACCATTTCAACAGCACGAACAATGTCTTTTTTATTCGCAGACATCATCACAATAAATACATACAAATTACCACTCTCAGAAACACTTGATTTCTCGGTAACAACTGGATACCTGAGCAGGTCATAATCACTAGCTGAAATAATACTCATTTTAATCTCTCATTTAGCTTCCCAATCGCAGCAAGTGTAAGAAAAATAACGCTCGCTCTCATGATAGATAAAACATTCAAACCAACTGCTGGAATCACATCCACCAAAGGAAGGTTTCTTGAAGACAAACTAAAATTCTCATCAAAGTTATCTCCATCTACAAATAATACTCGCATTTTTTTGGAATTCCACTCTCCAGAAAGCTGACTCCCCATAAAAGAATCTATATTACGCCTCAAAGCAGCACAACTAATAGCAGAGGATGACAATTCATCAAGAATGAAAACCTCTCCTTTTGCCATCTTAGCAGAAAGCATATGCCTCATAGCTAATTTGCGAACCTTCTTGGGCAAGCTATGACCATGAGAACGAGGTATAGGACCTTTAACAACTCCTCCATGTCTGAAAATAACAGAACCACGGTCTCCATGCCTAGCCCCACCAGTACCCTTCTGCCGATATATTTTCTTACCTGAATATGACACCTCTGATCTATTAAGTGCTTTATGTGTACCTCTACGCATTCCAGCCAATTGCCACACAATACAGCGATGCAATATATCATTCCTTACAGCTTGAATCCCATAAATAGACTCTGGTAAAGATACAGCATCCACAATTTGAGACCCATCATTAAAATTAAGAATATTTACTTGCATACCAGCTCACCAAAAAATGCAAAAATACAAAAAAGTTAAAACATCGACCTCAAGAAGTAGTACGAGACGAATCACGTACTACAAGCCAAGCACCCTTAGAACCTGGCACACTACCCTTTAAAACCACCGTACCATGCTCATCGTACACAGCAAGAACCTCAACCCCTATCTCGGTAACTTTACAAGCTCCCATATGACCTGCCATTTTCTTATTCTTAAAAACTTTACCAGGATCCTGACATCCTCCTGTCGACCCCTGAGACCGCTCTCCTAATGACACCCCATGAGTTGCAAATAAACCGCTGAAATTATGTCGTTTTACTGTTCCCGCAAAACCTTTACCTAAACTAATCCCCGATACATCAACCTTCTGACCAGCCACAAAATAAGAAGGTCGAAAAGTATCACCAACAGAATAAGAATCCGTACCATCGGTTCTGAATTCTCTTATAAGTTTAGAAGGAACTACTCCTGCCAGCTCGAAATACTTTCTCATTGGCTTACTCAACACCCCAGACTTCACAGATCCCGCTCCAACTACTACCGCGTTATATCCATCAACCTCTTTCGTCCTACGAGCAATAACAACCTGATTCTCAAGCAGCACAACTGTTACAGCAATAGCCACACCGTCATCATTAAACATACGAGACATCCCGATCTTCCTGACAACAAGACCAACTCCCCGTCTACAAGCTATACTCGCCACTTCTAATTGTTCGCTCATTTTATATTCTTCCAAACAAAAAATATACCAAATTTACAACTTTACTTCAATTGAGACCCCAGCCGCAAGATCTAATTTCATCAAAGCGTCAACAGTTTGAGGGGTAGGATCCACAATATCCAACAATCTCTTGTGGACACGCATCTCAAATTGCTCTCGACTCTTTTTATCAACATGAGGCCCACGTAAAACTGTAAACTTAGATATCAAAGTCGGCAAAGGGATAGGTCCACAGACAACCGCACCAGTCCGTTTCGCAGTGTTAACAATTGCACGCACAGAACCATCAAGAATTCTATGGTCAAAAGCCTTTACACTAATCCTAATAACACGATTGTTTTTCATCTACCCCTCAACCAACATACAGCATACTACTCTAAACCCATTCACAATGAAACACGTCATCTTTTTCAACTTACTCTATAATTTCAGTTATCACACCAGCCCCTACAGTTCTACCTCCTTCACGAATAGCAAAACGCACCGACTTTTCCATAGCAACTGGATTTATCAATGCAACAATCATCGTTTCCACATGATCTCCAGGCATAACCATTTCAACTTCACCATCTAATGTAACAACTCCAGTAACATCAGTTGTTCTAAAATAAAACTGAGGCCTGTAATTAGAGAAGAAAGCTGTGTGCCTACCCCCTTCCTCTTTACTGAGGATATAAACCTGAGCCTTAAATTTACTATGTGGGGTTATACTCCCAACAGTTGACAAAACTTGACCTCTTTCCACTTGGTCACGGGAGATCCCTCTTAAAAGCAAACCAACATTATCTCCAGCACGCCCATCATCAAGCAGCTTCCTAAACATTTCAATACCAGTTACTGTTGTCTTTTGCGTATCTTTAAGACCTACTATCTCGACTTCTTGCCCAACTTTGATAACCCCTCTCTCAATACGACCAGTGACAACTGTACCACGACCAGATATCGAGAACACATCTTCAACAGGCATTAAGAACGATCCATCCGTAGGCCTCTGAGGCTCAGGAATATAACTATCTACAGCGTCCATCAACTCTTCTATTTTACTCTTTCCTATTTCATCATTTCTGTCTTCAATAACTGCAAGAGCCGAACCACGAACAATAGGAGTATCATCACCTGGAAACTGGTACAAACTAAGCAACTCTCTAATCTCTAATTCAACAAGCTCGAGCAACTCTTCATCATCAACCTGATCAACTTTATTCATAAATACGACCAGAGAAGGAACACCTACCTGCCTAGCTAACAAAATATGCTCACGTGTCTGAGGCATAGGACCATCCGCAGCAGACACCACTAAGATAGCACCATCCATCTGTGCCGCACCAGTAATCATATTCTTAACATAGTCAGCGTGACCTGGGCAATCCACATGTGCATAATGACGATTCTCAGTTTCATATTCCACATGAGCTGTAGAAATAGTAATTCCCCTCTCCCTCTCCTCTGGAGCATTATCAATACTGTCATATGCTGAATACTTAGCTTTACCCGTTTCAGCTAAAACCTTTGTAATTGCAGCTGTAAGAGTAGTCTTTCCATGATCAACGTGACCTATAGTACCTATATTCACATGAGGTTTATTTCTTTCAAACTTTTCCTTAGACATCCACACCCTCCGATAACAAATCTATAAAAAAACAGATCGACATCCATCTATTCAACAAAACTTCCATTATATTCCCTCTGAATCTCTTCTGCAATATTTGAAGGAACCTGCAGATACCTACTAAATTGCATAGTGAACTGGGCTCTACCTTGTGACATACCTCTTAAATTATTCACATAACCAAACATTGACGCCAAAGGCACACTAGCTCTAATAGACGTAACCCCACCCAAACGCATTTCCGTGCCATCAACCTGTCCACGTCTTGCACTCAGATCACCAATTACATCACCCATGTACTCCTCTGGAGTTATTACCTCTACATCCATAATAGGCTCCAATAACCTAGCCCCAGCCTTACGAAGGCCTTCTCTCATAGCAGCACGTCCTGCAATTTCAAAAGCTAAAACTGACGAATCAACGTCATGAAAAGCCCCATCTACCAAGGTAACCTTCACATCAATAACAGGAAAACCTGCCAACGGCCCCGAATCCATTACTGACATTACACCTTTTTCAACACCAGGAATATATTCTTTAGGGATAGCTCCCCCAACAATCTTAGACTCAAACTCAAAACCCTCCCCAGGTTCACGTGCGTCTATTATCATCTTTACTCTAGCAAATTGCCCCGCACCACCACTCTGCTTTTTATGGGTATAATCAATATCTGCAGATCGAGTAACTGTCTCTCTATATGCAACCTTAGGAGCCCCAATATTAGAAGAAACCCCGAATTCTCTGCGCATACGATCAACAATAATATCTAAATGCAGTTCACCCATACCTCTCATTACAGTCTGCCCTGATTCAGGGTCTATCGAAGCTCTAAAAGAAGGATCTTCAGCCATGAGACGTTGTAAGGCATGCGAAAGTTTTTCTTGATCAGCCTTAGACTTTGGCTCAACCGCAACTTCAATAACAGGATCTGGAAATTTCATAGTTTCCAATACTATTGGAGCTGAAGAATCACACAAAGTATCACCTGTACTTACCGACTTCAATCCAATAACAGCCGCGATATCACCTGCGCGTATCCCAGATATTTCCTCTCTCTGATTCGCATGCATAATCACCATTCTGCCTACTCTGTCTTTTTTCCCTTTAGTAGAATTTAAAATTTGCACACCTGAAGAAAGAGAACCTGAATAAACTCTAATAAAAGCCAACGAACCCATAAACTTATCATTCATAAGCTTAAAAACTAATGCTGAGAAAGGGGAGCTCTCGTCTGGAACTCGTTCAATACAACGAACCTCATTGGGATCATCAGGATGAAACCCAACAACACGAGAGACATCAACTGGAGATGGTAAAAAGTCAACTACCGAATCGAGAAGAGGCTGCACACCTTTGTTTTTGAAAGATGAACCACACAAAACAGGAACAAACGCCATCTCGAGCACACCCTCACGTATCAATTGCCTCATACGAGCAGGATCAGGCTCGTGACCCTCAAGATACAGCTCAAACTCACGTTCATCTCTTTCTACCAAAGCCTCCACAAGAAGCTTCCTGTAACGCATCGCATCTTCAACCAAGGATTTTCTTATTTCACCACGCGTCCAAGATGCACCCAAAGTATCTTCCTGCCATATTAACTCTTCCATCTCAATCAGGTCAATACAACCGATAAATTCATTTTCAGCGCCTATTGGTATCTGCAATGGCAGAGGAACAGCTCCTGTTCTCTCTCTAATCATATCCACACACTTATAAAAGTCAGCGCCTATCTTATCCATTTTATTAACAAACACCACTCGAGGCACACCATAACGATCAGCCTGTCTCCAAACTGTCTCTGTCTGAGGCTCGACACCAGCATTTGCATCAAGAACACAAATAGCCCCATCCAGCACTCTAAGAGATCTCTCAACCTCAATGGTAAAATCAACATGCCCTGGGGTATCAATTATATTGAATCGATAAGTCTCTCCATCGCGATCCTGCCAAAAACACGTAGTAGCAGCTGACGTAATAGTAATGCCACGCTCCTGCTCCTGCTCCATCCAATCCATGGTTGCAGCACCATCATGAACTTCACCTACTCGATGCACTCTACCAGTATAAAACAGCACTCTCTCTGTTGTTGTGGTCTTACCAGCATCAATATGTGCCATAATTCCAAAATTTCTATAACGATTAATTGGACAATCAACCGACACAACATCCCCCTCTTACACTACCATCTATAGTGACTAAAAGCCTTATTAGCTTCAGCCATTTTATGAGATTCTTCTTTCTTCTTCACTGCGGCACCACGGTTGTTATACGCATCAACCAACTCACCAGCCAAACGTTCAATCATTGTCTTCTCATTACGTTTGCGAGCACCAGCAACAAGCCACCTCAAAGCAAGAGCACGCCTTCTAAGTGGACGAACCTCTACAGGAACCTGGTAAGTCGCCCCACCCATACGACGAGAACAAACCTCTACAGCTGGTTCAACATTCTTCATTAGATCATAAAACATCTCCAAAGGATCTCTTCTTAATTTTGAAGATGCCGCTGTCATCGCACCGTATACAATTCCCTCTGCAACAGAACGCTTGCCATCACGCATAACACAACTAATAAACCTAGACACCAGCTCATTACGATATTCAGCATCAGGTATGACAACACGCTTATCAGCTTTACGACGTCGTGACATATCTTACCTCTCTAAATTTTATCAATACAAAACACAACGGACGTAAACAAAGCCTCACCCTACTTAGGACGTTTAACACCATACTTAGATCTACTCCTCTTCCTATTCTTCACACCCTGAGTGTCAAGAGTACCACGAATAATATGATACCTAACCCCTGGAAGGTCCTTAACACGCCCACCTCGTATTAACACGACAGAATGCTCCTGAAGATTATGCCCCTCCCCAGGAATATACGCAATAATCTCATAACCATTCGTAAGCCTCACTTTACAAACCTTTCGAAGCGCAGAATTAGGCTTCTTAGGAGTAGTAGTGTATACCCTTGTACACACCCCTCGCTTCTGTGGGCATCCAGCAAGATGCAAAGACTTACTTCTAACAACCTTAGGGCTACGACTTTTACGCACCAGCTGTTGACCTGTGGGCATAACTCTCAACTCCGCAAAAAAAATCTAACAAGGTCTACCGTATACAACGGTAGAAGGGAAAAGATACAAATAATTTTCTAATCAGTCAATGCCAAATAATAAAAACATGTAGATTTATTCCATAAATATAAAAAAATATAAATCAACTACATATAACAATAAAAAAACTTATAAAAAATACTAATATGATAGACAGTTTTTAACAAGAACCATTATCATTTTGATTCCTATCAATACACAACTCAGGAGTCTGCTCTGCCAAACGCTTATCCTTACGTAAAGCCAATCTCTTTAAAGCCGCAAATACTCCACCAGTACCTGAAGGAATTAATCTTCCAACTATCACATTTTCCTTTAACCCTCTTAAACAGTCCTTCTTGCCCTTAACAGCAGCATCTGTCAAAACACGAGTAGTCTCTTGGAATGATGCAGCTGATATAAATGATCGCGTTTGTAAACTTGCTTTTGTTATACCAAGAAGCACAGGTGTAGCGCTTGCTATCTGCATACCCTTACCTTCAAGAGCCTTATTAATATCCCCAAATTCTATCCTATCAACCTGCTCGCCTACTATTAACTCACTATCACCTGGATCTGTAACCTCAACCTTCTGCAGCATCTGACGAATAATCACCTCAATATGCTTATCATTAATTTTTACACCTTGAAGACGATAAACTTCCTGTATTTCGTTAATTAAATAACTTGCGAGAGCCTCTACCCCTAATGTAGATAAAATATCATGAGGAGCATACTTCCCATCGACTATGCAATCCCCTTTTTGCACAAACGACCCCTCCTGCACAGTAACATGGCGTATCTTAGCAAATAAACATTCCTGAGATTCTCCGCTCCCATCACTAGCCTCTATTACAATACAACGCTTGTTCTTAAAGTCCTTACCAAATTTAACATAACCATCAATCCCAGCAATAATTGCATGATCTTTAGGACGCCTAGCTTCAAACAACTCAGCTACTCTTGGCAAACCTCCTGTAATATCACGAGTTCTGGCCCCTTCTCTAGGAAGCCTTGCCAAGACATCTCCTGCCTTAACATGCTGCCCGTCATCCACTGACAATATAGCAGACACAGGAGCATAATAACTGGCGGCTGAGTTATTATCAAGCGTCAATACTTCTCCTGAAACAGGATCCGTAACACATATAGCCGGACGTAAAGCAGCTGAACCTTTACTTGCCTTCCAATCAGTTACGATTCTCTGGGAGATACCTGTTGACTCATCCATCTCCTCCTGCACAGTAACATTAGGAATCAAGTCAATAAAACGTGCAACACCAGACTTCTCAGATATTATAGGTCTAGTATAAGGATCCCACTCTGCAAGACGCTGACCTCGTACTATTTCATCTCCATTACACACGTAAAGTCTGTAACCATAAGATAATTTATAAAGAACTATCTCACTCCCATCCGCACCAATAATCGCAACCCTCATACCAGATCCCATAACTACAGATCTTCCATCTCCAGTATTTATGAAATTAGAATTACGGAATTCGACTTTCCCTTCGTATTCTGCCTCAAGATATGAACGTTCAGCAACTTCAGCTGTACCTCCAATATGGAATGTTCTCATCGTTAACTGAGTACCAGGTTCTCCTATAGATTGTGCAGCAATAATACCTACAGCCTCATTAATATTAACAAGAACTCCTCTGGCAAGATCCCTACCATAACACTGTGCACAAATGCCGTCACGCAACTCACAAACAAGTGGAGAACGTATTTTAACAACTTGAACACCTGCACCCTCAACTTCTAGAGAATCATTTTCATCAAACATATGCCCAGCCAGAAATAAAAGCTCCCCTGATAAAGGAGATTTTATATCTTCAGCACTTATACGCCCTAGAATATTCTCAGCTAATGAGGTGCGCACTACTCCACCATCTACCACTGCCTGAGTAGTAATTGAACGATCTGTTCCACAATCATGTGTCCTAATGATACAATCCTGAGCAACATCAACAAGTCTACGTGTTAAGTACCCAGAATTTGCTGTCTTTAACGCTGTATCTGCAAGACCTTTCCTGGCTCCATGTGTAGAATTAAAATACTCGAGAACATTCAAACCTTCTTTAAAATTTGAAATTATGGGAGTCTCAATAATTTCCCCTGAAGGCTTTGCCATTAAACCACGCATCGCTGCCAACTGCCTCATCTGAGTTACTGAACCTCTAGCTCCAGAAAAAGACATCATATACAATGAATTATGTTCTACTGACTTACCAGATATATTGCTACTTGGAGATGAAATCTTATCCATCATTACTTCTGACACTTTGTCCGTACACTTTGACCAAGCATCGATTACCTTATTATACTTTTCTACTTGGGTAATAAGACCATCCATATACTGCTGCTCAAACGCCTTTATCTCACTGCGAGTACTCTCAACTATATCCCATTTTTCATCTGGAACAACCATATCTTCCATGCCAAAAGAAATACCCGCACAACAAGCTTCTCTAAAGCCAAGTACCATAATACGATCGCAAAATACTACCGAGTCCTTCAAACCACAATGTCTATAAACAGCATCTATAAGCTCTCCAACTTCACGCTTACGCAGAACACGATTTACAATTTCAAAAGTAATATTCTTGTTCTTAGGAAGCAGCAAAGCTAATCTACATCTACCAACCGTTGTGACATATATCTTAGGATCCTCAAAATCACTGTAAATCCTTACACGAATAGGTGTGTGCTTCCCTATCACCCCAGAAGTCAAAGCATATTCAGCTTCATTAATGTCTGAAAAAACATGTAAGTCTTTCTCTTCTATAGACACCTGATCAATAATAGACAGGTAATATAAACCAAGCACCATATCCTGAGAAGGAACGATTATGGGCTTACCGTTAGCAGGACTTAAAACATTATTAGTAGACATCATCAAAATACGAGCCTCTAACTGAGCCTCGATCGATAGAGGTACATGAACAGCCATTTGATCCCCATCAAAATCAGCATTAAAAGCTGAACAAACAAGAGGATGTAACTGTATTGCCTTCCCATCAACCAGCACAGGTTCAAACGCCTGTATTCCAAGACGGTGTAATGTAGGAGCTCTGTTTAAGAGAACAGGATGCTCTCTTATCACTTCATCCAGAATATCCCATACCTCTGGTTTTTCCTTCTCAAGTAATTTTTTCGCCTGTTTCACTGTTGAGGCACTTCCTCTAGCATCAAGAGATGCGTAAATGAAAGGCTTGAAGAGCTCAAGTGCCATTCTTTTAGGAATACCACACTGATGCAACTTTAACTCAGGGCCAGATACAATAACCGAACGACCCGAGAAATCCACCCGCTTTCCTAAAAGATTTTGTCTAAACCTACCCTGCTTTCCTTTTAACATATCAGCTAATGACTTTAACGGACGCTTATTTGCTCCTGTCACTACTCTACCACGCCTCCCGTTATCAAACAGCGCATCAACCGATTCCTGTAACATACGCTCTTCGTTACGAATAATTATACTAGGAGCCCTCAACTCAATAAGTCTTTTTAAACGATTATTTCTATTGATAACTCTCCGGTATAGATCATTTAAATCAGAGGTAGCAAATCTACCACCATCAAGAGGCACAAGAGGCCTTAATTCAGGTGGAATAACAGGTATTACTGTTAGAATCATCCACTCTGGTCTGTTCCCTGACTCAACAAAGTGCTCAACTAATTTCAACCTTTTGAGTATTTTCTTAGGTTTCTGATCTCCTTTAGCTTCTGCTAAATCCTGATGCAACCTAAGTAACTCATCATCTAGGTCTATACGACCTAACATATCACGAATTGCCTTAGCTCCTATGCCAGCCTTAAAACCATCCATACCCCACTGATCCTGAGCATCTCGCAAATCTTCTTCTGTTAATAATTCACCAGCTCTTAAGGTTGTCATCCCTGATTCAATAACTATATATTGCTCAAAATATAACACACGCTCTAAATTTCTGAGTGAAATATCAAGCAGGATCGCAATTCTAGAAGGCAATGATTTCAAGAACCATATATGTGCTACAGGCGCAGCAAGTTCAATATGCCCCATACGCTCACGACGTACTTTCTGTAGCGCAACCTCAACTCCACACTTCTCACACGTGATTCCACGATACTTCATACGTTTATATTTGCCACACAGGCATTCATAATCTTTTATAGGACCAAATATCCTTGCACAAAATAAACCATCTCTCTCTGGTTTAAATGTTCGATAATTAATGGTTTCTGGTTTCTTTACCTCTCCATAAGACCAAGATAAAATTTTCTCAGGGCTAGCGAGAGAAATTTTAATCTCATTAAAGGAAGATTCTGACGATCCTAAACCCATCATATCAACAGATCTATCATGCTGCATATCTAACGTCCTAAGCCAAAACTTATTAAAACAAATACTAATTCATATTAAAAGGAATCAAATCACTGTCATTCAACGAGCCGTCCTCATCTGAGTTCTCATTCAAGACCAAATCAATATTAAGAGCTAACGATCTGATTTCTTTAATTAAAACGTTGAAAGACTCGGGAATTCCAGTCTCAAAGCCATGTGAACCTCTTACTATTGACTCGTATACCTTAGTACGTCCTGCAACATCATCTGATTTTACTGTTAACAATTCTTGCAAAGTATAAGCAGCTCCATATGCTTCAAGAGCCCACACTTCCATCTCACCAAACCTTTGCCCTCCAAATTGAGCCTTCCCACCAAGCGGCTGCTGAGTAACAAGACTATAAGGACCTGTAGAACGAGCGTGAATCTTATCATCAACAAGATGGTGTAATTTCAATAAATACTTATAACCCACTGTAACCTTACGGTCAAATGCATCTCCGCTACGACCATCATAAACCTTCATCTGACCAGAAGCATCAAAACCTACCGATGATAGAATGGAAGAGATATCATGTTCTTTTGCACCGTCGAAAACAGGTGTGGCAAAATGCACCCCCTTTCTCATATCGTCTGCAACACTCAACAAACCATCATATCCTGATTCATCCAGAATTTCCTTAACTTTATCACTACCTACGAAATCTGACATTTTGCTAACCAAGAAATCCAGAGCTCCATCATCAACAGAAACATTCGTTGATGATGAAATAGACTTCTCAATCGCATGTAGGGCATTGTCTATCACCTTTCCACATCCTGCCGCAGCAAGACCAAGATGGGTTTCAAGAATCTGACCAACGTTCATTCGTGATGGCACACCTAAAGGATTCAAAACCACATCTAGAGGAGTACCGTCTTCTAAAAATGGCATATCTTCCACAGGAACCACTTTTGAGATCACCCCTTTATTCCCATGCCTTCCAGCCATCTTATCTCCAGGCTGAAGTTTACGTTTTACAGCAACATACACCCGAACCATCTTCATCACACCAGGAACAAGATCGTCTCCTCGTTGAACTTTCTCTACCTGCTCTTCAAACTGTTGATTTAGAAATTTCCTAGCAGCAGTAAACTGATCTCTTAAAGCCTCTAGATGAGATAATACCTCTTCATCCGTAGGGACAATTTTCATAATATCGTCAAAGGACAAAGTATCTAGCACGTCAGCAGTTAATATACCACCTTTCACAACAGAACCAACCTTATTTGCAGCAGATTGTCCATCTAGCAACTTACGCATACGACCCTCGACATTACGCTTCAGAATTGCATGCTCATCATCTCTATCACGTGTTAAAGAATCTATACTTTCTCTCTCAATTTGAAGAGACCTTTCATCCTTTTCTATACCATGACGATTAAATACCTTCACGCCAACAACAGTTCCATAGTCTCCTGATGGCATCCGCAAAGAAGTATCCCTAACATCCATCGATTTTTCACCAAAAATAGCGCGCAACAACTTTTCCTCAGGAGTCATAGGGCTTTCCCCTTTAGGAGTAATCTTACCTACCAGAACATCCCCTGGGGACACTTTAGCCCCTAGATATACTATTCCTGACTCATCAAGATGTCTTCTAACATCATCTCCTACATTCGGAACGTCACGCGTAATTTCCTCAGCCCCAAGCTTAGTATCACGCGCAACTACTTCATACTCTTCAATATGAATTGAAGTAAATACATCATCCCGAACAATTCTTTCCGAAATTAGTATTGAATCTTCAAAATTATACCCATTCCATGGCATGAAACCTACTAAAACATTCATACCAAGAGCTAATTCCCCCATATCAGTAGAAGGGCCATCAGCAATGACACGACCTGCCGCTACAAAATCCCCAACCTTGACTAGAGGACGTTGATTTATACAGGTACTTTGATTAGACCTTTGATACTTACGCAAACGATAAATATCAATCCCAGGATCACCAAAATCTGTATCATCTGTAACACGCACGACTATACGAGTTGCATCAACCTGTTCTATTATTCCACCTCTTCGAGCAGTAATAGCCGCACCAGAATCCTTAGCAACAAGAGCTTCCATGCCAGTTCCAACAAAAGGAGCCTCTGAACGTATCAAAGGAACAGCCTGACGTTGCATGTTAGAACCCATAAGAGCACGGTTTGCATCGTCATTCTCAAGAAATGGAATCAACGAAGCAGCAACTGAAACGACCTGTTTAGGCGAGACATCCATTAAATCAACAAAAGCAGCTGGAGATAACAAAAAATCCCCACCTTTACGACATGACACAAGATCCTCAATCAATCTACCATCATCGCTTATAACAGCATTCGCTTGAGCAATTACCTTATCATGTTCTTCTGCAGCTGAAAGATAGACTATTTCATCAGACACACATTGGTCTATTACCTTACGATATGGAGTTTCTATAAAACCATACTTATTTACCCTAGCGAATGTAGCTAAAGAGTTTATCAGACCAATGTTAGGTCCCTCAGGTGTCTCAATAGGACACATTCTACCATAATGAGTAGGATGTACATCTCTAACCTCAAAACCAGCCCTTTCTCTTGTTAAACCTCCAGGACCAAGGGCTGATAATCTTCTCTTATGAGTAACCTCGGATAACGGATTTGTCTGATCCATAAATTGAGACAATTGAGATGAGCCAAAAAATTCTCTTATTGCTGCAGTTACAGGTTTTACATTCACAAGGTCAAGCGGCATCACTGTATCAATATCAACCGCACTCATCCTTTCGCGAATTGTTTTTTCTACACGCAACAAACCAAGACGAAACTGATTATCCATCAATTCACCAACAGATCTTATTCTGCGATTACCAAGATGATCTATATCATCTACATCTCCTATTCCATCCCGCAAGCCTACCAATACACGTAAGATATTCAATATATCCTGCTTTGATAAAGTTCTCTCAGTATCAGGAACATTCATACCAAGACGCATATTCAGCTTAACACGCCCTATATCAGAAAGGTCATAACGATCTGATATAAAAAACAAATTCTTAAACAGCTCTTTAGCACCATCCAGTACTGGAGGTTCACCAGGCCTCATAACTCTATAAATTTCTAATAAAGCATCCTCTAGACACATATTCTTATCTGCAAAAATAGTGTCCCTAATGTATGGACCACAATACAAAGGATCAATGTCAAGAACGTTTATGATCTTATGCTTTTCCAGAACCAGCTCTACAGTTTCGGGAGTTAATTCTGCCCCTGCTTCGATATGTATAACGCCTGTAGATTCGTCAATAAGATCACTAGCTGAAAGGTTCCCATATATAGCAAAATCAGGAACTATCACGTTCGAAAGACCTGCATCAACCATCTTACGTATCTTACGTGCAGTAAGCTTATCTCCTTCCTCTGCTAAAACTTCTCCAGTATCAGCATCAATCACAGGATACTGAAGCTTTATTCCTTTATAAGGTCGCTCATCAAAAGGAATCTTCCAACCAGAATCAACCTTCTCATAACTTACTACTGAATAAAACTCCCTACAAATTTCTTCCTGTGACATCCCTAGTGCATAAAGAAAAGTGGTAACTGGAAATTTTCTACGCCTATCTATCCTAACATGGACAATATCTTTAGAATCAAACTCAAAATCCAACCATGAACCATGATACGATATTACACGAGCAGCATATAAGAATTTTCCTGATGCATTAGTCTTTCCATGATCATGATCAAAAAAGACACCTGGACTTCTGTGAACCTGAGAAATAACCACTCTTTCAGTGCCATTAATTATGAAAGTCCCACTATCCGTCATCAAAGGGAAGTCGCCAAAGTGAACATCCTGCTCTTTAATATCTTTGACAGATCTGCTCCCCGTCTCATCATCATCAACTTCATATACAATTAAACGTAAAGATACACGAAGAGGAGCTGAATACGTCATACCACGCTGACGACACTCCTCTACTCCATACTTGGGCTTATCAAATGTATATCGAACAAACTCAAGAACAGATTTATCATTTGCCCCACGTATAGGAAAAACCGATAAAAAAGAATTCTTCAAACCTAAATTGCTAGATATCTTGTCAGTACCTCCAGAATTCAGACACCCATCATAAGAACTCCTCTGAATTTCTATCAAATTAGGTATATCAATTACTTCGCGTATACTACCAAATGACTTGCGCACACGGCAAAGACTCACAGATCTGTGAATCATTTCCTATCCCCACATAAATACAGAAAAAAACAAGCTCCTTTAGAGACTTCCAATTAGAAACTTGTATACGGACGCAGACTTTTCGCTTCAAGCCCACAAAATAAAAAGATACTACTTCACCTCTACTGTAGCACCAGCACCCTCGAGCTGCTTCTTAAGATTAGCAGCCTCTTCTGCTGACACTCCTATTTTTACTTCAGCCTGAGATTTTTCAACAAGATCTTTTGCCTCTTTCAAACCCAAAGACGTAATAGCTCTTACTTCTTTAATAACTGAAATTTTATTTGCACCAACATCTTTTAGAACTACCGTAAATTCTGTCTGCTCTTCAACTGCGGCTACTTCACCAGCAGCAGCGGCGGGTGCAGCTGCTGCAACCATAGTAGCTGACACTCCCCATTTTTCCTCAAGAGCTCTAGATAATTCAGCAGCCTCCAACACTGTCAAGGCAGATAAATCTTCTACTAGACTTTCAATGCTTGCCATCATTAAATACCTTTCTTTAGACCTAAAAATATATACTCGTCAATACACACAACATACTACACAACAAACTGATTATTATTGCTTAGCATACTCTCCCGTCAATGCAGCAAGTCGACGCGCTGGCTCCTGTAGAACCACTGCCAACTTAGTTGCAGGAGCAGATATAACACCTAAAATGCCCGCTCTCAATACATCTATTGAAGGCATATCTGCAAGCTCTTTAACACTTTCTGGCGTTAACAACTTACCATCATAAAAACCACCTAGAATATTTATATATTTACTATCCTTTGCAAATTTACAAAGAATCCTAGGAGCTGACAGAGGGTCTCCTTCTGCATAACCTATAGCAACAGCCCCCTTAACTAAAACAGACATAACCTCGCTTTGATTTCCATGCATAGCTATCTTCGCCAAGGTATTCTTAACCACTTTGACGCGAGCACCCTCATTATACATCATAGACCTAAGTCTACTTAACTCGGACACTGTAATACCCTGATAAGACGCCAAAACTACCGATCCAGCAACAGAGAAAATCCTTCTAATCTCCTCTACCTCTTGCTCTTTACGTTCTTTCAACACAAAAAACACCTTCTAGCATACATAAAAACACAAAAAAACAGCTGATACTTCCCTACTACCTAGGAAAAACAAAACTAAAACTACAGTAAAACCCAATCATACCGTATCAACACTCACACCTACACCAGGACCCATAGTAGAACTAACAGTGACAGATCTTATATAAGCACCCTTAGCTCCAGATGGTTTGGCAGCCTTAATCGCATCAAAAAACGCTTTGAAATTTTCAATTAAATCTGTCTCTGAAAAACTAACCTTACCAATTCCAGCGTTCAAAATACCAGCTTTATCTACTTTAAAACGTACCTCTCCCGATTTTGCACCCAGAACTGCCTTCGCAACATCCTGCGTGACAGTCCCTACCTTAGGATTAGGCATTAAACCACGAGACCCAAGGATTTTACCTACTCTACCCGCTAACATCATAACATCTGGAGTAGCTATTACTATATCAAAATCTAAACGACCACCCTGAATTTCTTCAACCAAGTCTTCAGCACCTACCACATCAGCACCAGCTTCAAGTGCCTCGTCAGCCTTTACCCCTCTGGCAAATACAGCAACTCGCACATTTCTACCTGTACCATGAGGTAAAGCAACAACACCCCTCACCATCTGATCAGCATGCCGAGGATCCACACCCAGAACCACAGAGACTTCCATCGTTTCATCAAACTTGGCAGAAGCTACCTGCTTAATCTTAACTATCGACTCTTGGGCAGGCAAAACGATACCAACACCGCCAACAGCATCATAAGCTTTTTTTATCCTCTTACCACTACCCTTTTTTCCAGACATCAAACCACCTCAATACCCATAGAACGAGCAGAACCCGCAAGAATCATCACACCTTCATCGACAGTATAAGCTGACAAATCACCCATCTTGATTTTTACAATCTCACGAAGCTGATCAACAGTCACCTTTCCACATGAACCACCTTTTCCAGGTGTGGAAGAGCCCTTGGGGATTCCTGCTGCCTTCATCAAAAGATACGAAGCCGATGGTGAATGTATTGTAAAATCAAATGACTTATCATGATAATAACGTATAGTCGTAGGACATGGAGTACCTGCATCCAAATGCTGTGAAGCTGCATTAAACTCCTTGCAAAATCCAGGTATATTGATCCCACGCTGACCCAACGCCGGACCAATAGGAGGAGCTGGAGCGGCCTTCCCAGCAGGCACTATCAGTTTTAACTCTCCTACCTTTTTCTTCTTCTTAGATGATTCAGCCACACGCCCCCTCTACTTCCTTAATCCATCATAAATATACTTAAACTTTATGCACTTGATTATAGTCCAAATCAACTGGAGTAGAACGACCAAAGATCGATACAGCAACTTTCATACGCAGTCTCTCTGCATCTGCATGCTCAACAACTCCAACAAACCCACCAAAAGGACCATCTACGACTTTAACCTGCTCTCCAACTTCATACATAACATCCTGCTCCCGCAAACTCTTCTGTCCTGTCTCTAAACGACTTATTAAAGACTCAACCTCATCGTCAGACATAGGAGTAGGAAGACCTTTTGCACCACCCAAGAAACCAGATACTCTAGGAAGATTGCGAACAAAATGATAAACCTCATCAGTCATATCCGCCTTCACAAGCACATACCCTGGCATAAAGCGCCTAGTATGATTTACCTTCCTACCTCTCCGCACTTCTACAAAGTCTTCTGTAGGCACAAACACCTGCTCAATTGCATCACCTAAAGATGGCTCACGAGAAGCATGCTCCTCTATAGTACTAGCAACCTTCTTCTCAAAATTAGATAATACATGAATAGAATACCAACGCTTAACCATTCACATTGCCCCAATAAGCCATCACACTCTTCTAACAAACACTACTGCAATATCCCTAACACTATACCGATTAAAAAGCTAAGAAAGAAGTCAACTATAAAAAAAAATAAGGAAGCGACAAACACCAGAGCGATTACCACCCCAGATACAGTCATAGCCTCATTTACTGTCGGCCAAACTATCTTACTGACCTCAACCCTAACTTCTCTGATATAAGTTATCAACGACACTATATCCTCAAAACAATCATAAAGACATATACATAGAACGAGGTATTTTATTTCAACCGTTACAAAGAATCAATATACAATATTCTACAAAATACACACATACATCATAATACGCAACTACTCATATAAACATCTATGTATAAACAGATATCTGAGTACAATAACTTATTAGAATATATATAATCCCATTGGCAGGGGCGACAGGATTTGAACCTGCGACTTTCGGTTTTGGAGACCGACGCTCTACCAACTGAGCTACACCCCTAATCCTGTAGTATAATATCTACTCTAAAATACTTTCTAACGCAAACATTTCATCATAAGATGGTCTTCTTCTTACCAAATATGCCTTCCCATCACTAACCATTACCTCTGCAACAAGTGGTCGCGAATTGTATTCTGATGCCATAGATGAGCCATATGCCCCTACGTGCGAGAAATATATCAAATCTCCAGATTCACAACGATTTAATTTATACTCCTTACAAAAAGAATCTCCACTCTCGCATACAGGACCAACTATATCATAATTAATAAACTTCTTATTACCTTGAGGATCTAATACTAAAAATACTTCATGGGTTGCATCATACATAGCAGGACGCATAAAATCATTCATAGCAGCATCAACAATTAAAAAATGACGCTTGCTAACATCTTTTGAATACAGAATCTTAGTAAGAAGAATCGCAGCATCCGCAGCAATATATCTACCCGGCTCAAATATCAAAGACGAATCAAACGAGGAAAAAGTATCTTTAACTACCTTTGCATACTCTGCAAGACTAAATATTGAGGTATCTTTATCATAATTAACGCCAATACCCCCTCCCAAGTCTATAGTCTTGACACACATACGTTCTTCTCGCAGGAAAGTAGCGATTTTTGTGAAAGCATCATTAAAAGGCTTTACACTAGTGATCTGAGAACCAATATGTACACTAACACCAACTATTTTAATAAACTGCATATCGCTTGCTAAACGATAGATGTCTCCTGCCTGCGAGATGGGAATCCCAAATTTATTATACTCAGAACCTGTAGATATTTTATGGTGCGACCCTGCATCCGTATCAGGATTAATCCGCAATGATACAGGTGCAAAAGTTATTCCTTCACCACTAAGTGAGCCAGCAACTTTATTAATCAGGAGTAACTCCTGGTAACTTTCTACATTAAACTGATAAATCCCACTCTTTAAGGCGAAGATCAGCTCATCTTCTGTCTTACCAACCCCAGAAAACACTACTCTATCCGCAGGAATTCCTGCTATCAAACACCTACGAAGCTCCCCTTCAGATACAACATCAGCACCATAACCATGATTAGCAACAATCTTTAAAACTGCCAAAGAAGAACATGCTTTCACTGCATAACACAAACGAAAGTTCATATCATTAAGGTTTTCCTGCATTCCCGTACGGAATAACTTCAATCTTGAGCTCAAAGTATCCCTAGAATATACGTACGTAGGAGTGCCAAATTTGACAGCAATATCAACAAGTGATACACCGTCAAGATGAGTAACTCCATCAATGTAACACATTCTATCTATCATTTTCTGTATTCTCTGCAATATTACCAATAACAGAATCTATAGGAGGTAGAAGCAGATCATCCTTCACCCCACACGCCGACAATAAAATTATCAGAAATACAGAAATATATTTCAAGTTCTTGTTGATCATTAATACCTCCGATATTTACTGTCAGCTAATTTATCACGCCATCTATTAATCTGACTTCTTACCATATCAGGTGCAGTACCTCCAAATGAAGCACGTCTTATAACAGACTGATTTACCTGCAGAACATCAAGAACATCTGATGTAATTCGCACGTCAATCTTCTGCATTAAATCAAGAGATAAGTCCTGCAGGCGAGAACATCCATTTTCCTCAGCACAACGTACAACTCTACCCGTAATATGATGCGCTTCACGAAATGGAATATCTTTCGCACTAACCAGCCAGTCAGCCAAGTCTGTTGCTGTAGAAAAAGCAGATTCTGCCATTTCTACCATACGCTCACGATTAGGATGAATATCAGATATCACGCCACGCACAACAGGCAACACAAGCAATAGGGTATCTCCACAATCAAATACTGGCTCCTTATCTTCCTGCATATCTTTAGAATAGGATAATGGTAACCCTTTCATGGTTGTTAACAAAGAAATAAGATCCCCAAACACTCGACCAGCTTTACCACGCATCAGTTCTGCTGCATCAGGATTTCTCTTCTGAGGCATAATGGAAGAGCCAGTTAAAAACCTGTCAGATAATCTAATAAAAGAAAACTGGGTAGAATTCCATAATACTAACTCCTCAGCAAGCCTAGATATATGCATCATACATAAAGAAGCACAACACATAAACTCAATGGCAAAGTCTCTATCTGAAACTGTATCAAGAGAATTGGCTGTTGGTCGCATGAAACCAAGCTCACGAGCGGTAAAATCACGATCTATAGGAAATGATGTCCCAGCAAGAGCAGCAACCCCCAAAGGGCACTCATCCATCCTTTCTAGAGCATCCAGAAAACGACTCTGATCACGCCCAAACATTTCGACATAAGCCATCATATGATGGCCCCATGTAACGGGCTGAGCTACCTGTAGATGGGTAAAACCTGGCATCACCCATCTATACCCTTGCTCAGCCTGCTCAAGAAGCACCGATATTATCCCATCAAGTAGCGATATCACCTCCCTACAGACATTCATAACCCATAGTCTAAAGTCTACCGCCACCTGATCATTACGAGAACGTGCCGTATGCATCTTGCCTGCCACACTTCCTATCTTATTCGCAAGTGCGAACTCGATATTCATATGAACATCTTCCATATCATCGCTAAATTCAAATGTACCTTCCAAAATTTCTTTCTCAATCTCAGAAAGCCCATCGCAAATTTCATAAGATTCCTGAGATGATATTATATGTACCGACTCCAGCATACGTACATGAACTTTACTGCAATGAATATCGATCATTGCAAGCCTTTTATCAAAACGAACCGATGCGTTTATCTCTTTCATCAAGTCAGAAACACTATCTGAAAATCTACCTCCCCACGCACGATTTAAACCTATACCAGAATCTGTCATATCTGCCACACAGAGCTAACCTATAAAAAATCAACCATCAATACGAATTGTAGCATTCTTAGGATCATAAGGTGATTCACACATAACCTCAGCTTCATAAAGCTCATTAAACATCTTTATATAAAGCTTATTTCCTACTGTAGCGTACTCAGGCTTAATATACCCAATTCCAATGCACTTATTAAAAGCAACAGAATAACCTCCCGAAGTAAGACGACCTATACACTGCGAATCGTGCATATTATTGCTAGCGTATATTGATTCTCTACCCCATGGATCAGCGTCTCCAGGACCATCCAGTAATACTGTCACACATTTGGTAGGAGTCCCTCGCTGCATCATGGCAGCTTTCCCCTTAAAATCTTTGGACATATCAACAAATCTAGTAAGATCTGCCTCAAGAGGAGAAATATCCCTGGCAAGATCAGATCCAAATGCACGATATGATTTTTCCTGCCTTAACCAATTCTGGGATCTAGCTCCACACAATTTTAATCCTAAGGATTCCCCTTTAGACATAATAAGATCAAAAAGATAGTTCTGCATTTCTATAGGATGATGAAGCTCCCAACCAAGTTCACCTGTATATGCAACACGAATACCTAAACAACGACACATCCCAAGCTCAACCCACTTTGATGACAACCATGGGAATTGCTTGTTCGAGAAAAATGTCTCAGGGTCAGCTGCCGATACAATACTTTTAAGTAAAGCACGAGAATTAGGACCAGCAATAGCAAAAACACCATACTGAGATGTAACATCATGCACATCTATCCAACCAAATTCCCCTCTTTTTTCCTTGGCCTTCATTTTAAGATAATCAGAGTCATATGATTGAGCGGCACCAGCTGTTACAACATAATATTTATCCTCTCCCATCCTTACTAAAGTCAGCTCTGTTCGTATTGTGCCAATAGGAGTAAGGCTATAAGTAAGGTTGATTCTTCCATGCTTAGGTAGAGTATTACATGTTAACCAATCAAGAAATGCTGTAGCACCAGGCCCAGAAATTATATGTTTTGCAAATGCTGTAGCGTCAATCATACCGACACCTTCACGTATCGCACGTGCCTCAGCCTCAGCAAATTTCCACCACCCCCCACGACGGAAAGAACGTGATTCATAATCTGAAAAATCTTCCGAATCAGCGAAGTAATTGGGACGTTCCCATCCATTAACCTGACCAAAACGAGCATTCCTCATCTTCATTCTATCGTAACAAGGTGCGGTTCTTAATTGTCTTGCAGCCTCCCTCTCTTCATCTGGATAATGCAATACATATACATGCTCATATGCCTCTATGTTCTTACGACGAGAATATTCACGAGTTGTCCATGAACCAAAACGCCTTGGATCCAATGCCCATAAATCTACTTCAGCCTCACCTACCGTTAGAAACTGATTGAGATAGTACCCCATACCAGCTGCTGCAGTAATCCCAAAAGAATGAGCGTCAGCTAAATAGAAGTTCTTCACACCTGGAGCCGGACCAAACATTGGATTCCCATCAGGGCTGTAACAAATAGGACCATTAAAGTCGTCCTTAACCCCAAGCTCAGCTGTCGAAGGAACCCTGTGGATCATTGACATATACTCGCCTTCTATCCTCTCAAGATCAAGTTGCAACAAATCAGCCCTAAAGTTCTCAGGTACACCCCACATACCCCATGCAGGTGCATTCTTTTCGTAAGGACCAAGTAACCATCCTCCTCGCTCCTCACGCAAATACCACTTTGCGTCAGCATCGCGTAAGACAGGATGCTCAGGGTTACTCTTACGCCACTCTATAAGCTTCTCATCAGGCTCCGTGATGATATACTGATGTTCAACAGGCACCGCAGGAATATTGCAACCTATCTTCTCCCCAGTACGCATAGCATGATTACCTGTTGCAGATACGACAATCTCAGCAACACACTCAAACTCATCCCCCTCCGTCAGAAGACCTCCTGAATCGTTCATATGGCACCCTCTAAGTCGCCATTCACCAGAATGAGTCCATTCAAAATCGTTTATTTGAGTCTTGCGATAAATTTCAGCACCATAAGCCCTAGCACCCTTAGCAAGAGCCTGTGTAAGATCAGCTGGATTAATATAACCATCAGAAGGATGTAAAATAGCTCCCTTCAAATCATCGGCACGTACCAAAGGCCAACGTTGTTTTATTTGATCTGGTGTAAGCCACTCATATTCAATGCCCACAGTATCAGCAGTTGATGCATAAAGCATGAACTCATCCATACGCTCCTTAGTCTGAGCCATACGTAAATTACCTACTTGAGCAAAACCAAGATCCGTACCTACCTCTTTTGTCAATTCTTCATAAAATTTTACGGAATAAGCATGTACAAAGCTTGTTGCATATGACATGTTGAACAATGGCAACAAACCTGCTGCATGCCATGTAGAGCCCGATGTAAGCTCATCTCTCTCAAACAGCACAACATCTCTCCAACCAGCTTTGGCAAGATGGTATGCTATAGAACATCCAACCACGCCGCCACCTACAATCGCAATTTTTACATGCTTCTTCATCTAATGTTCCCCTAAAGTTATTAATTACTACCCAAATAACAACAACACACGTACTTCTGTATAACAGCAAAACATACTATCTAATCACGAAGTGTGACCAGAGATATCATATTCCTAACAACAAAGGAATAACAAACACATATTTTACAAACTTAATATATTTCATACGTACATTGTGGATGCTACAAATTATTCTTCATGTTTCATAAATTTCAATAACTGAGACCCTATATGACCATCAGGCCTTAAACCTCTGGACTTTTGATATTCACGTACAGCAGTTTTAGTTTTACTGCCTATAATTCCATCAATTGCCTTTTTACTATAGAAGCCTTTGTCTGCTAAATATCTCTGTACAAAAACAACATCCGAAATTGCCAGAGATTTTCCTGAATCATCCCATGCTCTTCTTATCTTACTCCTACCTATAACTCTGTCAGCAAGATGCCCTACAGCAATAGCATATGAAGTGCTATTATTATATTTTTTGATAACATGAAAATTCTTAAAAATCATAAACGCTGGCCCTGTAGACCCGCCAGGAATGATAACCGATGCAATCCCTTTTACTTTAGGCAAACTTTTCCCATCTACAGACATTATACCCAAGTTCTCCCAGAACGATACAGGTTTCCTAAAATCTTGATGTAATAAACTATAGTCAATATTTTTTGGCAAACGAACCTCAATCCCCCATGGCTCTCCATACACCCAGCCATGCCTCATAAGATAGTTTGCTGCTGATGCCAAAGCATCTCTGGCATCATTGCCCCAAAAATCAATTATTCCATCATTTGTATGATCAACGGCAAAATCTGCAAAAGTACTGGGAATAAATTGTGTATGCCCCATTGCTCCAGCCCATGACCCCTTTAGACCCATATTACTAAGCCGGCCATCCTGCAACATATGCAATACAGCTAATAATTGGGTGTTTGCCCATTTCTTACGTCTTCCGTCATAGGATAAGGTAGCTAGAGAATCTAACACATTAAAAGATCCATAATTCTGACCATATAGACTCTCAATTCCCCAGATTGATACCAGTATACTTACGGGTACTTTGTACTTATCCTCAATTTTATGAAATTCATCTCCATGTTTTTTTATTAAATCAATTCCTCGTCTCACTCTTGTATCAGAAACAGCTCTCTTTATATAACTTCCTGTAGAAGTTATAAATTCAGGCTGACGCCTATCCAATCTAATCACTTCATCATTCAGCTTAACTTCCTGCAGAAAACGGTCTGTCAATTCTCTATGAATTCCATTCCTGTCAGCAATAATACGAAAATCCGATTTCCACTTCTCAAACCCTACCTGCCTATCCTTTATAACACCAGAGCGATATGTAAAATGTGGAGGAGAAGACTGTGCTACGCCTGTGTTTACGATACAGTATATAAATAAAACAGCCATAAATGAATAAAAAGACTTCATATATTCTCCAACAAAAACTATCTGCCAAATATCAGGAAATACTATATAACATTCTTTTCACAGCTACAATTTCAATAGGACGTTCAAATGCTCTTAACCTATCTGAAACATTACTGAGTAATTCTACTGTTACCGACATAGCATTCTCATTTGCATGAATAATATGTATTGAATCACGCATTACTCCAACATGACCAGGCCAAAAAACAAGATCCCCCCGACGTAGAGGTTCATCCTTTGATACTGCAATTCCCAACTCTCTTGCCTGCATATCTGAGTCGCGAGGTGCAGCAATCCCAGTCATACTTAATGATAACTGTACAAGCCCAGAACAATCTATCCCAAGATATGTTTTCCCCCCCCATAAGTAAGGCGTTCCAACAAAAAGCTCTGCTACAGATACAAAATCATCAATATTTTCATAAGGTGTCAGAAGATGGTCATACACACAGTATCCTGTATGTGTACCAGCTATAATATGCCTAAACCTTCCATCTTTACCATGAGATGTATCCCTATCTATGACATAAATACATGCTCCCATAGGAAGATATGTAAGATCCATGCTTTTAATATCAGGCTCCATGTAAAGAGTTGTTAAAGGATTCCTTACAAAAACATCAGAAACGTACGTAAAAGGAGCTAACTTCTGCTCATGTACCCATCCTATATAACCATCACACGATATCTGACCAAATACATACCCAGCTTTTTTCTCAAAAACAAATAGCCTCTCTCCCATTATAAGGCTTGATATACGTGGCTGTGTATCATCAGGTGTTGCATACATTGGAACATCAATGCATGTTGCAACCATATCATCTATAATGCTATAGGTATTTATACTTGCTGCATCACGAAAACGTCTGGTATCTCTTAAGATACCTACTGAGTTATCCTTTCCCATATCTCCTCTCTAAAACATGAAACATTGCCCGTGCGGCATTACACTCGCCGCCTGCGGGCTTAGAAGGAGACGATTCTGAATTCCACGAAAAACAATCAAAATGCACCCAATTATTTACTCTATTCATAAACATTTGCAAAAACAAGGCTGCTACTATTGAACCCGGCGCATTTGGCCCACCTTTCCCAACATTTGCAACATCAGCAACTTTAGAATGCAATGCAGATGAATAATTATCCCACAAAGGCATCTGCCATAGTGGATCTCCTTCCAATATAGAAGCTCTTATCAACTCATCTGCTATTTTTGCAGAGTTAGTATAAAAAGGAGTAATATCCCCTCCTAAAGCTACACGTGCAGCCCCTGTAAGAGTTGCAAAATCAACAACAAGGTCTGGATTCTCCTCACATGCTGCAGTTAAGGCATCTGCAAGAATTAGTCTCCCCTCCGCATCAGTATCGTACACCTCTACTGTTTTCCCGCTTCTAGACTCGATTACATCCCCTGGCAAGAATGATAAAGAAGATATTGAATTTTCTACCGCAGGTATTAACAAGCGAAGATGTACACGTACACCTTCTTTCATAAGCATTATAGCAAGAGCCAATGCAGTAGCTGCGCCACCCATATCTTTTTTCATGTTCAACATAGCAGAGGGAGGCTTAATGCATACGCCACCTGTATCAAAGCATACACCTTTCCCAATAATCACAATATGAGGGTCATTATCATTGCCCCATCTTACATCAATAAGAGCAGGCTCTGAAGCACCTGCACGCCCTACAGCATGTATTAGTGGATATCGCTCCTCAAACAAGCTATTACCCTTTACAAGACGACAAGCAGCATCAAACTTACTAACTTCATCCCTTACAACCTGACACAAGCAAGACACATTCATATGATTTGCTGGAGCATTCACCATATCACGACACAGATACACGCCTTTCAGAATGGTCTGTAAGCGCGCAAAAAGCTCTGCATCATCAACAAACAGTAATGGAGCTTTTGTATCATCGTTATTCTCGCGTCTTTCGACCGTATATCTGTACCGATAACTACCCAGAGCCCACGCCATACTGGCAAGCCTTACATTCCAGAGTTTATATTTATCATGCAAGTGATAGATGCCATACGGTAACTTCGCAGGAAGACTACCAAGCTGAAATTCTGCCGGAAACTTAATATTATCAAGTTTAGGATCTTCATTCCCCATTCCTACCAATACAGCCTCGATTGCAGAAACACTATTCGGAATATCCTCCAGTGATGACGGTGGAACTAAACAAACCTCCCCTGCCCTAGCACTAAAACCCACACTATCCGCCCATATCTTAAAATAAGCAGGTGTCTCTTCATAAAACATTTGAAGGTCGGCTTCTCTTATCACATACAACGGAATACCCGTTGCGCCAATCTCAAACATATCATTTGTTAAGAAACATGTATCAGACATAATAATACCTTCAGTAATAATAGAAACTCATAACTAATATATAATCAGCAAATAGAAGCTATTGCAAACTCAAGATTATATAACAAGTGCTATATATCCCTCAGGCTGAGGTGTCTCCCCCTGCCACCAACAACGCAAAAAACAATAGGAAACAAGCCTTCTTCCAGTATTGCATAGTAAGCCTGTTTAATATGATCCACGTGTCCCATCATATATTTATATAGTGGAAACAAAAGTGAGATTGCAGAACCAGTATGCGCTACTGAAATCCCCACAGCACCTGTATCTTTCGCAATTTCAATAAAACTACCCCAATGCGGACGTGGATTCCTTTGCTGATTCAGACTGGCTGATTCAGTAGCCACCTCTCCTATTGTACGATAGCATCCTAATGTAACTCCTTGTTTTAATAATACATACAAATCATCTACATAAGGGAAATCTTCATCTTTTGGGTCTGTAAAATGACCCTTCCCATCTACTGCACCTACTACAACTACAGAAGGAATAGCCCCGAGTAACTCACAAATATACATTTTCCTAGATGCCCATAGAATCTGACCTGGCGCATTATACATTAAAGGATCACTGGCCTGCTCAACATATTTACATATATCGCTTTCCTGCCTGGCTGAGAATACATATCCTACCGATTTACCAACAGCACGTACTGTTGCAAGAATAGACATTGTAGAAACTCCTAAACCTGAACAGGCAGGAACATCAGAGTGAACTGTCAATATACCTCCACATCCCAACATATTCATTTCCATTAATGCACATAACGCTGCCTTTCTCTCCTGCATCCCTGCCCCACGAATAATAAGCGAGGAGTTGCTAACCTTCTTAAATGATGCACATGTTATTACCTTAGAGCATGGTAATGTTACAAGAACCACAGTTGAATATTTTAAAGAAACCCCTTGAATTATTTCACCAAAATGACCATATACCGACACCTGTCTGTCCTGCGATTTTATATTCCTAGTTAGCATATGTATCCACTGGAAGCTATGTAATCTGCCGAATAAAATACACCATAAATACATATTATACTATTATTTAACAAATGCATTAATGTATATTAATAACGCTAACCATAACTATCTGGATAGATAGGTCGAAAAAACCTGTAACCTGTAACCGTATAACAATTAATCAAAATGATTCATCACTCATAATTATTTTATGAATCCAGCTTATTGTAAGACAACACAAGATAATGTTTATATCAGGAGTGAATATGCAGTACATGCATGGAGGAGATATTTATCGTGCAATCAATATGTTTGGCGGCAATAAAAATGAATGGCTTGACCTGTCAACTTGTATCAACTTATCCCCATACCCATTACCCAATATTCACGAATCATCGTGGAGGCGCCTTCCAGAGGTCGACAAAATATTAGAATTATTACAAGTAGCGCGGGGTTGTTATAGCATACCCGATAAGTTAAACGTATACTGCTGTGCAGGAGTTCAGTCTGTTATTCAAATATTGCCACTTGTTACACCAGCATCAACCATGCTGATATGTGAGCCAACGTACAGCGAATACAAAATATGTTTTGAGCGTCTCAAATGGAATATAAAGTCTTTTTCACTTGAAAATCTTCCTTTTATTTCTCTAGAAAATAAGTGTGTGCTAGCGGTAAATCCTAATAATCCTACAGGAATGGTATGGCCTCCTGAGGTATTACATGATATTAGTACGCGTGCTAAACTGTTAATAATTGACGAAAGTTTTATGGATACATATCCTGATGGTTCTTTTGTTAAATATATAAATACCGATAACGTCATAATTTTGCGTTCATGTGGCAAGTTTTATGGACTTGCTGGAGCTCGCCTAGGGTTTGCTATTTCTTCATCTCAATACATCAGTAGTATAACAAAGTTGCTTGGACCATGGCCTGTATCAGGTCCGGCTATAGATATCGGAATTGCCGCTCTATCTGATAAAAAATGGTCACAGGATAACATTAAAAGTCTTCAAGAGCGAAGGAATCAACTTGATGATATTGCACTATCAAATGGATGGAAGTTAGTAGGTGGAACTCATCTATTTGGTTTATATGAGACTGAAGAAGCTGCTATTGTACGTAATATACTAGCAAAACAATATATATGGATTCGTACATTTAATTTTTCAGATAAATGGATCCGTATCGGTACTCCTGGTCTTCCTCAGCATATAACTAGACTAGAACAAGCCCTGAGACACAGCCTATGACACAAGTATTATTCCAACTTATCGTATCAATGATTATGGAAGTCAGTATCCGACTACCAAAATTTGTACCCCACCCAGTAGAAGTTATGGGATATGCGATTAAACTTCTCGACACAACTATAAACAACGGAAGCAATCGTAGGCTGAAAGGGGTGGCTGCTGTTGTAATATTAATTGCAGTGACATTATATTGCTCTCATATTATACAGTTCCAGTTTCTAGAACCTTTCATCTCTGCCTTTATATTATGGATATTCCTTTGCCAAAACAGTCTAATACAGCATGTAAAAGATGTGGTTGATAAGCTCTCACACAATAATATCGATGCAGCAAGACAAAGCATTTCCATGATCGTTGGAAGAGATACTCATGAAATGAATCAATCCGATATATCAAGATCTGCTATAGAAAGCTTATCAGAGGGATTCCTGGATGGCATAATATCTCCTATCTTCTGGTTCTTAATAGCAGATGTATATGGTCTTATGGTGTATAAAATGATCAATACAGCAGACTCTATGATTGGAAATATGTCCTTGAGACATAAGGACTTTGGCTGGTGTGCTGCACATGTGGATGACATAATGAATTATATACCAGCTAGGATATCAGCTGTTATTATAGCTATTGCTGGAGGACGCCCCATAAAAAGCATGTGGATTGCATTAAAAGATGCTCACCTTCAAAGATCTCCCAATGCAGGATGGCCTATCTCTGCAATCAGCGTCCCACTGAATATTGCACTCTCAGGCATAAAAAGCTACCAAGGAACCCTGGCTAATGACCCTGTTATTAACCGCCTATGTACACCACAAGCTAATACAAGCCATATAATACACGCTATTTCCATAATCAATAGGTCTTGGTACATGATTATGTTCATTGCTGTATTGTCACTAACATTACAAATAATATAGAATATGGGATGCGGTAGGTATCTTTTATATACTCACCGTGTATAAAAGATTGCTTAGCTCATGTTTTAAAAACAAAGAACTTTAGTTATTATAAAATTGGTGGGCATGTGGGAATCTCACAGGGCAAACGCTCTCATTCCATACTTGAAATTAAGAATCTTAAGAAGTACTACTCTAATAAAGTAGTACTTACAGGTGTTGATTTTGTTGCACACAGTGGGAAGATTACTGGTTTGCTTGGTCCTAATGGCTCAGGTAAAACTACCTGCTTTAATGTGATGACTGGAATATTAGCTCCAGACTCAGGAAATATTATTCTTGACGGTAAAGATATTACCTGTATTCCCATCCACAAACGTATCACAGCTGGGATGAGTTACCTGCCTCAAGAGTCGTCTGTATTCAAAGGGCTATCGGTAGAAGATAATATAATAATAGCTCTAGAGATTATGAAAGTTCCTGGTAAACGCATACCGGAGATTCTACAAAAAACCTTAAACAGCTTTGGAATATATGATATACGAAAACAGCCAGTAACCAAAATATCAGGAGGTCAGCGTCGTAGAGTAGAAATTGCCAGAAGTGTAATAGGAAATCCCAAGTTTTTGTTATTAGACGAACCATTTGTAGGGGTCGACCCGTTAGTTATGGAAGATATTCGTAAGATTCTGATAAATCTTCGTAATACTGGTATGGGAATCGTGATTACTGATCATAATGTGTGGGAGGTACTACAGATTGTTGATCATGCTAGTATCTTATTCGAAGGTAAGATTGTAATCAGCGGTAGCGTACAAGATGTGATTAATAATGATTTTGCACGAAAAGTTTATCTTGGAGAAAGGTTTTTCTCATAAATTAATTGAATTGGTAAATTAATTATATGGATCGTACTCTATGGTTATAGGTCAGCATCTTGAACTAAAACAAACTCAACAGCTTGTTATGACTCCCCAGCTACAGCAAGCTATAAAGCTTCTACAAATGTCAACTCCTGAGCTTACAGACTATATTCTATCTGAATTTGAACAGAATCCCTTTCTGGAGTTTGAAGAACATACTTCTTACACCCCAAATGAAGAGCCGACAACCGCTGCACGTTTAAAAGACGACTCCCAAATGTTAGCTTCCTCTTCTTCATCCAACGCCAGTAGTATAGGTACGAATCGTTCGCGACACGCTGCCACAGATGAAATGAATATATCAGATTCTTTTGCTCAGAAACTTACACTGCGTGAATCCCTTATACAGCAGTTAAACTGCTCATCTGTACAAAATGATATAAAACTAATTATCATGAATTTGATAGAATACATAGATGACGCTGGATATTTACGAGTGCAACTTGAGGATATTGCTCAATACTTGGACGTTAATCAAGAAACTGTCCTTGAAGCACTAAAGACTTTCCAGGAATTCGAACCTGTGGGAGTAGGAGCTAGAAATTTACAGGAATGTCTGACTATCCAGATAAAAGAGAAAGGGCTAATGACACCAAAAATACAGACCCTAATTGATAATATAGATTTACTAGCTATGCAGAACACCGCAAAACTTACAAAACTGTGCCAGGTCAGTGTGAAAGAATTATGCCGAATGGTAGATATAATACGCTTACTCAACCCTCGCCCTGGGGATAATTACTCATTGGATGAACCTTCTACTATTATACCTGACGTATATATATCGCAAAACACAGACGGTACTTGGAATATAGAACTAAATACATATGCACTGCCAAAGATACTATTTAATAAAAGCTATACAGCAACATTGGATACAAAATCATCCGAATTGCAGAACTATATATCCGAAAAACATCAAAATGCAAACTGGCTAATACGAAGCATAGAGCAAAGGGCTAATACCATACTGCAAGTAACTGCTGAAATTGTCAGATACCAAATGCCATTCATGACAGATGGCATACAGCACTTAAGGCCACTAACATTAAAGAAAATTGCTAAAGCCCTGAATATTCATGAATCTACTCTATGCCGTACTATATCTAATAAATATATGGCTACTCCTCAGGGAGTTGTAGCAATGAAATTCTTTTTTAATTCATCTATCCCATCTCACGATGGAGAAAACAGCATGGCTTCAGAAGCTGTAAAACAAAAGATAAGAACAATGATATCAGCAGAAGGTAATAATATACTTTCCGATGAAACTATAGTTTCTCTGTGCAATGCACAAGGTATTAACATAGCTAGACGCACAGTAGCAAAATATAGAACACTCATGGGAATCCCATCTTCCTTTGAAAGAAAAAGAAGACTACGATCACCTCTAAGTATCAGCTAACCAGTAGTATTTACATTCCTTGAACAGCTGATCTAACAAAGATAGGAAAGATACACCCACCACACTCTACTACATACGCTGGATGTATCTTGTATTTCTGCCCCCAATAAAGATTACTTTTGATCGTCAATCATACGGTTACTTCCAATCCACGGCATCATATCTCTCAGATTTTGACCAACACTTTCTAATTGATGTGAGCGGAAATATTTCCTGGAAGCTTTCATAACTGGCTGCCCAACCTTGCACTCTAACATCCATTCCCGTACAAATTCACCACTCTGAATTCTTTTCAATACATCCTTCATATGCTGCTTTGTGACATTCTCTTCTATAACCTTAGGACCTGCAACATACTCTCCATACTCAGCTGTATTGGATATAGAATGATTCATAGCTCCAACTCCACCCTCATAAATAAGGTCAACAATAAGCTTTACCTCATGGCAACACTCAAAATACGCCATTTCAGGTGGATATCCAGCCTCTACAAGAGTTTCAAATCCACACCTTATTAATTGAACAAGACCACCACATAATACTGTCTGCTCCCCAAATAAATCAGTTTCACATTCTTCTCTGAAAGTAGTTTTTATTATCCCTGATTTTCCCCCACCTATAGCACAAGCATATGATAAAGCATATGATAAAGCACTACCTGATGTGTCTTGTTCTACAGCTACAAGACAGGGTACTCCACCTTTGTTAGCACACTCTCTTCTCACAGTATGCCCAGGGCCTTTAGGGGCAATCATAACAACATCGATACCAGCAGGTGGTTCTATTAACCCGTAATGCACACACAACCCATGTCCAAATGCCAATATATCCCCCGAACTAAGGTAAGGAGAAATATCTTTCTCAAACACATCTGGCTGCAATTCATCAGGAACAAGCACCATGATAAAGTTACCCCACTTAACCGCATCCGGGACATTCATAACATTGATACCTTCTGCCTCTGCTTTTTTCACAGAAGAAGAACTTTCCCGCAGAGCAACAACAACATTACACCCAGAATCACGCAGGTTTAATGCATGAGCATGCCCTTGGCTTCCATACCCAATGACAACAATCTTTCTGTCTTTTATTAAAGCAAGATCACAGTTCTGATCATACAATACTTCCATATATATCCTCCTCAGTTACACAATATAAAAAATCTTTAGCACTTACGCACATAAGACCTCTCGATAAGATACAATCATCTGAAACGCTACTACCAGTCCTGCGTACCTTTGCGAATGGCAATAACACCCGTCCTACTCACAAACTGTACTCCCAAAGGCCGTAAAAGAGATAGAAAGTCTTCTACCTTACCTACAGATGCTGCAAGTTCAAAAATAAAACTACAACTCGTCATATCCAGCACTTTTGCTCCAAATACTTTACAAACTCTCAAAGCCTCTGAACGCATGTTGTCATGCTCACTCACAACCTTAACCATCACCATTTCTCTCTCGATACTACCATCTACATCAAGAGTAGCATCGTGTACCCAATGAACCGGAACTATCTGCTCTAATTGGTGTTTAATAAGAGTGATAACTTTTACACTACCGCTAGTTACTATAGTGATAAGAGATACACGACAATCAGATTCAACTTCTGAAACAGTAAGGCTATCTATATTATAACCCCTTCCAGAAAATAACCCTACTACCCTCATAAGCACCCCAGATTCATTATCAACCAGCATTACCAGAGTGCGCCTTACAGTTCTATCCTGCATGTTTTCCCTTCTTTATACCATAACGTGTTTATCATATTGATCATCATCATCTGATTCACTACCCGAGGAGTAAGGTTGATCCCCCAGAAGCATCTCATTATGAGGACAACCTGCCGGAATCATAGGAAAGCAGTTTTCATCTTTTTCAACAACACAATCAAATATTACCGGACCAGGATAGTCAATCATCTCTTTGATACATCTATCAAGATCAGCTGGATCTTCACATTTTATTCCATGGCAACCTAACGCTTTCGCAAGCAAACAGAAATCAGGTAATGATTCTGAATAACTGGAAGAGTAACGCTCTCCATGCAATAGCTGTTGCCATTGCCTAACCATTCCCAATCTTTCGTTATTAAGAATAAATATCTTTACTGGAAGTCGAAATTGTACGGCCGTTGACATTTCCTGCATAGTCATCAAAAATGATGCTTCTCCTGCAATATCTATGACTAGACTATCTGGGTAAGCCACCTGTATCCCAACAGCTGCAGGAACACCAAACCCCATAGTACCAAGACCACCTGAAGTTACCCACCTTCTCATACTCTCAAATTTGTACCGCTGGGCTGCCCACATTTGATGCTGTCCAACCTCAGTTGTAATATACACATCCATATCCTTAGTAGCTGCATAGAGACGATCTACTGCATATTGCGGTTTTATGACAGTGGTAGATTGCTGATACTTCAAACACTCAACAGCCCTCCACTCATTAATTTGTTGCCACCACCCATTCAGCTTACTACTTTGATCCTCAGTAGAACAAATCTTTTTCCATAAAGAGAATATATCTTTAAGAGCATAGGAAACATCACTAACAATAGGAATATCCGCATGCACGTTCTTAGAAATTGAGGATCTGTCAATATCAATATGAATAACACGTGATCCTGGAGAAAATTCACTTAGTTTACCAGTAATTCTATCATCAAATCTTGCTCCTACACATACAATCAAATCAGCATGATACATAGCAAGGTTAGCTTCATAAGTACCATGCATTCCCAACATGCCCAAGAACTTACTGTCTGATGCAGGGAACCCTCCAAGACCCATCAATGTAGAGGTAACAGGAAAATTTGTTATATTAGCAAGATCATATAAGAGAGCACCAGCCTGATCTCCAGAATTAATAACCCCTCCACCAGTATAAAACACAGGACGGTGAGCATACTTCATCATATCAACAGCCTGCTGTATTACCGAAATATCAGACCTGATCGACGGTTTGTACGTAGGGTGAACTATTTCCGATTCAGGATGTATATAATCAGCTGTTGAAACCTGCACATCTTTGGGAAGATCAATCAGCACAGGACCTGGTCTTCCTGATTTGGCAATATAAAATGCCTCATGAATCTTTCTGGCAAGTTGATTTACATCCCTTACAAGAGTTGCATGCTTTGTACAAGGGCCTGCAATACCTGTAGCATCAGCCTCCTGAAAAGCATCCGTACCTATCAGAAATGTAGCAACCTGACCACTTATACAGACTATGGGTGTAGAATCCATATAAGCATTCTGCAAACCTGTAATAATATTTGTTACTCCAGGACCGGAAGTAACAAGACACACTCCTGGTTTTCCTGTTGCTCTGGCATACCCTTCAGCTGCATGTACAGCTCCCTGCTCATGGCGTACCAGTATATGTCTTATAGCATTATCCTTAAATAATTCGTCATAAATTGGAAGCACAGCACCACCAGGATAACCGAATATAACATCTACCCCCAGACATTTCAGAGTTTTAATAACAATACTACTTCCACTTATATGGACCATTCCCACTATTTTCCCCTACATTAAATTCACAATACATCACACCACATCTAATATCTAACTGATCGTGACCAAGGCAATAGGGGTAGAATTGTAACATATAAGCGAAATAACTACACCCCTATATTTTCCAAGAGTGACCATATTTGCACCAATACGCTATGAATATTCTGTCTGCATGTCTATCTTTTTCCCTTCCTCGGCAATATCACCATGCAATACAGTACGGCATACTACCAATACAAACACCTGCGAAACATTATATCTTAAAAGGATCTCTGTACAAGCTGACATAGTAGCCCCTGTAGTAAGTACATCATCTATTAACATAACACTCTTACCTTCAAGCCGAGAGCGCCATTTATAATTCATTGTGAAAACACCCTTGGCAGACTTGAATCTCTCCTCTTTTGTCCTGCTTCTACTGTATCCATAGGCTATATCACGTCTTAAAGCATCATATGCGACCTTACATCCTGTAATCCGTGCAACTGCCTTAGCTACAAGAGCACTCTGATTATAGCGTCGCTTTATCATTCGTAAATTATCCAAAGGCACTGGAATTAACCAGTCAGACATAAGCAACAGATCTTCCGCTGACCGTACCATCCATGTACCTAACATAGGCGCAATGTCTTCTCTACCAGCATGTTTCATCTGCAAGACAAGTGCTCGAGTAGCTCCAGCATATAAAGATACGCTTCTACCAGCATTCCACAAAGGACGTAATACATTACAGTCTTCACAAATGCAACCACTGTAAAACATCATATCATCATCTGCATTTTCCTCACGAACATAACTTTTATAACCAGCTTCCCCTATTATGGGAACTCCACAAAAACAACAACCTCCCTGAGGAAAGAAAAAGGCCTCTTTCCAACATCTGGCACATATACCGTTATAGTCATTGACATCTACTCTGCATATAGGACAACATGGGGGATAAATCAATCTGGTCATAAAATTGCCAATACTTCCAGCAATTATCTTTCCTGCTCTAAATATTGGCATGATTTCGACCTATCCTTGACTTTTTGGATAGATATAAGAAATACTCTACCTATCCATGATAACAGAAATTACATCAGGCACTCGTGATAATCTTCGACCATAATACATACTACCATCGTAGGGAAAGAGCCGCAAAATCATTTGCTGAATTTCTCCACTCAGAAATGGTTGAAACAATAATGGAAAGATTGACAGAGCTCCCTAATATCAATGCTGATAACATATTCATTATGGGTTCATACAATGGAATGTTAGGTAAGAAACTATATGATACTTTTGACAATTCTGCCATATGCCAGTGTGATCTTTCACCTTCATTTGTTAATCAAGCACGTGACGTATGTCCCAATATTTATACTTTCTGCCACAGCATTAATGCACTTGAAAATCCTTACATGATATTAGATATGCATAATAAAGATATTATCATTATAAATACCCTACTACATATTATAAATGATGCATTGGGATTCTTAATTCAGATACACAGAATGTTAAACAAAAACGGCATGTTCCTGGCAACTTTATTTGGAGGAGAGACTCTACGAGAGTTACGAGACGTGATTTTTCAACATGGGAACAGTATATACAATCCTCCTGCAACGCAGAAAAATCCTTCTCAATTTACTCCTATGGGTTCTGTGCAGGATTGGGGAAATCTCCTAAAAAAAGCTAACTTCTTTACTCCTCTGGCAGATACCATAAGAATAACAGTATGGTACGAAGAAATACAGAGTTTAATTCGTGATCTGCGTAATATGGGAGAAACCAGCATAAATTCTGATATACCTCAATCCTTTAGCAAATCTTCTTTAGATGAAATTAACACTCTTTACAAAAAACGCTGGGGACGTCAAGATAATAAGATACCTGCCACTTTTGATATTATAGTGCTTACTGGATGGAAATATCTGGATGGAAATAACTTACAGCCTCCCATTAGTAAGATAGATGTGATAAAAATGTTAAAGAACACAAATGAAGAATAAACCTTTAATGCTCATACAAATAATAAATTGGATCAAAGAATAATGCCGTTAATGTTATCTGATAAAATAAAGAGTAGTTTGAATGACTCACTATCAACAAACACTGTTTACTGCGCAGAATCTCAAGGTGGCAAGATAGGTGTTTTACTTGGAAGTATGGGAGCTCCTGAAAGAATAACTCTTATAGATACTTTCCTGTACCTGAGGAAAATACACCAGCAGCAGGATACTCCTTTTTCTCTAAAGAAAATGCTATCGTGCTTTAATAACATAGCTAAAGATCTTGCAATAATAAGAAATGAACTTCCACAGTATATGTCTGCCTACTACAATAATATAGGTACATTTGCGCCAAAACCACAAGAGAATTTAATAGCAAACTATCAAACAGAAAAACTTGCTAACTATTTCAGAGTTACGTACAACCAAACAATATTATTCTCACACTGTCATGTATCAGGGCAGAAATCAGTTGAAAATTGTTTTCGTCATATGTCTGATAAAGGTTGCGACCGAATATTATTCTTCCCTCTTTTCCCTCAAACACCTAATAATTATAAAGATATTTTATTACACGATCTATGTAGAGTTATATCAACAATGACATCCCCACCTACAATAAGAGTGGCACACAGATACTATGATAATCGTTTATACATTAAACTAGTTGAGTCTTTTATATCTTCCCACATATCCGGATTTGCAGAACTTCCACACGCAATACTGCTTATATACAATGGAAATATGTATAACTCGAATGAATATAACCTGCAATGCCTGCACACAACGCAAATGATAAGTGATCGCATGAATATTCCACATACAGACTTTCATACAATGTATATAAATAGCGATAATCAAATATATAACCATGAGAAGATAAATCTTAAAACTGTTATGCAACAGTCCCCATGTATAGAATACTCAAATATAGTAATAGCTTTCCCAGGAAATTCATATGATACATTAGGTACCTTAAGTATGATCCCTAAAATAATCAGCACCCAACTATCAGAAACAGAAGTAAAATATATATCGTTTGTTCCATGCCCTAATGATAAGGATCAATATATTACAATGCTTGCTGACGCAATAAGCAACGAGCTTCAAGGTTGGCTACAAAACGATAGCTATGACAACATAGCCAATGAGCTTGAATATATGATAGACTCTGCTCTTACTTAAAAAAACTCATAACTCACTACCCCTGTAGCACCTACATAAATGAATACAGGTAAAATAACAGCTTAATCCTCTAAATCACCAATGGGTAGCAAGCGATTAGTCTTACTGCCAAGCTCCCTCAATTTATCTGTCCTGCTAAGAATATTACCCTTACCACTACTTAATCTTTTATATAAATCGTCGTAAGTCGTACGAGTCTTTTCAATTTGTTCTCCAAGCTTAACCATATCTTCAACAAACGCAGCTATTTTATCATATAAAAGACCACCCTGACGCGCTATTTCCTCCGCATTCTTATTCTGACGTTCAATCCTCCATACACATGAAACAGTACGAAGTGTTGCAAATAACGTGGTAGGACATACTATCACAATTCTTTTTTCCCATGCAATTTTATGTAAATCCTTTCCTTCCTGCATCGCCAGCATATAAGCAGCCTCAATAGGCATAAACATCAACACAAAATCAGGTGTTGATAATTCTCTTGCAGAGTGATACTGCTTACCGCTTAATTCATTTATATGTCTACGTACAGATGCTACAAACTTTTTTAAATTATCAGATGAGATATCTTTGTTATCGCTAGAGCAAAATGCCTCATAATGAGTAAGGGAAACCTTTGCATCTACCACTATATGTTTATCCTCTGGGAGCTTAATAATAACATCAGGTATCTGCTTGCCAATATCATCATCCCCCTTCATTACGTACTGTAAATAATAGTCTGAATCTTTTCTAAGTCCAGATTCTTCAAGGATATTCTGCAATATATATTCACCCCAGTTACCTTGATACTTACTGTCTCCCTTTAAAGCATTGGCAAGATTTTCAGCCTGTATAGTGATCTTCTCATTGCTCATAACAATCCGATTTATTTCATCTTTCAAAGAACGTTGCTCTTTAGCTTGCTCTCCAAATGAACTATCAATCTTTGATCTAAAATCAGAAAGACTTTCTTTAAAAGGTTTTATAATAACGTCCAACTCCTTTGATGAGTCCTTACGTAGAGTACTTAAGCTATCTGCTAGAATTTTATTAGCAACATCTTTAAAGTGTAATTCCTGTTTTTCACGCTCTTCCTTATGCCACTCTTCAAATTTTTCAAGCTCTTTCTTATGCCTCTGCCCCTCCTCCTCACAAGCAGTCTCCACATGCCCTAATTGTAACTTCAGATTACTATTATCTATTTCAAGTGCATGTTTTTCACCATCAAGTTTGCTGTTCTTATCTTGCAATTCATCTATTTTACTTTGCAAGCCAGCCTTATCATTTTTATAACCATCATACACTTTCAAGTGCTCTTCTTCTTTACAGCGTATACTTGTAGTAAGCTCGGTATTATTAATCTTCAGAGTATTCTTTTCATTCTCAAGGTCATCACACTTCTGTTTAAGTTGCTTAAGCATACTATTATCATGAGTTATCTCACTATCCAACTCTGATAGTTCGTCAGATATTTTAATTGAACTGTCATACTTAGAAAAAGATATTCTGCGTCTTAGCAAGACAAATACTATAACCATCAGTAGTATTACCAATATAATTAGTAATACTACAACATATACTAAAGGAACGCTCATTGAACCACTTACTATTTACCTTAATACAACAATATTATGCCTGTTGTATGCAAGAATCACTCTACAGAGAGGAATATATCACTCTCTATGTTCGCTGATATTATAATGATTTCTAATATACTCCCAACCTTCTTCAGCACTATCAACATAGTGAAAAATAGAAAGGTCATGTTGTGAAATAGTACCCTCTTCCACAAGAGCCTCAAAATTTACCACCCTGCTCCAAAAGTCTTTACCAAATAAAAGAACAGGTACAGCACTCATCTTATGAGTTTGTATCAGGGTAAGAGCTTCAAATAATTCATCCAATGTACCATAACCACCAGGAAACACCGCTATAACTTTTGCTCTCATCAGAAAGTGCAACTTACGTATAGAGAAATAATGAAAATTAAAACACAAATCAGAGCTTATATACTTATTTGGAACCTTTTCATTCTTCAGCACTATACCAAAACCGATAGAATCAGTCCTAGCATCGCTAGCTCCACGATTCCCAGCCTCCATAATACCACCGCCACCGCCAGTACATACAACAAATTCACCTGGCAAATGTGAAGTCCCTCTCGATACCATAACCGAGAAATCTCTGGCCATCTCATAGTACCATTTTCTTCTGGCTATAAGAGCATCTGAATCATCTTCCTTCTTCTTCAATTTTGAGTCCTGCATGCCGTCCAGATTTCCATCCTCACAGAATCTTGCACTTCCAAACATAGCAATTGTGGAATAGATTCCATTATCATCAAGCGATTTCTCCACTTTTGATAATTCAAGATGTAACCTTATTCCTCTCATCTCATCTGATAAAAGAAACTCATGATCAGCAAACGCTATACGGTAACTTGACGACATAGTCTGTGCAGTCTCAGGTATCGACTTCAGATACCCCAGATCCCATTCTGCGCACTCCAAATTTGATACCCTGCGTTTCTTTATATATGACATACATTTCTCCTAAAGTCGGTCACAACTGGGTTATATTAGATCATCCACTTACGAGACTCCACAAAAATAATATATTTATATCGGATTATTGAAGAATATATTCATGTCTTATAAATACATTATCTATTACAGTTTCACGAACAGATTTATTGAAGATATGATACAATTTTCAGCGGTGTTACTTGAAGGAGTTTCATGCTTATAGACCCAGTTGATATAACACAAAAACTTGTTAGAATTCCTTCTGTTACTCCTGATAAGGGAGAGTGTATATCAGCAGTATCCCATATATTATCCTCCTTTGGATTCCACTGTAAAAGAATAGACAGGGGGGGGGTTGCTAATTTATACGCTAAATATACCAATGGATCTGGATCATGTTTATGTTTTGCAGGGCATACCGATGTTGTTCCCGTAGCGGATGAAAGCACCTGGACCTACCCTCCTTATTCTGGAATCATCCATGATGGATGGCTCTGGGGACGAGGAAGCGTTGATATGAAATCAGGTTTAGCTGCTTTTATCTCAGCCACTCATGATTTTATATCATCAACAAGCAACTTTGACGGAAGTATTGCCATGATGATAACTGGCGATGAAGAAGGACCTTCCATAGATGGGACTGTTGCAATCTTGGATGATATAAAGAAAAATAACGATCAAATAAACTGCTGCATAGTGGCAGAGCCCACATCTTCCCAAGTGAGTGGTGATACGCTGAAGATAGGACGTAGAGGTTCTATTACTTTTCATGTATCTGTCACTGGAACAGCAGGACATGTAGCCTATCCGCAGGCAGCAAAGAATCCAGTAACCGCTTTAATAAAGATGTTAAATTATATTGTGAACTGCCATATTGATAACGGACATAAAGGTTTTGATCCTTCTACTATGAGCATTACAACTTTTGATGTTAATAATCATACTACTAATGTTATCCCAGATGTTGCCAGCGCCACTTTCAATATTCGTTTTAATCAGATGCACACAGGCAGGAGTTTAGACCATTGGGTTAGAAATACTCTAAGAAATATGGCAAATAATATGTTAGTCTCCGTAGATATTACCACTATAGAGTCTGGGACTTCCTTTACTGGCGCAGATCCTCAACTTGTTTCACTAGTCAAAGATAGTATTCTTGACCTGCCAGATAGATCAGAAGCTGACGTTGTTTTATCAACCTCTGGAGGTACATCTGATGCAAGATTTATAAAATCTATATGCCCTGTAATAGAGTGTGGGCTTCCTAGCAGATACATTCACGCTACAGACGAGCGTTGCCGTACAAATGATGTGTATGACCTACATAACATATATAAAAAGGTTCTGCTGAGATATTTTGCATGAGATTATCAGCACCTCCCCACATGCTCCTCATGTAGTCGCACATAAAATACAGCTAAACCTACCTTATGTGCTACGCTCCCATGTATATACTATCATGTAAACTACCAGATCCATATACTGCGTATAACTTGGATACATCTTTTCTCCACACACCATGATATAACTCATGCATTACCTCAGAATAACTCTTCCCATCAACTAATATTCTACGCAATGAATCAAGGTACTCAACTTCATCATATTCCAAACCTAAAGCATGACGTCTCTTCTCAAGACCGTTGCTAGCAAATTCAAGCAACGTATTCAGTAATGCTTTTATACTACCATGCTTAGCAATTTCGGTATGTATCCCTCTATCAAAACTATGACGTTGCAGTTGCATACAATACTCATACGTCCAGTCTGACACCATCTCTGTCACTTCACCCAATATATCATGGTCATCCATAATACCCAGCCATAAAGCAACCAGAGCCACCTGAAGATTTTCTGGTATACTATCAGCACTCCGTATTTCAAGATACTTCTTTATCCTCACATCTGTAAAAACTGTTGTAACATGATTTGCCCAGTCTGTAAAAGTTGGGTATCCACTCACACACGAATTACTTCCACTTAAGAAATCTCTAAATGAATGTCCTTCTGTTGGAATATATTGACCATTCCTATACACAAAGTACATTGGTACATCCATTACAAAATCTACCCATCTTTCAAAACCAAAACCTTTTTCAAATATACATCTTGGAATACCACTTCTATGTTTATCAACATTATCCCATATTCTACCACGAACAGACAGCGTATTCTGGTCTACTCCATTCAGAAATGGAGAACTTGCCAATATAGCTGCAACAACAAAATGTAAACGTGAAGCTAACCTAAATTTATCCACCATATTACTTTCGGAAGTGAAATCCAGACTAATATGAGTCGAGCACGTACGAAACATCATATCTAAACCTGAATCTCCAACAAGAGGCATATATCCACGCATAATTTTATATCTATCTTTAGGTACATGTGGAATATCTTTCAAACCCCAGTCAGGAGTACTTCCTATAAATAAGTACCCAATATTGAAATAATCAGCTACACGCTTCATATCATAGGAAAATTTATCTATCTGACTTTGTAACTCCCTCAGAGTACGCACTGGTGCAGAAGCAAATTCTACCTGGCATCCTGGCTCAAGCGAGACAGAACCACCAATTTCAGTTGTAAGCCCTACAATACTGTCATTCTCGTACACAGGGCTGTACTCACAATTACATGATAAGTACTCCAAGATACCATGTATTGAACGACTACCTGAATATTCCAAAGGTTTATTATTTTCTATTTTATAACAAAATCGTTCGCTTTCCAGACCCACCTTAGTATCAGAATACGAACGACAACCATCTGTGAAGAAATTAACTAATTGATCCTTAGATACTACAATATCACAACCATGATCCTGTAAAACAGACATCCATCCCCCCTTAATTTCCTCATTTATAATTCCTAAAAACGTATATACACCGTATATGCTAACAACGACCACTAAAGCTTAGTGCCGACCATGATATAATTGATTGACGTATCATAATCAGATATTTTCCAGCCACCCCTCAAGATATCATATACTATGCCTTTAATATCAATATATTTAACTCCTGAACAATGTAAAAAATTCTTCATCTCATCAGGTGTTATAAACCGACTCCACTGGTGCGTCCTGCGTGGCAACCATTTTAATATATACTCAGCTGCAATAATTGCTCCAGCAAAGCTTTTAAATGACCTGTTAATAGTCGAAATAAATATAAGCCCTCCACACGCCATACGTTCAGCACACGAAGATATAAAAACAGCAGGATCTAACACATGCTCCACAACTTCCAAGGACATTACAACATCAAATTTACGCCCTCTACGTATAGAGGTACAATCACCACATATATATTCTATATCAAGTTCTGACTGTTTGGCATGCTGTGATGCAACCATAATATTACGATCTCCAACATCAATACCTGTCACCTTAGCGCCAAGACGAGCTATAGGTTCCGATATTAGACCTCCACCACATCCAACATCCAGTGCAGTAATTCCGTTTAAGTCTGGAACCCACACACCATCTCCTCTACAGCATTTTCCAAAATGCCTGGCTATAGTGCCACTAATATAACTCAAACGCACATCGTTAATTTTATGTAAAGGAGAAAAGCTCCCTTCAGGATCCCACCACTCTGCAGAAAGTTTATTAAACTTATCTACTTCTGTACTGTCTACTATTCCACCAAATTGTTTTCCATCATCACGATATATCATTTATTTCTACACATAACCATTTTTACCAGTTTTTCATACGCACCGTTTGGTTTGCCATCTATATATCTTTCAGGGTAATGAACACCTACACATACGCCATGTTGCAGCATAAGATAACTAATAACATTATATGATACATTTGCATCTTCACAAGAAACCTCTGCGACCTGTACCCCATTAACATCGGAATTCAACACAACACAAGCTCCCATCTTAGTAACTTCTTCAATAACCTGCCTCATATTGTCTTCTGCACCATCACATGCTGTCAATCTATACATTGGACCATGACTCTTTTTCACAGCAGATTCATAGAACATTATGAACCTCTTCAAAACCAATAAATTAAGCTCATTCCAATCCGCCTGAACAGATGCAGCAAAAGTTGCAGAGCTACACAGTATACCACCATCATCAGGAACCTTTAAATGATTTGTAGACAAAGTCATTCCAGTAGAAGTTATATCAACAATCACATCAGCATCACCCCTAGCAGGCAATCCTTCAGTTGCAGACTGGCTCTCCACCACAGAATATCCCGAAATTCCGTGTTTCTTAAAGAAACGTCTTGTTAAATATGGATATTTCGTAGCAACACGCAATGGTACTCCATATTTATCACGAAGATCAGCTACCACATCATCAAGATCAGCCATTGTAACAACATCTACCCAGCACTCAGGTACTGCAAGCACTAGATGCGCACAAGAGAAAGGAAGTGCAGATGTCATTTCTAGTACTAACTCTGAAGATAGTGCCCCCTGATTTTCTTCAAGCAAATCCTGCCCTGTAATTCCAACATGAATTTCGCCAGATATAAGCTTTTGGGCTATCTCAGCAGCACTAATAAACACTATCTCTATTTCGGGAAACAATAACCATTCTGCAGAATAAGATCTTATTCCCGTACGTTGTAAAGGTATCCCTAATGTATTAAAATAAGCAACTACTTGCTCATGCATACGCCCCTTTGATGCAATGCCAAAGCGCAAAACACTTTTATTTACCTGAGTTACATCTTCACTATCTGAGCTCATCTTATAACCTCGTCAAAGACATTTAGTGCTCCTCCAGCAGCCCTTACAGATCCATCATCACACAAAGACTGAGCCATACGATTATAGCGACCACCTCCAGCCATTCTACGAAAAGCAGCACTCATAGAACACCCTTCATAAGCTCCTTCAATATGTTCAGGGGCTGTCATCTCAAATACAAAACCGTCATAATACTCTAGGTGACCGCCAAAAGAAGCATCAAAATATAGTTTATCTAAACAGATACCTGAAGAGGCTAGCAGTTCGAGCCTCTTCTCAAAATCAGAAAATACAGTTTCCATATCAAGACATGCAGCCCTGGCTAACTCCCTCAGTTCAGCAAGAGACTGCTCCACCTTCCCGCATACTTGCATCATTTTACATGTCAACTGAACTATCTCTTCTGAAAGTGATGCTGGCTCTAGCGACAATAAATTTAACTCCACGCTCCTGTTTATAATATCATCATAACTCCTGACTCCAAATATTTTTTGCTCGGGCAGAAATCTTTTAACAGTTTCGCATGTCACACGCCTTATATTATCGGTATCACAACCACCACGCACCTCACACGATTGGTTCCTAATAAAACATAGACAGTCGTTCAGTATCTTATTAAATCTTTCTTGATTACAGAAATGCCTATGCAGGCGCATCTTCCAATGAGAATGAATATTTAAGCTGTCTATCCAGCATGTAGCAATAGCTCTATCACCTATTTTGGTGTTAAACGGCTTATTACTGTATTTAGATAAAGTATTATGTAGAAAAATGAATATCTCAGCATCTGTTGAAATACTATCCTGACAGCCAATAATTTCAACTCCATACTGGTAGGTACGAGTATGCTTCCACTCATCATCTCTCTGTGGTCGATGGAAAACATCCCCACTATATAAATATCTACCAGCACCAGAAGTTCGACCAGTAGCATGCATATATGCAACTGGCGCTGTAAAATCAGGCCTTAGACATACCTCCCCCATAACGGGATCAGATAGCATAAAAGCCATCTGCCTTATATCTTCGCCATATAATCGTAAAAACAGACTAACAGGTAAGAAGGTATCTACCTCAACACGCTCAAAGCCTTTACTATAAGCTAGATCTACAAAACTATTCTGCATATCCGTACTACCTGTGAAATTAAAAACTAAATCAGTTTACACAAAAATCAAGCCCAACATCCATAACAGGCGCAGAATGCGTGAGTTTCCCTATGGAAATATAATCCACCCCTGTCTCAGCAACCTCTACAATACTATCCTTATGAATTCCACCTGTTGCTTCTGTAACTATAGAGCATTCACAAACCTTTTTCACAGCTTCCCTCATATCATATACACTCATGTTATCAAGCATTATATGATGGCATCTACCTTTAGCATGCCTCACAAGCTCTGAAACCTGCTCCAAGCTATTTACTTCCATTGCTACTTTGAAGACATGTCCTCTCAGGTTTTCCAACTTTTCAAAAGCCTGTAATACTCCACCAACAGCTTCAAGATGGTTATCCTTAATCAAGATCATATTGTCAAGACCAAAACGATGATTACCACCCCCTCCTACTCTAACCGCATACTTGGCAAGCAATCTCCCCATAGGAAATATCTTGCGTGTACATGAAACTTTTGCTGCAGTATGCCGTATTAATGACATCATATCATAAGTAGCTGTTGCTATGCCGCTCATATACCCAAGCACATTCAGTGAAACCCGCTCTGCTGCAAGTATAACTTTTGTATTCCCATGTACATACATCAAGTCATCTCCGGCACGTACTTGTTCACCGTCAGAAACCTTAATATCTATATCTATAGAATTATCAATCATATGAAAAGTTCTTTTCGCAACTTCCATACCTGCAACTACCCCAGGTACACGACTTCTTATATAGGCTCCAGATATCTGTTTATCGCTTATAAGAAGATCTGAAGTAATATCACCGCCTCTACCAATATCCTCACGTAGTGCATCCCTCAGGAAAGGCTCTACCTCTAATTTCATCAAGGCATCTGAAAGAACTATCATTTATATTCCTACCAAAATATCCACATATATTTAGATTGATATTAATCATACTATGTTAAGCGTTAAGCGAGACATGCATCTATTATTCTTTTGTTCAGAACAATATGCTTACACATAGTTTCATCAGCCACCGGGAAGTCAGTTCTATAATGACATCCTCTACTCTCACGGCGCATAAAGGATGATACAGCTATTGCCTTTGCAGCCATAAGAACATTTAACATTGCTATATTGGACGTAGAAGACGCCATGCTTGATATTTTATTAATAGCCTTCTTTAAGCCATCCTCACAACGCTCTACACCTACATACCCACTCATTATATCCCTTAACTCACACAACACATCAGTATATAATCTATCATCAGTAAAACTATCTATCTGGTCTTTCCGTATTCTTGTATCAGGCATACCAGAATACACATCTGCGCTATTAGTAAAGCCCTTTATATTACCAGCAACCTCTTTACCAACTGATAAGATTTCAAGAATACTATTAGATGCCAGACGATTAGCACCATGCATACCAGTTGTTGCAGCTTCCCCACATACCCACACATTGTTCATGCTACTACAACCAGTCACATCTGTTACAATCCCTCCCATATGATAATGAGCGGCAGGTTGCACAGGAATAAGATCTTTCATAGGATCCAGACCGTAGTTAATACAAGTATTATATGCCCCAACAAAATAACTTGTGAATTGCTCCTTGGGAATCTTACGCATATCCAAGAATGCCTGTCTTCCCTGTGACCTGGCACTTGATAAGGCACGCACTACTAAATCACGCGCTGGCACAACACCATCCTGTATATCAATAATAGGACAACCTTCCTGATCTACCAGAACAGCACCAGCCCCACGTACAGCTTCAGTAATCAATATGGCAGGGTCTTTCTCAGATTTAAGAGAGGTTGGATGGAACTGAACAAACTCTGCATCCGACACTTGCATCCCAGCACGTAAAGCCATTCCCATTGTGGAGCCACATGTATACAACGGATTTGTAGTAGTATTGTATAAAGCTCCAACTCCTCCTCCTGCAATTACCAAAGCTCTAACTGGAATAAAGAATGGATCTCGGTAACTCAACATTCCAGCCCCACACGCCCTAGCAACCCATATACCTATTACACTATTATCAACAACTTCAAGATCTAAGGCAATATAAGGGTATAGAGTATTTATATGATTATGTCTTGCATGATTGATCATGCAAGACATAATCGCAGCACCTGTTGCATCTCCTCTGGCATGCATCACCCTGGGGAAACTATGCCCTCCTTCAAGTCCTAAACGGAGGTTCCCTTCATCATCCCGGTCAAAATGAACCCCCATCTTCTCAAGATCCGAAACACAGCTCGCAGCATCATAGACAACTTTCCTTGCTGCATCCTCATTAACAAGACCCCCTCCAACATAAACTGTATCACGCAAGTGAAATTCCGCATTATCCTGTGCTCCAACAGATGCAGCAACACCACCTTGCGCCCATATCGATGATGAATCCATATCAAAAGCACCACGTGCAACAATTAACACAGGTAAAGGTGCCATAAGTACAGCACTATAAAGCGCTGCCAGACCTGTTCCGATAACAACAATATGTCCAGCGCTCAGATCTGTCACTACTTTACCCCTAAGGAAATGTCTATCATACGTGTAATTGCAAGGCGGGCAGAAACGATAATATCGCTATCAACTACAACTTCTTCTGTCATAGAATGTAAAGACCATAATATATTCTCTAGGGTAATCCTTTTCATATGAGGACATAGATTGCAAGGTCGTATAAAATCTATATCGGGATATTCTGCCGCAACATTATCAGACATAGAACACTCCGTAATCATTGCAACTTTCTTGGCTCCTGAAGCTTTTACCTGCTGTATCATGGCACTTGTAGAACCACTAAAGTCAGCAGATGCAAGTACATCAGGAGGACACTCAGGGTGAGCCATTACATATAAACCATCATGTAAATCACGAAGCTGTATTATTTCTGCATCGGTAAATTTCTCATGTACCTCACAACTCCCTTCCCATATAACGAGCTTTTTACTTACATGCGGCAACGCATTCTGTGCAAGATACTGGTCAGGGGTAACAATTACTATATCACTATCCATAGCATTTATTACATCAACAACATTTGATGATGTGCAGCATACATCAGATGCAGCTTTCACTTCTGCCGAAGTATTAACATACGATACAACCCTCGCTCCAGGATTTTGGCTCCTCATCCTGTAAACATCTTCAGCCGTAATAGAAGAAGCCAGAGAGCAACCTGCTCTACTATCAGGAATAAGTACCTTCTTATTTTCATTAAGTATCTTGGATGTTTCTGCCATAAAATGCACACCACACTGCACTATAACATCTTCTTCCACTTTGCACGCACACATTGCTAGCTGAAGACTATCACCCCGAAAATCGGAAACACCATAATATATTTCAGGTGTCATATAATTATGTGCCAACAGAACTGCCGACCTATCTTTTTTTAACCTGTTAATATTCACAATATACGGAGCATAGATATACCACTCCTCTTCAGGGATAATATTACGCAACGCGCTGTATATATCCTCCGTATCACGAAAGGCTCCATCTGAAGGAGATAGATCGTAACATGTACGCAATTCATCCTTCATGTTAACAGAAGATTTAGCTAACATGCATAACCCCCCACCCTAGATACACATGACAAGCAATACATGCAGACATCATAACCAGATTAACTAAAATTTAATATACATCAGCCATAATCACGGCATCAAACCTAGTTTATTCTAAAGGAGCTTAGTATATTTAGCAAGTCGTTTCATAACCATCCTAAAGATCTGAGACTAATGTACAACTCCTAATAACATCTACTTAGAACTGAGGTAAATATGCAACTGGGATCTATAGCTCACCTGTTTGTACATGTCATAACAACTGGTGTGTTATGCATGAGTGCGATAGCAAATGATCATGTCTTACAGTGCAAGAGCAGCGAATACTGTCTGATTTTGCAGCAAAATTTCTCGAAAGAAATTCGTCTTTCCCAAACACCTGATACAATTATCATAGGAAACAACCAGATTGTTGACGCTTCTATAATAAAAAATAATTTGCTTGTACTATCACCCATGTCAGTCGGAGAAACAAATCTTGTAGCTCTTGATGATAAAGGTGATGAAATTCTAAGATATACTCTACAAGTGCTAAAAGAGAAACCTGCTCACAATATACGACTTATTTCTGACAAGAAGGAAACTCTTTACAAATGCGTAGATTCAGGATCATGTGCAAAAACAAATAAGCCCCCTTCTATCCCATAGGAGCTAGGTTCTGTATATTATACCTATCCCAAACCTTCTTCATAAGCCTGTAGGTTAAAGAGTGACCTGCCCCATACCCACTAATTTTACCTACTATAGAAACACCAAGTAGCGCGCTATCACCTAATATATCCAATACCTTATGACGCGCAAATGAGTTCTCCTCATAATAAATCAGTTCCTCATTTAATATATCTGTATCACCTATGATTATACTATTACCTAACGTTACACCTAATGCAAATCCATTACTGTGCAGCTCATATTTATCTTTCATAAACCCAAATGTACTTGCATGACTTATATCAGAAAAAGAATTCTTCTTTTCATCCCAAATATAACTCTGTTCCCCTACAGCAGGATGATCAAACATAATACTGACATCTATTGAAAAACTATCAGCTGGTTCAATTTTTAACCAAAATATTCCATCCTCTACAATATCAACGCATGATATTGTAACAACATTACGCATTGCATTCTGTGACTTGACCCCAGACTCAAGAATCATAGAATCCCAACCTGCCGAATTACCACACAAAAATGGAGGTTCTTCTGCATCACAGCTCACAATTGCATTATCAATGTTTCTTGCCTTTAGCGCAGCCAACAAATGCTCGATAGTATACACTTTACATAATTCACCAGAAGAAATTCCTGTACACATTTTTGTACAATACACATAAGGAACCAAGGCTTGAATATCACCTAACCCGCGCCTGCGAAATACAATACCTGTATTCTCTTCAGCAGGGGATATTATAATGTTACATATATCGCCTGAATGACAACCTACTCCAGAACAGCTAAACTCCACCCCTAAAGTGTTTTGATATCTACTACCAACACCTGCACCTGTCACTCAAACACCATTAGCTAAAAAAATAACAGTCATACATTCATGAACAATCACTATAACCTACTACCTTGACACCTAATATTTTGACTTTAATTAGAAAGTCGCACACAACACCTGCACACGCGCTACCCGGGAAACGTGAAGATATTAAAGAAGGAACGTCATTCATAGTATATCCGCTTTTAAAAATCAATAAAAACATACTATGCAGATTCCGTATATCTTGGGAAGTGAACATATTTTTGCCTGTTTCAGAGCTGCTACGATTCTTCAGCCCAATAAAGTTTACCGACCTATGTTGCAATTGTAAGTTATTATTAACTAAAGCTGCAAAATATGGGATAACCCCACCTCGCAACGTACCCTGAAGAATGAAAGCATGATCTCCTACTATTGATCTTTGCACAAGAGTACACTGCGATATCACTGCATGACTTCCAATATCACAGTGACCTGCCAATACAGTGCCCGCAACCAAAACAGCATTATCCCTTATATAACAATCGTGTGATACCAAAACACCTGCCATACACATGGTATTACTAGCGATAAACGTACTACTCCCACATATTCCTCGTTGTACACATGAGTTCTCTCCGAAGAAATTGTTATTTCCTATTATAACAGAGGCAACCTTGGGATTAGACTGCTGGTACATTTTGAGATGCATAGGCAAACCACCTATTTGTACCCCGGAACCTAACACATTATCAGAGCCCATGGTTACATTACCACTTATTCTAACATTAGCATCCAGAGAACAACGATCCCCTATATCGATACCATGCTGCTTATCATCACATGAATAAAAATCACCCAATATACAATGTGCACCAATCCTTACATCATCTCCAATCACAGTATTAGGAGATATAACAGAATAAGGCCCAACTACAACATTGTTGCCTAAAACAGCATACTCAGAGACCACAGCAGTATCATGTATCGAAATACCCAAAATACCTCTCAGTATAAAACTTTTTCAAAACCTAGAAAGCATTTCATGGCAACTAAAGCCCTCTCTTTCTTGCCGCTATAAATTCCCTTAATATTGCTTTTCCCTGCTCTGTAGATATAGGAACGGCTGGACATCCTATAACCCTACTTCCACGTTCTACAGGACCACTAACAACAGCACCGTATAAAACCTGAGCCCCTTCTCCAATAACAGCGCCATCGCAACATCTTGATTCCCCTGATAGTATATTTTTACCCATCAGACGCGTTCCGCCAGCAATAGTTGACCCGCATATAATACAAGAGCTATCCCCAATAAAAGAGTTATGTGCGATAACTACGGAATTTCCTATAACACAATTACTACCTAACTCCGTATCATCAAGCGTACCACGATTTATGACACATTGATCAAAACAGGTAAAGTTATCCCCTATACTAACCCCACCTACATGCATCAGAACGTCATATGTCGTTAAATTATTTGTATCTGAGGGAATAATCTTAAAACCGTTCCCACCTATCACAGATCCACTTCCTGATGTAAAATTATTTCCCGCTACAGTAAACTCAATAACAGATCCAGAATTGACAGTGCTGTTATCCCCAAGTTTAACATTCCTACCTACCACTGAATTTGCACATATCCTAACTTTATCTCCAAGCTCCACACCATCGCCAATTATAACATTAGGACCAATAGACACACCATTTCCTAGCTTGACATCTCTACCTATACACGCCATGGAAGATATCCATCTTCCTTTATCATCATACTGATCGCGCGCATAGGTTGTTGTATCATTAACATACAGGCTCATATCATATTTTTCTGCCATTTGCTCGGCAAACAGATGTTCCATTATCAATTTTACTGCATAAAAAACATCTTTGACTACAATCTTGACCATATGATCCGGAACAGAATCAACCATCCTTTCAGTTAATAAGCACCCACGCGCACCACTGCTTCTAACTGCCTCAATAAACCTATTAGAACTTATAAAGCTAAGATCCTCATTGCCTGCAGATCCCAAAGACTTTATAGATTTAAACTCTGTACCATTCTTATTTGCCGCCTCTTCTACGCATGTACCACCTGTGATGCGAATAATATCAGATAATGTTATTTTTTGTGTATCTGGGAAAAATCTATCCACCAACCCCATGCTAAGCCCTCCTGAGTTATTTTATACTATACATCCTATACAATTGGATAGACAGGTCAAGCAACACGCTTAACTTGGATGTAACTAAAATTGCAAACATCTCCTCATATTGACATAGCAAAACTACCCGAAGAAATCTGTATGATTTCAGGAAAAAAAATAACGTATGAACCTATATACACGAGGTCATATTTATACAATATACATATTGCTCATGCAATATGTTAGCCAGACATGCGATTATTCAGCCAATTGTTATTATATATAATATGACATATACTCTATGCAAATATGCAAACAAACGGAATATATATGAGGTAAAATGCCAACAGCAGTTATATTAGGTGGAACTGGATTCATTGGGAAATACGTCATTCATGAAATGATGCAGCGTTCATGGAGAATACGAGTGCTGAGCAGGAACCCATCTTCTCGCAGAGCAGTGTCTATTTTGGTATCAAAGGATGTTGGGCAAATAGCTATAGAAAATGCGGAATCATATTCAGAAAGTCTCATCTTGAAAGCGATCCAGGATGCAGATGTACTAATAAACTGTGTTGGTAATCAGTATGACGAAGATCATGACTGCTTTGAGTTTGTACATTCTACCGTACCTGCTAATATTGCCGCTGCTGTAAATCAGTTACACAATAAACCTCGTGTAATACATTTATCTGCTTTGAGCGTTGAGACAAAACAAACAAATGGAATAGTATCCGATATTCCTTACGCCAATAGCAAAGCACGTGGAGAGCAATATATGACACAGTTGGATAACTGTGTTGTGGTACGTCCTTCCATCACTTATGGCCCTGGAGATAAATTCTTTAACCGTATTGCTCATATAGCGTCAATATCTCCTGTATGTGTCCCTGCTGTAGGTCTTGATACAAGATTTAACCCTATATACGCTGCTGACCTTGCAAAGGCTATTGCCAATATTTCTGTTATGCAACATCCTTCAAAAATCTATGAGATGGAAGGTGTCGACTCCGTTACATATCATGATTGCATCATGCTAACATTAAAAATTATTGATAAGAACAGACTGATAATACCTGTTCCGTTCCTCTTTGGGTCTACTTTTGCCTCACTAGTAAACTTTGCATCACACATAAGCTTTGGTATGATTAAGCAATCCATATGCTCTTATGATCAACTAGCACTTATGCACAATGCGCTCTACTCCAAGAGCAATAACTCTAATACAGCTGGAATGAATGAAGCAGAAATAATATCTGAGGCTTCGTTATGCTCTGTGCTACCAAGGTACCTTTCCCACTACAGGGTGCATGGAGAATTTAACCCTGCAGGTACAGAATAAACATTGCATATACTAAAATATATACAAATTCCATGTAATTCATTTAGGAGAGCATAAAGCCCTATCATATACATCTCTATATATACTTCTACTCAATGCATTGACATACATACAAATGCATTAAAAAATATAACAATAGGATTTGTACTTCTGTGAACATTTCCACATTTTAGCGGAGTTGAATATACTATGGTTGCTATATCGTATACAATTGCCTTCATAGGTATAGAAGGAAAAGAAATAGAAGTGCAATGCTCTTTAAGTTCTGGGTTGCCTGCTTTCAATATTGTGGGTTTGGCTGACAAAACAGTTGCTGAGTCTAAAGAGAGAATCAGGTCAGCTTTTTATTCTGCAGGCATAGCATTACCTGCTAAACGTATTACAGTAAACCTTGCTCCTGCAGATATGCCAAAGGAAGGCTCTCACTATGACCTTCCTATCGCTGTAGCATTACTTGCATCTATGGAAATAATTTCAGAACACGAGCTTTCAAACTACACAATGCTGGGAGAGCTATCTCTAAACGGGCGTATCAACCCTGTTTTTGGCGCAATATCAGCCGCAATAAGCACAGCCAGCACTTCACGAACACTAATCTGCCCTGCTGCATCTGCCAAAGAGGCAGCCATTGTTGGTACTATAAGCATTATTGCTCCTGAAACATTAATTGAACTGATTAACCATCTTACTGGAAAACATATAATCCCACCTCCATCTCCATCAAATGCCGTAGAATATATAGATGCAACATATGACTTTTCAGATATACGCGGTCAGGAAACAGCCAAACGTGCTCTTGAAATAGCTGCAGCAGGTGGACATAACGTATTGCTTTCTGGCCCTCCAGGTAGTGGAAAATCCATGCTTGCAAATAGATTCCCAAGCATTCTACCATACCTCACAGCAGAAGAAGCGCTGGAAGTAATGCAAATATATAGCCTGAGTGGATTACTATCCAGTGACAATCCCATTCCCCATAAACGTCCATTCCGGAATCCACATCATACCGCAAGTCCAAGTGCAATTATTGGCGGAGGACGTCCTGTAAAACCAGGAGAGGTAACCCTGGCTCATAACGGTGTGCTATTTCTTGATGAACTCCCTGAGTTCCCACCACATGTGCTTGATACATTGCGACAGCCTATGGAGACAGGTAGTGTTACAATTGCACGTGTGCATTCAAAAGTTGTGTATCCTGCCCGCAATCAATTAATTGCCGCTATGAACCCTTGTAAGTGCGGATATCTTAACGACCCATTAAGAGCATGTCCTAAATCTCCTATGTGTGCATCAACATATCAGAATCGTATTTCAGGACCTTTACTTGACAGAATTGATATATTTATTGATGTCCCTCCTGTAAACCTTATGCAACTGTCGCAACAGTCTCAAAGCGAATCATCTGCTACCATACTCACAAGAGTGATAAATGCTCGTAATATACAAACATCCAAGTTCAGTGAAATACACAAAACTATGCCATGTATAAAATTACGCACTAATTCTGATTTACGAGGATCTGTCATAGATAGGTTGATACATCCTGATAAGAAAGCACTTCAACTTATGCAACAGGCAGGAGAGAAAATGATGCTAACAGCAAGAGGATACAACCGCACACTCTGCCTGGCGCAAACAATAGCGGATCTAGATCAATCTGAAGAAATAAAATACCACCACGTTGCTGAAGCACTTACACTGCATAAGAACAGCTTTTTATAAAGTATGAAGTTATATAACAAAGAAATACATATTTCATAACAGTATGCGCAATAATAAAACAATACATACTAAAGGTTACGGTACAATACTTGTACAAGAATATGCTATGAGTCTATAGAATCCAATATGTCGATATCAATATCAAAGTTTGCAAATACATTCTGGACATCATCATCATTTTCTAATGCGTCAATCAGCTTTAGAACACTATGAGCAACTTCGCCTTCAACTGTTACTACGGTATTTGGTCTCCATACAAGACTCGCACTTTCAGCATCACCAACCGCCTCTTCTATTTTCTCTGCTACAGCTCCTAAATCATCAGCGGTAGAATATACCATACACCACCCATCATTCTGCTGCCTGTAATCGGTCGCACCTGCATCAAGTGCCGCATCAACTAAACAGTCCAAATTGTAGCTATCAGGTTGATATGCTATACAACCAAGATGATCAAACATAAAAACTACTGCCCCACTCTCAGCAATATTACCACCATTCTTAGAGAAAATAGTTCGTACATTTCCAAAAGTACGATTTTTATTATCTGTCAATGCTTCAACAATCACAGCTATACCCCCTGCTGCATACCCTTCGTATCTAACAGGAATAAGATTATCAACACCTTCTTTCTTAGCAAGACTAACAGCTCTATCAATATTGGACTTAGGCATAGAATTTAAACGTGCCGTCTTGATT
>ENA-OREC01000003-OREC01000003.1-marine-metagenome-genome-assembly--contig:-NODE-3-length-88039-cov-7.638514_pt1 | contig 88039 bp, 75 predicted proteins | sample MGYA00248626_ERZ508543 | MGnify/ENA primary metagenome ERZ508543 (study PRJEB26211, sample SAMN05518279) | marine metagenome | isolation source: Puget Sound, Washington, USA | host: Bankia setacea | place...
TCAGTAATGACAAGACTGGAGTGTGACAATAACCAGGAAAATTCATAGTATATGCAATCATGCAGGATGAAAATATTATCTTTCTTGTGTATTTGTATAAATCTTAGTATAAATTCTTGTATACGTGGAGATGAATGTAGAGAACATATAATAAATACATCCTCCATGTTAGATATCTCATATATGGATTTTAATATCTCATCGATGATGTAATCATCTTTCTCACGCCTATGCATTGTGAATATTACTAACTTTTTGTTATTGATGAACTGATACTTTTGTAGCAAAGAAGATGTAATTAAATCTTTGGATAGCACGTGATTCGATAAATACCTCAGAGAATCAACCGTTGTATTGCCAGATATTAATATATTAGAAGGGTTTATTCCCTCTAATATAAGGTTTCTCATATCTTGTTCCGTGGGAGAAAAGTGGATAGTTGCAATCCTTGAAATCATAATTCTGAACAGTTCCTCAGGATAAGGATTTTCATAATTATAGGTACGAAGACCTGCTTCTACATGAGCAACAGGAATATTATTGAAACAACCTACCATACTACCCACAAAAGCTGATGTAGTATCTCCTTGTACAATGATCCAGCTAGGATGATAATGACTGATTATATTAGATAAGCTAGGTATTAATTTTGATATATACTCATATAAACAATTATTTTCTACATTTATGTTTAAATCAATGTCAGTCTTTATGTTAAATATAGATAATATGGAATGTATTATCTTACTGGAATGTTGCCCTGTTGAACATACATAAGCCTTGAAATTATTACACCTCCTGATAGCCTGTACCACAGGGGAAAGCTTAATAGCTTCAGGGCGTGTTCCAATGATAAAAAAGAAGCTATTAATCACCGTTATTATAGAATTCCTAATTCACGAAGCATTATAGAGCGTGACAATGGCACACGTTCAGTAAGTGCATTTGCAACACGATTCTCAAGAAAAAATCCTGTCAGTTTAAGAGCGGGCGCTAACATTTCGTTCTCTACCCAACTTCTCGAATCAAGGAACACCTTAGGTAGCGTAAGCAAACGGTCACGATAAGGCTCTCCAGCATCTCGAGAGACAGCTTTCCCACTTTTAGGGGAGACATATATCAAGTCATCAGAGCTTCCATTAACCACACACGAACCCAAATCTAATCCAAATCCAAGTTCACTAAGTAATAACATTTCCCATAACACATATAGCCTAGTCCATATAGACTGATCATCATTTCCTAAGGATTCAAGAAGATTGTATCCATGGGTATAGATAGCAGGATAGGCATATCTTTCTGCAGCATATGCAACAATTAATGCACAAAATGCATTTATCACAGCTAAAGCTTTTCTATTTACAAAAGCTATATATGAAAAATATTTTTTGCTATCCAAGGTAAAGTAACCTAAGTGATCTTCTAGACGTGCACTCCAAGAAGCATAAACACAGTCACCAGGCTGGTATAAATTGGTGTTAGATTTTCTTTGCGAGTTCTTTAGGAAACCAGCATATAAACCATGTTCACGGGTAAGTAACTTCAGGAGGAAGCCGTGCTCTCCACAAGGCTGACGTAAAACAACAATGCCTACATCAGTCCATCGCACGACACCCTCCGTCAGTTAAGAGTTAACTATAACACATAATATCATGAAGAGAAGTAGTTCACAAACTCAACAGGATGTGGAGTGTTATTTAAAGCTTCAACATCAGCAGACTTTAATTGAATATATCCATCAATAAGGTCGTCAGAGAATACGCCTCCTTCTAGAAGGTATTTGCGATCATCATTCAAGGCATTTAGTGCTTCTTCTAGGCTTTTGCATACGGTTGGAATGTTTTTAAGCTCACTCTCAGGTAGAGAATAAAGATCCTTATCCATTGCTTCACCTGGGTGAATCTTGTTGCGAATCCCATCAAGACCAGCCATAAGCACAGCTGAGAAACCCAAATATGCATTACATGTTGGATCAGGGAAGCGGAACTCAACCCGTTTTGCATTAACAGAGGATGCGTATGGTATACGACATGATGCAGAACGGTTATTCATAGCATAAGCTAATAGTACAGGGGCTTCATATCCAGGGATTAACCTCTTGTATGAATTAGTGGACGGATTTGTAAAAGCATTGAGGGAGCGTGCATGTTTAAATACCCCACCAATGAAATATAAAGCCTCATCAGAAAGACCACCGTAACTATTCCCAGCAAAAATTGAAGAGCCATTTTTCCAAAGGGAAATGTTCAAATGCATACCAGAACCATTATCTTCAAAAACAGGCTTAGGCATAAATGTAGCTGTTTTCCCATATGCACGAGCGACGTTCTGCACAACATACTTATAGTTTTGTAGATTGTCGCATGATTGCAGCAGTTTGGATACAGACATGGCAAGCTCATGCTGATTAGGGGCAACCTCATGATGGTGCTTTTCTACTTTAATACCCATACGGTGCAATGTAGAAAGCATTTCACTTCTCATATCATGCCCTGTATCAACAGGAGGTAAAGGGAAATATCCACCTTTTCTTTTTGGTCTGTGAGATAAATTTCCTTCCTCAATCTCATCCCAGTTGTTAGTAGGGCATTCACTGCCATCCACTTCAGCAGCGATCCTATTAGGAGAAACAGCAAATCTTACAGAATCAAAAACAAAGAATTCAGCTTCAGGAGCAAAATAAGCGCAATCACCAATTCCAGAATCGATCAGATATTGTTCAGCACGTTTTGCAGTTGATCTAGGGTCGCGAGAATAGGCCTCAAGAGAGCCAGGCTCAAGTACATCGCATAGTATCGAAACAGTTTTCTGCGCACAGAAAGGATCCTCAACAGCTGTACTGAGATCAGGCAGCATTATTGTATCAGACTGATGAATATCCTTCCATCCATTGATAGACGAGCCATCAAAAGTAACTCCGTTTGTAAAGTAACTTTCACTCACTGAACTTGAATGTTCCGACACGTGATGTGTTACACCTGTTGAGTCTGTGAATCTAAAGTCAAAGTACTCAACATCAGATTCTAAGTACTCGGTAAGTTTATTCAGATCAACCATTTATCCTCCGTAATGTGTTAAAAAGCAGAATATTAACAAAAATTACTTACCAGCATATTATAAGCCTAGGGATAAATATTTTTAATATTACACTTGACATATATATATTAATTACATATTCTTAACAACCCTAGTGTCATCATGGTGGTAGTTATATCCATATGGTGCTGTATTTAACTATATATTCCACCTTAAACCTGTATGATGCAAGTAAAGCCCGTAAACACTACCATGTTGTATGTGATTAAGCAATGAGAATTTGTTATGATTATATAATTCGTAATACAGCAAATTCTCGCTGTATGGATAAATTAGCAGAGAATGCAGGAGAGAATATATATGCTCTTATGTGCAGAGCTGCGCTAGTTTGCGCTGATATATGTACCTCGATATACGGAGATACAAAAGAAAATATTTTAGTAGTATGTGGACCTGGAAATAATGGTGGAGATGGGTATGTTATTGCACGTATACTGAAAGATAGAGGGTATAAGGTCTCTTTATGTGCAATAGTTCCTCCAGATATTTCAGAAAGCATCAATGATACTGCTTTTGGTAGAGCCGTGAAAGATTGGATGCTTAGCGCAGGAATAGTATCAATACCTGTGTTCAAATCGGAAATTCTGAATGGTACTGCTTACGTGATAGACGCGGTATTTGGGATTGGATTATCCAGAGATACTCCTAGAATATTTGTGGAGTTAACAGAATCACTGTTAAAATCATCCGCACATGTGATAAGTGTGGATATTCCATCAGGGATTGATGCTAATACAGGACAGGTAAGAGGAGCAGCGATCAAGGCAGATATTACAGTTGCTTTTACTCGTCCGGCACTTGGGCATATCTTGCTTGATGGCCCTAAATATTGTGGCAAGTTGTACGTAGTAGATATTGGTATTAATGCCTGCATACTTCAGGAAGTAATGTCGTCCTTTCCTTCTGTTATTGAGAATACACCTCTTCTATGGAATGGGTATTACTCGTCTCGTAATGATGTATCTGCCCACAAGTATAATTATGGCCATGTATGTGTAATGAGTGGAGAGCATGGGAAGACAGGTGCGGCGCGCTTGTCTGCAATGGCCTCTCTTAGATCGGGGGCTGGTATTGTAACTGTAGCTTCTCCAACAAATGCTATGCTTGAAAATTCATGCCATTTAACTGCTATTATGTTGCGGGAAGTAAATACACGACAGGATTTCAAGGGCATACTATCAGATGCTAGAATCAATACGATAGTGATAGGTCCTAATTTTGGCATTAGAGATGCAGTTGCTGATTTTATAGAGGAGATATGTAATACAGAGGAGTTTATCCTAAATAAGCGGAGCTTAATCATTGATGCAGATGCATTACGTTTTTACCAAGATAGAAGAGAGATGTTGTTTGCTCTTATACGTGGTAGAAATGTTGTTATCACGCCACATACAGGTGAATTTATAGCGTTATTTCCTGATTTAATATCAGATGTTAGGAATTTATATAATCATGATACAGAGCAATGTAATTTACCTGACATTGTGCAACAGGCAGCAAATATTGCGGGATGTGTTGTTGTATTAAAGATGGCAGGGATAACCGTTATAGCTTCATATAATCAGAAGAATATCTTACTAAATGCAGCCATCAATGATAGATCAGCTCCATGGCTTGCAACAGGTGGGTCAGGGGATGTATTAGCAGGTATGATAGCAGCTTTTGCAGCACAGGGACTTCCTGCATATGCAGCAGCTTCATTGGGAGTATGGTTGCATAATGAAGTTGGCACCACTTTGATGGAAGGGGCTATAGCTGATGATATTATCAGTGGAATTCCACGAGCACTTGGCAGGATGTTGCGGCTTATGTATGATGGCATGTCTGATTATTGCTAGGTACATATTATTACCTACGTTTTAGACCGATCTCATTAATATCGTAAGGAACAGTTTGATATACTTCATTAATCCAGTTTGCAAATAATAAGTGAGCGTGTGCTCTCCACGTATTTATTGGCTGGTTACTAGGATCGTTATTTTCGTAGTAGTTGAAAGGAGGCACAATTTTCTTACCTAAAGCAATGTCTCTTTTGTACTCTTTATCTAAAGACATGGTATCATATTCTATATGGTCAAACATATATAGAGACATGTATTGAGGGTCATATAGTATTGAAGGACTTTTGGATAATTCATTCTCCAGTAAAACATGTAAATGTGATTTTAGTATAGATTCACTGGATGACTCACTGCGACGAGATACTGGGAGGGAAATATTATCTGAGAAACCTCTTAAAAAAGGAGAGTTCTGTGTATTGGAAGAAATTATATGACGAGCACAACCAAACGCTTTTTCTTGTAGATTATCTTTGGGTATGCCATAAAAGTAATAGCACGATGCTTGGGCTCCCCAGCATATAAATATAGTTGAGTGTACATGTTTTCTGGTCCAGTCCATTATTGACATGAGCTCTTTCCAGTAAAATACATCTTCAAAAGGTAAATGTTCTACTGGTGCTCCTGTAACAATAAAACCATCAAATTTTTCTTGTGAAACTTGGTTCCACTGTCTATAAAAATTCTGCATATACTCAATTGATATATTGCGTGGAGTGTAGCAAGACATACTTACTAATGTCATTTCTATTTGTAATGAAGTTGCTCCAAGTAGCCTTAAAATTTGAATCTCAGTTTCTTGTTTGTTAGGCATAAGATTTAGGAGACCAATACGCAAAGGACGAATATCCTGACGTGTTGCAGCCTTTTCTGTGATAGGGATAATTCCTTCTTTTACGAGGTGAGAAATAGCAGGCAATTTTTCTGGAACTTTTATTGGCATTTATTGTATCCTGCTTTATTGTATACTGCCTAGGTAAGCTTACAATTCCCATTTAGTTTAGGTGCGTACCTCAATCATCTCATCCCGTAAACGCTGTTCTGAATCAATAGCATTAGATATCAACTGCAAAAACTGATTGGAATCTTTTACCTTCCGAAGTTGATCTGCTTCTATAACGTATCCCCAATATTTTGCAATATTTTCATACCTTGGCTCCCTCCATTCAAGCAAGTTACGAAATGCAAAAACAGCAAAGTCCAATGGGTCAACATTATCAGCAGATACCTCATGCGTTGCCAAATACGAATCCCATTGATTTAATATGTATTCCTCATTGTAGGAAATTGGTTTAGGTTTTTTCTTATAAGTTTCTATAAGCTGCTCTTTGTGGCTATCTGAATGTTTTACGTATAGTATTAAGGCGTGTCTGGCAAGAGTATTAAGCACAGTGTCATTCTTATTCTGACCATCAACTACTTCACAGAAGCTGCCACTCATATCACATAATACATTATCATAACCGTATAGGTTCCAGGCCTTATCAATAAAAGAAGGGATATCAAGAATAGCGTTTACTTCACATGCACGATGCTCGCATTGTCTCCTCATATATTCTTCAAAAGGGATACCTCCCTTGGCTTTATTACCTGGAGAACCAATGTAATAGGATAGAGCCGTGATCCCAGGAGGTAGAATATTAATTGATAAGTCAATAGCATTCTCAGCAACCATGCGTTTCAGAACGGAAGACTGAGCAACTTCCTGATATAGAACGTCTTTAATGCTTTGCCCAATGTAATGAGAGGCAATTCTGTAATCTACGGAATAATGGAACCAGTTACGCTCACGTACAAATTTCTTTGCAGAATGCGTTTTACCAATTCCAGACATACCAAACAATGCTATAACTTTTTTAGGAGAATCTATAAAATCTTTGGACCTACTGAAAAACACTACTGCTTATCCTTTAATTATTTCTAATATACATTAATTTATCTAGAGACAAAAACCGAAAGAGCTTTAGCCAAGAAATCTATTCATTGCTTCCAATATGACCTTATCAGCATCTTGTTTCTTTCCCCATCCACGAACCTTTGCCCATTTACCCTTATCAAGATCTTTGTACTTTTCGAAGAAATGAGCAATCCTGTTAAGATAAGCAGCACTTACATCTTCCAGATCTTTGATATTAGCTTGGAATGGATCAACTTTCTCATTTGGGACACACAATATTTTATCATCTTGTCCACCATCATCTTCCATCCATAGAATTGCAACAGGGCGACATGCAATCATAGACCCAGGCATTAACGCGTGATCTGTCATAACAAGCATATCCACAGGATCGCCATCTTCATGTAGGGTAGATGGGATAAAACCATAATTACATGGGTAAAACATTGAGGTCTGAAGGATCCTGTCGACCTGAAGAATATTATGTTCAGGAGATACTTCATATTTCACAGGAGATCCACCAGCAGAGCTACCCGCTATTTCAATGACAACATTAACATTATCAGGAGGAGATTCTCCTGCGGGCAATTTCTTAAACATAATTTCACCTATTTTAAAAGTATGTGGTACAAACAAGAGTTTTGAATTTCAGATATTACATATTAACACGACCTATTCAGGTATTTGTTCCGAGAATACACGATCAAATACCGTATCTATGTTCTGCAAACAGTAATTACGGTCTGTAATTTTATTCACTTCCTCTGGGGAAAGTAAAGACTGTATTCTAGGATCATTGCGAGTAATGGTTAAAAAATCTCCTACGCCTTGCCATACCTGCTTACTATTACTCTGCACAATAGAGTATGCGTCTTCACGAGTAACGCCTTTGGAGATCAGAGCAAGTAATATACTCTGTGAGTATATTAGACCGCCAGTTGTATCAAGGTTAGCTGTTATATTTTCAGGTACTACATTAATCCCATTGAGTATCTCTGTGAGCCTTGCAAGCATGAAGTCCATGGTAATTGTGCTATCAGGGGCAATTACGCGCTCTACTGAAGAATGACTGATGTCACGCTCATGCCACAAGGCAACATTCTCCATTGCAGCAATAGACCATGCTCTTACTAATCTTGCAAGTCCCGTGATATTCTCTGAAAGGATCGGATTGCGTTTATGTGGCATTGCAGACGATCCCTTTTGTCCATCACGGAAAGGCTCGTAGACCTCAGCTACTTCTGTTCTTTGAAGATGTCTTATTTCAACAGCTATTCTTTCTACAGATGATGCAATAACAGCAAGAGTTGTGAAAAAATAAGCATGTCTGTCTCTTGGAATGACTTGTGTAGATATATTCTCTGGACGTAGTCCCAATTTTTCTGCGACGAAAGCTTCGACTTGTGGATTAAGGTGCGCGTATGTGCCAACAGCACCTGAGATTGCACACACTGATATTTCATTTTTAGCGTTTACCAGTCTGTGGTAGTGTCTTAAGAATTCAGAATACATGCTGGCAAATTTCATTCCAAATACCATAGGTTCAGCATGTATGCCGTGACTTCTGCCCACACATACTAACTCCTTGTATTCCATGGCTTTGCTTTTCATTACATGTAAAACGTTTTTTATATCATTAAGAAGGTGATCACATGATTTTTTAAGTTGTACGCTGAAAGCCGTATCTACAACATCTGATGATGTCATTCCGAAGTGTAGATATTTTGCATCTTCCCCTATAATATCGGATAAATACGTAAGGAATGCAATTACGTCGTGATGAACCTTCTTTTCATGCTCATTTATAGCCACAATATCAAACTCTCTTCCTGAATATGACCATATTTTATCTGGGATATGTGTAGGTACTATACCCTGACCCTGCGCTGCAAGCGCTTCGCAAGCATATGCCTCAACTTCGAACCATATTTTGTAACGAGCTTGGTCAGACCATATATTTGTCAACTCTGGTCGGGAATAACGTGGAATCATAAAAGCCTTTCAATACACTTAGTAACTGAAGAACCATAAAATACACATCTTATATGTCAAAAGTGACAGGATTGCTACTTGGATTGCTACTTGTAAGGAAATTCTTACACATATGTATTCTGGTTCTGCGAAGTATACCGCTATGTGTCTGTAAAACAATAGGCTGGATTATAAAATCCTAGTTTATCTGATATGAACAGAGTAGATAATTTTGGATAATAATAAAAAAATTTGCACTATGCTACTTGACGATCTGTTATATTGCACTAAATCATTCAATAGGGCATCACCAGACTGTAGTAGGGTGTAGCCTTGGTTTTTACATTTTTCTTTAAATACAGCAGGAGGGGTACATGGCTAGTTACGAGCCTTTATATGATCGGGTGATGATTCGTCGTGAAGATAGCGAGGAGCGCACCAAGGGAGGTCTTATTATTCCTGAGAACGCACAGGAAAAACCACAGCGTGGAATTGTGGTAGCTGTTGGTCACGGGAAATTATGTGAAAGTTCAGGAGAGCTTGCTCCTCTAAAGCTGGTTGCTGGTGATACCGTATATTTTGGGAAATACTCTGGCAGTGAGATTAGAATTGACGGAGAAGATCTTCTGATTATGAAAGAATCTGATGTGCTGCTTGTCGAGCGTTCTTGATAGCGAATTTAAGCAGTCAAAGGGTTTAGAATTTAGTATCTTTTTATTAATTATAAGGAGTCTTCAGGTATGGGAGCGAAACAAGTTAAGTTTTTTGAGGAGGCGCGCACACGTTTAAGTAGAGGTGTGGATACGTTGGCTAATCTCGTTAAAGTGACACTAGGTCCTAAAGGGCGGAATGTCATTATCGAACGTTCATTCGGTGCGCCAAGAATCACCAAGGATGGTGTAACTGTTGCAAAAGAGGTTGAGCTTTCTGATAAGCTGGAAAATATGGGAGCCCAGATGCTCAGAGAAGTTGCTTCTCGTACGAATGATACAGCAGGTGATGGTACAACAACTGCTACAGTTCTTGCTCAGGCTATCACAAAAGAAGGGATGAAAGCTGTTGCAGCAGGTATGAATCCTATGGATGTAAAGCGTGGTATTGATGAGGCTGTAAAGGTATGTTTACAGCAGTTAAAAAGTGCTTCAAAGGAAATTTCCTCTTCAGAGGAAATCGCACAGGTAGGTACCATTTCTGCTAACGGTGAAGCTGAAATTGGTCGCCAAATTGCTGATGCAATGAAGAAGGTTGGGAATGAAGGCGTCATTACAGTTGAAGAGAATAAAGGGCTTGAAACTGAAACTGACGTTGTAGAAGGAATGCAATTTGATCGTGGGTATCTATCACCTTACTTTGTGACAGATTCAGATAAGATGATTGCAGAGCTTGATGATGTCATGATTCTTCTTCATGAAAAGAAACTTACAAGCCTTCAACCAATGGTTCCTTTACTAGAGGCGGTTATGCAGTCTGGTAGACCTCTCTTGATTATTGCAGAGGATGTTGAGGGAGAGTCCTTAGCTACTTTGGTTGTGAATCGTATTCGTGGTAGTTTGAAGGCTGTAGCTGTTAAAGCTCCTGGGTTTGGTGACCGTAGAAAAGCTATGCTTGAAGATATTGGATGTCTTACTGGTGGTCGTGTGATTAGCGATGATCTTGGTATGAAGCTAGAGAATGTTAATATTGATATTCTGGGTCGTGCAAAGAAGGTACGTATAACCAAAGATGATACCACAATTATAGGTGGTCAGGGAGATAAGAGTGATATAGAAGGACGTGTGTCTCAAATTCGTATGCAGATAGAGCAGACTACATCTGATTATGACCGTGAGAAGCTTCAGGAGCGTTTAGCTAAATTGTCAGGTGGTGTGGCTGTTATTAGAGTTGGCGGTATCACAGAGACAGAAGTTAAAGAGCGTAAGGATAGGGTTGACGATGCGTTGAATGCTACCAGAGCTGCTGTGCAAGAAGGAATCTTGCCAGGTGGAGGTAGTGCTCTAATTCATGCAGCCAAGAAGATAATTGACCTTGACCTAGGGAATGAAGAGCAGAATGCTGGTGTAAAGATTATTTACAGGGCATTACAGGCTCCTTGCCGTCAGATTGCAGAGAATGCAGGTGTTGATGGCTCCATAGTAGTAGGTAAAATTCGTGAGGCTGCCGATACAAACTTTGGTTTTGATGCTCAGAACGAGGAGTATGGTGATCTTGTAAGGATCGGTATCATTGATCCTGCAAAGGTTGTACGTACAGCTCTTCAGGACGCCGCTTCCATTGCTGCTTTGTTAATTACTACAGAGGCAATGATAGCTGATAAGCCTGAGAGCAAGCAGTCGCCAGCAAATTCATCTTCTCCAATGGGAGGATATCCTGGCATGGATGGCATGGATGCAATGATGTAAGTTATTGTTTAGAGCTGCACTGTACTTGTAGGTATGGTGCAGCTCTTTCCTTTCTTTATTTTTTCCTAGTGTAAGGACGATATTTGTTATATAGATGAAATATTCAATTAATAAGTTAATTGTTTGGGTATTAATTAGTTCGAATATTTTTTGGTCATTAGAGATTATAAAAATATAATTCTTGTGTATAGTTCCGTACTCTGTACATATTTATATACTCCTCAGGTTATATTTTTGCATATATGATACATGTTTTGTTGAGATGTTAAGGAGAAAACCTTTACAATACTGATTGTGGTTCGTAGTGGAATTCTTGGAATGGGTATTAATTTCTAGAGTATCTGCTGAGGTGCTGATATGCAGAGGATGTAGGGATCAGAAACACGCCTTAGATCATAAGGATATGGAGAGCAGTATATATATATAACTGCAATGCATGTGACAACACCTATTGGTGAGGAGTTTTGTATTTTACATATAAATGGTAGATGGTGTTACTTTACTCTTTAGAAGATAAAGACTTGTTGTTTTCACAATAAAATGACGGGATTACACCTCTTATGACACATGCACACGACGATCAAATAGACCCGACATTAGACGCTATGGACGCTATAGACATTCTGTTGCGTCCAGCTAATAAGGACTCTGGAACATGGTAAGGAATAAAATTGTTAGAATTACTTTGATGGGCGGTTTGTTAGGACTTCTGTTAACAAACCCTCGTAGAGCTTTAGAAGCTTGTGTAGAACAACATAACAATGAGGGGTGGCGATCAACTGATATTATTCCACATTCTGAGCGTAACCTTCTTATTACTATAGTTCAAATTGTTTTATTAATAGGCACGTTAGGTTTGTGGACATTCGGTGCAGGATACCTTGTAATGTTTGAAAAAGAGGATAGGTAAAATGGCAGTTTTAAACGAATTGATCAAAAAAAGCAAACAGCAAAGATGATTATTTCAAATATCAGGAAACAAAGGAAGTATAAACTTCCAAATACCTAGAGCATATTTTCAAGGATTTATAGAGGCTATAGACAGCAAACAAAATATTAAATAGATAGAAACTTATGAAAATACCAAGTTTTATATCTGTTTATATCGGTAGAGTTAAGCGTATCAATTGATATATTATCATCACTCTAATATTTTCTCAGGAATAGATATTGTGGTCGTTCTTTATAGAGAATTATCTTTCAAGCAGGTTGGGTTACACAATTACTAGTAAGAACTAGTCTAAATGGTGGAGGGGGTTGGATTCGAACCAACGTAGGGTTGCCCCGACGGATTTACAGTCCGTTGCATTTGACCGCTCTGCCACCCCTCCGATATAATTACCATACTAAATTATATACTGGTAATCACTTCAAGTCTATGCTGAAATTCAGATAAAGCCATTTTTTGTACGAATATCGCACATTCGACTAGTGTGCCATATGTATGTATTATTGAGCATGTAAACTAAGAGGGAGAATTCTTTATGAGGAGAAGATTTTCAGCTAATAAAAGGCATAGTATAGAGTATTGGATGTATGGACTGCATGCAGTGAGATGTGCATTGCAAAATACCGCAAGAAGTAAGAAAAGATTATTCGTAACCTCTAATGTTTTAAGTAAAATCCAAGGGTCTTTGAGCACTACTGCTATTGCTTATGAGATTGTGAATGTGCAGCAGCTTAATAAGATATTACCAGGGTGTGTGCATCAAGGTATTGCTTTGTTAACTAATACGTTGATATCTGATGATATTGAAGCATTGTTTAACATTACAACAGGAGAGCTTCCAAGGGTAGCTGTACTTGACAAGGTGACAGACCCACAGAATATAGGTTCTGTACTTCGGTCAGCCTGGTTCTTTGGGTTAAAAGCTGTAATTACCTCTTTCCATGATTCTCCAGCAGAGAATGCGACAATTGCTAAAAGTGCATCAGGGGCTTTAGAATTTATCCCCTATATTCAGGTGAAAAATATAGGGCATTCTTTAAATGATATACGTAACTATGGGTATTCAGTTGTTGGTTTGGGTCATGAAGCATGCTGTGATATGGAAGACTATGAACCAATAAGACATTCCGCGCTTGCCATAGTGCTAGGAGCTGAAGGTAAGGGATTATCACCAGGTGCTATAAAAGCATGTGACACGATATGCCGGATCCCATCTTCTGGTTCAGATGGGATATGTTTGAATGTATCTAATGCAGCAGCACTTGCAATGTATATTGCAAGAATAAGGTGAAATTATTTTTCAGTGTTTACATATTCACTCAACCACTGCTTTAGTATGTCTTTCTCATTTTGTTGGGCGTTTTCAAGCCATTTAATCTCTGTACGTCCACCGTATCCACCTGACTTATCAATCATTTTACGCATTCTGCTGTTATGTGTTGAAATCACGAAAATATATCTATTTTTGTTATGTACTCTAATATATCCGGCTATGGATCGTGCATAATGCATGGATCCTGTTTTGGCTGGAAGATGTAAGTAGTCTTTTTTCTCATTTGTGAAAATTTCCTTAAACATATCAGGTAATATATCATTTAGAATATTTTCTGCTTCGTTGTGATGTATGTGAAGAAATTTAAATATATTTGCAACGTTCAGCGATGCATGTGCACTAAGACCAGAAAAATTATGCAGAGTAATTGAGTCGTTACCAGCAGTATCTAGGAAATTATTAGTCCATCTGTTCATCATATTGATTTTATTATGCTGATGTGTATCTTCAATATTTGAGCTCTGCTGTTTCAAATCTGAGGTAGCGGCTGTCGCCCCAACTATCTCGGCAGTTGTATTTGTAGAGTATAAAAGCATATCGTTAAGAATTTTACGTAATGGAGGACTATAATGATATGCTACAAACTGTATATTATCAGGTATTGTATCTTTTCTGAGAGGAGTAGGAAGAGCTAAGCCTTCTTTGTTCATCAGAATACTGAAAACTGTTGCCGTATAGAGAGCCGAATCATGGACGGGTAGCCACACGCTACCTTTACCATGTATATGCGATTTCTTAGCTAGGGATTGGTATTTATCTATCGTTTCCTGATTAAATAATTGCTTGCTCATAGGTATGACTGTGGATAATTTGTCACCTTTTGCTATCAAATATAGGAAATTATCTGAGACTTGGTTGTTCCATGCTGCAAGGGCACGATTGAAGTTAAGATTTAGACCACTAATTCCTGCATTATAAGACGCTGTACGAGGTTGATATGCCGACAACAGATGGACAGTATTTATGTCAGGGGATACGTAGAAGAAGTTATCAGTCGTATAGTGCTTGGCGTCCTGACTAAGCAAGAAATCTTTTATTAATCCATGGAGAGAAGTATTATCCAGAACAGGATCAGCTCCGCCTACTATATATACATCGTTCAGCATAGAGCCATCTGGTGTTTCTTTACGTATGACTCCAAGTCTTGTAACAAATTTGAAATCTGAGCCTAGCTTACGTAATGCATATGATGCGGTAAATGCCTTTATAACCGATGCAGGAATAATCTTTCTGTGTATATTATGACGTGCAATAACATGTTCATTGTGCAAGTCATATAATATAAAGTGATGTTGATCATCAGTCAGTTTATTAATAAAAGATATGTTTTTCATAGTTTCTGAAGAAGCACTGATACATTCTTTATCACACAGCATGTCTATGCTCTGAGCCATGGTGCTGTAAGGGAATGCATGCAATACAAGCATGGAGTACTGTACTGCAATGAAAATATAACGTGTAATATTGTGCATATTGAGCAGTAAGATTTTCTTCATTGTGTTTATATCTTATAACTGAGACTTATTTATGTATTAATACGTGATTTATTATTGTCGGCTGTATTAGACCTGATATAAGTTGAGGAAATATCAATTGTTGGCCCACGGTTAAATAAGGTCCAGCATGGAGCTGGCTGTTTAAAGAATATCCTATCATTAGCATTTGCTCTATACGCGCTGAATCTGGAGGCAAACTTTGATAAACCTGCTTCAGTGGACGAAGTGCCTCGGGGAAAGATAACTATAGGAGTAGTTCCAGTTATTTGCTCCCATCTATGCCACTTATGAAATGAATATAAGTTATCTGCCCCCATTAACCATACAAAATTTATACGTGGGTACATATAATGCAAGTGTATCAAAGTATCGCATGTTTGGACTGTTTTTATATGTTTCTCGATATCGCTAACTAATATTTTAGGGTTCCCAGCTGTCTTCTGGTTACACTCAAGCATTCTTTGTTGGAGTGTAGCAGGAGCATGATTTTTAAAAGGGTTCTGGGGAGTTACTAACCATATTACATAGTGAAAGTTAAAGAATTTTATTGCTTGTTTTGTAATAAGCAAATGTCCTTCGTGAGGAGGGTCAAATGATCCGCCAAGTAAACCAACATTTAACGCTGTATTACGAGGTAGTGAAGTGATGCTGGGTGTGTGTCTGGTTATTAATGTAGATGGGATAGTATGCATACGCTCTGATTCCATGATTATGAATAGTCGGTTATATCGTAGATCTTTATGTTATTATAATAAATACATATGAAGCTATTTTTTAGGATTGCTCCTTTGTGAGATGCTCAAAGGGGTGTGTTTTTGAAAATATTTCCATTATATGTTGCTCACTTACATGAGTATAACATTGGGTTGTTGATAGATTCTTATGCCCAAGAAGCTCTTGGATTGTGCGCAAATCCACCCCGTTGTTCAATAAGTGAGTAGCAAATGAATGGCGCATTGCATGAGGAGACGTGTGTTCTGGTAATTGTAGTTTTTCTTTCATGAGGCTGATGCTATTCTGTAGGACACGACGATTTAGCTTCTTTCCTCTTTTCCCTAAGAATAGGGAGGTATCCAGTGAGGGAGTATAAGGACAAAGCGTTGTATATTGGGTAACTGTATGCTGAATTATTGGGAGTACTGGGATATACCTGTCTTTATTTCCTTTCCCACATATTTTGATGGTATCCTTTAAAGGTAGCTGTTTCCATTTTATTGAAAGAACCTCTGAGATTCTCATGCCACATCCGTACATCATCATTAATGCTGCAAGATCTCTATAATCTACCCATGTAGGATCATGATTATGCTGCAATAACATTTCATCCATCATATTGAATATATCTTCTGCTAATACTGGTTTGGGAAGTTTGAATCTGAATCTTGGGGAGCTAAGAGAGGTAATGCATTCAGCTGTAATATTATATGTATTCTTTAACCATTTGTGAAAAGCTTTCACCGATGAAAGATGTCTTGCAATACTTCTGGGTGATAAACCTTTCCCATATAAGTGAGACATCCATGCTCTTACATCGCGGTGAGTGATAGAACGGAGAATCTCAAGACAGGAGCCTGTACCTCTGTACTGAAGTAGGAAGTTCACATATGTATCTACATCTCTATAGTATGCTGATGAGGTATTTATGCTTATTCTGTTTATTTGGCTTATTTCCTGTATCCATTGATTGAGTAAATGTGAACATATCATCAGATTATTTATCCTTTAACTTTAATTATAGTGCAGTACGTGAGAGAAGTTTTATAAAAATATTTCCTTATATGAATATAGAGAATTTGCAAAGGATATTGCAAACTTTACATATTTTCTGTAAAGTCGAACAGGGTGAGGATATTTAGGGCGGTTCTCTGCAAGGGGATCGCCCTTGATTTTAGGAAATTTAGGTGTATCGTGTTGGCAAAGACAGCTACAGAACGGAAAATATTGCAGTGCATTGAACCTGTTGCTGACTCTTTAGATTTTGCGATAGTTAGGGTGCGAATTTTGGGGGGGCGTGTACGTACGCTGCAAATTATGGCCGAGAAGAAGGGAGGAGGGATGCCTCTTGCTAGTTGTGGGCAGCTATCTTCTGTAATTTCTCTGGTTTTAGATGAATCTGATATTATTCAGGATAAATATACTTTAGAGGTATCATCTCCTGGGATTGATCGCCCTTTGACAAGGATTTGTGATTTTAAGAATGCCATAGGATATTTGGTTAGGATTGAGAGTGAAGAGCATGTTAGCATCGCAAGGAAAATAACTGGATATGTGAATGATGTTATTGATATTAGATTGGACAATAGTGAAGATCTTGGCGTGAATGATGCATACATTATGCTTGGCATTGATGCAAAGAAGTACATGTATGCAAAAAGAGCGGAGGCTGTGGAAGATGAAGTGCGTGTGCGCTTCTCTTTGTTAAATGATGCAAAGCTTGTTCTTACAGATGGACTTATATCGGATGCATTTAGAAGAGGAAGCTATGTAGCAAATGATAATGGTTAGGTTGATAGGATATAAATTTGCTTGATTGAGTATTATAGTGTGGGTATACGTGTGTAGGTGCCTAGGTATTTTTGTGTAAATTGCAGAAAGTAAAGGTTAGATAGATATGAGAACTGAAGCAGATCTCAAGTGGCAGGAATTAATACAGGTTGCTGATTCTGTTGCACGTGATAAGCAGATTGATCGGGAACTAGTTGTGCAGGCTATTGAGGAGGCAATACAAAGGGCAGCCTCTTCAAAGTATGGTGGTGCATATGATGTAAGGGTTAGTATCGATCGTAAGACTGGGTATGCCCGTATTGTGAGGGTTAAGACCGTAGTTGAGAGTGATGCTGACTACTTCACAGAGATAGTGCTGAGTGAAGCGGTTAAGATTAAAGAGGATGCTGCAGTAGGTGATACAATAGAGGAGGTATTCCCTGATGTAGAATTTGGTAGGGTCGCTGCCCAGACTGCAAGACAGGTTATTATCAATAAAGTTCGTGAAGCTGAGAGACTTAAACAATATGAGGAGTTTAAGGATCGTGTTCTTGAAGTTGTTAATGGAGTAGTAAGACGCATTGAGTATGGTAATGTTATAGTAGATATTGGTCGTGGTGAAGCTCTTTTAAGAAGAGATCATATTATTCCGCGTGAAACTTTTCATGTAGGAGAGCGGGTGCGTGCCATTATCCGAGAAGTAAAATATGATCCTAAAGGGTATCAGGTAATATTATCACGCACAGACCCTAAGTTCCTGTTAAAGCTTTTTGTACAGGAAGTACCTGAGATATACGAGGGTGTAGTTGAAATTATGGCTGTTTCTCGTGTTCCTGGTGAGCGTGCAAAGATGGCAGTTATGTCAAGAGACCGCACTTTAGATCCTGTGGGTTCATGTGTAGGGTATCGAGGTGTAAGAGTGCAGGCTGTCGTGTCGGAATTGCAAGGGGAAAAGATAGATATTATCCCGTGGTCTGAAGATCCTGTGAATTTTATTGTGAGTGCTCTTCAGCCTGCAGAGGTTGTTAAGGTTGTAATGGATGAGGAAGATCAGAGAATTGAGGTTGTGGTCTCTGAGAATCAGTTGTCTCTTGCCATTGGTAGAAGGGGGCAGAATGTAAGATTGGCCTCTCAGCTTACAGGCTGGAAAATTGATGTAATGAGTGAGAATGAGGAGTCTGACAAGCGTCGCAAAGAGTTTCTTGAGAGAACAGAAAAGTTTATGGAAAATCTTAAGATTGATGAGACGCTGGCGCAGATACTGGCTTCTGAGGGTTTCTCTGATGTAGAAGATATTGCTTTTATTGATCAGGAAGAGCTGGAGAGCATAGAGGGAGTTAGTTCTGAGGTTGCTAGGTATCTACAGGACCAGGCCAGATCTTATATGGATAAAGTTGATAGTGATATGAATGCATCTCTGGGTATACAAGATGATCTGTTGAACTTTGAGAAATTAACTCATCCAATGGTTGTTTCTTTAGCTAAACAGGGGATTCTATCATTGAAGGATTTTGCAGAATTAGCAGACTGGGAGCTTGCTGGTGGTAGTATAGTAGATAAAGATGGGCGTGAGCAGAAAGATGAAGGAATGCTTGAAGCTTTTGGGGTGACGCAGGAAGATGCGCGTGAGGCGATAATGATGGCTAGAGAAGCTCTCGGGTATGTAGCTGCTGATCACTGTGTGTCAGATGAAGTAAAGGAATAGCCTGAATGCAAATGGTGACTCTAGGTGCAACCCAGGACAATAGTGATGACAATGCGTCGGTAGGGATGTTGGGTTGTGATGGCACTGATAAATCTTATGGCAGGCTTGATAAGTTCTGCATTGTTCGTAGGGCTGTGGGTGAACGTAATAAGATGTTAAGATTTGTTATGTCGCCTGAGGGTCTGGTTGTGCCAGATATTCTTGAAAAGATGCCTGGGAGAGGTGTTTGGATTACTGCTGATGCAGATACATTACGTGTTGCATCTAATCCCAAGATTTTTACTTATGCTTTCCGCAGGAAAGTTAATGTGCCTGATGGGATGCATGAATTAATTTACAGTAAACTTAAAGAGTGCATTATTAATCTGATTGCCCTTGCGCGCAAGAGTTCCTTTATAGTGTACGGATTTGAAAAGGTTAAAGACGCGATATTAAAGAATGATGTAGCATGTTTGGTATTTGCAAAAGACTATAGCATGTCTCATAGCGGTAAATTGCGTACTGATGGAATACCTGTTATATCTTGTCTAACAGCAGAATCATTGGGTAGTATATTTGGTCGTGCTTCGGTTACTTATACTGCTATAAGGCATGGCTCTGCTTTTCCTGACAGACTATTGAGAGAAAGTAATAGATTTAAACAATTGTTCGATGCATGAATGATTTTAAGTTATGAATGATCAAGCATTCTGAGTAGAATGATACTTGAAGGTTTGTGAGGGAAGCGTTGCTTAGGGGTAGTGACAGAGGAAAGAGATATAATGATTGATAGTGATGATAACGATGGTTTCCCTGGATCTGGCAGTGCGACAAAACCTCATCTACGGGGAAGACGTAGTGGTATTTCTAATTCGAAGAATAGGACGATTATCGTAGAAAAAGTACGTAAGCGTTCCGTACGTAAGCCTTCGGACGGTAGTAAAGATAGTGCTTCTTCTAAGTCTGCTCCTACTGTAATGGGAATGTCTGAGAGTGAATATAATCGTCGTATGAATGCAGTCAAAATGGCTGCTGATGAAAAAGAAGCGTGTGAGGAAGTAGATGACGTAATGCCTATGGCTCAGGTAGTTCATCAAGGATACTCGGCAAAACAACAAACTTCTGATGATGAGGAGGTTGTAAAGACAGAGGAGGCAGAGCCTAAAGCAGAAGTCGATGCTAGTGGAGTTACAGAAGATACTGTGTCACAGCCTGCACAAAGCGAAGTGCAAAAAGTAAATTTGGCTGGTGAGGGGGCAGAAGAGGAAGATGCTCAGGATACACAACACTCTAGAAAGAATAAGGGCAGTTGGAAGTCTAAAGATTCTCAGGATAGAGGGTATGATGACGAAGGGGATTTCTCTGGTGATCGTGATAATAAAAAAGGCACTAAGTCCTCTGATGGCAAGGGATCTTTATCTAATAAGCGCTCCTTAGATCGTGGTCGTCGTCAATCTGGTAGATTTAATGTTGCACGTGCAATAGATGATGATGATACGCAGAATCAGCGTTCTCTTGCGTCTATACGCCGCCGTCAGGCACGTGAGAAAAGAAGAAATGAGGCTGCCAATATAGTAAGAGAAAAGATAATCAGGGATGTTCAGATACCTGATTTTATTTCTGTGCAGGATTTATCTGCACGTATGTCGGAGAAGGCGTCTGATGTAATTAAAACTCTTATGCAAATGGGGATGATCGTAACCATCACGCAACTTCTTGATGGTGATACTGCACAATTGGTTGTTGAAGAAATGGGGCATCGTGCGGTTAGAGTGTCTGAATCTGATGTTGAGGAAGGTCTTGGAGATATTACAGATATTAATAGAGGTTTGATGACTTCCAGGCCTCCTATTGTTACGGTGATGGGTCATGTTGATCATGGAAAAACATCTTTATTGGATTACCTTCGTAACAGTAATACTACTGCTCGTGAGACAGGTGGAATCACTCAACATATAGGTGCGTATAGCGTATGTACAGCTGGTGGTGGGAATATTACATTCCTTGATACTCCTGGTCATATGGCATTTACTATGATGAGGAGTAGAGGAGCCCAAGTAACGGACATCTCTGTGTTGGTGGTTGCAGCAGATGATGGGGTGATGCCTCAGACAATTGAAGCAATAAACCATGCTAAGGCAGCAGATACAGCTCTTATTGTTGCAATTACAAAGGTTGATAAACCAGGTTCAGACCCACAGAAAATTCGTACCCAACTGTTAAATCATAGTGTAATTCTAGAGGAGCTGGGAGGTGATACTTTAAGCTTTGAAGTTTCTTCTAAGACAGGTGAAGGAATTGACAAATTATTAGAAGGTATTTTGTTGGTTGCAGACATGATGGATCTTAAGGCTACTAGCGATGGTCATGCACAGGGAACTGTTATTGAAGCAAAGCTTGAATCTGGTAGAGGGCCTGTTGCTTCAATTCTTGTTCAGGAAGGTAAGCTAAAGGTTGGGGATGTTTTTGTAGTTGGTAGAGATTGGGGTAGAGTACGTGCTTTAATCGACTCTCATGGTGATAGGGTTAATAGTGCTACACCATCTTTTCCAGTTGAGATTATTGGTTTGCAGAGTACTCCTGAGGCTGGAGATATTTTGTATTGTGTTGCTTCTGAATTGCGAGCAAAAGCGATTTCAAGTTATCGACAGAGAAAAGCGAAGGATAATCTTGCTTTAATAAAGGCAAGAGGTTCCCTGGATCAACTATTGATACAGTCCAAAGACAATGATGGGAAGAAGGAGCTTCGTGTTATCGTAAAGGCTGATGTTCAGGGGTCTTTGGGGGCTATCAGGCAGGTTTTGGAGCAGATACGCAATGATGAAGTATACGTACGCATTCTTCATGAAGCGGCTGGGGGCATCACAGAGACGGATGTAAATCTTGCAGATGCGTCTAAGGCCATTATAGTCGCATTTAATACTAAAGCTAATGTGAATGTGCGAGAATTTGCTAATAGAAGAGCTGTGAATATTATGTATTATTCTGTTATTTTTAATCTTGCTGATGAGATTAGGCAAATGGCAGCTGGTCTTATGGGTATTCAGACGCGGAATATTGAAATAGGTAAAGCTCTTGTACAGGAGGTCTTTAATATCTCTAAGGTTGGTAATATTGCTGGTTGTATGGTAACAGATGGGTATGTACGCGTTAACACTTTTGCGCGTGTAGTGCGTGCGGGTGAAGTGATAGTACGTTGCCAGAAAATTTCTAAGTTGAAGAGATACAAAAGTGATATTGCTGAAGTGAAGAATGGATATGAATGTGGTATATGTCTGGAAAATTTCCGTGATATTAGGAAAGGTGATGTTCTGGAGTGCTTTGAAATCGAGGAATTTAGAGGTACATTATAAATGTTTAGCGGAGGAAGTATACAGTGGGTAGAGGGAAGAGATTAGATGATTCTCAGTCCAGAAGACCGCTGAGAGTGGGGGAGAGTATTAGGCATGCTCTTGGAAGTGCCTTGTTGCACGTGGAAATTTCTGAAATTGATGTTCCTATTACTATAACTGAAGTACAGATGAGTCCAGATTTGAGATATGCTAACGTTTTTGTATATCCTTTGGGAGGAGACTCATTGGAATATACTCCTACAGATATAATAGATATACTTGATAAATATAAATATCGTCTTATTCCTTTTATGAAGAGGGCTGTGAAACTTAGATATATCCCACAGATATGTTTTATGTGGGACGATACGTTTGATTATTCCAGTAAGATCCATACGTTATTAAATGAACATTGTTGATATTGTTGTTAGGTCTATGTGTTAGATTGCGTGTATAAAGGCGTGTAAAGGTATTGATAATGGCATCTTGTGATGCAGCCATTAATGGCTGGATTTGTATTGACAAAGATTATGGACGGTCATCTGCTTCAGTAGTAAATGAGGTTAAGAAATTAATTGGGAAGAAGTGTAAAGTTGGACATGCAGGAACTTTAGACCCGTTGGCTACTGGCGTATTGCCTGTGGCTATTGGTTCGGCGACCAAGCTGGTATCATATGCTATGCAAGGTCGTAAGGTCTATGTTTTCACATGCCAGTGGGGGAAGGAAACCAGCACACACGATATTGAAGGAGAAGTTGTGCATAGTTCTTTCCTATGTCCTAATAGCTGTGATATCAATGATTCTCTAAGTAAGTTTGTAGGAGAAATATCACAAAAGCCCCCAAGAACGTCAGCAGTAAAGATAAGAGGGGAGCGTGCATATAAAAAGATGCGACGAGGAGATGACTTCACGATACCTCCAAGAACGGTGACGATTTATAATCTTGAGGTTATCTGCCATAGTGATAAAAATAATAGTACAGAATTTAGAATGGAGTGTGGGGCTGGCGTGTATGTACGAGCGTTAGCAAGGGATATGGGCAGGATGCTTGGATGTTATGGATATATTAGTGACTTAAGGCGTGTTAAGAGTGGTTGTTTTGAAATAGATAGAGCGATTTCACTGGAAACATTGTCTAGCTTTTGGCATAATAACGAAGGTTATACTGGTATGCTGCCTGTGCATTGCTGTGCAGACTCTTTTATGCGCATTGATCTTGATAGTGGGAGTGAGCGTTTATTGTATGGTGAGGCGATAAGAGTCGATATGCTTGGTCAAAAAGATATTGATTTATCCGATGTGTGGGCCTTTTTTCGTGGAGAGATTGTTGCTATTGGGAAAGTATCGGAAGGATATTTTCATCCTAGGCGGTTATTGAGTAGTTCGTTGTAGAAAGGGTATATATAATGTCATTTGATAAAAGTAGTGTGATTAAGGAATATGGTGCAAATGAGCAAGATACAGGTTCACCAGAGGTGCAGGTTGCTATTTTAACACATCGCATTAGAGACCTGTCTACGCATTTTGGTAGTCATACAAAAGACAATCATTCACGTAGGGGGTTGCTAAGAATGGTGGAACGTAGAAGAAAGTTGCTGAGCTACGTTAAGCAGAAAAATGAGGAACGTTATAAATCCTTGATAGCTAGGCTTGGTTTGCGTAAGTAGGAAGTTTACGTTTGTATATTTATAGAAGTTTTATTGTGGGTGAATCGCCTTTTGTTTTGCAAAGTATATGGAGCTGATTAAGAAAGGATATTTAATGTTCGAGGAATTTCGGGAAGAAATGACGTTGGATGGAAAGACACTTGTGTTGGAGACAGGTGTAATGGCAAGACAGGCGTTAGGTTCAGTTGTCGCTACGTTGGGCGATACGGTGGTGCATGCAGCTGTTACGTCTGATTTAAGAGCGTCGGATTCCGACTTCTTTCCTTTGACTGTTGTATATCAGGAAAAATACTATGCAGCAGGTAAATTCCCAGGGGGATTCTTTAAGAGGGAAGGGAGGCCTTCAGAGAAGGAAATTCTTACATCAAGATTGATTGATCGTCCTATTCGTCCTTTATTTGACAAGAAATTCTCATGTGAGACACAGGTGATATGTACTGTTTTATCAAGTGATGGTTCTAATAATACTGATATACTTGCTTTAATAGCTGCTTCAGCAGCTTTGTCAATATCTGGGTTGCCTTTCTTATCTGTAGTTGCTGCTGTGAGGGTAGGACTTGAGAATGGTAATTTTGTTTTGAATCCTCCTGCCCAGAGTGATAGTAAGCTTGATTTGATTGTAGCTGGAACTTCAGACGCTATTATGATGGTTGAATCATGTGCGTTTGAATTATCAGAAGAAGAAATGTTATCAGCGGTTATGTTTGGGCATCAACAATATCAAGGTATCATTGATGCAATTCATAGACTGAGGGATAAGGTGAAACCTAAGGCTGTCTGGATTCCTTCTGAGGACTCGCAACATGAAGCAGTTAATGAGGATGAGTTCAGAAAATGTAGTTATGATGCTCTTGTTGAAGCATATGGGATTGTAGATAAGCAAGACAGATGCACAAGGTTGAATGCTGTTCGTAGCGAGATTATGGAAAAATTTGATGTTGTTACGCATCCGGAGTTGGCTGCTGAACTAGCTGCTAAGACAAAGAATATGGAAATGGAGATTGTGCGTGGTATGGTTCTGGATAGTGGACGTAGGATAGATGGTCGGGATATGACCACAGTTCGTCCTATTGACATACGTGTTGGATTACTACCTAGGACTCATGGATCTGCATTATTCACACGTGGAGAAACTCAGGCGTTAGTGGTAACCACTCTTGGTACTGGTGATGACGCTCAGATCATAGACTCCGTAGACTGTGAGGGGCGGGAACATTTCTTGTTGCATTATAACTTTCCTCCTTTCTCAGTGGGAGAGGTGAAAAGAATGACAGGTCCTGGCAGGCGTGAAATTGGTCATGGTAAGCTTGGGTGGAAGGCTTTATTACCAGTTATTCCAGACGATTCTGAGTGTCCGTATACTTTACGTGTGGTGTCTGAGATACTTGAGTCTAATGGCTCTTCTTCAATGGCGACCGTATGTGGTGCATCTTTGTCTTTGATGGATGCTGGAATAAAAATTAGAGGCGCAGTTGCTGGGATCGCAATGGGTCTTGTTAAAGAGGATAGAGGTTATGCTGTGCTCACAGATATTTTGGGGGATGAAGATCATTTAGGTGACATGGACTTCAAGGTAGCTGGGACTGTTAATGGTGTGACTGCACTGCAAATGGATATTAAAGTCACGGGTATCACTGAAGATATTATGATGCAGGCACTTAAACAGGCTAAGGACGCTAGGTTGCTTATACTTGATAAGATGAGTTCTGTTGTTCCAGGGCCTCGGGAGGGGTGTATGAGGAGCCTGCCTAGTATAGATAAATTAACGATTCCTGTGGCAAGAATTCGTGATGTGATTGGCGCCGGGGGTAAGGTAATTAAGTCAATTGTTGAGCAGACAGGGGCGAAAGTTAGCGTAGAAGACGATGGGACAGTTACTATTTCTGGGCAGTCTGCTGAAAAGGTAGATGCTGCAAGAGCTTGCATTATGGATATTGTAGCTGAACCTGAGGCAGGAACTGTGTATTCGGGTAAAGTTGTGAAAATTATGGACTTTGGAGCTTTTGTGAATTTCTTTAAGGCTCGTGATGGTCTGGTTCATGTAAGCCAGATACCTTCTTTACCGCGTGGTGGAAAACCTTCGGATGTTTTGCAGCAGGGTGATGTAGTAAATGTGAAATTCTTAGGTCTTGATGATAGAGGTAAGGTTCGTTTATCTATGAAAGATCTGGACTAAAGTCATATTCATTTTTTACATCTTCATAGGTATATAATTCCTAATTTCTAATTATTTGATTATGTTAGGAATCCTGCAAATGTTGTTGTTTTTCTCATTTGTGATCACTTAGCATCCGTTGTAATGTGACGTCAGTTGTCGTATCTGATCAACTGGGGTTGTACGTTTATTTGGATTTATTTGGTTTAGGTGTGAATTATATATCTACTTATAAAATGGTTATACTGTACGGTATGATTGATACCATTATTATTGCTATTCTCTCTTTTAGTGTAGCTTTGCTGGTTGGTGTGATAAGCGCGCTTACTAATCATCTTAGATATTTTAGGTGTGTAAGTTACTGGCCTGTATTTTACACTGCGTTTATACGCGGTATGCCAGATATTGTTTGGGTATTGCTAGTATATTTTTTGGGGCAGGCATTTATAGGTATATTCTCAGCACATATATGGCTATCGCCTTATATTTATGGATGGGTTGCTTTAGGAATTTTGTATGGTGGGTACGTATGTGAGATAATCCATGAGGCATTATCAAAACTTGATAGTTCACAAGTACGGGATTCTATATCTTTAGGACTGACACCATGGCAAGCTCTAATAACTGTGACTTGTCCTCAGATTATAGGACGTGCCTTGCCAGGAATAAATAATGTATGGCAGAATATTATTAAGTCAACAGCTGTCTTATCTGTAATTGGGGTGGATAATTTAGTCCACTCATCTGATGTTGCAGGAAAGTCTAGTGGGCATATATTTATATTTATATTTATCACTATGGCAATCTTTCTAATTATAACAATAATATCAGAGTTGATATTTAATTATCTTGAGAATATTTCTTGGTTTGGTGGTGGGGCACATGGAAGTATTTTTTCAGGAAATTGACAGGCTTATACGAGGTGTTATTTTTACAGTAGGGATAACAGCTGTATCATATATCACAGGTCTATGTCTTTCTTTGGTATTTCTGTATGCCTATTTCGTACGTACTAAGGTAGTTGTTGTTTGTATAAGGTGGTATGTATTGGTGTTTAGAGGAACACCTTTATTAATGCAGTTATATTTATTGTACTATGGTGTTGGTAGCTTTACATTTTTAAGATCTGGCTGGGCATGGGATTTGCTTTCCAATGCGTTATTTTGTGCAGTATTTGTATTCACGCTTAATACAGCGGCGTATCTCACAAAAATCTTCCAAGGATATTTAAGTAAAATGAATGATAAGATTGAGCTATCAGCGCAATCTTTATCATTAAGTAATTTCCAGATTTTTCAGAGTATTATTATTCCTAATGTAATAAGAGGGACATGGAGATGCCAGTGTAATGAGGCAATATTTACCTTGCATGGAACAGCACTGGCAAGCATGATAACAGTACAGGATACGCTAGGTGTAATTCGTATTCTTAATACACGGTATTATCTGAATACTGAAGGTCTATTAATTGCAGCATTTATTTATCTTGTGTTAACCTGGTTGATTATTATCTGCTTCAGGTTGGCAGAAAGCCATATTTAAGTAATATTACACGCATCCTTGTGCGTATTTTATATTTCAATGTATATAAATTATATCGTAGGGATATCTCTTTAATAATAGGGTAATATTGGTATATGTCCTTTCAATATATTACTAGAATCATAAAAACTTCAATATATTCAATATGGTATGCATTGTTGTGTAGTGCTGTGGCACTTATTTTATTATTAGTGGGACTGGCGCTATGGTATACGCAGAAGATACCTTCATTTGATTATTTATCTTATGCTGGAGACAAGGCGGGAGTAAAATTAGTTGATCGTAATGGGAAGGTATTTGCATGGAGAGGCAAGCTGAATAAGGTAGTTTCACTGGATCAGGTTTCTCCGCATATGATTAATGCAATTCTTGCTATTGAAGATCATCGTTTCTTTATACATCCTGGGGTTGATCCTATAGCTGTGGGGCGTGCTTTAGCGCGTAATATGAGAGCTAAGGCTTATATTGAAGGGGCATCAACTATTACTCAGCAATTAAGCAAGATATTATTTCTTAATTCAGATAAGACATTTGAACGTAAAATAAAAGAATTAATATTATCGCTTGCGATAGAGATGAAATATTCAAAGAAGCAAATACTAACCCTATATATTAATTCGGCATATCTTGGTGCTGGTACTTATGGATTTGAGTCTGCTTCTCAAAGATATTTTGGGAAATCAGTAAAAGATGTGTCAATTGCTGAGGCTGCAATGCTTGCAGGTATGCTAAAAGCCCCCGTAAGATACTCTCCTATATCTAATATAGATAGAGCCAGAGATCGCGCAAAGACAGTTTTATATGCTATGGAACGTAATGGTATGATTACTGTTGATGAGGTTATGTATGCAGTGAAGAATCATGCATTAGTGCGTTATACTAGGAGTGAGCAATCCAGCAATTATTTTGCTGACTGGATTTGGCAATCTATGCCTGAATGGCTAGTTAGTAGCCGTGTTTCATTGGTAGTACGTAGCACATATGATCCTTACATGCAGAAGTTGGCTGAAGACTCAGTAAAGAAAGTCATGCAGCAATATAAAGATGATAATTTACAGGCGGCTGTAGTTATTATGTCTCCTAAGGGTGAAGTGTATGCTATGGTTGGAGGAATCAACTATAAGGAATCACCTTTTAATCGTGCTGTTCAATCACGTAGACAACCAGGTTCAGTATTTAAGGTGATTGTTTATGCAGCAGCTCTTGAAAATGGGATAAATCCCGATGATCTGGTATCAGGTCATATCGTTCATCTGAATAATACTCATTGGTCACCTAATAATTATTCAGGGCAATATGAAAGTGAGATGACTATCACAAGAGCATTTGCTAAGTCGGTTAACACAGTTGCAGTACGTCTTTCCGAGAAGGTAGGTAGAAGGCGTGTAGTAAAGATAGCCAATGATATGGGTATACGCGAAACGCTTTCATATGATATGCCATCATTACCTTTAGGGGTTATTGAGGTGCCTTTATTGGATATGACTAGCGTATATGCAACCATTGCAAATCAAGGCATTTCAGTTCCTTCGTACGGCATACACAGTATTGCTGTGGAAGATGGTGAGGTGCTTATGCAGAATGATACGTCTTTTATGAGGCGAGTGATCAGAAAGGATACAGCTCATAAATTATCATCCATGTTACGTATGGTTGTAGAGCATGGAACTGGTAAAGCAGCTGCATTAACAAGAGTAAAGGCAGCTGGGAAGACAGGAACCTCCCAGAATTCGAGAGATACATGGTTTGTTGGTTTTACAGGGAATTATGTTGCTGGCGTTTGGGTAGGCAAGGATAAAGGCATTCCAAAGAAGTCTATAACCGGAGGAGGGGTGCCTGCACGTATATGGCATGAAATTATGAATGGAATGCAGCGCAATAATGATCTTGGGGAGCTTGTTGATGATGGTGATTATTCAAGTATTTTCCACAATTCAGAGAGCATTGAACCGTTTAGTATAAAAAATATAATCGATGAGATTACAGGAAGAATGAGAAAAGATAATTAATATTACAGTAGTTATGAGAGGGGGATTGTATCGAAGTACATAAGTTTTTATAATGTATTCCTTATGTTTATTAAGATAAAATAGACGTCGCTAAGCTTTAGCTGTGTACCATGTATGTACACCAAGGTAATATTTATATAATTGGTAGGGTTTTATGCCTAAAAGAGATGATATTCATACAATTCTTATAATTGGTGCTGGGCCGATTGTTATAGGTCAAGCATGTGAATTTGACTATTCTGGAACTCAAGCATGTAGGGCTCTGAAAGAAGAAGGCTACAGGGTTGTTCTGGTGAATTCAAATCCTGCAACTATTATGACAGATCCAGAATTTTCAGATGCCACATATATTGAACCAGTTACACCGGAATTTGTGGAGCGTATAATTGAGAAGGAGCGACCCGACGCTTTGTTGCCAACTGTTGGCGGTCAGACTGCGTTGAATATCGCCTCTGTATTACATGAAAGTGGTGTTCTAGAAAAATATAATGTGGAAATGATCGGGGTTCGATACGAATCGATCAGATTAGCGGAGGATAGGAAACTTTTCTGTGAGACGATTGAGAGAATTGGTTTAAAAAGTCCGAAGTCGAGAATCATAACGCTTGATGCTCATCATGCAGATGATAAGTCAGATGAGTTGGACAGAGGGGTTGAGCGAGCCTTAGAGACTTTAGAAGATATAGGATTGCCTGCTGTTATTCGTCCATCTTTTACCTTAGGTGGTACTGGTGGAGGTATTGCATGTAACAGGGAGGAATTTATAAATTTGTGTCGTATGGGGCTTGATGCATCTCCTGTGGGGCAAATACTGATTGATGAGTCATTAATCGGTTATAAAGAGTTTGAGATGGAGGTGGTTTGCGATAAGGTAGGCAACTCGATCATTGTATGTTCTATAGAGAATATCGATCCCATGGGGGTACATACAGGAGATTCTGTTACTATTGCACCTGCAATGACGCTTACAGATAAGGAATATCAATTCCTTCGTACTGCATCAGTGAGCATCCTAAGGGAGATTGGGGTAGAGACAGGCGGAGCAAATGTGCAGTTTGCGATTCATCCAGATACAGGTGATGTATATGTTATAGAGATGAATCCACGTGTGTCACGTTCTTCAGCTCTTGCTTCTAAGGCAACAGGATTTCCCATTGCTAGGGTTGCTGCAAGATTAGCAGTGGGTTTTACATTGGATGAGCTTGCAAATGATATGACGCAAACTACTCCAGCAAGTTTTGAGCCTTCCATTGACTATGTTGTTGTGAAGATACCTCGATTCAATTTCGAGAAATTTCCTGATTGTGCTACTGATTTGAATACTTCTATGAAGTCGGTAGGTGAGGTTATGTCTATAGGACGTTCCTTCCATGAGACTCTCCAGAAGGCACTTGTCTCCTTGGATAGAGGTCTTGAAGGTTTAGATAATGTTGAGTTCCCTGCTGTAAAGTCAGAGGCAGATGATGGATTGTTAGCAGTAGAGCAGGCGCTGAAGGTGCCAACGGCTAATAGGATTCTATATATTGCACAGGCAATTCGGGAAGGGATATCGTTAGAGAAAATAAAGTCTATCACTCACTATGACTTATGGTTCCTGAATAGGATAAAGGAAATCATTGATGCGGAAGCAAGCATTATAGAGTGTGGGGTATCAGAGCGTAATATGCCATATCTTAAGAGAATGGGCTTCTCAGACGCAAGAATCGCTAGGTTGTGTGTGTGTGATGAGGAAGAAATCACAGCTCTACGTCATTCTATGGGGATTCATCCAGTGTTTAAGAGGATTGATACGTGTGCAGCAGAGTTCCCATGTACAACATCTTATATGTATTCCACATATGAGGGGCCTCATGGGGAGTGTGAAGCAGCGCCTTCAGATGCACGTAAGGTTGTAATTCTTGGTAGTGGACCGAATTGTATAGGGCAAGGTATTGAGTTTGATTATTGTTGTTCGCATGCAGCAATGGAGCTATCGGAATGCGGGTATGAAACAATCATGGTAAACTGTAATCCTGAGACAGTATCCACGGATTATGATACATCAGACAGATTATATTTTGAGCCATTATCGTTTGAGAATGTGATGGAGATTCTTTTAGCTGAGAGAAAGAAGGGTGAGCTTCTTGGTGTAATAGTGCAGTTTGGTGGTCAGACATCATTAAAAATATCAGATAAACTGACAAAAGCTGGGTTTACATTGCTTGGCTCTCAACCAGATACTATTAAGAAGGCAGAGAATCGGGAAGATTTTAATAGTATTATTAGTAAGCTTGGTTTGAGGCAACCTAAAGGTGGGATAGCCTATGATCTGGATAAGGCGAAAGATATTATAAATAATATAGTTGGGTATCCTGCAATGATTCGTCCGTCAAATGTGCTTGGTGGAAGATCTATGGAGATAGTCAGGAAAGATGCTGATCTTGAGTTATATATGGGGAAGGCTCTAAAAGTATCAGAGGCGTTTCCTATTCTTGTTGATAGTTATCTCTCTTCAGCTATAGAGGTTGATGTTGATGCTTTATGTGATGTGCAGCAGAACTGTTATGTAACATCTGTTATGGAGCATATAGAGGAAGCAGGGGTACATTCAGGAGATAGTGCGTGCAGTATCCCCCCTCATTCATTGGGGAATGATCTGATTGCTGATATAGAACAACAAACAATAGACATAGCAAGGGCTTTAGATGTTGTAGGACTTATAAATGTTCAGTTTGCTATACAGGGTAGCGAGGTATTTGTGCTTGAAGCTAACCCTAGGGCATCTAGGACGATTCCTTTTGTGGCTAAGACTATTGGTATCCCAATCGCAAAGATTGCCGCACGTCTTATGGTAGGTGAAAATCTTAATGACATGAATTTGCCAGCAAGACGGGTATTAGATTATTGTGTTGTAAAAGAATCAGTGTTGCCTTTTTCTAAATTCCCTGGGACTGCTATCGCTCTTGGTCCGGAGATGCGTTCAACGGGTGAGGTGATGGGAATAGGACCAGATTTTCCAGTTGCCTATTGTAAAAGTCAAATTGCTGCAGATAATAAGCTGTGTGTGAAAGGGTCGCTGTTTGTATCTATAAAGGATAATGATAAAATCCATTGTATTTCTCCATTATCTAATCTTATAAAACAGGGGTTTGATGTATATGCAACGCGAGGAACAGCTGCATTTTTAGCAAAGTATGGGTTAAATGCAAAAATTGTTAACAAAGTATGTGAAGGTTCGCCTGATGTTATAGAACTTATGAAGTCAGGGAAGATTAGCTTGGTGTTTAATACATATGAAGGTGCGGAAGCTTTGGCTGATTCTAATGCGATAAGAAATACTGCTTTAGCTATGAAGATTCCGCATTATACAACATTACCTGGAATACGTGCGGTTGTATTGGCTCTGGATGTGTTAGCATCAGATCGAGTTCTTGAAGTAGCGTCTTTACAGACGTATAATGCTCGGTGTACTCTGTAGGTTAGCGTTGTGCTGTGTTGAGATTTCTCAATTGTAGATTATTATATAATGAGGGTGTGTCGTGCAAAGAATCCCGATGACTGTTGATGGTTATACTGCTCTTGAAGAAGAGCTGAAAAAGTTGGTAACCGAAGATAGAGTAGCTGTTATAGGTGATATTTCTGAAGCTAGGGATCATGGTGACTTGTCTGAGAATGCAGAGTATCATGCAGCCAGGGAGCGCCAAAGCTTTATTGAAGGCAGAATAATGGAAATTGAAGGGTATTTGGCGCGTGCTGATGTTGTAAGACCAGAGGATGTGCAGGGGGATACAATAAAGTTTGCTGCAACAGTAGGGTTGTTGGATGATGATAGTGGCGAGGAAGTATCTTACAAGATTGTTGGGGAGCCAGAAGCTGATATATCGCAGGGTCGGTTAAATATTAATTCTCCTTTGGCAAGAGCTCTTATAGGAAAGAGAGTTGGAGATCCTGTGGAGGTAAGTACTCCCAGAGGTGATAAGTCTTATGAGATAGTGTCTATTTGCTATAAATAGCTGAGATGATGAATATGCTATCTTTGATAGTATCGCAGCTATTAGCTTGGAAGGTATTTCTGTATTTGCCACTTGTTATTCGTTGAGGGCAGATTTAAGTATATAGTAGTTGTTCAGTCTGATCTTTATTAGGTAATTTGTCTGCTTGTTTGGATTCTTGTGTAGGGGGATAAGCTGATTGATACGAGTAGCTATGAAGGAATTGACGTAGACGTAAGAGATAAGAATGAATCTATAATATACTTACTGTCAAAAGTCTTGAAATATGCAAAGTACGGATTAGTATTAGCTTGGTTATTACTGATAGGCTCGTTCATTGTGGGGCGCTATAGTTCCGTAAGCATGAGTATAGATGCTAATGTTTCATATTGGCATTTGATTTTATCTGCAGGAGAGATATTTTTACTGCTTGTTCTAATGTTATGCCCTCCTTTCTTATGTTTTAGAAAGTGGTTCGGACTTAACACTCCAAGAGAAAAAATACAGGATCATAGTACAGAGTGTAGTAGCATATGTAGTAAGAATGATGTTATTCAGCACAGCATTGATAACATATCCAGTTTATCTGATGATTTATATAATTACTCAGAAGATAATATATCTTATGATGATTCCCATAACGGCAGTGATGTAAATGATTCTAGTGATAATATAAAAGATATAAGTGCACTTATTGCTATGGTTAGAAAGTTAGAGAACATAGTACAGAAGAATCATGATATATTGACATCTCTTGTAGAGATGGAGAAACAGAAACGTGGTAATGATAATGATAAGGATATGCTTTCTCATATAGACTCTAGTATAGAAAAGCTACAGTATTATATGCAGGAAAAGTTAGATGATAGTATAGATTATCTAAGAAGTGAGCAAGTAGCAGATTCGGATAGAGTATGTAGATTGGTGAATATTGCAAAAGGTCATGGTATTTGTCCCAACGATGATAATAGTGATGTCCCGTCACAAGGTTACGATGGCAATGACTTGAACGATAAGATCAAGCTACTGCGTACAGTAAGTTATACTGATGCCGAAGATAGTGAGAATTATGATTATGAGGATGCGTTAGATTACGAGAAGCTGGATGATAGTCATAATACAGGGGAGAAGATCTGTTGATAGATTTGATTCAGCAAGAAATTTATACAAGAGAAGTTACTCTTGAAGACGCTACCTATAATTTCAACACATATTTCTTGACTGAGGAGTTCACTATTTCTAGAGGCTCGGTGCTGGAGATAGAGGTAGTACGTATTGAACTGAAGTCTTATTGTAACGGAACTCTATACTGCGGTGTTGGAGAGGCTCGATTATATGATAGATATGGAGACTCTAGGAAGACATTTATAGCTGCTCTGGATGATTTTTTTCGTTGTATACATGGTGTAATATCTCTTTCGTCGATAGAAAGACTGCTACCTCCTGGTGCTGTGAGGAATGCTCTTGATAATGCTTGTTGGGACTTACATTCTAATATGATGTATTCGCCTTTATATGCTATGTTAGGCCTTGATGATAATTTCAAAGATGAATTATCAACATGCTTTACTATTAGCCTGGATACATCTAACAATATGGCTATGCAAGCAAGAATTAGGGCTGATAATAATCAACATTTGTTAAAGGTAAAACTTGGGAACTGTCCGCATATAGATGAAGATCTGGAGCGATTGAGATGCATAGTAGAGGCTTCTCCTAATTGCAAAATTGTTGTGGATGTAAATGAGGGATGGAGCGTTGAAGAGCTTATATCCATGTGCAAATATGCTAATAGCTTGCATGTAATGGCAATAGAGCAACCTCTTCCTGTTGGGAATGATATGGAATTAAAAGACATACAATCTCCCGTTCCTATAATAGCTGACGAATCAATATGTACATCTAAAGATTTACAGTATATGGCTGATAGGTATGACGGGGTCAATATAAAACTTGATAAGGCTGGTGGGCTTACAGAATCAGTACGCATCTTGCAACATGCAAGAGATAAGAATATGTTAGTCATGATTGGGTGTATGGTGTCAGGATCTGTATCTATAGCTCCTGCTTTCTGTTTGGGGCAAAGAGCTGATATAGTTGATCTGGATGGAGCTGAGTTGATAGGTAATGATCATAATCCCTGTATCATATACAGGGGTGGTAGTGTTATATATAGTAAGTGATCTTTTGAAATAACAGGAATATTATTCCATGTACACAGGTAGTTGTGGGGGTATTGTGAATGGTAATATCATGTTCAGAGAATGTGATATTACTGTTACAGATCAAGATATGTATGTATTAGAGTTTGATTCTCAAGTATTACGAACGCCTGGCAATGTAGAAGTACGATCGTCGAGGGAAGTATTATCTATTGTGATGCTAGAGTGGGAGAGTATGAAAGGCAATAAGGTAACAGATGCTTGTGCAATCTGGAATATGCCTGCAACATGTATAATTAATACTTCTATTGATTATGTTAGTAAGTCACGTGATGCATATATAAACAGGATAATAGACTATTTGATGTATGACGCATTATGTTATAGGTCTGCTTTGGGTAGCAGTCAAAGAGCTACTGAAGATGCAAACTTGGATCTGATAGTAGAGTGGTTTTCTGGGTTAATAGGCATTGTTCCGGTTGTTACTGATCAAGTATTAGGAGGACACTTAGGAGACGATGACCTTCAACGAGCAAAGAATTATATTAGTTCTTTCAATGATATTTCAATTGCAGCCTTTGAAAGTCTCACATTGTTAACAGATTCTTTTATTATGTCTTTAGCTTTATCTTTTGGAGTGGTAGATGCAGAGAAATCATTGCATCTACTTAATGCTGGAGTAGGAGACTACGCAGAAGATATAAAATATTCTAGGGACAAGAGGGTTATTGATACTGCTGCCAGAGTTATTACATTGTATTTAGATAAGTAGTTATGAGTAGAGTATATAATGATTCTTTTGAAAGGAGTCATAGCCTATCTGAGTGACGATACATTAAGAGGGTAGTTATCTGAATGTCCCGAGAATAAAGCGTTCCCTGCAACCAGTATGTCTGCTCCTTCTTTAATGCATTGTTTGGATGTAAGGGCATTCACTCCTCCATCAACACCCAATGTAATTTGTTTGTTTGAGATTTGTTGTTTTATTGATTTGATCTTTGGAAGTTTATTGTCCATAAACTTTTGACCTCCGAATCCTGGATTAACAGTCATTACACATATGTGATCTACTTCATTAAGAAAGGGTGATAGACGATCTTCGGGCGTATCTGGTGATATTGCTATTCCTGCTTTGCAGCCATGACCCTTTATTGTGTTGATAAGAGATAACATACAGTCAGAAGATTCAATATGTACTGTAATAATAAGTGGAGTGGCTGTATCTGTATCTGCAAATAAATGTATATATTGCAGAGGGTTATTTATCATTAGATGAATTTCTACAGGCAACGTAGAAAATTGACATATAGCTTTGCATATATATGGACCGAATGTTATGTTTGGAACAAAATTACCGTCCATTACGTCAAGGTGCAGCATATCTGCCCCTGCTTTTTCAATAGTACGAATTTCCTGATTCAGTACCAGAGGGTCTGCTGCGATTATAGATGCTGCAATTATAAGCTCATTATGCTTTGTATACATAAACATACCCCATGAGAACAAAAATAGGACAACAGAAAATCATTATTTTCTTTCTTTTACAAGCTCTTTTATCTTCTAAGGGATTTCAATTTCTAAAGAATGGTCTTTTAGTATAAGTTCCGCGTCAACACTAACGATTCCTTCTGGGGGGATATCAAGCTTCCCAGAAAAAATAGTTTTATTCATTGCTGGAATACTATCATTATTCACAGGCAGCATCCATGCATGTATGCTTACACCTTCGGCATTTCTCAGGTTAATCAGCACTGATGCGTTCACGGGAGTGTTTTTATCATTTATGATTTCTCCATATACAATCATCACAGGATTTCCGTCATGATATTGGAAATCGTGATGTATATACAATATTCTTACGTGCTGGTTAGGTGATGAGATATTACTAACTGATGTATTCGGGTTGTGATTATTATTTACTGGTGTGAATGAATATTTGTAATAAATAAAAATGCACAGGAATAATATTATTATACATCCCACAGATAATATGGTTATGAATATTATATTCTTATTTAGCCTGCTTTTCTTTTGAGCAACAGGTTTGTTGTTTATTTTCCCTATCTTCTTTTGTAGGCTTGGGGATAACATACCAGGTGGATTAGTAGTGGGAAGTAATCTTTCCTTTGAAGCACTGTTTTTATTATTGTCTTTCTCATCTATCGTCAGCTCCTCTGCTTGCGATGGATATATGTACCACTGATGGTGACATTCAGCACATTTTAACATACGTCCCTTATCAGGAATGAAGTGCTTGCTTAGATCGTAGTGTACTTTGCAATGTGGGCATGCGACTAACATACGTTACACCATATATATTTCATACGGACTCAATTATAAAAATACATTTTTTTTGTCTAGCATATGCAATAGAATTGCTCATATATATGTTTTTTTTCTGGAAACTTGTAAATGATAGAATTTGAAGATCTATGTCTTACATACTCTGGGTCTCATGAAGTGTTCAGCAACATAACTATGAGTTTAGATCCTGGGAAGGTATATTTTTTAACTGGGAATTCAGGAGCTGGTAAAAGTTCGTTTCTTAAGCTCTTATACCTTGCAATTGCTCCTACACGAGGGAAGTTGCGTATTTTTGGGAATGATGTAGAGTCTTTCCAGGACGATGATAAGGTATATTTGTACAGGAGACTGGGAATCATCTTTCAGGATTTTCGTTTGATAAATCATTTAAATGTATATGATAATGTGGCTCTCCCACTCATTTTATCAGGCAAGACCCAGAATTTACATAGTGATGTAACTGAAATTTTGCACTGGGTAGAGATGGGAGATAAAGTTGATGTATTTCCTAGGCATTTATCTGGCGGTGAAAAGCAGCGTGTGGCTATAGCTCGTTCTGTTATTGCTAAGCCTGATCTTATTCTGGCAGATGAACCTACTGGTAGTATGGATATGGGAATGAGTCGTAAGATCATGTATCTATTTATGGAATTAAATAAACTTGGACATACAATAATAATTGCAACTCATGCCACTTCATTGCTTAACTCGTTCAGTTGTAGTGTTTTGTGTATAGAAGATAAGAAGTTACATTTTATGTCGCGTACATAGGTGAGTATTATGAGTTTTTCCCTTAGGTTGCAGAAATTGCGATATTCTTATACTAATAAATATGACCATAGGAAATATAGTACGTCACTCATTATCCCAATTGATAGAGTATCAATGGTTTATATTGTATTATCTTCTATATTTATGTCATTGTTATTTTCTGTGTCCTTAATAGCAGTGATGTATATGCAGGAGTTTACTAATAAATGGCTCAATGATTTACAGGGTTACTCAACAGTGATGGTGTCTCCCAGTGAGCAGGAGGTTTCTGATGAGGGGGACGAGATTAGCATTGAGATACTGCAGGATATGGTTATATCTGGTCTGAGTAGCGTTCCTGGCGTATTAGGTGTACAGATAGTAGAACAAGAAAAGATACTTGAAATATTGACACCATGGTTTGGAAATGATGACTATTTAGTCGATGTGTCACTTCCTGTTTTATTTGAGGTGGAGTATGCACCTGAATCGTCTCTGGATTTTAGCTATTTAACAGAAAGACTTGACGCTTTGGGTATTGTAGCATCAGCTTTTGATAAAGAATATTTCTTCCGTGATTTACAACCTGTGTATAGAACATTTATCATGCTGGCCGCAATATTCTTGCTAATATCATTGAGTTGTTCTGCTATAACTGTTGCATTAGCGTGTAGAGTTGGAATAGCTTTGCGAGCAGATGTTATAAGTATGTTATCTTTATTAGGAGCTACCAGACATTTTATTGTAGGAATTTTTGTGAAACGATGTTGGATATCTGCTACGGTTGGCTCAGTGGTGGGGGTTGTAATTGTAATTACTTGTATTATGTCTGGCTTCTGGAGAGTATTGATTCGTTCCTGGTCTGATGAGATGGGGGTTGAATCGGCTTTAATGCATGAATCATTAGTATATTTAGCTATAGTGCCAGTACTTTTTGGGATAATATCTTTGCTGTTCTCTAGTACGTATGTATCATCACTGTTGAAACAAGGCAGGCATGTATAATGAATATTCTTACTGGAATTATAAGAATTCTTACAAATATCTCTACTGTTGTTCTTGCTGTATTAATTATAGTTATATTCTTTGTGGTATCGATATTTATGTTCATTTCTGAGATGTTTTCAAGAGTTGTAGGATATGAAGCAAGGTGTTTACAGCGCATTCTTATAAAGAAGATATTGTCATTAGTCTTTAGTATATTATGTCGACTAAACAGGATAAAACTGAAAGTATTGGGGAATGTACCACAAGGTAATTGCGTTATAGTATCTAATCATCAAAGTATGCTGGATATGTTTCTTTTCCCTTGTGTATTACCTAATGCCAGAATGATTGCAAAGCGAGAAATACTGTATATTCCTGGTGTGTTTATGATGCAATATGCAGTAAGGTGGATATTTATCGCGCGTGAACAGGGAGTAAGAGCATTAAAAGGTATGTTTCGTGAGGTAGACGAAGAAATAAAGCTGAATATAGAATCTCAAATAGTTATTTTTTCACAAGGAACGCGTACTGCCGTTAGTGAAGAAAAGCGATATATGAAGGGAGGTTATATGATGCTTTATAAGAAATTTAAATTACCTATTGTTCCTGCAGTATTGCATACTGGACACTGTGTGATGAATGATATGGGGGTGTTGTCTAGGTTTATGCCAGGGACTGTAATATTAGAATTTCTACCTGAAATAACATATGACCCAGAAAACAATCTAGATGCAGTATCAAATGAAGTAGCAAGTATGATTACAAGTAGAGAGAAACAGATTTACGCTGCTCTGCTTAAAGGGGATATATAATTTATTTTTATTTAGTTTGTTTCCCTCTTATTACATGTATAGATGCATGTGATGCGTGATGCGTGATGCGTGATGACGAAACAACATATATTATATTATTGAGAGGGGATACATGTCATCATTATTACGTACGTTTATATATTCTATATTATTATGTACATTACAGATGGCAACATCTGCTTTAGGTGATAATAGCATGAAAGTATGTGTTGAGGGGGCATATCCACCATTTTCATTTATTACAGGCGATGGGGAGTTAACAGGATTTGATATTGACTTTGCACATGAAGCATGTGCAGCTATGGGTTATGACTGTATTATGGTGAAAACTGGGTGGGAAGCTATGATTCCATCGTTGAAGTTTAATCGTTGTGCAATGATTGTAGCATCTATGAGTATCACAGATGATAGAAAGAAGCATATTGATTTTTCTGACCCTTATTACTACACAGATTCAGTCTTTGTAGGTTCTTCAGAAAAGTTCATATATGAGGATATAATTGATTATACAGATCTAAAAATTGGTGTGCAGGGAGGATCAGTACATCAATTTTACATTGAAACTTATTATCCTAATACCAAGCCAATATTATACCAGACACAGAATGATATGGATCATGACCTGCGCATAGGGCGTATAGACTTAATTTTCACAGAGATGATACAGGTAAGGTCAAGTTTACTGAGGAATGACCAGGATAAATTTATGATAATTGGAGAAAAGCATAGAGGAGGAGTACTTGGGAATGGACAGGGAATTGCTGTTAGAAAAGGAGATGTCGGCTTACTTAATAAAGTCAATAATATAATTGACCGTATGCAACAGGATGGTACTCTGCAAGAACTTAATGATAAGTACTTTGATTTTAATATATTATAGTTGTGTAATGATTGCTTGGAAAGCGTAGCTATTGGGTAGGTTTATAATTGCAGATATACAAACAGCTACTCCGTATGGTATGACGTTTGGCATTACCCATTTATAAAGCTTTATATTTGTTTTGTATAAAATATATTGCCCTACAGGTGAGTGAAGAAATATATAAGACAATGCCAGCAATCCACCAAGTATTGACATTACAATACAGAACTGTAGCATAGCTGCAGGTCCCATCCATAAAGATATGGATGCAATTATTTTTGCATCTCCACCGCCGCATATTCTCAAGGTAAATAGGACAAACCCTAATAAAAGTGAACATACAAATACTATGATGTTCTGAGAGATGTCTATCCACTCAGTATTAAGACCAGGAGCATATACCGTCACGAAGAAAAGTATCACAATACAGAGAGGGCAAATATTAGGGATGCGGTAATTGATAATATCGTTAATCATCGCTATAGAAAGAATCAAAGCTATACACCACAGTATAATATACATGCTTATCTCAGATAAAATGCATAGCATTTGTACATGATAGATCTCATCATAATTCTCCAGCTATTGTGTATCAGTAGCATTATTGCCGCCAACATCATTAGGGTGTTCCACCACCAACATCATACATCATTAGGATCCACCAATATACTATCGTTAATATTCTGAAAAGTATTACGCAACGTCTCACCTAGGCTAGTTAAAACTGTTATTATGGCAACACTTACCAAAGACGCGATTAATCCATATTCTATAGCTGTCGCCCCAGAGGTGTCATTAGCAAAAACTATAATATGTTTCACAGAATTATAGTATAATTTACGTAGCATTTCTGCTGTTTTCGCACACAAACTCATCCTCCTGTCATCCTCATAGCTACTCAATATTAATATATAATAACTAGAAGGTCAATTATCGCAAAGAAGTATGAATAAAATATAAATATGTACATATCATTTATCATTTATCATTTATCATTTATCATTATCTATATTATATTGTAATAATTGTGACTTGAAATACAAAAGAGGGTTACTTTTGTGTTCATGGACTCTGAAGCTCTTAACTCTTCCTATTATGACGTAATGATCACCAGCCTCATATATAGAATATACAGTACATTCAAATTTTGAGATAAAATTCTTTGTTTCTGGGAACGGAGAATCAGAGTTTATATGAAAAAACTGAGCGCGTTCTTTTATAGGTAGTGTTGAGCAACTCTGAGCAATGTCTATACATGAATCTGGAAGAATACATACTGAGAAACATTGAGAGTCTGTTACAGCAGGTAGGAAGGCAGCATTTTTTCCTATGCAAACCAGTATAAGCCTTGGCTCAAGAGATACAGATGTAAAACTATTTACAGTGATAGAGACTATATCATCACAGTACACAGTAGATGCAACTGTGACCCCAGTAGCAAAATTGCTAAGAGCTTTACGGTAGGCAACGATATCATCCATGCTAATCCTGTATGTTGAACTATAACATTAATATTTAATAGACCTAGATATCTTTAGTAAGATATCTGTATATTAAGGAACCCTCAACAACGCGCTGTACGTAATTCCTTGTCTCATAATAAGGGATACTTTCTATCCAGTCGATATCATCGTATGAAATATCTTGTGATTTATTATTTGAATAGTAAAAATCCTTTATCCAATGTTCAACCCTAGTCGGTCCGGCATTGTAAGCAGCTAATGCTAGTATAGTAGAGTTATCGAAACGTTTCATTAATTGTGATAAGTAATACACCCCGATTTTTATATTATATATTGGGTCGTTATGCAATGTTTTGAGGTTAAATGGAATACCAGCCTCTCTTGTTACAGCAAGAGCTGTTGATGGTAATACCTGCATAATACCTACTCCTCCTTTTGAGCTTTTTGCATGTACGTACATGTGACTTTCTTGTCTCATTACAGAAAGAACCAGATGCAAAGGTACGGAATATTCTTCTGCTATATTTCTTATTCTACTTGTTATGTATGCAGGAGGTAATGGGTAGGCAATATCTTCCCAATCCTTAATAGTATAATGTAATCTTATGTACTGTTTTGCCGCCAGAATGGAAAATCGTGGTTTATTAATCATATGAATTAATTGACGGAATGCTCTTATTTCATCATCTGTAGAGTGTTTCATAATTTGACGTATGAAAAATGTTACTTGATATTGATCATCAGCGTTAATGAGAGCAATTGTTGCAAATACCAATGATAGTATTTCTGGGCGGAATGCCTTCTGTGGTATTTTTCCAGTTTCTGTAAATTGATAATGCGTCTTGTAAGAATATCTGGGTAAGTCAGGTATACGTACTGAATTATATAGATGCTTGGATGCAAGTTGCCCATAGTATGTGTTGTAATATTTGGCTGATAGAGCAAACCATTGCTCTTGTTGCCTATTATTATATACGAAGCGGCTCCTGCCAGCCCAATAAGCTGCTCTTGATTTGCTTATTGGTGAATGCACGTTTTCAAACAGAGATGTAAAATGAGAAAGTGCAATATGAGGACGCTGTAAAAAACGTAAAGCGATCCATCCAGAAAACCACTCCAGATAAGCATAATCTTTGCCTGAAGATAAATTATGGCGAGATGCGAGTTTATAAGCAAGTTCATGTTTGTTATTAGAAAATGCGTCTCTGGCAAGGGTAATTCTAGAGGATGACCACTTATTTGGTTTAAAATCCATTTTCCTTTTAGTGTCTGCCTTAAGTAGTATATCAATCGCTTTCTGTGTACGATTGTGACGTATATTCCATAACATCCTTTCGTAATTAAGACTAGGATGAGACTTTAAATTGTATGGTACCTTGTTTATGTAACTGTCTATCTTATATTGATCTTCAATGAGGGCGATACGTGCAATCGCAAGTTTTCTGTATGATATTGGAATTTCTCCCAATAATAACCTTGCATAACCAGGGTGCCTATCCCATATAAGTTCATTAGTTTTTGGAATATAGAGATCATTAATATATGATTTGTAATGTTTCATCATGTACTGCATATCTTCTGTGGAGATAGTATCAGACATCCATGCTCTACGTATTAGCTCTTTAGCCTCTTCCTTTTTCTTATATGATAAAAGTTCTTTTGCTTTTACTAGCATTCCGCGGGAGCTAACAGGATTAATGGGTATATTGGGATCATGTGATGCTCTGTGAAGAGGGATATATTTCTCATAGTTGATTTGTACGTCTTCGCGAAACGGCCATAGCTGATTCCGAGCATAAAAATTCTTTATCTCTTGTTGAGAAGCAGTATTCTTCCATCTTGTTTGGAGCCATAAGATAATTTCATACCCAATAGGATCATTAGATACTCTTTTTACGGCATCATCCCAATGTCCTGCTCTAACTTTATTTAGGGCAACTCTAAGGTTTGTGGCCTGGACTTGTCCATATGAGAAGTTCTCAAGAACATCTTGTATCTTGTTGCTAGATATAAAAAGTTCTCGGGAGTATTGAGGGGTTGGACTATACTTTGGAGGCAGACAAGAAGCATTCGTAATAAAAACAATAGAACTGAAGAATAGGGCATAACATAATGCGCAGAACAATTTGTAGAGGTTGGTACATGCTAGGGCAGCATTCTTCTCGTACCTCTTGTATATACGACAGATGGTATTAACTATTCTATAATATTCATTTTTTTGCATAATATCGCTGGTTTATACAATGAATTTTACATCCATTATTGTTCTCATAATATTCTATTTTGCTTAGAGATAAATGATTTACATCGAATAATAAGCACTTGGCAGGAGTAAGTGAAAGTGCATGTCCAATTGCAGCACGTATAGTTCCAGCATGGGCAACGCATATAATGTTATTAAACTGGCTTATCGAGTTCCAATGTTCAATAGATTTGGATACTCTTGTAGTGACATCTTGAAAACTCTCACCATTAGGAGGGGCGCAATGCCCTATATCTTCCCAGAATTGAGAGTATTTATGTGGAAAGGCATGTGCTACCTCAGTATAGCTATGATTTTCCCATTCTCCGAAGTTTTGTTCACGCATACCACGATCTTTTATAATTTCTTTATACCTTGTGAATTGCTGAAGCATATCTGTTGTCTGAGATGTACGTAATAAATCTGATGTAATGATAAAACTGTCAATAGGAAGCTCTGTATAGAGTTGACGTACAGCATGGGTACTTTCATTGTCTACGATTATTTCAGGGTCAGTCCATCCTATGAAGTCGGAAATGTTAGATTTACTAATGGCAGCATGCCTTATCCACCACCATGTAACACTGCTAAATTTCATGATTAAAATCCTATATGTATTTTATAGTAACAGGAATTCCTGATACCACAAAGATGCATAAATCAGCGTACTGTGCAAGCTTTGAGTTGAATTGTCCATGAAGATATCTGAATTTACGGGATATCTTCGATGAAGGTACTATGCCCATACCAAGTTCATTAGATACAATGATAATCTTCCCCTGAAAATCCATTATTGATGAAATCATATCTGATATTGATTCGTTAGGATCAATATCTTGGTAGATTAAATTTGATAACCATAATGTGATACATTCCAATAAGATTATTGTAGAAGAAGTATTATGCATTCTAATAACATCGGGAACATTAATAGGTTCTTCTATTAAGCTCCAATGCTTTGGTCTTTGTTTACAATGGGCTTCGATCTTCAGTTTTGTCTCTTCATCGTAAGGGATTGTAGTAGCGAGGTATATAACTCTATCTATTTTATGAATATTATAAGTGTTGGTGGCAACATTCTCAGCAATAGCGCTTTTGCCCGAGCCAGCACCACCTGTAATAAAACATGCGTTAAAAGCTGTAGGAATATTAATGTCTGATAATATCATTTAACTGCACCATAGAATTATTTATTAGATACTATAACATGTCTTTTAGTATTTTATACGTGCTACGTATACGCTCTGTTGCCTTCGTCTGTTTATATCTGAATAATATTTTGTCTCCTGGGGGAAGAACATGAATAATGCCTTTATATTTGGTACTTATGTAATGAAATGCTTTTGTCTGTGTAAATTGTTGTGGGTTCTTAAATGTAAAGGAAACTCCTTTTTCTCCTCCATCAATGCGTGTTATATTAAGTTGCTTACACATAATTTTAATTTGTATAACATTTATGAGCATTATTACCTCCTTTGGAGGTTTCCCAAATCTATCATGTAAATCAACAGTTATGCTATCAATCTCTTGTCTATTTGCCAACTGTGATAATTGTTGATATATAGATAATCGGATATCATGATCTTCGATATATGCCTCAGGAATGAGCATAGGAACAGCAAGATTTATTAGAGGAGACCAGTCACTTTCTGAGACATCTGTTTCTACGATATCATTGCTGGTATTAGAGTTTCTTAATGATGATATCGCGTCCTGAAGCATACTTTGGTATAGTTCAAATCCAACTTCATGCATTTTTCCTGTTTGTTCCGCACCTAACAGGTTGCCTCCTCCACGTATATCAAGATCATGTTGTGCAAGCTCAAAATTCTGACCGCTCTTTTCAAGAGACTCAATCACCTGTAGTCGCTGCTCTGATTGCGGGGAAGTTTTCTTACTTGTAGTTAGAAAAGCAAATGCTGGAATAGGCGATCTTCCAACTCGACCGCGTAACTGGTACAGCTGAGCAAGACCAAACATATCAGCATGTTGTACAATTAATGTATTTGTTGATGGTATATCAAGCCCCGATTCCACTATACTGGTGGAAAGTAATATATCATATTTCCCATTATAAAAATCAACAACTGCCTTATTAAGTGCAGATGTAGATAGTTGACCATGTGCTATCACATAAGATAACTCAGGCACGTGCTTGGCAAGAAATTTCTCGGCATCTGGAATATGTTTTATACGTGGTATAATCCAGAACGATTGACCATTACGGCTTTTTTCCTTTAGCAGTGCTTCACGTATTGCATTGTTGCTAAATGGTAATATATACGTTGTAACTGGAACTCGGTTTGCTGGAGGCATACATATAATGCTCATATCCATAATACCAGACATAGAAGATTGTAATGTTCTGGGGATAGGGGTGGCCGTAAGGGTAAGCACGTGAATCCCTTCACTAATTTCTTTAGCTTTTTCTTTGTGGGAGACACCAAAGTGTTGCTCCTCGTCAATCACTATCAGTCCTGGGTTCTTGAATTCCAGTGATGAGTTAAAAATAGTGTGGGTACCTATTATTATATCAATATTACCGCTGGCTATTTCAGTATATATTTTAGACTTGTCTTTGGTAGATGTAAGACGTGATAAATGGGCAATTCTAAAAGGGTAATTTTCAAAACGTTTACAAAATTGTTTATAATGTTGTAAGGCAAGTATTGTTGTAGGTGCAAGTATAATTACCTGCTTACCTGCATCTGCCACAAGAAAGGCTGCACGCATGGCAACTTCTGTTTTCCCAACTCCTACATCTCCGCAAATTAGACGATACATGGGATAATCCTTCTCAAGATCGCTTATTACATCATGAATAGCTGACATTTGGTCTGGCGTTTCGTCATATGGGAAATCAGCACAGAATTTAGAGAATTCATCTGTATTTGTATATACAGGATCAGTTTTATGAAGTGTACGAGCTGCTGCAATACCAAGCAGTTTATCAGCCATATCACGAATTCTCTTCTTTGCTTTAGCCTTACGCATCTGCCATGACTGGCTACCTAGGCGATCAAGTTCTACATTCTCATCTTTCCCATATTTTTTGAGCAGTTCTATGTTTTCAATGGGAAGGTATAATTTGTCAGAGCCATGATAAAGAATAAGTAGGCAGTCATGAGGATGATTATCAGCTGTTATAGTACGTATTCCAACGTATTTCCCAATTCCATGCTGTACGTGTACTACAATATCATTTATTGCAAATGCATTAGATACCGATGCAATAATACGTGTTATATCCTTATTTACTGTTTTGCCTTTTGTGGACAAGAATGTAGTATCTGCGATAAACATATAATCTGTGGTATCAAAGTTTTGTTTGATCCCACAGTTACATAGATGAATCAGGTGAGGAGATGAGATAATATCACTCCATGTTGATGTTATTACAGCGTTATGTATGTCATAATCGGATAGAATTTTTCTTATTTTCTCGCTGTTATATGAATTTTCTGAGGTTATGATCACCTTCTTGCCTTGGGATACTGTTTTCTTCACGGCATTTGTGAAATTCTCAAGAATATTCTGCAATGCATTTATATTACGCTTTCCTAATACGTTGGTAATCTTGCTATTGTGGTTATGAACTTTATCTCCCTCAGGTATTTTATGAGGTGATACAGAGGTGACATTCTGTTGATTTAGTATATAAAATAACTCATCGGGTGGTAAATAAAGTGTTTCAGGAGATAAAGCATTCTGATTTATATGAGAGGCAAAACGGGATAGTATTAACTCATGATGCTGTAAGCATACATCTTCCATGGAGTGGCTGCAAAAGATAAGAGGAGAATCTACATAGTCAAACAAAGTAGCTGTCTTTTCATAAAATATAGGAAGCCAGTGCTCCATTGACTGACTTATTTTATACATTGACACATAGTTATATAGATCATCAGGTGGGCTGTCAGGGTTATTTGTACGGTATGTTATTCTGAATCTTCGTACAGAATCTTGAGTAAGAGGTGTCTCAGTCATAGGATAAATATTAAAAGTGGTTAATTTCTGTATGCTACGCTGATCGGCGATGGAAAACATGCGTAGTGAATCAATTTCATCACCAAATAGCTCTATACGTACGGGATGTTCGTAATTTGGAGAGAAAATATCTATAATTCCGCCTCGTACAGCAAACTCTCCGTGTGAAAGAACTATGGATGTATTGTTATATCCTGACTTGGTAAGAAATGATATTAACTCATCAGAAGATAAGCTCTCCTCAGTTGTCAGCGTCCATATATGTTGGCTAATATCAGAACAAGGAGCGACACGTTGCATTACAGCTTTGGCGGTAGTTACTATAACCGTAGGAGAACTATGTTTTCTGTTTAAATCATATAAAGCCTTTATACGGGCTGCCATAATAGTCTTGTTAGGCGATATACAGTCGTAAGGGTCACAATTCCATTGAGGAAAAGTAATAGTACATACATCAGGGAACAATCCTGTAAGTACAGCAACGATCTCTGTATATTGTTCATTATTGGCAGCTATCATCAGTATGGGGTTCCCTGAAGATATAGCCCAGTTGCCAAGGTAAATTCCAGTAAATCCTGGGTTCATTGCCCCAAAATATTGAGTGGGAGTAAAATCATGTACATGCAGCATAGAGAGGTAACATTCAGATGTTTATTTATGATTGAATGGGAAGCATTATATTACTGATACAGCTGTCAATCAATATAACAATTAGTATATATCTGCTTTGAGTAGCGAGGATAGAAAAAGTATAAGAATAATAGTAATCGTTTTGCCTGTTGCCATGGAAGTATCTGTTGTATAAAGCATCATATATTGATGTTTTATGTTAAGATACTGTTTGTCTTTATATAAATATAACTGAGGGTTGTGGAGTATGAGTATCATGATAGAACGACGGTTCCCTTCCTGCCGGTTACGCCGTATAAGAGGATCATCTTGGTCGCGCGCACTTACAAGAGAGGTGAAGCTTACGGTAGATGATCTTATTCAGCCAGTATTTGTATGCTCGGGGTTAGGTGTTAAATATGCAGTTGAATCTATGCCTGGTATATTCAGAATGTCACCTGACATACTGATAAGTTATCTAGAGGATATAGAAGACCTAGGCATTAGATGTATTTTTCTATTTCCATGTGTTGAACATAGTTTACGTTCTTCTTCCTGCGAAGAGGCGTGGAATCCTGACAATCTGATATGTAGAGTTATTCGTATGTTAACTGACAGATTTCCAGATATTGGTATTGTAGCTGATGTTGCTCTTGATCCTTATAATATTAGTGGGCATGATGGGATTGTGATAAACGGACATGTGGATAACGATGTAACAAATGAGGCACTTGTTAAAAGTGCATTAGTACAGGTGCAGGCTGGTGCAGCTGCTTTAGGTTTATCTGATATGATGGATGGTCGTGTTAAGAGAATACGTGACGAACTGGAAAGCAGAGGATATCTAAATACAATGCTGTTTAGCTATACAGCCAAATATGCATCATCTTTATATTCTCCATTTCGCGAAGCCGTAGGGTCTGCATCCCATCTGAAGGGTGATAAGAAAACGTACCAGATGGACTATGCAAACCTTGATGAGGCTATTCATGAAGCTGCAATGGATCTTCGTGAGGGGGCAGATGCTCTTATTGTTAAACCTGGGATGATGTATCTGGATGTGTGCCATCAAATAAAACAAACTTTCAGGGTTCCAGTATTTGCTTATCAAGTATCAGGAGAATACAGCATGATATGTGCAGCGGCAAGTAATGGGTGGATATGCAAAGCTGATATTGTGATGGAGAGTATGTACGCATATAAAAGAGCAGGGTGCGACTGTATTATTAGTTATTTTGCTGCTTATGTAGCAGAGAAAATAAATTCCAGTTATAGTCTATAATATGCAATGTGCTGATGTAGATACTTGCCCAAAGTTGAGATGTATTAATGATGAGAGTCGCTTTTTCTCTTTTTGCTCCGATGAGAATTCAGTATTCAAGTCAACTAATTGGTATCTTGCAATACTATCTGAGATGAAGCAAAAATTTCAGAAGGATTATCACGATTATAGTAAGAGATGTATACAAGGCCTTTGAAGTTTTCCAGAACACTGTCGGGTATATTAACTACGACGGTTCTAAGTTTGCTAGGATATAATACATTCACATTATGTATCTGTGCTACAATATCCTCCTGTCTGAAAGAGTGAGGTCTCTTAGATATAAGTACGCTCCCACTTATTGACTGATTCCCTTCTCTTATAGCATTAAATGTAAGAAGATTCTTCTTCTTGTCTACAGTAGGAATCGTTATAGAAACTTCTGTTATTTGTACTTTGGCATAAGTATCACCTTTACGAATTATAACAGGTATAGTAACTCCGAACAAAGGCATTATGCTTACAGATGTAGATACACTATCACCATTCTCATCAGATACTTTATCTTCAGTAATGGCTCTGATTTGACGTATTGATAAATGAGAGCGATATTCTCCATCAGAAATATCGTTAGGAGAACGAAATTGCATACGAATCAACTGACTCTCACGTGGTTCCAATATAATAGATCTTGGTGAGAATATCAGCATATCATCTGCAAAATAATCCAGCTTTTCTGCATTGTCCTGAACCATGTTGTAGCTTCCATCATCGTTCACAGTCATATTTACCATTGAAATACGAAACTCAAATTTGGTATCAGATGTATTAAAAAACTTCACAGAGCCGTAAGGTTGAGAATCGGTTAGAATAACCTTTTTGGGGTTTACTAACGGCATAGCTCCTACATCATCAAGCATTGAGATGTATAGCAGTATAGGGACAATGAGACTGATCAATGTGTATATGTATTTATTTATATATAAACGAAAGCTAATAATACCTCCATCATCCATATTCAGAACCATCTACACATACTATAGTATGTGTAGATTATTTTATGCAAGTGGCTTATGCTGTAAACTATGATGTCATTTACATGTAAACAAGAATGGATGTTTGTAGCAGCAAAATGTTATGTGTAGTATTTGGCTTAGTATGGAATGAGTGGTCTAATTACCTGATTATCTGCTATGTTTATTGCTGTAGCAACTTCTTATATACCGCATTAATCTTGGCAGCTTCTAAAGTAAGCGGATAATGCTCCTCAACATGTTTCCTAGCGGCTTTCCCCATTTTCTCTAATAAATCAGGATATTGAAGAAGTGATGTAAGTTTGTGTGTAATCTGGGATGGATCATTGGAATGGAAAATATCACCTGTTTGGTTTGGCTGTATAAGCTCTGGCCATACCCCCTGGTCAGAGGATAACACAGGAACTCCGCAAGACATGGCTTCCAGAGCAGTCAGTCCAAAACCTTCTCTGCGTGAAGGAGCGAATAACAGATGGCTATTTTGCAAATATTCTATCACTTCATCCTGGGACTTATGACCAAGGAAAAAGATTCGTTCTTCCATCCCTGCATCTTTGATTCTTTTCTGTAGATCACGAAAAAATATCTTATCTGCTTTTTTGAGCATGCCAATCCACACAGCACTAAAATCTCTGAATTTATGAAGAATAGGAATTAGCTCATTCACAAACAGGTCTGTTCCCTTTGAATATCTAATACGCCCACATGATAAAATTATGTACTTGGCATTAAACTCTTGTATATTACGGGATGTGTTAACATGAGAAGGGGTAAAGCGACTTATATCCACACCGTGATTAATGATTTCATTTACGTAAGGATTAGTACGCGTTTGTCTGTCGCATACGCCTATTACATAGTCCATCTGTCTAATAAAAGTCTGATGCACTGGGTTGTGGGGTTTTGCCTTGGCATCTGTGTATATCAGTCTCCACTTTTGCCGTAGAATCTTTTTTAATAATATCCCAAGAAGCATCTCGTGAGATCGCCTTGCGTGCCATATTCTGTTTTTATAGACGGGGTGTTTCTTAAAACCTCCTAATATAGTTTTCCATATACTTATAACTTTTGCATAATGTATCCCACCTTTATCTATAAGTTGAATATTAATATTCTTGTTCTGTATGGGTAGTAAATTCTGAATGCTTATAGATACACCAGAGGAATTCTTATGAATGTTTGTGACAACAACTTCATCAATAATCATGATTGCAGCTCATTAATAAGCACTACGAAATAAATTCAGTCGTTAAATTATATAACTTCTCCGCACAAGTGAAGTTCTCCAGTTGTATGTACAACAGCTTTTACCACCTCTCCAATTGGTTGGGTTGTGTTAAATTTTACTTCTGCGAAACATGGAGTTCTTCCAATTCCAGATTTTTCTATTAATATTTCCTGTGTTGTATTATCCAAGGAGGCGAGCCATTTTTTCTTTTCATTCTCCCCAGCTTTTCTTAACTGCTGGGCCCGGTGTCTAGCTACATCCGTAGGTACTTGTGGCATTCTGGAGGCTGGTGTTTTCTCGTGAGGTGAGAACGGGAATACATGCAAGAATGCAAGTTGTATTTCCGATATGAGTTGTAGAGAATTAAAAAACATATCATCAGTTTCAGTTGGGAAACCTGCTATTATGTCTGCGCCAAATGTTACATTAGGCCTTGATTTACGAATATCATTACAGCAATCAATGATCATTTCACGAGAGTGCCTTCTTTTCATTCTCTTTAAGATCATGTTGTCACCTGACTGAAGTGATAAGTGAAGATGTGGCATAAGACGTTCTTCTTGCTTTATTAGATGAGCTACTCCTACAGAGTAAAGGTCAGCACAATCTACAGAAGAAAGTCGCAGTCTATTAAGATCAGGGATAGCCTTTAAAATATCTTGTATAAGTGAGCCTAATGTTGGCTGTCCAGGAAGATCATGCCCCCAAGATGTTATATCCACACCTGTTAGAACTATTTCTTTATATTTAAGTTTTGTAAAGTGTGCTACTTGTTCTATTATCTGCTCAGATGAGCGAGACTTGGATGCTCCACGTGTAAATGGGATTATGCAGAAGGTACAGCTATGGTTACAGCCTGATTGTATCTGAACGTATACCCTTGTTTGTGAGCTGGTGCCATGCACAGTAGGTAATTTGTTCAGATAGTTGGTTTGTTCAGAAGTAATATTGCTAACCTGCACATACGTGGAATTAGAGTCTGATTCTGTATTGTCAGAATTTTTTCTATTATTGATTTTGGTTTGTAGAATATCCCATTGTACTGGTGATAGCTTTTCTATATTCCCTATTACTGCGAATACCTCTTTCATATTAGAGAAGCTATCGGGTAGAAGCTGTGCAGCGCAACCTGTAACTATTATAATATAATCAGGACTTTCTCTGTATATGCGACGTATCTGCTGCTTTGATTGGCGTATAGCCTCTTGTGTAACAGAGCATGTATTAAATACTATTACGTTCTCCTGTACATTTTGCTTAGCAGCCAGCACACGTATTACTTCACTTTCAAATGCATTCAACCGGCAGCCGAATGTTTTAACCTGTAACTTCGTCATTCATAATAACTTTCTTAAAATATATTTATATTAACACACTTCCTGAGAATGCATGATGTATTTTCCCAGTCATAAAAATATTTGTACCATCACTCTCTATTATAATTGCTTCGTCTTGTTTTGAGAAGAATACATTAACTGGTTGTGTTACAAGATTCTGCTGTATTGCAACAATTGCAGAGGCACATGCACCAGTACCACATGCTCCTGTATCGCCAGCACCACGTTCCCACACTCGTGCGTATAGATTATGTTTACTTGTGACACACACAAATTCAACATTTATGTGGTTAGGGAACATCAAATCATATTCAATAGCTTTACCTACAGTAGCTAGGTCAATATTGTCAGGATTATCTATAAAGAACACGCAGTGTGGATTTCCAATATTTACATAATATCCTTTGCTTATCCCAATATCGTTAAATTGATTAAAGGTTAGGTACGGCTCTCCAGGGTTATAAGCAAGCGGGATATCACTCCACATAAAAGAAGGCTGACCCATATTAATTCTTATGGTATTGCCAGACATACATTCGCATTCCAGAGTGCGATCACATGTTTCAATGGAACATGATCTTAGATTGCTTTCTTTCATCAGTAGTGATGCAACACATCGTGAGGCATTTCCACAGGCTTCGACTATGCCTCCATCACAGTTAAATATTGTCATTGATGCTGTGGAGCCATGTGTTAGTGGATCCTTTATTAGAATAACCTGATCACATCCAATGCCCGTTCTACGGTTGCTGAGTTTACAAATAGTATTCTCATCAATATTCAAATTATGTTTGCGTGCATCAATAATTATAAAATCATTTCCACAGGCATGCATCTTTTCAAATATAACTCTACTAGTATTTGTCATGCTTTTATCGTTTATCTGTAGTATCTGGTACAATATTAATTATGCCAATGTTATTAACACTGAAATCTTCGTAATCTGTTGTGAGTGGTATATATTTACCTAAACGCCATATCTCGGCGAAATTATCATAATATTTTGAAAGAACATTCCCACTTTGTCCAGTAGAAATTGCAAATTTAGAAATAGATGGCGTTTGTAAATCATAAATTGCTCTATACGAGCCGCCATGACGATTATCAAAGGGAGTTTCATCGTTATTACTTACTCTTCTATAATTTATAGTATGATTGCCTCCATCAGTGGGATATGAAACATTCACAAACCATGAAAGAAGATTATTTTTATCTATTCCAAATGGGATATGTATATTCTTCGATATATGAGCATTCTTCCACTTCCATTTTTCCATATCATCCCCATATGTTGCCACAAGCCATTGTATTGCTTTATGAAAGGATGATTTAACGACAGTAGTACAATTCTCAATATTTAATGTTTGTACATTGTCACACCAATATGCAGATCCGTTATCATTAGATAAGACGCGTATGATAAAATGAGAGTGAGTATCATGTATTCCAGATACAAGTTCTCCCAGTTCATCTTCTGCTATGCCTAGAAGCAATTCTTTTCTCCAAGCATAGAATATCAAAGGTTGTATTTTATGACTGCTCATATTCCCATCCCACTCAATTAATTGACGTTGGGCTTTATAAAATATGTTATTCTCAGATAATGTGGTATTCTCTGTATCGTATGGCCATAGCTTGTTAGTATCTAATATCTTGAAGAATTCTTTAGCCATTACCGAGATATTATCATTCTGAATCGACTGGAATGTATATGCTGAATGTTGCGTGTTATTTGTTATTAGGGAATTTAAGCGTTTAGCTCTATACATACCCTGCCATTCATTGGATAGAGCAGTATTTTCATGATCTAACGTAAGATCATGATTTGCTGAAATAACATAGTTGGAGGAAGTTTCTTTAAAATAACTATCAAGAGCATCTCCAGGTATGAATCCTTTCCAGTCGTATTTAGGGATCCATCCTGGTGTAGGAACAATACCATGATAAGTATTCTTATCATGCCGTATAGGAATTCTACCAACGCGTTTCATAGCAACAGTATTTCTATCAGCAATTACAATATTTAGGGTAGGGGTAGCGATCTTTCTTACAGAAATAGATGCATCTTTAGTGGTATGGGAAAACATAAGTTCAAGAGCTCCCTCAAATGATAGGTCTTTTTCAAAAAAACCAGCCCATTGCATGGATAGCTCATGATTACTGGGGATAATATTGTCCATATGTAGGTATCTAGATGGAATAATAGGACCATTTTTTGTTCTTTTTATTTTTACATGCTGTTCAGAGGAATTGTGTATTTTGATAACAATATTCTCTTCATATATGTTATCCCATCCTTCTGAAGTTAGGTATTTATTGGAAAGTAAGGGATGGATCATCTCTAGTCTAAAGTCGATGGTATCAGAAGGTAGGTGTGTTAATCCCCATGCTATTTTGTCATTCCTACCACATATTATTAAAGGTATTCCAGGTATTGTTGCCCCTATTACATTCCCATTATGTAACTCAAGGTGCGCCACATACCAAATTGTTGGTGTAGTAAGAGTAAGATGAGGTTCGGACGCAAGAAGTGCTCCTCCAGTTGTCGATAGTAGCGGAGATACAGCCCATGCATTCGAAGCACCTGAAGCTCCATCATTCAAATAGGGAAGCCATGAATTGTTTAGTGATCTTGAGTCATGACTATCTAGATATTCATATGACTTATAGTTTTCATCCCATAGACTCTGTAAGTCAGGAATACTGATGTTTGTTTTCTCTTTTGGGGTCAGGAAGATATCTGCAACCTGTTTGGCATCTATATGAGAAAGGAAACGTAGTATATTTAATTCTTTTGTTACGAATGAACGAGACAGATCTAAACCTAATAGTTTCATGGCCACAAGGGAATCTTCAACAGTCCATGGTTCTAACTCTGTTGGTACTAGGTAAAGCTCTAAGGGTGAATGTAATTTAAGAATTGAATTATCTAAATTACTCAGCCATAGGTTAATGCCTTTGGTATATGATGTTAGTATATGCTGTGATTGCTCGGACAGATGAGATATTGATGCACTAGCATATTTATAAAGGTCAAGAGAACGGAAAATATGATCAATATCTGCAAGTGATGTGTTCTGAGAAATAGCTATATCTCCAAATATCTCAGCTAATCTACCTTTCACCAAACGTCTTCTAAATTCCATTTGCCACATTCTATCTTGTGCATGGACAAAGCCAAGACCCAGAAATACATCACTATCGGTTGCTGTATCTTGCAGGTTTTTGTTGTATGTAGAGCGTATATGAGGAATGGCGTATTCATCACGTAGAATTTCCAGATCACTATTCACAGAGGCTGTGTATTCTTTAGAGTAAGGTGACGAGGAGATGTGTAGTATTATATATAGAGTAATGAGTGACATTACACAGACAGATACCAAAGATACTATAATCCAGTGTACATGCTTTATATTTTTCACAGTATGAATGTCTCCAGTCTAGGTAAGGTTGAATATATTGAAGGAATGCCACAATGAATAAGAGTTGTTACCACCGTATTGTCGTGAGACGATAACATAAACCTGATATTTCTCAAGGGGATTTATATATGGAGAGAAGGTTGATTGAGAGTATGTAGATTAAGGAAGAATATATGAGAGATTTTCTGGCTGCAGGAGGAGATCATACAGTACATGTAAATCATTGTTATATGGGTGATGTATCTTTTGAAGAGTTTAGTGCATATTTTGTTAGTCCTTTCCCAGAGGGGGGTAAGTTTGATGTATGTATTATAGGTGCAGGTCTGGCAGGGCTATCAACAGCACTACATATTGCTGAGATGGGACTTAGTGTAATAATTCTGGAAGCTGCAAGGGTTGCATGGGGAGCTTCGGGACGGAATGGAGGTCAAGTTTCCAGCGTACCGCGTCATGATATCTTATACCCTCATAGCAGGATGAGCAATCATATGGAAGATGTTGTATGGGAGTACTCCACAAATGGGAATAGACTTCTTAAAGATATCATAGCCCGATTACATATTGATTGTTCGTGGAAGGATGGCATGATGACTGTTAGTCGTTCGGATTCATTTACTGAATGGGGCGATAAATATATACGTTATATACAAGAAAGGTATGGATACAATGCTCTGTCACTAAAATATAAAAGTGATTTGACCAGTTATATCTCAGGTGGATCATATACAGGCGGAATATATGACACAGAAGGAGGACATCTTAATCCAGTAAAATTATCAGTGGGCATAGCATGTGAGGTATCAAGACTAGGCGGTGTTATTTGTGATAAAACCATGGTAGTTAATATACAGAATGAGAGACCATGCAAAATATATACAGCAGATGATAAGGTGGTATGTGCTGATTATGTTGTTATGTGCTGCAATGCTTATAGAGGAAGACTATATAACTACGATAATTATATACTTCCAGTGAATAGCTTTATTATAGCAACGGATGTTTTGCCTGTAGATGTGCGTAATAGCATTATTAAACAGGATATCGCTTTTGCAGATGATGCAATGTCTCCAGAGTATTTTAGGCTTAATGAAAATGGAGGTCTTATATTTGGAGCAACAGAAAGTTTTTCTCCTGTATATCCCAGGAATTATACAGACAGGGTTAAGAAAAGGATGTTGCAAGTGTTTCCTGAATTAGCAGATTATCAAATCCCATATTCATGGGGAGGGACGCTGGCAATAACCAGTTCAAGGTTACCTAACTTTACGCGTGAAGGAAATATAATATCTATTTCAGGATGGTCAGGTGAAGGGATTCATCTATCAGTGATGGGTGGGAAGGTAGTATCAGATGAAATAACAGGTACAGGTAGCATATTTAGAAGTATGAATAGCATAGCTAATGTAGCAATGCCACAGACCCTTACAGGAACTTACTATTATATAGCAAAATATGCCGTATCAAGAATGAAGGATAAATATTTTTCATAACTATGAAGGTATATCTAGTTTTGATTATCGCATTTCCAATATCTTACAAACGGACTTACCTCACCAAAGTCATCGTACATTTTTCTGGCGCTATCGTTGGAAATCTGAGTCATCCAGTAAACAAGTTTAGAGTTATGCTCTTCCGCTATGTCCATCATTTTCTGGAATAAGGCACGTCCGTACCCTTTCCGTCTCTCATTGATGTCAACGTATACGTCCTGTATATACATAGCATCATTCTCTAACCAACCATGACGATGGAAAATGTAATGTGCTATCCCTACAACTTCTTCATTTTCATTCAGTGCCGCAAGTCCTCTGGACTCGTGAGGGTCATCGGGAGTCATTAGCCTAGACCATGTAAGATCCACGATTCGGTCTTCTAATACTGTATGGTTAGAGGCAACATACTCCAACCAGTATTTACGCCATACTGCTTTGTCATGCGGCTGTAGCTCTCTGATTCTCATCACACCCTCGTGTGTTCTTCGTAACTATTATAGATGCCATATTAGACAACCTAGGTTAATAAATCTATAAATTATAATTACCTTATATACTACCAAGGTTTGTAACGTGGATATCAAACATGTAAAAACATATATTATAGGTAGATAATATCACGACCATATAAATAACATACATTATGTGCCGTTTCTAGTGATTGTGCGCTTGTATCATGAGTGTGAATATTTAGGAATAGTAGGGGACTTATATGGATAAAAGACAGAACATTGATCAGTCTATGGAATCAATAGTCACTGGTAGTGATGATGATCTTACCGATCATCAGATTGCAATACTAAAAGAGAAGTTGTTAAGATTGAAAGATGAAATCATGCTTTGCGGACAGAGAGTTGTGCAGGATCTTGAGGATCTACACTTGCATATGCCAGATGTGTCAGACAGGGCTGCTCTTGAGGTGTCTCAGTCTTTGACGCTATCTTCACAGGAGAAGAATGCTAACAAGATAGAAGAAATTAATGCCGCTCTTGCAAGAATAGAACATGGAACATATGGATATTGCGAGATATCAGGTGCTCCTATAGGTTGGAATAGGTTGAATGCACAACCAACAGCAACGCTATGTATAGATGAAAAAGAAAAATACGAAAAGATGGAGAAACTTTATAGATCATAGTATCTATAATACCATAATGCTGTATCTTATTTCTATGGAATGACGTGTATCTATGCATGCAGGATGATTACCTGCTGTATTATGAGAGCAAGTAATGTGGTAAGGCGTGGATTCACACGTTCCAGAGGTATCAAAAAAGAAGGCCTCAGTGTGTAGTTTGCTAATATTGTAAGGGATAAAATCTGTTATAATATTATTACAGGAAGGCTCTTCTCCTATATTGGTAAGTGTTATTTTCCATACTACACACTGTCCACTGGACACATCAACAGGCGATGCAGAGAAATTAGTATCTGCTGTTCCATCACATGCTTTATCGTGCGCTATTAGTTTTTCAACAAGTATATCATTCTGCATTTGTTGCGCAGAAATGTCCTCATTCCCAAAACAGTTTGAGTATGATACTATTATAACAATAAATGTAGCACCCAGAATAGGAACTAAGTTCTGAGTATGTACAGTGGGAAACTGCATGTGAACCTTTCCATTCATATTACAATGATTATCATGGAGATGCCTTTATATGGTACAAGACAATACCATTGTCGCCACGTTGTATCTTACCAGCGTACCTCCAGATAATTTCGTGGTCAATAAAATCAACTGTACTTTTGAACATATTAGAAGGTGTGCTGATGAAACGGGCACTGTTTGGTATGTATTCAAAACTATCATACACTTTATCCCTGATTATTACATTTTCTAGGCTGAGTGTTTTATTGTAAGAGAATATAATTCGGACAATTGCACATTCACCAGGTAATAGTTTCTTCCCAGTTTCAAAGAGCGCATCATGTATGGTTTCGTCTTCCAGTTTACCATTGCAATTTCTATCTTTTGCTACTTCTCGTATAGAGTGTATAGAGGTTAGATGTTGATCTTCTGATATGACATCGTATTTGTAACTGGAGGTTAGTGTCTGTCCGTTGGGAGACAGAAGACTGATGTTGACTATAGAAGTATCCATTATGGAAGAAGTTACATGCTTAGCAGGAATTGAAGTTGTAAGGAGTATTTTCAATGTATCACCAGGTGATACATTGATTTCATTATTAGTCAGAGGAATATCTGCATTATCTACAAACCCATCCATATTACTATCAATAAAGATATCCCAATTCAGAAGAGAACTGGATGCAGAAATTTTCATTTTGTGAATGTTATTCAGTGTTTCAGGTACCTGAACAGATAATGGATGTACAATATTGTTATAGTGACTTTCAATGATAGATATAGATTTGGAATATATGATAAAATTGGCAATGGGAATATGTACAGAGATAGTATCCTGAGAGTGCGTTGTAATACTTTCCAGCACATTCCCTGATGATATGTACATAACATTATCGATCTTTACCATCCCTGGTGATCCAAAATCTTTCTCTGGGACTGTATCTTTTACTTTGATGGGAAGTTTTATATATATGCATTCTGATGGTAACAGGGGAGACAAATCGATATTTATTGATATACGTGAGGTATCAGGGGTTAATACTTTTCTAGAAATTCCACTTGTTTGTTTACCTTCTGTGTTTATTACATAGCTATCTTCAAAATTTAACTTGAGTATTTCGTCAGTTTTTAGGTCAAAGGTGATAGATCTTATATCTGTATTTCCTTTGTTACAGAATGCGGCGTTGATTAATACAATATCATTAGGAAAATTATTTTTAGAATTTGCTGTGGCTGCAAATTCGATATACGGGGTAAGAATTTCTGCTATGTTATACCATTGTGTTTCTATCTTATTCTGATTACTGAGCATTGATGATTTTATATTGATGTTAGTTCCTATGGGATATTGAGGGTGCTGCCAACCAGACATCTTCATGTGTAAAGTCCATATGAAGGAATGCTCATATAAGGGTCGTGATCCTAGGACTTTAGATATATCATCAGCTTTAATTGTTAATATAAAACTGGAAGTACCATCTTCTAACTTTTCCAATCTTATGGCATTCTTATCAATATTGCCTCCTAATATTTCTAAGAGTGCATCCGCAATATAATTATCACCTGTTATAGATGAATGAACAATTTCAGGGGAATAGTTAATTATATTAAGTGGATTGACATGATCTTTAATTCTTGCATGAATAATCAGCTTTGTATCATAATCACGTGCAGTATTAGGCAGCCTGAATTCTACTGGAATTGGTAAGATATTATCAGGGAGTACCGTATGTACGACTTCTGTATCTAAAACAGATGGTGCTTGCGGAGACTGCTTATCTAGCACTATATCAACAATTTTCTTTATTGATTTTCCATTGATATATTTTTCTATAACAAGATGAATAATGTTTTCTGAGTATATAGCATCACTACGTATCTTCACAGATAAATCTACGATAGATTTATCCTCTGGAGAAATGCTCCCAGGAGATATAAATAAATTATTCCCACATACAGATGAATTGTTAGTTGATTCTGAAAAATGATGCTTATGCTTTAGTAATACATCCTGGCAAAGAAGAATAGACTCTTCTTTGTTATCAATGTATATGAGGAACCCACTGTTAGAATGATTGCCAATATTATGGAAAATGAGCGAAATATTGCTGATTGTGCCGTCAGGTGAATATATCGCATCTGAAGTATCGTATGTTGTTGTAATATATTGCCCAGTGAATCTAAAGTATGCAGGTTCAATATGAAAGGAGCTTTTATCTCCGTATTGTATCATGGGAGCAATCGAGAAGAGTGTGCTATTGCCTACTGACGCGGGTTGCATATTACTTATCGGTTCTTGCACTAACGATGTGAATGTGATAGTTGCGTGTTGCATATTCTTTGTGCTATGGCAGTCATTTAATTCCCAGATAATCTTTTCTTGTTGTTCATTTATATACGGTGTGAGCATCTTGTTACACTGTATATATGGACTGAATGAAATATGTTCAATAGTATGACTTGTAAAATTAGGTGGTATATCAGCGGTCATACGCACATTATTAAATCGATTTTTAGGAAAGTTTATTGTTATGCTGCTTGTAACAATATCTCCTTCTTTTACAGGTATAATTTCTGTGGATTGTGGTAGTGAATAATTTGTTGTTGCAGATATAGAACCGAATATGTCAGGGGTTCCAGAGTTTACGGTGTAGTTGATGGGGAAGAATGTGGCATGATTATAAATAGATTCCATATTAAAGAACCTACCACTCATATGAAAATCTGTATGAGCGCCATACGGTGCATCATCTGTGATAGAAAATATAGATGTCCATGTCCATGTGCTGTTAGGTGGTATGAATAAACTCTCGAAGACATCTGATTGTGTATTAGGCTTATAGGGGAAAAAGCTAAGAATATTTAACCTATTATCATATTCAACAATCCTTCCAACTTCATTTATATCATCTACAATATTATTGTTATCATTATCATAGTTATCATTATGTGCATTGTGGAAATTAACCCATGAAGGATAGGACATGCTTATATTAGAGGCAAATATAGATTTGTTAGTAGTATTGGTAAATGACATTTTAAGATAATATGTCTCATCTTGATATAAGAGATTATTTTTATCTATAACTCTATCTGTATCTAGATTCCCAATATTGATAGAAGGTATAATAGGAACTTTATCCGATAAAGTAATATTCTCAGGGATAGATTGTATATAGCTAATGATAGATTTATCATTAGCTATACGTGATGTATATTCTACTTCAGCATAGTGTTTGAATGTTATATTAGGGGTTTGAGGAGTGGTTATTTCTACACGGGCAGAAAATGATGTCATGATGTAAGAACTCGATAAACGCCATGTAATTACATTGTCTCCATTATCGGACTGTGAAATAGTATAATCAGCGTTACTTAGACCTGTTGAATACACATGTCTGATTATTATATCGCTAGGGATTATCTGACGGATTATAATATTATTAGTAAGCTCTGATAAATTTTCTGAATCCCAAGTTACCTCTAAATCTAGCATGGCTGCTTGTGATGGGTAGATTTCTTCTGTAGAGCTTGTGCCAGATATCCACTGACGAACGAATATGCTGGAAATTATAAACTCTTTCTCGTAAAGAAAAACATCTTCAGGTGGAAGATCTTCGGATGTATCAGACGTATGTGAGTAGAATCGTAATGTGGTAGATACATTTCTCTGAGGAGGTTCCTGTTTAGATAAATGTATTACAAACTTAGTAGTTTCATCTTTATAAATGGGATTATGCAGATGGATAATGCAACTTTGCCCACTGCTTTCTGTTGTGTCTGAGCATATTATATGATCACTATTGTCTGTAACTATCACATCTGGAGATACAGACATACGTAGTTGTTTAATGGGAATATCACCAATATTCTGAACAGATATTCTAACTGGTAGTTCCATGGAGTGTGCCAGTTTAGAATAGTTATATTCTACCTTAAATGCTGCTACTGGGAATGTAGGAGGGATTTCTGCTGTATGGAATTCTGATTGCCATGCATTGCCACATGAGTTCTTACCAGTAACCTTTACCTTATTGGTATGGGGTTTGGTTATATTATATGAGTCCCCAACCCATATAGCTGTGAGTGATAATTCTAAGATATCACCTCTACGCAGAGTGGATGCTCCTGTTGCAGAATCCTGATACTTTATATACACAACATTATTGTTATCGTTATGTATTTGCACAGGATACTTAAGCTTTTCTTCTTTCCTGAGAATAGAGATCTCACTCTTGTGATCATGATGCTGTGATAATGTATAGCCTTTAGGTATAATATTATGAAGCGCAATGTTATGTACATCATGCCCTTTATTTTCTATTGATATTAAAATATTAACACCAGTGGCATTGCTATCAGGTATGGTGTTTATATGAGTGATATGCTGTGATATGTCTATATTATATTTATGTTGCCTCTGCTTGTCAGAATAACGAAATGAGTTCAAATATTTATTAGGTAATGGAACAAGCGTGTTTGTATTAGGCATTGTGCAATGATGCGAGAGTAACATAAAGTGCCAGGAAGGAGCACATACTTCCCCTTTAATATTGTGACTAAATAAAAAGGACTTATTTTCTCCGGGCTGTAAAATGGATAATTCATCTTCTATAGTATGGGATGTATTTGTGGGATTTATGTTGTTACTTACATATGATAAATCAATATCCTGTAGGTAGTGTATTGAGCCACCGTTTATACTATAACCTGAAATAACATATGGTTTTACTTTATATATAGGGAAAGAATCAGCATTCTTTACGTTAAGGATATACATTTGTTGGTAGTGACTATTATAGGACTCAAGGTTATTGCTAGCATGATCAACATTGAATTCCAGATTCGGAGCAAAAGGATATTGAGATGGCGAGATCTCATCAGTATGTGTATTATTACAGGTATCTTTAGCATATACGGTCAAATGTAGGTTTTGAATTATATACGCTTCTGGTATTCTTAGTATCATACGTATACTCTGCATGGGTTCTAAAGTAAAATCCTGCTGGAGTTGAATATAAATAGAGTCCTCTTCTATGTGGTAATTGAAATCTACATGCGATTGTGTTTGTGGATTCTGACCATCGTTACTTATAAGTATATAGAGATTATCCTTAGATATAGGAATAGTATGACCACTAATATTAGCGGTGATTTTTATATTATTGATAGGTAAATTCCCTACATTAGTTACTAAGTAATATATTTCTCCTACGGCAGAACATATATTAGATTCATCTAGGATTGTAGACTGCAGACTTTTAATCTCTATATGCTTATAACTACTATATCCATTAATTCCCCTGTCAAGTTGAATACACTGCATGAGGTTGTAATCAGAATTATCATTTGCCATAGCATATGAGTCAAATACTGTATATGTTAATGTAGCTAGCAACACAGCCAATACGCATAATAAGCGCTTCACTTGATAACATTGCTTGTATCTAAAGAATAAACGATATAGTAAGCAGTGCATTTATAGCATATCCTGAATCATGACGTGTCTGACATCAATACTTTAAATAGATAAAGGTCAAAAACAAACTAATATGCTATAAACAGGTTTATTGAGATATTACTAAAGGGAAAGTATTTTTTCGCGAATGCGTACACAACCAGTCAAATAAGTACCTAGCATAAGAACGGTAACAGAAAACTTCAAACATATCGGGATTTTCTTCTATCTGGTATATCGCAACAGAAACCGCTGCAATTCTAGTTCTTCTCATACATCCTACAGAAAACTTTTCTCTGTTGTAATCAAGAGGGGATCCTTTAGCAAAGACCTCTCGGCATAAATTACCAGTTAGAGAAAATATAGATCGAGCATCAGAAACATTAACACAATAACATAACCTTTTGCTGTTCTTATCAACAATATTATTTAGAGAGCATACCAGCTTATTAGCACTATCATAATCAGATAGTATCATCAACTCATCAGTTGACATCCATAAAACCATATGAGTAGGACTGCTTGTAAATTTTAGAGGAGCAGGAATATCACACCCAGTAATCTCATGAAACGAATCGCTAGGAATTAAAGATAAATCAGCAGCACGGAGAGTAACCATACCAGTAAGAGGTTTTTCCTCTATTCCTATAGCACAGCCTGCAGATGACTTTGAATATCCATCAAGGGCATTTATTCTTAACTTGAGATCATCAGACATTTTGTTTTTCACCATCTTTATCATAAAAAATTGGAGATACAATTTTAGCTCTAACAGGAGACCTGTCTTTCAAAGGAAACTTAATATATTCTCCCATTCTTGAAGTTCCATTCTTTATTAGTCCCATAGCAATAGAACGATTTAGAGTAGGAGACCAATAACTAGAAGTTATATATCCTATCGTATTGCTATTTGGTAGCTCACAACTATCTCCGTCAGGAACAGCATAAGCCCCCTGAGGAATAACTACCGCAGGATCCTCCGTTTCCAGTCCAACTAATAACTCTCTATTATCCAAGTCACTAAGCCAAGACCTTTTAAGTGCACGCATCCCAATGAAATCTGCCTTTTTCTTAGAAACAAGAGCACCCAAACCTAAATCTAAGGGAGTGATAGTACCGTCGGTTTCATCCCCTATCATAATAAATCCCTTCTCTGCACGCATAACATGCAAGGCCTCAGTTCCATAAGGGGTGATATTATATTGCTTCCCAACTTGTAGTAATTTTTTCCACAATGACAAAGCATATGATAAAGGAGTTGCTATTTCGTACGATAATTCACCAGAGAAAGATATTCTAAAAATTCTAACAGGACAGTCACCCAGAGTCCCCTCCTGAATTCCCATAAACTTAAATGAGTCCTTACTCATATCAATATCAGTTCCAAGCTCCAGAATAATATTTCTTGCTTCAGGGCCAACAAGTGCTACTTGTCCATATTGTTCAGTTACATTCACAATAAAAATATCAAGATCATACCATTCTGTTTGATGCCACCATTCAAGCCATGCATAAACACGATCAGCACCTCCAGAAGTTGTATGACATAAGAAAGTATCGTCGGATAAACGCGCAATGACACCATCATCAAACAGGAAACCGTTCTCGTTACACATTAGTCCATATCTGCATCTACCAACCCCCAGTGTAGAGATCATGTTTGTGTAAACCCTATCAAGAAATTCCCCAGAATCAGGACCAGTAACTATTATTTTTCCAAGGGTAGAAGCATCTAACAATCCAGCATGCTTTCTAGTAGTAAGAATTTCACGGTTTACAGCATCTTCACGAGTTTCGCCATTATTACAATACGTAAACGGGCGCCTCCAGTCACCAACAGGCTCCCATACAGCCCCATGTTCAGAATGCCAATTATGCATGGGAGTTCTGCGCACAACTTTAAATAGCTCTCCCGTCTCTCCACCCGCTATCGAGCCGATGGATATTGGGGTATAAGGAGGACGAAATGTCGTAGTTCCCACTTTATCTATGCTTATCCCAAGAGCGTCAGCCATAATACCCATTGCATTCATATTAGACATTTTGCCTTGATCAGTGGCCATTCCAACAGTTGTATACCTTTTTGTGTGCTCAACCGAGGTATAGCCTTCACGAATAGCCAATTCTATATCGCCAGCTGTTACATCGTTCTGGAAATCAATGAAATGCTTTGTGCCGTCCGCGTATTTCCCGTAACTAGGAGTGAACCATAAAGGATGTATATTCTCATGATTCAATACATCTACCACTGGAGATATATGAGGACGTGTATCTTCTTTATATATTTTAGCAATTATGGAACCTACAGAAAGAGCATCACTAATGGCCTGATGAGGTAGCATCGCTCCATTAGCACAACCTGCAGCAAATATCATAGCACTACCATCATGATTTACAGGAGGTGACAATGAATCAGGTCTGAAAAGAGACTGCTTCTCATCCCATGATAGCTTCCCTCCTGAATGACACCATATATGAACAGCAGGAGACCAACCTCCAGACACAGCTACAGCGTCACATACATATTCACAAACAGATCCAGTACGTCCCGATTCTCGTATATCACTTGCATATACCTTCTCAACAGAAAGGTTACCCTTTATTCCAACAATACCCTTATTTTTTAATACAGGAATTCCCCTGTCAGACAATTGTTGAGTCAGATCAGGAGGAGTTGTAGCTCTGACATCTAGTAGCGCAGGAACATTACCACCTGCGTCATGAATTGCAATTGCAGTCTGATAAGCGTCATCGTTATTGGTGTATACAACTACTTTTTTCCCAACTAAAACTCCGTACATACTTAAGTAGTCTCTCACGGCAGACGCAAGCATCACCCCAGGTACGTCATTGCAACAAAAAGGAATTGTACGCTCAATCGCTCCAGTACACATTACAACGTTGCGAGCACGAACACGCCATAACCTGTGCCTGACTCCTCCACCAGCTTCCTCAGAGGTAGCGCAGTGATCAGTTAAACGCTCGTAAAGTATGCAATAATTGTGATCATAACAAGCTGAACAAGAAGTACGAGTTCTGATGGTTACGTTCTCCATAGCATGCAGTTCTTCAACAATATTTTGCAGCCATTCATTCCCACATTTGCCGTCAATATTTACTTTATCAACAGAAAAACGACCCTTCAGAAAATAGTTCTGCTCCACTAATAGAACCGAGGCTCCAGACTGTGCAACTTCATAAGCTGCTAAAATACCAGCAACTCCTCCACCTACTACCAATACATCTGTATGATAGTAAAAGTGTTCATAATGATCTTGATCAGCAACGGTAGGAGCGTTACCGAGACCTGCAATATACCTTATGACAGGTTCATATACATGCTTCCAGAAAGCAGTAGGATACATGAAAGTCTTGTAATAGAAACCAGACGGTAAAAAGCGCGAGAACCAAGAAAAGACACTGAAAACATCAAAAGATAAACTAGGAAATCTATTCTGACTGGTAGCAGAGAGATTCTGGTATATCTCGGTTGTTGTCATTCTCTGGTTAGGCTCAAAGTTGCTACCTGACCCAATCCCAACGAGAGCATTAGGCTCCTCGGGGCCGCACGTCATAACTCCCCTTGGTCTATGATACTTAAAGGAACGCCCCATCAGACGCACTCCATTAGCAAGTAGTGCAGATGCTAATGTGTCTCCTTCGTACCCAGCATAACTGTTGCCGTCAAAAGTAAAGGTAACAGGAGTGCTTCTGTTAATAAGACTCCCTCCCTCGTGCAATCGGTACGATTTTACAGAGCGATTGTAACTCATCTATCCTCCGTGGTTTTTCTTCTTATTGCTTCCAATACATAATCGGGAGGCTGCTTATGCTCTATGGAGTATGTAGCGTATATTTCCAGAGAGGTAGAAGAACGAGCAATATGAAAATACTTGCCACACCCGTTAACATGTCTCCATTGTTCGAAACACACACCCTTAGGATTCTTCCTGTAGAACATGTATAGCTCAAACTCTTCATCTGAGCAATCCTGCGAACTCCTTACCAAATGAGCTTCACAGTGTCTATGAAACTCCGTTTCCTCAGATTCAGCTTCACAACAGAAGCATTTGATTAATAACATAATACCTCAATGTGCAACAGCAGCAGCAACAGATTCGTCAATCATACGACCTTCACGGAATCTACTCAAACCAAAAGGAGCGGCAACATCATCAGGTTCTCCCCTAGCAAGAGTAGCTGCAAAACAATGACCAGAACCAGGAGTCGCCTTAAATCCACCTGTGCCCCATCCACAATTAACAAAAACATTATCAACAGGAGTACGAGATATAATAGGAGACCTATCTCCAGTAACATCAATGACACCAGCCCACTGTCTTAACATCTTCAGACGTGATATAATAGGAAAAGTTTCTACAAGAGCGCGGATAGTTTCCTCAAGATGATGGAACGATCCCCTTTGAGAATAATTAATACAAGAATCAGTTCCGCCACCAATTACCATTTCACCTTTATCAGATTGTGATAGATATCCATGGACTGTGTTAGCCATTACAATAATATCCATGCAAGGCTTAATCGGTTCTGATACAGCGGCCTGCAACGCAACAGATTCAATAGGTAATCTAAATCCTGCCATTTCCGCAAGGACTCCAGAGTTTCCAGCAACCACCAGTCCCAATTTCTTACATCTTATAGTACCCTTTGATGTTTCTACAGCAGTAATATTAGAGCCTGTACGCACCATCCCAGTAACTTCACAGTTCTGTATAATGTCTACTCCAAGACGTGCCGCTGCTCTAGCATATCCCCATGCAACAGCGTCATGGCGTGCTGAGCCTGCTCTAGGCTGCCATAAGCCACCAAGAATAGGATAACGTGCATTTGGACTATCATTAATAATAGGACATAATTCACGGATTCTCCTTAAGCCTACCATCTCAGTTTCTATTCCGTGAACCCGATTTGAATAGTTCGTACGTGTAAGCGCACGCAATTCATGTTCTGTTTGACACAACATAAGTACCCCGCGTGGGCTAAACATAATATTGAAATTCAGATCCTGTGAAAGGTTCTCGTACAAAGAGCGAGATAGCTCGTAAATAGTAGCTGAATCCTTTCTAAGGTAATTAGAACGGATAATGGTAGTATTACGACCAGTATTCCCACCACCAATCCAACCTTTTTCCAGCACAGCTACATTGCGAATGCCATGATTCTTAGCAAGATAATACGCAGTTGCAAGACCGTGTCCACCTCCACCAACAATTATAATATCGTACTCATTCTGAGGATTGGCATCCCCCCAAGCTGCACCCCACTTGCGGTGATCCGTTAGTGCATTTTCAATAAGGGAGAATATAGAGTAACGCTTTGACATACGTACACCTGCCCACAACATAATTAAGAAATAGCTAGATATTAACAACCAGCTGCCTGGAATATACAACGAAGACAATCAGTCGGCAAGGCTATTCTTTAACTATGGATTAAGTTGTATTGCGATTGCTTAAGTATTTGTGTGTATGTGTGCATTTCAATAGGTGTTTTGTGAATTTTATAATATACCAGCAGCACGTCCATAAGGATAATGCAGTTGCTATCCATAGCATTGCAAATGGTACTATAGTTAGTAAATTATGTATTACAGGAGATGATATTGTTATTGTATGAATTATAGGAAGACCTAGTAATGTTGCAATAGCAATGAACTGAAAAGTGGTTTTCCATTTTGATATAATAGTCACTTTAAGCACGCGACTATTCTCACTGGATAATGATTCTCTAAGACCAGATATTAAAAAATCACGACCAATTATAATGGCAACCGCAATTCCATGTACTTCCTGAATCGTACCGTGTGCTAACAACATAATTAGAGTTGTGGATATTAGTAGTTTATCTGCTATAGGGTCTAGAATACTTCCAATTTTTGTTTCCTGGCGTAGAGTTCGTGCTAGCCATCCATCCAGCCAGTCTGTTGCGCTTAACATGGAAAAAAGAAATACTCTTACTATGATCCACATAAGTGTATCTTCAGTATAGAACGATAATACAAGAGCTGGAAGCATACATATTCTTGATATAGTCAGTATCATCGGTATGTTTAATATAAAGAGAGATGAAAGCATATTATTTATTATCCATACGAAGATATAGAAGAATTTTCTTGGCAATATTTAAGGTGATTCCAGGAACCAGTATAAGATCATCAATACTAGCATTAGATATCTCCTGAATGGAAGTAAAGTAAGTAAGAAGATTTTTCTTTCTGATTTTTCCGATATTAGGTATTTTGTCTAATGAGCAGGCAAAAGCAGATGATGTTCTTAGTTTGCGGTGATAGCTAATGGCAAATCTATGCGCCTCGTCGCGTAAGCACTGTAGATGATATAAAGCTGGATGATTTTTTTCAGGTTTGAAAGCAGGGCGATCTATGAAATATAAGGTTTCATCTCCAGCATTACGTTTTAAGCCTTTCGCAATCCCTACAAGAGGGATATGCAACATGTTAAGTTCCTGTAAGATGCTGTATACAGCACGTAACTGCAAATCTCCTCCATCTATGAGTATGAGGTCAGGTTCGGGTGTTTGAGTATTAGATTTTGTGAATCTACGCAGTAGAACCTCTCTCATACCAGCAAAATCATCACCTGGTGTATAATTTTTGCATTGTAGTTGAAATTTCCTATATTCAGATTTAATAAAACCATTTGATCCTGCAACTATCATAACTCCAACATTGGCGTTACCTTGTATGTGAGAATTATCATACACTTCGATCCTGCTAGGGGTCTTTTCCAGTTTTATTAACTCCCTTAGCTGTATATTCCGATTGGAGAAAGAATTCTTTTCAGTTAGATATCTTCTGAGAACATCTTTGGCATTCAGTATTGCCTGTTGTAGCAAGCGTCTTTTTTTCCCTTTCTTAGGTACGGTAATGCTTATATTCTTCATATTGTGCGATAACTGAAGAGCCTGTTGAATTATATTTATATCTGAAGGTATAACAGACACGTATATCGTGGGAGGAGGGCAATTACTCTGATAGAATTGTAATATGAATGATGAAATGATTTCTTCATCGGATGTTTCTGCGTAAATTCTTGGGAAGAAAGCGCGATTTCCTCTATTCTGTCCAAATCTGAAGAACATAACTTCAACGCATACATCAAGAGATTTATTATCTATTGCTATGACATCAAAATCTGAAATGCTGCCAGACGATACACTATGATGAGAATGGATTTTATCTATAGCATTGATTCTGTCACGTAATACAGCAGCCTGTTCGAAATCAAGGTTATCTGATTTTTCCTTCATTTCCTGAATCAGTTGACTATGTAGAGAGGTGTTTTTCCCACGTAGAAATTGTGCAGCCTGATCGGCAGATGTTTTATATTCTTGTTCACTAATCATATTGGTGCATGGTGCAGAGCACAGCTTTATTTGATGTAGAAGGCATGGGCGGGAACGATTGTAGAAAACATCATCGCTACAGTTACGTAGCTGGAATATTTTTTGAATGTGTTTTAGCGTTTGGTCAGCAGCGCTTGATGATGCAAAGGGGCCAAAAGATTTCCCTTTAGGCTTCTTCCCACGGTATTTCATAATACGTGGGAATGGAGAGTTATTTATAACAATATAAGGGAACGATTTATCATCTCGTAATAGTATATTATATACGGGGCGTAGTTGCCTTATGAGGCTGGCTTCAAGCAATAGAGCTTCAGCCTCTGTATCTGACATAAGAAATATCATGTATGCAGTGCGTGATATTACGATCTGTATGCGCTTAGAATGACCATTCATGCGAGTATAATTTGATACGCGACTCTTAAGGCATTTTGCTTTACCGATGTAAAGGACGGTGTCATTTATATCGACCATACGATACACCCCAGGTTGATTATCTGGTAAGTTACGAAGGTAGAGCGATATTACGACTGCCCCAGTTGCTATTTGACCGTTGGTATCACGTATTTTAGAGAATGCAGATCCTTCTTCAACAAAGCGGTATTCTGAGAGGTCATTATTTGTATTCATATCCACATACCTAGTAATTTTTCTGGTCACGTTTTTATGTATGATTCTATACTTGAATCTTGCTTGAGAGAAGGGGTTGTATGGATGCTTCAGTTGTGAATATACTGTGGATAAACTTGTGCATGAATCATCCTGTGCTAGAAATATGAATGCATATATAATTGTATTGTGTTATAATAACTAAATATCTTATAGGATAATAATAATTATAAGTTAAATATTACCAAGTATATGTGTGCACGTATTACATATTACGTATTATAACAATGATACGATGTTCAGGCAGGAAAGTATGGTGTATTGTATATTTGTCTTGTGTATAACTTTTGCTTCGAATCTTAGTGTCTCTCTTGAAATATGATAAAGTATGTATAGTATCAGGCTATACTTGATAGTTTTATTTGAGGGGATATAAACGTTTTACTAATACCTAGTGTCTCAGCACCAGTAAGAGCTTGTGGTTTCTCGACAGTTATTACAAGTCTTAGAATGCGTGTATCGGCAAGGATTCCCTCGGCTAGGAAATCTGCAATAGTTTCAATAAACAGAGTATGTGATGTATTTTCCAGTTGATCCTGAATATATGTAGCTATTTTGTAATAACATATGATGTCATGATAGCTGTTATCGTCTTGTTCATCATTTGAATCAGGTGCAAATAATATAGTATCGGAAGGTAATACGGGTCTGACGGTCATTTGGGTAGAGATGAAAAGATTTTGAGGTTGTAATTTTTCTTCTGCCCACAACCCAACGCGAGACTTAATCTTCAGTCTTGTAATAAAAACGGTGAAGGTCTCTGATGACGTTCCGTATACTGTAATATCTTTATGCAGTTGTGAATGTTGCAATATACCTTCCCCCTATTTTTATCGCATGAGATTACCATGTACAATAGGAATATGTCTATTCATTATGATAGGGGATCAGGTATTATTATATCTTAAGTAATTCTACTTTTCTCTTATTGAGCATGGCTCTGTCTAAGGATATCTTACCCAGAATTTTTGCTCAAGCACAGGTTCTAAATAATTATTGTACGTATATTGTTATATTTATAGGATGTTTGCTCTCTGTTCTTACCTGCATTACATTTGATTTATTTGTAGGGTTATCACGTTGAGCAAGTAGAAATACTGAATTTGCTTTTGTAGATAAATTCTCATCGTCGTAGACTACGGTGAATTCAGCTTCAGGATCTGATGATTGTATTTTGGAGTACAACTTATATCCCTCAGGGGCATTACATAATTCATATACGTTAAAACTGTTTACAGTATTTGATACAGCTTGGCTTTGCCCATTAATAGAAGCCTTGCAGTGTTTAGGTACACTAATTCCTAGTTCAAATTCTGATGAAAATCCATATGTATTAGTAGATAGTAATGCGGTGGCTATAAAAGGGAGAATATATCTGGTAGTGAATGCTTCGCGTAAAATCTTAGAATATTTATTCTCTAAACAGGTCATAATACCTCCTCATTACATGTACAAAAATTTTTAAACTATATTAGAACTTTACCATTTACATAATGTCAGGTGTTTTTTCTTATAAACAATCTTAAGTTGCAAGTATTAATTTCTTGTATATTTGTATGAATATGATGATTTATATCGTGTTTACTTGTTTCTATACTATGTTATTCAGCATTCTCTAATACTCCCATCCATGAGGCATGAGCTTATATACGTAACATTAAGTATATACTGGGTAGCCCAAGAATAAAATTTAGTTTAGCTTGATGATTCTAATTATTTGATTGCGAAATAACTGAAGGAGTACTACATATGATTATGGATGCTGAGGAAATGACTTTTGAAGAGGCTATGCAGTCGTTGGAGGATATAGTTGCAAGAATGGAGGAAGCTAAAATAGGGCTTGATGAATCTATAGATTTGTATGAAGAGGCTGCAAGATTGAAAGTTTTTTGTGAATCAAAAATTCGTGATGCAGAGCAGAGAATTGAGAAAATTATAATGGACGACACTGGGATATCTTCTATTGATTGTAATGGCTTAGTCGGAGATGAAATAAATAAGCAGGATGCATCTTCCGAGTAACAATGTAGTTTGTTTTTTATTAATATACGATAGATGGTATGATTTCTTTATAAAACATTCATATATATTGAGGGGAACTTGTATAATAGGGATTTTATATAGTGTTGGAAAAGCTATCTGCCAAGAATATTATTTCTGAACATATACATTGCATACGTGAGTATTTTCCGCATGCAATGTATCTTGCAACCAGAGACTGCTCAGGAATAAATGGTAATAACGCAGTAGCAGTTGCCATGCGTTATGCGGTTATGAATGGTGGAAAACGTCTACGTGCATTATTTGTATTGGAAGTTGCTCGCATGTATTCATTGAATATCTCCTTCGTGATGCCTGTGGCGCTTGCCATCGAATGTATACATGCTTACTCGCTTGTGCATGATGATCTTCCCTGTATGGATGATGATGAGCTGAGGAGAGGTCTGCCCACTTTGCACACTGTGTTTAATGATGCTATTGCAGTTCTTGCTGGAGATGCTTTGCAGTCGTTTGCGTTTGCTTTGCTGGCAGGGAATAGCAGTTGTTCATATAATGTATGTAATCTTCTTGTATGCAATCTTGCTGAGGCTTGTGGAGTGAAAGGTCTTGTTGGTGGTCAGGGGATGGATATTACAGGAAGAAGACGAAATATCAATGATACACCAGGGGATATTAAGGAATGGATTAATGTGGTATATCAACGGAAAACAGCATCTTTATTCAAGTTCTGTATTACCGCAAGCGCTATTCTGGGATGTGTAGATAAGAATGATATACTCACATTGGAGAAGGTAGGTGATCTTGTAGGTATAGCTTACCAAATGCAGGATGATGTGCTAGACGCAATTGGATGCGAGAGGACAGTAGGAAAAGCATTGAGCAAAGATGTAGGTGATACCGCAATTGCAATATATGGAGTAGAGGGAACTCTCACAAAAATTGAAGAGGCATTGTCTGAATCAAAAGAATTACTGAGGAAGCTATCAGTTGATTCATCTGTATTGGTGTATTTTATTGATTCCTTGCTAATGAGACGGAGATGATAGTAGGATGTTATTTCCTTAGGATTCTTGTTGTGTAAATATCATTATACATACAGATTTCCTGTGTATACCGTGGATAAAGTTATTCTATGGAATGATTGTTATGCGTTTAGATATAATGATGGTTAGAAATGGACTTGCAAGTAGTCGTGCGCATGCAAGTTTCCTTATTCGTTCAGGAAGAGTTATTATAAATAATAAAGTTGCAGGTAAGGCTTCGTTACGTATATCAGATAATGATAGTGTGAATATATCAGCAGATAATGACGATACATATTATGTTGCGCGCTCTTTTGCAAAACTTGAACATGCATTGAATTGGTTCTCAATTAAGAGCATAGGTAGGATTGCGCTTGATGTTGGGGCTGGTACTGGTGGATTTACTCAGGTGATGTTGCGTGGTGGAGTAGATAAGGTATTTTGCGTCGATGTTGGGGAGGGGCAACTGCACCCATCAATATCCTCAGATATGAGAGTGATTGATATGGGAGGGACTAATATACGGCATTTACAGCTGGATACCCTAAGTCCCTGCCCAGACCTGATCGTGGTTGATCTATCTTTTATTTCAATTTCCAAGGGGCTTGAAAATATATTAGGATATAAAAAATTCTTGCGTCATGTAGATATGATTATTCTTATTAAACCTCAATTTGAAAGAGATCTTGTTGGAGAGCTTGAAGTCTCCAACAAGAAAGGAATTGTACGTGATGCAAATGCTTTGGATATTCTGGAGAAGAGAGTGATGCAGTTGATAATTGATAGCGGATGGGAATATGTAGGGTATACTCCCAGTCCTATAAAAGGCAAGAAAGGGAATATAGAATTTCTATGTTATGCAAAGTATAATGTATGATTTATATATGATTTAATGTATCATTGCTTCCGATATATGAGAGATATTTTTAGTACCTGGTTTTATATTTTCCTATGAATGTAGATGATGAAAGATATATGGCTAGTGCGATTACTCTAGCCAGAAGCCAGCAGGGACTTGTATGTCCTAATCCACCTGTGGGTTGTGTGTTGGTGCAAGGTGGTTATGTTATAGGAAAGGGGAAAACAGCGATTGGAGGACGCCCTCATGCAGAAATTGAGGCGCTGTGTTCTGTAGGAACAGATAATGCCAGAGGTGCCACTGCATATGTTACATTAGAGCCATGTTCGCATTACGGTGTCACAGCTCCTTGTGTTGAGAAATTAATCTCAAGTGGTATAGAAAGAGCTGTGATTGCTATGAAAGACCCTGACCCAAGAGTCAATGGCACAGGAATTAGGTTGATGCAGGAAGCAGGGATCCAAGTTAGTGTAGGTGTGAAACAGTCTGATGCTTACCGTATAAATTTTGGTTTTATCAAGAGGGCTCTGATGGGTTTGCCAGAGCTTACTATAAAAATAGCATCCTCATTAGATGGTCGTTGTGCGACCTCTTCAGGAGAGAGCAGATGGATATCAGGACATAGCAGTCGTGTAAAGTGTCATATAGAACGCAGCAAGCACAGCGCAATTATGGTAGGGATAGGAACAGTCCTAGAGGATAACCCAGAATTAACAGTGAGAATTCATGGATATGATGCATTGCAACCGACGTGTATAGTTGTAGATACAAATCTAAGAATTCCTATAGATTGTAAGTTGGTGCAGATGGCGCATTCTAGGTTGCTTTTGGTGTATCATGGGAAAAACGTCGAGCGTGAGAAAGTTGAATATCTCAGAGCACTGGGTGTTATTCCACTACAGGCTGAGGAGAGTGGCAGGCATCGTGGTATAGATATAAGATGTGTTCTGCATGCAGTAGCAGAGCGTGGCATTACTCGTGTTCTATGTGAAGGAGGAGGGACACTTGTTGCGTCATTAATTAAAGAGAAGGATGTTGTTGACAGGATTATATGGGTAGTGGCAGGATGTTGCATAGGATCGGATGCTCGTGCGTCGTGCGGTGATCTTGGTATATTGAGATTGGGGGATACCAGTAAGTTTGCTCTTACAGATCACATAAAGGTAGACAATGATATATATTCAATCTGGGAAGGGAAACATCTGTGTTCACAGGTATTATAACTGATGTTGGGAAGATTATTGAGACAGGTTCCTGTATCAAAGTATCTACTGATTATGATATAGATGATATCGTGATTGGTGCATCGGTTGCTTTCTCGGGTATTTGTTTGACAGTGACCGATAAAGGGTATGATTCATTGGGAAATGGATGGTTGCAAGCTGATGTATCTTTGGAGACCATGGAAAGGACAACAGTTCAGTACTGGAGGTGTGGTGACGCTATTAATCTGGAGCGGGCTGTTAGAGTAGGGGATGAGCTAGGGGGACACTTTGTACTTGGGCATGTAGATGGTGTAGCAACTATAAAAAGAAAGAATATAGTAGATAATTCTGTGTATTTACATTTATTATGCTCTGATACCATGATAAGGTATATTGCTCCTAAAGGTTCTGTTAGCATAGATGGTGTATCTCTTACCGTGAATACGGTGCAGAATAATACTTTCAGTGTGCTTATTATTCCACATACGGAGAAGAATACATCTTTTAAGTTCAAAAAAGAGGAAGATTTCGTTAATATAGAGGTAGACGTCCTTGCAAGATATATTTTGCATGGTAATTCGTGTCCTGATGGGGGGAATCTATAGTTAGGAACATGGGATGTCTTAATATGCTCATGTAGTATTGTGTGTTTATATGTATTAAAGGTATCTATTTGATGTCAAGTTTGTCGAGTTTCTTATCTACTTCAGAAGAAATTATTCAGGAAGTATCTGCTGGTAAGATGTGTATTATAGTTGATGATGAAGCTCGTGAAAATGAAGCTGATTTGGTAATTTCTGCTCAGGCCGTGACAGCTGAAGCGATAAATTTTATGATATCTCATGGGCGTGGGCTTGTTTGTTTAGCTATGACAAAATTTCATGTGAATAAGCTTGGTTTACCCATGATTTTATCACATCGACATAAATATTCAGGTACAGCTTTTACGTACTCGATTGATGCGTCACACGGGATTACAACGGGAATCTCAGCACATGACAGGGCTCATACAATATCAGTGGCGATTTCTGAGAGTTGTGAGCAGGATGATATTGTTGTTCCAGGTCATATGTTCCCATTATGTGCAGAGGATGGTGGTGTGCTTGTTAGGCGCGGACATACTGAAGCTGCAGTAGACATTGCACGTCTTGCTGGTCATATTCCTGCAGGTGTTATATGTGAGATTCTGAATGAAGATGGCAGTATGCAACGTACAGATGATTTGATAGATTTTGCGAAAACGTACGGTCTGATGATAGGATCAGTAAATGATTTAGTAAGTTATCGCCAGCAGAATGACTTTACTTAGATTATGATTCGGTAATACATAGTTTTGCTATGTGCTGCTTATCTGCTGGAAGACAGGACTATCTTTATAGAATAGACTTGCTATTTGAGATATTCGGTCCGTGTTATCACTAGTATAGAAATTAATATGTGGCTTATTGTACGTACAGGTAGATATATCTGGGGGAAATATTAGGCGATGTTTCTTTAAATACTCAACACAGCTTTTAGCAACAATAATCCCCTGATTAAGAATCTTTGTATTATATGGTATAAGCTTACGGAAATAATCGATCATAATGGGATAATGGGTACATCCAAGCACTATAATATCTGGATTTGCTCCAGAGTACATACTATGAACGTACTGCTCGATCAGATTATGAGCCTTTGATACATTGCCTTGTTCAATTGCTTCAACCAGTCCACCACATGCCTGACTTTTAATGCGGATAGACGGCTTACGAATAGAAGTTTCTCTCTCGAAAGCTTTACTATTGACTGTAGCAGGTGTTGCAAACAGACCAACAGTACTGATGTCATTATCTTTTCCATCTTCTGGGGTTACAGTTATTCCATTGTTATTATATGTCCAGCAAATTCCCGTAATATTCTCTATAACAGGAACAAATATTCCAAGTATACGCTTCTTATGTACCCCATTATATGGTAGCCATTCATTCTGTAGTCTACGAAGGGCAACAGCAGATGCTGTATTGCATGCAAGAATTACTAGTGAGCACTCTTTATTAAACAAGAATTTAACTCCTGATAATGTATTCTTATATATAGTTTCATCACATAGTTCACCATAGGGAGCATTCAGATTATCTCCATAATATATAAACTTATGGTCAGGGATATAACTGGCTATATCACGTAGAATTGTCAGTCCACCCAAACCGCTATCGAATACTCCAATTGTCATATTTGTTGTAAGATTATGTATAGAGAGGTAAGAAACACAACATTATCCAAATTATATCAGCACAAAACATATAAACGTATTTGTCTACGCAATGTAGAAATACCTTTACTGCTACTATCAAGTAGTTATCCTGTAGCTTACCATAAGGATTTTATATATTGTCAAGAGAAGTTATGCAGTTGGTATATAAACAGTCAGACCTGAATGAAGTTTGTTGCAGGTTCTCAAAGTTCCCATATATAATAATAGATACAGAGTTTATACGTGACACAACGTACTGGCCTAATTTATGTTTGATACAGATGGCTTATGGCGATATATCTGAAACAAAAGATGTAGTAATTATAGATGTTCTTGCCAAAGAATTAGACCTTACACCTTTCTTTTCATTATTGGCAGATGAAAGAATAATAAAAGTATTACATTCTATGAGACAAGATATAGATGCTTTTATGTCTCTGGGGCAGCCTGTTCCAACCAATTTATTTGATACACAGATAGCGGCAATATTCTGTGGAATGAAGGAACAGATAGGTTATGATTCTCTGGTAATGGAGATGTTGGGAGTAAAAATAGATAAGTCACTGCAAATAACTGACTGGTATCAACGTCCGTTGACAGAACAGCAGCTTTCTTATGCTATGAATGATGTTACTTACCTTAATGATGTATATTTGCTCTTATTGGAGCGTTTGCATTCTATGCAGAGGTCATCCTGGTTGCAAGAAGAGATGCTGTATCTTAATCGTGCTGATATTTATGAAAACTCTGCAGAGAGAATATTCAAGAATCTGTCTAGGAAGCTAAAAAAACCATTGCATGCATCCGTATGTAAGGAGCTTGTGCATTGGCGTGAGGGTGTTGTACAGGAAAGAAATATTCCTCGTTCATACCTATTATCTGATGAAGATATATGTGTTGTATCATCATTTGTTTCGGTATCTGAGGATGCACTAAGGAACAAACTGGCTTCATACAGAAAAGTCATGCAAATGCACTTATATGATGAATTTTTCAATGTTGTACAGCGTGGTATGAATAATGTGGAAGCTCATAATGAGAATAAGACCAGCCAACTTCCTAGGATATCTAAAAATGATGAGGTAATGGTAGATATAGTGAAAGTACTTTTACATGCTGTTGCAGCCGATTATGATATCTGCGCTTCTGTGATTGCACGTACAGGTGAGATTAAAACTATGGTACAGTGTATATGTGACAATAGATCTCTTTATGATGAAGAAATAAGATGCATGCGAGGGTGGCGTTGGAATATATTCGGTACTTATGCAGTCAAGTTAATGCAGGGAGATATTGCAATATACGTAAGAGATTCTAAAGTATGTATACATGATATCCTGTAGTTTAGTAGGAAATATATTTTGGCAGGCAATTAAATGATTGTGAAAACAGAGAAATTTATTGATATAGAAACAGTATTTGAGATGTGCTCTGGATGGGAAGATCGTTATCAGTATTTAATTGATATAGGTCGTGAAATGCCATCGTTGGAAGATGATAAAAAGATTGATGCTTACCGGGTAGATGGTTGTGTGAGTAATGTATGGTTAGTTCCAAAAATTGAAACGTGTAATGGGAATAAATGTTTCTTCTTTCAGGCAGATAGTGACTCATTCCTTGTTAGAGGTATTATATCAATATTGTCAGCGCTGATTAATGGACAGCCTGTTAATGAGATAGTTAATGAAGATATTCGTTCATTTATATCTCACCTAAAACTTGATGAACACTTAACTACACAGCGTTCTAATGGTTTAATGTCAATGATCTCCAAAATACATGAATGGGTACGCATTGCTTATGAAAAAGGGTGAATGATGCAATCAAAAAGTAGAATATTTGACTACCTGGCTCAGTGTGTTACAGGAGCGGCTGATGTTTCAAAAGGGATGAAGACAGAGTTGGATGCATTTCTTAACGATAGCATTGAATGTCAGCTGGCTAAGAAGGGTATGGTTACAAGGGATGAGTTCCTGATGGTAAAAGATGCAGCCATGGATGCGCTGATGGAGGTAGAAAATCTTAAGCTGGAGATAGCATCTTTAAAGATGGCTGTTGATCCTACGCAACAAGATATACCTAGAAGTGAAGAGAGTGAGAGTATAACTTGTGATGAGGTAGATTCTGCTGAGGTATCAATAAATAGTGATGAGAATAATCTACCTTCTACATCTGTTTTAATGATGGGATGTGGAGCTATGGGGACTGCCCTGTTACGAGGAATGTCAGGGGTTCTATCGGCAGAGAATGTTTATGTTATAGAGCTTGATCCTAAAGAAAATCTTCTGGAGTTACGAGATGGGTATCCCTTTAGACTATTTAATTCCGTTCATGATATGGTTCAGGACATTAATGAAATCATATTTGATGTTATTGTATTGGCAGTGAAACCACAGGATGTATCAATGCTTTTACAGGAAAATGAAATGCTCTTTGCCAGAACAAAAGGTGTGCTTTCAATAATAGCAGGCAAGAAACTAGCTTTTTTTGAAGGTAAATTAGGCGGGAATCTACCTATTGTGCGTGCAATGCCTAATATGCCAGTGGAAGTTGGTTATGGTATGACCGCAATGATAGCAGGAAATGTAGCTTCTACTTGTAAGGATTTTATAAATGTATGTGAGTATCTTATGAGTGCGAGTGGACGTACTATGTGGTTTACAGAAGAGCACTGCATGGATATTGTAACCTCAATATCAGGATCAGGTCCTGCATATGTATTTTCTCTGATAGAAGCACTTGCATCAGCCGGAAAGAACGAAGGATTATCTGCGGAGGATGCCACTATATTAGCAGAGACTACGATAATAGGTGCTGGTGAACTGTTAAGAAGAAAACAGCCGGTTGGAAGTGTGGGGACAGGATCTGCTGATCTGAAACGAAAGATTATGAGCCCTGGAGGAACAACAGTGGCAGCTATGGATATAATAGATAACACTTCTGATGGATTACCATGTTTGGTAGGAAGAGCGGTAGCCGCGTCAGCTAAAAGAAGCAGGGATATGTCAAATTAGCTATTATATTGCATAACATGAATGTATTCTTGAATGATAGTATTCAATAATGAAATTCCACGAGGGGAGAGTTGTAGGACACTTCCTGTTTCTGAGAGAGAGAGTTGTGCAAGACCTAATATTTGCCATTGTTCTATAAGTTGTAGAGGAAAATCATCTCCACTTATCATACTATATCTTCTTAGTTCTATTCCTTGAGATAGACGTAGCCCTAGTAATATGAACTCTAACGTTTGTTCCCACTGTGAAAGTTCTGAGAAATAATTCATATTAATTTCTGGAAGCTCAGCTTCTGATAACCATTCGTCTGGAGAAAGTTTTGTAAGTGTTGCATACTTTTTGTTATTGATAGTAATTCTACCATGTGCTCCTGGACCACATCCTATATAGTCAAAATATTGCCAGTATATCATATTATGTTTGCATTCTTTGCCTGCACTGGCAAAGTTGGATACCTCATAAGGGATATATAAATTCTGCCTGCAAAGATCCTGGTTCATGAAGTGCATATCCTCACGTATAGTCTCTTCTGGTAGTATCAGAGTTCCATGCCTGAACATGTCAAAGAATCTGGTATTCTCTTCAATAGTTAGCTCATAGAGCGATAAGTGGGGAGTTCTAAACGAAAAAGCTTTCTGCAAGTCAGAGTACCACTCGCTAATAGTCTGTCCAGGTAGGCTGTATATCATATCAAAACTTACGTTATCACATATTGAGAGCGCTGTTTCGATGGCATAAATGGCATCTTTACCAGAGTGGAGCCTGCCAAGACGTTTTAGGTTATTGTCATCAAATGATTGTACGCCTATTGAAAATCGATTTACACCTGCATTACAGAAATCAACAAATTTTCTGCTTTCTACACTGGATGGATTGGCTTCTAACGATACTTCTAATTCAGTAACATTCCATAACTTATGTACTGCAGATACTAGTTTATCAACAGTATGAGGACTCATAAGAGAAGGGGTTCCACCTCCAAAAAATATTGAATGTACAATATGATCAGGAGTGAGGCGGGCAAACTTCCGTAATTCCTGGAGCAGCGCGTTACCCCACACATCATGATCAATACTATCATAGGTATAACTATTGAAGTCACAGTAAGGGCATATAGACTGACAAAAAGGCCAGTGTATATATATTCCTAACTTTTGTTCATGGCATAGTTTAGTATTATTGTTATAATTTATCATGTTTTACTGATTTTCGAAAACGGATGCTGTCATCTTTTGAAAGGCAATACTTCGGTGATTAAGAACTTGTTTTTCTTCAGCAGACATTTCTGCAAAGGTTAAAGATGAAAATACAGGACGAAAGATAGGATCATAACCAAAACCATTGCTACCTCTAGGAGGAAATACGAGATGACCTTCAACAATACCCTCAAATATATAGAATTCCGCATCAGGCCATGCAAGGCATAGAGTACAGTTGAATGTAGCTCTCCATGGTGGTTTAGAGTTAGTGCGCATCACTTCTTCTTCAACACGCTTTATTGCAAGATTGAAATCTTTGTTTTCTCCTGCCCATCTAGCAGAATATATTCCTGGGGATCCTCCAAGTACATCTATACTTAACCCAGAATCATCAGCAAGACAAAGTGTGCCACTAGAATTAGCAGTAGTTACTGCCTTTATGATAGCATTCTCACGGAAAGTAGAGCCAGTCTCATCTGGTTCTGACACAGAAACGTCACAAGATGATTGTACTTGTACATTATACGTTGATAATAGAGCTCGTATCTCAGATACTTTCCCTGGGTTATGGCTCGCAATAGTAAGAACAGTATTTGGTTGTATAGTGCGTTGCATTACTTGTATGTCCGTGTTTAGATATTAGGATTCCATATTATCCCAATTTCATTATTTTGGTAGGGGCAATCACATCGCCCTGCCCATATCTCATGCCAAGATTTATGATTTGTTGTAATTCGTTACGTGACGATATTCCGTCTATAATTAGTTTTATTCCTATACTATCAAGTGAATGCTGAATTTTTAAGGCTTTATTCTTATTCTGAGATACTTTATGTAAGAAATCTTTAGCTCCTAGTTTTATGAACATGAAACCCAGTTCTTGAAGGTGTGTCATATCTGTATTCCAGTTTTCTACTTGATCCATAGAGAATCTGAAACCTAATTTCTGTAGTCGCCTAGTAGCACTAGTAACTGAGCTCTGTGAATTTATGAAAGTATTTTGTGAAAATTCAAGGAATATACGATCGTTCATGTGTTGCTGTTCAGAGAGGCATTCATATATATCGCTGAAGCTGGATTGTGATTTTAGAATATCCTCTGGTATATTTATAAATATGCCAATACTCTTAATAGAGATTGGTATATGTTGAATAAAGACAATAGATCTACAGAATGTTGCTATATATGAACTGTTATTTTCTAGGTTGTTAGGATGACTTGCCGATTGATAGGTTGAGTCCCCCACAGATGGATCATCTTCATAGCTATTTAAATTATTATTATATATCTCAAAGAATACAGTACGTTTATCTGGTAATGTACAAATAGGTTGAAGCTTTATCTTTATATCATTTTTATTGCCCGATGATAAAAGCGAATCAGATGAATATTTATGTATTTCATTGTCATCCTGAGTATCGTCATTTTGTACGCTCTTTGGATTATCTTCTACTAATACATCGAACTCGTCCTCGTCTTCTAGCCATTCGTCATCGTCCTCTGGTAACTCATCGTCATCCTGAGTATCGTCATTTTGTACGCTCTTTGGATTATCTTCTATTAATGCATCGAACTCGTCCTCGTCTTCTAGTATTTCTCCGTCGTCCTCTGGTAACTCATCGTCATCC